>ERZ778026.1110-NODE-1110-length-36315-cov-101.434859_pt1 | contig 36315 bp, 54 predicted proteins | sample MGYA00375756_ERZ778026 | MGnify/ENA primary metagenome ERZ778026 (study PRJEB29350, sample SAMN05389820) | bioreactor metagenome | isolation source: Ammonium sulfate bioreactor | place: South Africa: University of Cape Town | collected 2014-02-18 ... | reverse complement strand
TATCGTTTCAACTATACCATTGAATCGACTGTTCCGTTGGTGTTCTTCTTCTATCAGACTCATCGTTGGTGACGGCACGTATGTTTCAATACATCTCAAATTTCAAACAGTAATCATTGAAAGAAAGTATGCTTTATCACAATGTTCGTTTTTTTACACCTAAATATTGAGGGCATATGTCACCATACATATATATATATTCTTCAAATGACCTTCCTTCACCTAGGCAAATTTCACTAGGTTTTTTCTTACTTTCTCTTTCTCACGTTTGGCTTACACATTTTGCAATGATCGATATCATTGTTTGATGCGATGGTCTCCTCATCTTCAATTTGACTTCGTCCTTCAAACGAATAGCTCATCATTTTCTATCTTATCGTATTAAATCAATCATCATCACCATCATCATCGGTGTACTTCCCTAACTAATCAGTCAAGAGTAACAGTTTGATAACACCTTCGACGAACGAGGAAAAAAAGTGCAAATATTTCATCGTATTTTTAAAGAAATTAAAAAAGAAAATGAAATGATATTCCCTATCAATCTGATATCTATTTATCTCGAAATATATTCTCGTCCTTTAAATTCCTATCTTTTCACCATTAGTCGTCATATAACTTGAATCGACTATTCGTTATTAAAATCTTCATCGTTCAATCTTTTTTTTTCTCTCTTCACAGTGTTCTTCATTAAAATTAAGTTGATCATTGATCTTGTATATTTAATAAGTACATATGTCCTCCAACTATTCACTAATTTCCACGCGTCAATGCACCGCAGGTTAAAGCTAATTTTCTTGGTCACTCTATCATGTCGCCCCACGCCTACTCATTTTTTGTTCTCTTGTCTATCACCAAAACCAATACATACATCTATTATTTTCTATTTCAACTTCAAAAAATAATCTCATTCAAATAGACGACATATTGATATTTTGTCGCCGATCAGTGATCGCAAAGAAAAACGAAAGATTTACACAACATTATCATTATCATCATCACTACTACTGTCTTTCATGCTTGTACAGAAGCACGCAATCCATACACACAGGCATACATACATGCATAAAAAAGAAAAGGAGAGATTGGATGTCCGTTGAGTGACATGCATAGATCATCGTATTCGATACATGTACACGTTCTTGTTCTTTCGTTCATCATAATATCTCATTAAAAACGCGTGAGAACTGAATTCTGTATATGTATCAAGAAAACGAATAAAAGAATTGTACAATAAACATGTTCAATCTACATATATATGTATATGAAATGAATATCAAGAATCTTCTATTGACTTAAGTCGGCAAGATCGGAGATGAAGAAGAAGAAGAAGCATATTATTGCATTGATTAAATCCTGCGAATATGAAGACTGAAAAAACAACGAACAAACGAAGCCATGTTTCGATATCCAAAGGCGTAGAGAAAGTGAAGACATTCAAGTTTTAATTAACACAGACGATCTTTAATGAAATTCTTGAGACTGAACAAGATTATGATATAACAAATGATATTCGATTACAGGCCCGATTAGAAAGAACAATTGATCTTTCAATAGTGTTCACTAACATTTTGAACATCTTTATTCATAAAAGATTAGCAAGCACTTATAACGTCCCGATATATGATTTACAAAGCGAAAAGACGAAGAAAACGAAGCTTGAAGATTACTTATAAGCACTTTTACTCTTAAGAATAATACTTTTCACGCCTGTGGCATGTCAATTCATATGCAAAAACGCGTCAATCATTTTTTTTCTCTCTCCTATGTTTCCTTCATCATCGTGATTTCGTATGAACAAGAAGAAAAAGTAAATCATTCGTAAAATCAACGAGAAGAATTCGTTCATCCTGAACGAAAGTGATCTATTAGTTAATAATGATCAATTGACGGGAAAATGAAAGAAGAAAAATAAAACATTAACTTACATTGTCTGCTTGAGTTGGACTTCGTAATCGTGGAACAAGAACTGTTTGTTCAAGTTCTTGAGTGGGATTACCTTGAAATGTATGAATTAATTTTGATACACCTGTTGAACTTCGTCGTTGTTCAATTTCACTTGTTAATAAACCATTACTTGAAGTTTTCGTTGTTGGCGAGGGTGATTTTTTCTTTGTTACATTGGATTCGATACGAATTTCAAGTGGTTCAACAATCGGTTTCATATTAAATTCAGTGACATGAGATGATGAAGGAGAATGTTGTTGACTTTTTGCTGGTGATTGTCTCGGTGATGGTCGTTTTGTCGGCGTTGATGGCGGTGGCGAACGTTTTTTTGTTGAATCCGGACGATTTGTTGGACTATGTTGTTGAGAAGATGTTGGCGATGAACGTTTATTAGTTGTTGTTGTTGAATCTAAATGAAAATAAATCATTTTAATGATTAGATTTCAATCTGATGAAAATCTTGCCATGATTTGCTTTTGTACGTGCTGGTTGAAGTGTATTCGATTTTTTACCAGTTACGATATTTAATTGTTCTTCGGTGATTAATGAATCATCGAATGATGTTGGTTTTTCGATTTTCAATAGATTTTGTATTTGTTTTTTTAATGATGGACGTTTCGATTTATTTTTCGATGATGTTGTTGTTGTTGTTGTTGTTTTCGATTCCGATGCTGATGAAGTATCAATACTATCGGGTGTCGACGGTGAAACTTGTTGTGGTTGTGTTTGTTTACCATTTTGTTTATTATCATTAGCTCCGGCTGGCGATCCTTTCTTTTGTGTTCCATTTTTTGTTGGCTGTTTTTTCAATGTTGATTGTTCATTATTCGCAGCTGCTTCAAACACTTTAACACGATCAGTAACACGTTTCTCTTCGGGAATAACAACGCCACTCGATGGACTCGAATCACGTTTGCCATTGACATCGGTAGTATCCGTTTCCAAGAGACGTGCAGCAGATATAATACTTGCCGAACTAACTTCATCATCGCCATTGGTTTTCTCAGCTTCAGTACCACTATTTGTTGCCGTGTTTAGTTCAGATGCTAAGCCACTATCACCACCATTAGCCAAAGGATTTTCATCGAGAAACGATGTCGATGACAAATGACTACTACTTTCATCATGTTTATTCGTTTGTTCATCGATCGATGATGAAACAACGGGTGTTTCGACTGAAACAGGTGCTTTGGGAGTCGGAGAAGGTACAGGATGATGATGATGATGGCCATTAGTTTCGGTTCCATTTTCACTGCCAATCTTAACTTTCAAAGATTTCGATGGCGAATGATTTCCATTTTCATGTACATTCTTTATTTCGATAGATGTTGGTTTAATAACTAATGTATCAGCTTGATCAGACATGTTGGCTTGTGTACTTGTTAAGCCCGTAACGAGAGCACTGATAGTTGAATACGAATCTGTTTGTGGTTGCTTAGATATATTATTATTGTTATTATTCTGATTTTTATTATTTGACGAACGACGTTCACGTTTTGTATTTACCTTGAAATGAAATAGATTCGATTAAAAAATCTCATTTTTTTTGTTCAGGCAACGAAAAAGAAAAAGAAGAAAATGAAAAAACTTCAATCAATTCATCAATACTCGAAGGACAGTCGCCGAGAGACGAATGTCTGTTTCTCAAACTGATAGTCTCCCTTACTTCTTTTTTGTTTTTGTTCTTAATGCACAACTAACATTCAGTCTGATTGACCATCTCTTTCTCTCTTATTCTCTTTTCTTTGGCTGTCCTAGAGAGACAAAATGAAGACAGAGGGAGAAAGAAGAGAGAAATATGCGAGAATACGCTCTTTGTATTCTTTATATATGTTAAATCTTTCATCAAATTGCACTAATGTATGTATGAGTACAAGACATTGATGGTGAGAAAGAGAGAAAAAAAAATCGAGAACAGAATGTTCAAATACAAAACAAAAGAAAAGAAGAAAAAGAAACGAATCTTGAATTTTTCTTTTTTGATCATTGCTGATTACGTGATTGAGATTTACTTTTATTCTCATTATTATCTTTAACGATGTAAAGAATTGGCAGTATGAACAAGTTTCTATTTGCATTTATTTGTTATACAAGTAATCAAATCGGAAAAGAAGAATGTATGTAACGCGCAATTTTAGACGCGAATACACACACACACACACACTGTCTATTGAAGTTACATTTTGACATCATTTATTTACGGATAAGTGAATAATTGAAAGTAATATAATAAAACAAATAACTTACGACTTTGCTCTTATGCATGATTGATGCGATATGATCAGTGCGAGGTTTTCGATGTCTGATTTAAACTTGTGTTCACTGTTAATTCTGAAATAAAAATACGACGAGAAAAGAAAAATAATCATTGTGTGGATATATATAGACACATATATGGTCAAGTGTAAAATTCACTTTCTCTCTCTTTCAGTTAAGATGATTCGTCTAATCAAATGTATACATAGAAGTGACATGACAGACGGTCAAGAAATTTCGTCAACAGAAAGAAGAAGAAGAAATTTGATCGAATCACAAAATGGAAGAATTCTACGAAAATGTTTGAATGATGAAAGCAACTACAAAACATATGCACGTATACGTACATAGATATATGCACTGGTTCAATTATATCTTTGCCGCTCGCGTATCTTCTAGCAATGAATAGACTCTCTATCACACATCAGTGAGCAACGAAGAAAAAATCGAGGCGAAAAAAAGGAGATTCGATGGACGATGACGACGAGAGATATTTATTACCGGATGTACATGAATATGCGTTTTTTTTCTCTCTTCTTCGTTTTGACTCGACATTCATTTTTTTTCCTTACACTTTATCATTTTGAACGAATAGACCGCGCAGCTATGAAAGCCGGCATGGTATTCGTTATCTATTTAATATGTCTAAATATAACGTATACACATATGTGTGTATGTATTACATTGAGATTCGAAATCCGTACGATGAGAAATAGATATCATTATGATCATCTTGTTTGAATTATAAAACAATCAGAAATCTGTCAAAAAATATCGTTATCTAATTAGTCGATTTCAAATTGATGAGTTTTTAGTTGTGAAAAAAAAACATCTATTTCGTTTAACTTCTTTTTGAGATCAAACAAACGATATGAACTGACTAGTAATTAACGGTTTGACAACATGTTCATTTATTCTTTTGCTATTTCATTAGTCAACAAATAAAATATACTATTAACAATACAAATATGATCTTTCTTCTCTCGACATTGAATTTGTTCGGTCGATAAAGGACTCTCGTTTATTTCACTGATTGGCATAGTCGTTTTTTTTTTATTTGACTGCTGACCGTCGGTCAACAATTAGGTTATGCTATTTAATTAACTACAGCCGTTCATCGATCATTTGCATCGATTCTGTTCGAGACAAATAAGAGGAAGCCATTTGATTTCGTTGAAAGCAAAAGATGAATACAAAGAAAATAAATGCCCATAGAATAGATTTGTTCGAATTTGAAGTGTTATGACGCGCCTCTCCCTTTCACCCATGGCAATAATTCATTGTGATTTTTCGATTGAAAATTGTTTTGTCTATATTCTTTCAATTTATTTTTTGAAAAAAAAACACGATATCAATGGATTTAAATTCGAATAATTTCGACCCAATAGGCAATTTTAATCGATTAAATAATGATAAATTCTTTTCAAAAATAATAAAATCTGCGATTGAAAATCTTAAAAAATTACCATTAATTATAAAAATACTTCTTCTTACTGTACCGTTGATATTCATTTCAATTGGATTGACCTATCGAGATTGGTGTTGGGCCAAACCTTATCTACCGTTATATTTAATTCTTTTCGGTATTCTAATTTTACTGAATTTTGCGATTTATGTGCTCGTGGGATCGAATTTTCTCGTTTGTAAAATAGAATTTTTCGCTTCTCGTTTGCAAACTTTCAAATAACAAACAAATCTTATTTAGTACTTCGACATATTCGATCATTATCACTTGACAAAGGTATTGGAATGTTCATTGGAACGATATTAGGAATTGTTTTTGGTGTTATGATATTTATTTGCTGGATTAGTGGAATAGTAATTATACGTTTTTTTCTTTTTGACTGAGTGAATACGAAGAGCGAGAGAAAGAAAATGCGATTTGATTTAGGTTTGTTGGATAAAATTGACCTTACGTATGACAGTTCAATTAAAACATTCGAGTGTAGCGGCTTTTTGTCATCCGATCGTGTATTGGACAGTTTTAGTTGCGAATATATTTGGTTTAATCGGATTTATTCTCCAAATTTGCATTGCAATTAACGGTACAAGTAAACAATTAACAAAGAATCGTGTCAATGGATAGAATTATTTTCAATAAAGAAAAGATACGATTGACATTTCGAATAAAGAATAGAAATATTTATGTTCATGTTCATTTTTCGAGATATTTAAACGAAGAAAAAAGAAATCCTTTTATGCAACCAATTCTTTTATCGATCGATTTGAGTATTAGTTCGTTTCTCTCGACATTATCAACGCATTTCTTGTCCTTAAAAACTAAATATATACATGCCAACGTAGTGATGAAGTGTGAAGTTTAAATATCAATGTAAATAGACATTTGGATTGAATTTATTTACACGACAGTAGAAAAGGCGAAACCTTTTTGATTTGTTGTGAATTTTCAAGGTTAGTTTTGAATTCTCGTTTAAATGTGGCCTTGAATTATGTTTATTTTTTAAAATTGAAAAAAAAACACGAGTGAGAATATCTATTTGATTTTCATTGGTATTTCATAATTTTTAATTAGACCCATTCCTTCAATTTTTAAACATTCGTTATAAACATGAACTGTAGCAAAAGAATTTGTATCTGGAAAACACTCTACTATAGCATTAAAAGTAAAATAATGAATATTCTTATCGTCGAGATAATAACCACCCTCATGACAATGTCCGGCAAAATAGGCTAAAACAACATCACTAAATGACTGAAGAACCTCTAAAACTTCTTCATAATTCCATAATAAAGCCATTTCATCCGTAGCTTCGGGATGAATTGGTATATGACCTTCATACAAAAAAAAGGAATAAATGAAATTGTTTTAAATAATACCTTTCATGTTCTCTTACCGATGATAATCACATTTTCTCGGCGAATTTTTGCTTCGTTTAATTCTTGTCTTAACCAATCGAGCTGTTTCTTTGTAAGAGCACCATTCAACTCAACAAGTCTTCGATCATTTCCATCTAAACCAGTCGTATCATTCAGATTTTCACTTGTATTATATTGTCTTCGGAAATTTAATGCTTCAATATAACTATCACTGCTTTTGTCAATACCCAACAGACTAAATTCATATGTATCAATCGCAAGAATTTTCAGATTCGGAGAAACTTGAATAGTTCCATAATGATAAGGTGAAATATCCTTCGTATCAAATGAACATAACGGTCCATTTAGTAGTTGGCTACGTGTAAAATTATAAAATTCATGATTACCCCAAATATGATAAATAGTCGGAAAATGTTCGAATTCTTTTAGAACAGTCTCAAGTGCTTTATTGGATGTTTGATCAAGAGAACATAAACGATCGATAATATCTCCAAGTTGAAGTAAAAACGAGATTTTATTCGAACTCGTTTGCCAATATTCGCAAGCTTCACGAACTAATTTCAATGAATTTCGATATCGTCTAACGAATGTCTGCGAAAAATTCCATTGATCATCATTATCCGTATAGTGAATATCGGTAATTATACCAAATGATACGATTGGCTTTTGTTCGGTCATTTCTAAAAAATAATTCATTGACTTTTCTTCATTTCATTCTGTTTTTATTGAATATATATATATATATAAAGAAAAAATACATAGAATTTTATTCGTATGAACTATAACGATGTTTGAACTGTATATTTCCGAAATGTACAAGAAGACAAAACAAAATCAAATCAAAGAGATAAAATCTCGAGACAAGAAAGAACAAATCGTCACACAAGGATATTTTTTTTGTTGATATTCTAAGTAATTGAGGCATGACACACTGCATCAACGTATGTTAAGTGTTAAGTATACAAATAGAAAGAGATTCTATGGACAAAAAAAAATAAAAGCAAGATGATAAAGCTCTATGAAAACTACAAAAACAAAGTTGCTTTCAGAACGGAGGATTAGTAGAATATATAAAAAAAAACGAAGAAGAAGAACAAAAGCAAGAGTGTGCGTGTGTGTTTGTTCACAGAAATGGATTATTTGTGTTAAATGACGAAACATTTGTATTGTTGTTAACGTTGTTGCTATTGTAGGATGAAGGTATGAGTGGCGGAGGTAAAGTCGAAGTGCTAGCAAAGGGAGCACTAGTTGATGATAGCTGATCGAGTGTTGGAGGTTTATTCGCGTTGGAAAATGGATTTGGCGTACGTACGGCAGTTGCTCCGAAAGGATTCGTATCTACCAAAGATAGAAAATAGAATAAAAAAAAGTGAATTGTTGATTTTCATACTTCGTTGATCGGTGACAAGTTGATCAAGATTCACGAGAGTGCTGAATTTATCACCGAGAAAACTCTCAGGTGTTTTACGTGAAGTGGATAATGACGATGGCGATGGACTTGTATTGATTCCACTTGCAACTGTTGGATAAAGTAGATTACTACCTTGATTGTTCGTTGACACATTTGCATAAGCTGGAGATGTGCTGCTAGTTGGATTTGATATATTCCAAGGATTAGATGAAGTTATTTGTTGATTATTTGACGGTGTTATTGCTGAAAAATTGTTCACATAAATTTCGATTTTAAATCCTTTTAGTTGAATAACTCACTCGCATTATTTCCAAAGAATTCACTTAATTCATTGTCGATCGTATTGTTCGATGTAGCTGGTGCTGTCGGTCGAGTATTCGCACCAGAGACCCCCCACGGATCGGATAAATTAACCGAAAGACTGGTATCAGTCGTCGGATTGTTCGACGACCAGGAATTAACTGGAGGTGGACTTGCGGTTGAACCTTGCCATGGATCATTGACTGGCTGTTGTCTTGCTGTTGATTGATTATTTGACTCAAATGCCCATGGATCATCTAGGAAAACAAATAAAAATTTGTATTCGAATTATTTTAAGACAAAAGCGAAATCATAAATTCCAATAAACAATAAACAAATCCCTTCGGCATTGTCCTTTTTTTCTTTTACTTATTTTATTTTGTTGTTCTAGAATTGTTTTACAGTATCTATCGGATAGATCTAATAAGTGTGATGATGAATCTTAGAATGGTTATTTAAAGAAAGAAAAAGACAACAACTTCGGATAATCGATTCATGAAAATAAAATCGAATAAACATCTCTTCTTACTTATAGTTGATGATAAACTTGGATTGGTTGTCGGTTGAGTATTCCAACCGAGATTTGTTGTCGTTGTTGGTCGAGTATCGAACAACGACGAGTCAAGATGTTGATTATTTGAATTAAAATCGAATAACTATAAAAAGTGCTTTTGTTTTTCAAGAATTTTGAATTCAAATGTTAATTAATACTTGTGAATTGTTCGTAGTCGATGGTGTTTCATTAACTGACCGTTCTAAAGCCATTTTCATTTTCAATTCATCATTTCGTCGTCGACGTTCTTCATCTTCGGCCTACAATTGATCGAATATAAACAATTCAAATATTTCAATCGTCTCAACGAACTTCGCGTTGTGATTCAGCTAAAGCAATTTGCATTTGCAATTGTTCCTCTTCTTGACTCGATGGTTGAACAAAATCTTTGCCTGTAAATGTCGACAATCGATCATTGTACGACGTCGATCGATATGTAGTCGGACCTGATAAATACGATGCAGCACCACCACCACCACCACCATATGGATCGCCTCCTTCAATACTATTTCGTCGTAGAGTCGACGCAGCTGGTCGACCGTACGTAACTGAACCATTGGAATCCATTCCCATGGCTTGTCGAACGTAACGTTCGCGAGCCTCTTGAGCTTTTCGACGTTCATTACGTAAACGTTCGTCATCTTTGAGTAACGCCACGAGCTGTTTAGCTTTCTCACGCACATTAAAACCTTGATCTTTTTGATCTTCGACATATTGAAAATCTTTCAATGTTTGAATAGAAAATATATTCTCTTTACACTGTTGTGTAACACGTTCATTCCCATATTTAATTAAATGATCTAACAGAACAAGTGATTTATAAACATGTCGCCAATTCTTTCCATGATCATTCAAACGTTTCCAAATAACTAGAAAAAAAAACAAAAGAAATGTCATTTATTTTCTCGATCGAACGAACTTGGCATAATCTCAGCATAGGCAACAACGTTATCTGTTAAATCGGCAATTTCATGCATAAGTGCTGGCGATGGTCCCCAAGCATCATTCGATGTAGCCGATCGCACTTTTCGCTGAGCATCGGTGTAATTATAAATAACATTTCGAACACCTCGAGCGAGCATCGAGCTAAAGTTTTTGATATGACCGAGACAAAATAGTTAGAACGCTCGATTGATATAAATCTTATTCTCTAAAATAGAAACAAATAAATGAACAAGGAATGTGAAACTTTGAAATCTATTTGAGATTGAACAAGACGAAGAAGAGAAAACAATAAAATAGACGAATGACAAATGAAAAGTTAACTATTGAAAATGAAAATCATGAAGAATGTTTAAACGAGTTTCTTGGCTTCGAAAAATCCTTTCAAATGACGCATTTGCCAAAATCCAGCAATAACAAGAACTAACAATTGTGCAATTGACCACCATAGAACACGTTGATTAGTCGATTCACTTGTAGCACGAAAACGTTCTTCACGATATCGTTGATAATTCTGTTCTTTGCTTCTGAAAAACCAAAAATTTCAATACAAAAAGTCACTTTTCAATCACACATACATCTGTTCAACTTGATCTAACAATTGTCGAACACGTAATTGCAATTCAGTTAATTTTTCTTTTGCACTTATTTGCTGATAATCAACTGCATGTTCACCAATGTCAATATCCAAATGAACACGCTAAATCAACACGAAAAAAAAAACAATAAAAATGTTTATCTAATTGACTAATTTTATTTACCAATTGTTGTCCACCAAACCAAGCAGTTGAATTCGAAAATAAACAAATAACATGTTCACCCGGTATACTTGAAGTGAAAGTAAAACGTCCTTCACTTGTGTATAATTTCGAAAGGATAACTTTCTCATCAGGATCCTTGACTTCCACGTGCATGCCAATGCCCGGTGTCGAAGGCAGATATGTATTCGAATTGGCATCATATAATTCAACTTTATATTTACCGATGACTAACGTTTGATCGGGTATTTCTTCGATAAAACATTTACGATCAGTTTCACGTATATGAAAAAAAAGCGACTGGCTTGATATGATTAACTGTAGGACAATAAAGACGAAAAGTAAAATCGATTGATTTCCCATGTTTATATCTTGAAAAAAAAGAAAATCCAAACAGACACACTATCAATTTTCTCCTGAGACAAACAACAAAAAAGCGAGTCCACACGATTACTATTATTATTCTAAAAAAAACACTACGCTCGCTCTAAACGAATGCTACTGCTGCTGCTGCTGCTGCTTGCTGCGTGTAATGAAATAAAATGCTAGCCAATCAACAAATGGAAACACATCAGTTGCATAAATGTGTGACTAACAAACTTGTTTCGTATAGAGGTCAGATGTATGTCAATATGGATTTATCCAGATGGTATTCTTTGGATGAATATGTTTTAGTAGAGTTTTACCGGTTGTTTTTCATCGAAGAAAACCGAAATATTCGATTCAAAGTGAACTTTCTTATTTCTAGATTTAGTCATCAGAAATGGCCATCGGCAAAAATAAACGTTTAACTAAAGGAGGAAAAAAGGGTGGCAAAAAGAAAGTGTATGTTATCATTGTAAAACTTCTCACGACGCTTTTTTGTTTTCTATTCAAGTGCTGATCCATTCTCGAAAAAAGATTGGTATGACATCAAAGCACCAGCTAATTTCGATACACGTAACGTTGGTCGAACACTTGTTACACGAACAACCGGAACAAGTAATTAAGAAATTCGATGAATTCTGCAAATGATATGAAATCTCGATTTTTCCTATAGAAATCGCTTCGGACGCTTTAAAAGGACGTGTATTTGAAGTATCACTCGGTGATTTAAACAAACTCGATGATGAAGATAGCTACCGTAAATTCAAATTCATCTGCGAAGATGTTCAAGGTCGTTATTGTTTAACTAATTTCCATGGTTTGGATATTACAACCGATCGTCTTCGTATGCTCGTTAAAAAATGGCAGGTAAAATGAACAGAAAACTCAAATTCAACTTGTGAATACGAAACAAAATGCCTTGTAGACATTAATCGAAGCACAAGCTGATATTCGTACATCTGATGGATATCTCTTACGTGTATTTTGCATTGGTTTTACTCAAAAAATACGAGGACAAATCAAAAAAACATGCTATGCTCAACATACACAAGTTTGTTGAATCAATCAAAATCTATTCTCGATTAATAGCGTCTTTGTTTATCGTTCAGGTCAAAGCTATTCGTAAGAAAATGGTTGAAATCATGACTCGTGATATCGCTGGTAGTGACCTCAAAGATGTTGTCAACAAACTGTATAACTAACTGCTTTTTTTTTGTTTATTGAATATTCATCTATCGATTGTTATTCTTAATTTAGTATTCCAAATAGCATTGGTTCAGAAATCGAAAAAGTCTGCCGTGGTATTTATCCATTACAAAACGTCATGATCCGTAAAGTCAAAGTCGTTAAAAAACCGAAGTTTGACAGTAAGTTTTATGATTTTCGTTTCTTTTCGTATGAATGTTTGACTGTTTGATTTGAAATTCAGTTTCACGTCTCATGGAAATGCATGGTGAAAGTTATGGTAGCACAACTGTTGATGAAAAAGGTCAACGTATCGATAGACCAGACAATTATGAACCACCAGTTCAAACCGATGTTTAGAAATCTTGATCAACAACTATTGTTTTTTCTTTGTTTCGATTCAGAGTCTATTATCGATCCGTTCTCTGTCTGAATAAGAAAATCGAAAAAAAAACGAAGCAAAACAAATAAAACAAAAAAGAAGTTTATTGAAATTCTTGTTTTAAACTGTTTAAAACATTTGAGATATTTATATATGTATGACTTATTGTGCAAGCTTGTTTAAATGATAAGACTTATCTCGATAGTATTTTCATGAATGACACATTAATCTGTTTATTCGATTGATGTAACTAAACAGAAAAGATTCTTTCGTCATAATCAATTATTTCTTTTATGTAAGATAAGTATTTCAAACAGTTAATCAACAAGTGTGAACAATATCAAAAGAAAGATTAGATTGCGATGTTTGCAAAATGTCTATATTGTCAAAAGGCTCATATTCTTCATATATATTCGATTCAATACGACCTACCTGTTGGGGGTAAACAAAAAAAACATGTCGAGTAACAACATGAAAAGCACGATGTCCCTCCTACTTCTTTTGCCGCATGATCACTAAAAAATGATTAATCGATGATATCTGTTGCTATTTGATGTCTCGTCCCTAATTCGAGGCCCTACATTTGTTTGTAAGATTCATACATATAAATCATTAAATTTATTTTTCTTTAATTTATATTTCTCTTCGTTTTGCTCTCTCTCTCTCTCTCTTTCTCGTTTTTTTCTTCTTCTTCTTCTTATAAATCACGTTTGTCGCTTAGCTTAATGTATACATGGAGAGAATGAGAAATTGCTTGGTGTTGTTCGCCGTCCTATGCATTTGTGCCACGTTATATTGTCTGATGAAATAATTTTCTTTTCATCATACATTTCTTTCTTTTTTTCCTCTATTTATAAATTTGCTCTTTTTCTTCTCTTAGTTGTAGATTTCTGTCTTGAAATAGAAAGAAACATTTCATTCTGTTTTTTTCATTAAACAATACAAAAGAAATCGATTCACATCAAATAATTATGTGTGGTACGTATTGTTGATTTATTGTTTTCACCTTGAAATGCGTATCGATTTTCTATTTTAAAAAGGAATATTTGGATATTTGAATTATTTGGTTAAACGTGATCGAAAATTCATCGCAGATATATTGATAAATGGCCTCCATCGTTTAGAATATCGTGGCTACGATTCGTCTGGTATTGCATTCGATGGTGCTGATTTCAATGAAGAAAACGGTTGTAATAAGCGAGCTTGTATTGTCGTTCGACAGAAAGGCAAAGTTGAAGAACTTGAACATGCTGTCAAATGTGAGAAAAAGAAAACAAAATAAATATTTGCATGTTTTTATTGTTGTTGTTGTTGTTGGTTAGCATTGGAAAATATTGATTGGACTGGTGAATTTACGGTACATGTGGGAATTGCTCATACACGTTGGGCAACGCATGGCGAACCAAGTGCTGTTAATTCTCATCCACAACGTTCGGATGATGACAATCAATTTGTTTGTGTTCATAATGGAATTATTACGAATTATAAAGATATTAAACAATATCTCGTAAATAATGAGTTGAAACTATGTTGATTACGAATCATGTTCGTATTTAGATTAATCGTGGTTATAAATTTGAATCAGAAACTGATACTGAAGTTGTAATTAAATTGGTTAAATATCTTTATGAAAAACATAAAAATGAAAATATATCATTTTTAAAATTAATCGAAATGGCTTGTTTGCAATTAGTAAGCAGTTCTTTTTTAAATTTAATTTCGCTAATATTCTTTTGAAAATTGAAATTCATTAGGAAGGCGCATTTGCTTTGCTATTCAAAAGTGTTCATTATCCAGGCGAATTATGTGCTACTCGGTAAGAATATAATTTCATTCGAAAATTCAATGAAATTGTTTGTTTAGTCGTGGAAGTCCAATGGTAATTGGTGTTAAATGTGCTGATGAATTAGTATCGAATCATGTTCCTGTTATGTTTAGTAAAGGTAAATTGAGTTTATTTTGATCGTGATTTTCGAATGAGTCATTGATATTCAATCGATAAAATGAAATTAGATATTTCTGCAAATCCTCGACATGCGAAAGGTAATTTTGCTTGTCAATGTTTGTTCGACTAATCTTTGTCCGCATGAATAAGACTGTTGATGTTAACTCGCTTAGGCTTATCTCTTAACTTTGTTTTTTTTAGCCGAACCAGAACCAACAGGTAGGTTGCTTTCATTTTCTAGTTGACATTGATTTAAATTAGTTTCGATTTCATCGAACAGAGATTGAATTTGTCTTCGATTGATTGCTTAGATTTACGCGGAGTTTTTTCACCATCATTAGTCATTGCTGACCAAACAGCTACTGATTTAGCTGTCACAGGCAATAATCGCAGTATTGAATATTATTTTGCTTCCGATGCCAGGTGAATAACTCGTCTCTTTCGACGATTTTTTCGTCATTGATAAAGATTGTTTTTCGTAGTGCGATTATTGAACATACAAATCAAGTTATCTTTATGGAAGATGATGATATTGCCGTTGTTAGCAATGGTGCGTTGACAATTCATCGAAGTCAACATGAAGTATCAGGTCAATCGGCAACTCGAGAAATCATTGAGTTAAAAATCGAATTACAACAAATTATGAAAGGAAACTATAAATATTTTATGCAAAAAGAAATCTACGAACAGCCCGAATCAGTTGTTAATACAATGCGTGGTCGAGTCAATTTCACGACGAAAAAAGTCGTACTCGGAGGTATCAAAGATTATATCAATGAAATTCGTCGTTGTCGACGATTGATTTTAATTGCTTGTGGAACAAGTTATCATTCGGCTGTTGCCACACGACAATTGCTCGAAGAATTGTCCGAATTACCAGTTATGGTTGAATTAGCATCGGATTTTCTCGATCGAAATACGCCTGTTTTTCGTGATGATGTTTGCATATTTATTTCGCAATCAGGCGAAACAGCTGACACAATCTTAGCATTACGATATTGCAAACAACGCGGCGCACTTATTGTTGGCTTTACGAATACAGTTGGCTCGAGTATCTCGCGAGAATCACATTGTGGTGTGCATTTAAATGCTGGACCGGAAATCGGTGTCGCAAGTACAAAAGCGTATACGAGTCAATTTCTCGCGCTTGTTCTTTTCGGTTTGGTTCTATCGGAAGATTCGATTTCGAAAGAACCTCGTCGTCGTGATATTATTGATGGTCTTCAAAAATTACCGGGATTAATTAAAGAAGTACTCAATTGTGACGATAAAATACGTGAATTTGCTGAAACTCTCTACAAAGAATCGTCGTTGTTAGTTATGGGCCGAGGATTTAATTTTGCTACGTGTCTCGAAGGCGCTCTAGTGAGATCAACGAAGTATTTTTTAGCTTTTCATTGAATCTTCTTTTTCAGAAAGTCAAAGAGTTGACTTATATGCACTCGGAAGGCATTCTTGCAGGTGAATTAAAACATGGACCATTGGCTATGGTTGATGACACCATGCCAATTGTAATGATTATTATGGATGATCCAGTTAAATCTGTAAGTTGACAATTTGTATTCTCTCATCGACATTCGATAGAAAATGTTTTTTTTTCTCTAGAAATGTATGAATGCTTATTCACAAGTTCATGCAAGAGGTGGTCAACCGATTTTAATCTGTAATGAAGATGATGAAGAATTAGTTAAACTAGCCAATCGACATATAACTGTTCCACGGACAGTCGATTGTCTTCAAGGAATCTTATGTGTTGTACCTATGCAATTGCTCTCGTTTCATATTGCTGTTTTACGTGGTTATGATGTCGATTGTCCGAGAAATTTGGCTAAATCAGTTACTGTTGCTTGAGAAAAAAAACAACTCAAAATAAACGAACCAATAAGAACAACAATTATTTCATCATACATTCGGATACATTATCCTTCCCCTATTGCTCGATTTCAATTTCATTTATTTATCCATTTTGTGATCAATTTTGCTTGTTATTAATCTTTATTTGTTTTGAAAAGTAACTAATGGTTTCTTTGTCATATTCTATCAATAATAATAAATTTGAAAATGAAAACAAGGAATTTACAAAATCGTGCAATTTATTCAAAAGAAGAAGAACGTGATTTTCTTGTACGATTAATAAAAAAATAAATCAAATGAGATATGTTCATCGTTTTCGTAAACGTGGCGATTGAAAAAAGTCATTTTCCGTTTTCTCGATTTCGTAATTGTATTTCTGAAATGTTTTCTGTAAATGTAAACTTCGATTTGACGCTAAACGTGCGTCGAATTGATCGAGTTTAGCCGATACAGTATACATTAATGTTCGAATATCTTTGTATTTATACGCACGTAGACGTGCATGTGTTTCTTCATCGAATTTTTTCGATGCTAACCATTCATCAATATCCGATATGTAATCGAATGCAGCGCAACCTCGAATATTTTTTATTCGATGATCGATTCCGTTGTCGATCAAAACACAAGCTGCATCGATATTATTCGTTCGAGCAGCGATAAATAAAGGTGTTTCTTTCGATTCATTCGTTGCATTCGGATCAAAACCAAGTGAGAGTAAGAATTTGAGTGGCTCGACTGAAGCCATCGATGCAGCCAAATGCAAAGCACTACAATTGCACATATTTTGTGAACATAAAATCGAAACTCAACATACGTATTTCCTTCATCATAGGTCATGCCTAATGTTTCATTTCCTTGTTTGCATAGAAATTGTAAAAGTCGTTCAGGTTCTGTCCTTTAAAATTTATACATTCGTAGTAAAATGAAAATTCAATGTAACATACGAATGTATTTTTTCCATGAGAATATCATTGATTAAATTCTTAGCTTCATTCTGTTTGAATTCAAATCCTTGTCCGACTAGCCTATTTTTAAATCGTTGTTTTTCGAAACTTTCGATTTGATCTTTTATTTTAACTTACCAACTCGCTACATCTAAATGATCGTATTGCAACGCTAATGCTAACGTTGACGGACTCGATTTCTGTTGAGCAAGTTGATTTGATTCTCGAACTTTCTTCTCATCAAGTTCAAATAACAATTCTAAAACATCTACATGTCCATTTTTTGCTGCTAATTGAAAACATGTTTCTCCATTTGAATTCAATCCATCCACATCCGCTCCATATTCATGTAGAATTCGAATTCCATTCAAGTCAATCGTTTGATTATGTTCTCCGGCACATTTCGTATGCAAAGGCGTGTTACCCTCGTAGTCAACTGCGTTGACATCAGCGTTTGATTCCATGAGAAACTGTAAAATAAGTCGAAATTCGAAAGAGAAATGATCGAAAATGAAAACCAACTTGAAGAATATGAATATCACGAGTACGATGAAGAGCTGTTCTACCTTGAAAATCTCGAACATCGGGATTAACATTTAGTTTTAATAGACGTCGAATAGCGGGAAAATTCGAAAAATAACAAGCCGTATGAAGTAACGTACTTCCATTAATAAATCTACAAGAATTTCTTCTATTTTTTCATAGCTTTTTCACTAAAAAATCTTTACCGGCTATTTAATGAACTAAAAACAGAAGAAATTTGATTTCTCTATCAATTTTTTCTTGTAAAAAAAGTTACCTCAATGTATAATGATCTTCAACGTGATCGCTAATCACTCGATCAAGCATTTCTCTATTTCCCGTTGTTAACACCGGTACAACCGACGCGATAAATGCACAAACATCTACTCTTATAATCAGTAAACGAAATATTTCTCTTGACTTTTTTCTTTACTTTTCAATGTCTGTTGAAATTCTCCACCAATACACAACTCATAAATTGTTTTCTTTCGATTATTCGTCAATGTTACATCAGCTCCATATTCCAATAAAAGCTAATCAGTCGAAAAACTTCTCAATCGTCCATCGTCTTTTTGTTTCGACTTACTTTCGCACATTGAGTTGCTAATTTTTCAGCTGCTATAAACAAAGGTGTATTTCCATCTTTATTTAAACTATCAACCTGAGCACCGTTATCCAAACAAAATCGAGCAATATTCTTTGAAAAACAAACGGGAGAGAATAAAAACCAACGAACAATGAGAACGACTCACCACTTGATTATGTTTACAAGCGACATGTAAAGCAGTATTGAGCGTATTTGGCTCTTGCATATTAACAAAATTTGGATAGAGTTTTTGAAAGAATTGAATGAGATGCTCGACTGAATCGTAGTGACCGTCAACACAAGCTTTGAGAAGAAAATTATGATAAAATTTCAATGAATCAGGAAAAACTTGATAGAGAAATATGGTCTTATTTGGAAGAATTTTATTTTGTGTTGGAGCATTTATATAAACCTAGATGAGACTAAACATCGAGAGAGAACAAAAATTTGTTTTGTACTTCGTATTGAGGATATCGATCAGCTTTGACTTCGGTATTTTCATTGATATTTGAAATACCCATAATCGATCGAACATTTGCTAAGCAAGAAACAAAAGAATTAAATCGAAGATTCGCAATAAAATTGTCTACCTTTTCGAATAATTGGGTGTAAACTATCATCATCATCTAAATTCCAATCAATCGTCAAATTAAAATCGATTGATTTAGGTTTTACTTTTGCATAAGGATTTATCAACAATAATCTGTCGTGTATTTTTATGAATTAAAATAAACGATCGTTCAGCTGTAACAATTTCCTGCTTACGTTCTAAGATTTGATAAAATGCTTGACCTTCAGTTAATATCTGCATATATTTTGTGTTTTAATTTTACGAATTAAAATCGATTGTCTTACTAAATTAACCGCTTTTCGACGACATACTTCTCCAACAGTCATCTCTTCGGAAACTTCAAACCAATCATAACGAACTTGCATTTTATTCGCAATAATCGTCGATACTTTCGATCGTGTTTGTACAACATGTTCTCTCCATTGCATGGCACTACGTAAATCATAATCTCTTCTCAAAGTTGACAATTCTAAATCAAACTAAATATTAGATTTACAGATTTTCTTCATTTTACCCGTAGCATAATTGAGTATTTCGTGTTCTAATCGTGCTTTATCTTCTTCTAAGTCCGTTTGCTGTAACATTCTTAATTTATGTGTGGCATTGAAATGTCTTCGACGCATTTCATCCTAAATTCATTCGAATAAGAATACCTATTCAGTGAATATATTTTGTGCTTACAGCTCGTCGAATAGCAACTTCATGTTGACGATATTTAAAAAAAACTAAGAAAAAATAGCACATAAATGCACAAATAGCCATCTCATCAGCCTAAATTGAGCATCTTATCATCGAATATCTCATTGAAAGTCTTACTAAAACGAGATCTTCTGAGTTTAAATTTGATTTACAACAAAGTACATCATCGATAATTGCTAACGTCAGATTGAGACTCCATCTATTTTCATCAAACAACAATCTGAAAGGAATCTTTCGAAATTTGATCAATCAAACCGATCATTGAGCAGAATTTCTGTTGGAATTAAATGTGGAATGAAATAATTGACTAAACAGCATAAGACACGTAAATCGGACAGTTCAGTAAGTTTAGTGAAATTGATTCGACGACCTTCGGGTGTTTTCTCAATGAAATCAAAATTTGAATTGGAAAGTTAATTTTCAATGAAGAAAATAAAATACTTGTAGAACAAGTTGAATCATTTCGATGATACAAGCGCTGGATTTCGGATATTTTTTCGTTAGATTTCGTTTTGAAAATGCGAGCATTGGTTCAGTTTCAGTGAATTTCGTCGGTTTTCTACCAGGCTAAATCATTCAACACTAAAAATCGACACGATCATCAACTGTCGATGAATTTACTTTCGTTGCTTGATCCATAACATCATCGACAACATCTTTCACACCGAAACCAGCTAACATCGAAACATTTTTCGCAGGTTTATCATTTTCAGACGATGGACTAGCTGGAATCCACTAAAAGAAATCATTAGTTACGATAGAATATCGATTGAATTCAATTTCGAATACTTTCAAAGGCACTTCTAATAAAGCTTTGACATCATCTTGAAGAAGAAAATCAATACGTTCCCATAAAAACCAGATATCATGTTCGACTAATCTCCACAAGAGATCAAAAACCTAACGTCAATGAATAATTGCAAAATCGTTGAACATTTCTGTTTTCAAATACGAACATGTTTGGCACTTCGAACAGCAAATAGTCGAGTATCAACTTGTACATCTTCGGGTATAACTTGACTAGAACAAAAGCTCGAAATATGATTGAATATCTTTTGTTTTTTTCTCGATTTCTACTGTTCTTTTAAATGTTTGACAGCCCATTCACATCGTGTTCGAATCTGTTCGGGACTTAATTTCTCAAAAGATTGTATTTTTTCTGTTGTTGTACCTGTTACACTTTGTAACAACATTTTCATATTCGTTCCTTTCATTAAATCAGTTAGAATATTATTTAAACCTTGTTCGAATGGTAACAAACGCATGTTTATCCATGATGTAAAACCATGAATACGACTGATATCGATTTCATTCGACTCCATTTCGAATGAGACTGATTCTATCTGTTGACAGAACGTCCATTTTCATTCTCTTTCGTCATAGGAATGCCTCTCTAAAGAAAATAGTTGATTGGTTCATCGAAATGCATAGGTATGTCATGCGGAAGAATTCAAGGATGTTTTAATATGATTTCAAATAAGCTTTTTGGTTAAAATAAAATTACAAATCAAGCTTTTGCTTAGTCGAATTTATTTCAAGTGTCAAATACATATTGATAAAGGCATCGATTTATCTTTAAACGTAATGGCTGCTTACTAGTGGCTGTATCTCGCTCTCTTTCTGTCTGCTTGTCTGTCTGTTCTATCCTATCATATCGATTCATTATTTGCGTGTGTGAGTGTGTTTTTCTCATTTCGATTTGAATTCTTCGGTATAGATTAATCAAAAACCTGAATACCGATGTGATGACAACAAAAATACAATGGAAACGTCTTGATACATTGGCTGGTTCGAGTCCGAAACCACGTCATGGTCATCGAGCAGTAGCTGTCAAAGATTTGATTGTTATATTTGGCGGAGGAAATGAAGGCATAGTTGAAGATTTGAATGTTTTCAATTGCAGTAAATACGAAAAAAAAAAAATTTTGCAAAACAAAATCGAAACATTTTGTTTTTCTTTTTAAGCAACAAATCAATGGTTTCAACCGATTACAAAAGGCGATGTACCGACTGGTTGTGCTGCATTCGGTTTTGCGACAGATGGCTCGAGAATTCTTGTGTTTGGTGGCATGGTTGAATATGGAAAATATTCAGCAGATCTTTGGGAATTAAATCCATTGACATGGCATTGGAAGAAAGTCAAAGCTAAATCACCTAAAACAGCACCATTGCCATGCGCTCGACTTGGTTAATATGAATTGAAATTGAAATTTATCATTATTGAACTTTTCTTCTTCTTTTTCTAGGCCATACATTTACCTATGCTGATGGTAAATTTTATCTATTCGGTGGTCTTGCTAATGATAGCAAAGATCCAAAACAAAATGTTCCTCGGTATGACAAAACACGACAATTAGAGGTTGTTAATTGTAAAAATGTTTAGATATTTGAATGATCTTTACGTATTGGAGTGCAAAGGCAATAGTTATATGTGGGAACAGCCGATTACTCGTGATACACCACCGATCGAACGTGAATCTCATACATGTATTTCCTATCGTGGACAATTAGAAAATCGAACGAAATTGATTATCTATGGTGGAATGAATGGACAACGTTTAGGTGATCTTTGGAATTTTTATCTCGGTAAGAAGCCGATTCGTTTGATTAAAAATTCTAATCTTTATTCTGTCTAAAGACACTTCACAATGGACACAGATTATTGCAGCTGGCCTACCACCACAACCACGTAGTCTTCATTCGTCTGTTGTTATTGGTCATCGGTATGCTAAGTTGTTTTTTTTCGAATAATTTTATCGTTTTTTCAGTATGTTTGTGTTCGGTGGTTGGGTACCATTGATATCTGTAGATAAAACTGAACAATTATCTCATGAAAAAGAATGGAAATGTACGAATACATTAGCTGCATTTAATTTAGGTATAAAATCTTCGAGAGAGAGGCAAAAAAAATCAACGTAATTCTTTCGATTTCAAATAGAAACAAACACTTGGGAATTACTCGGACAAGAATGTTTCGATGAAAATATTCCACGAGCACGTGCTGGTCATTGTGCAGTTACAGTTCATACACGAATGTACATATGGAGTGGACGAGATGGATATCGAAAAGCGTGGAATAATCAAGTGAGATCAACATTTTTACGATGTTCGTCATGTGAAAACAATTTGATTTAGGTCTGTTGTAAAGATTTATGGTGTTTGGAAACAGCATGTCCAAATGAACCAGAGAAAGTGCAATTACTCAAAGCAGGTATTGGTAATTTGGAAATATCATGGAATCCGGTTTTAACTGGTAAATTATCTCGTTGTTTTCGGTGAATTATATTTGAGAAAATAATTTTCTAGCTGATTCGTATATTCTACAAATTCAACGTGGCGAAACATCAGCTGAACAACTACCTCCAATACCGACAATTCCTTCACAAACAACATCGATTCCTATACAATCGTTATTTGCAGCTAAAAGTTCACAATCTGGTAAATTCATATTTTTGAATTTTGTTTTAATAAAATCATTTTTTGAAATTTAGTTCTTGCATCATTAATTCCAACATTTAACAATGGTAAATCGAATTTTGTTTTCATTTTGTTTTTTTAAATCAATTCAATTTTAGATCAACAAGCAACGACTGTATCAATTTCTGATTCAGGTAAACTAATTTTCTTGTTCATTATACAAAATTGCATTGAAATCAATTTTTAGATTCGACTACTGATCGAAGTCTTTCGCCATCGACAATATTGAATAAACCCACATCAGATTTACTATCCTTAGCAAATCTATCGTCAACTGTTACACAAGTAGATTGTCTTTTTCATTAGTAATGATCTGAAAATTCATTCTTCATCGAATTTTAGCCATCGAACAGTATTGCAAATTCTTCGATATTAATTCAAAAATCGATTTCTCCTCATACAACTCCAAGTAATTAAAAATTTTCTGATAATTTCATTTTGAATATTCGATTTTTTTAGCCATTCGAACTGCAACACCTTCGAACATTCAATTTCTCAATCCTACATCGAGTCCAACTGTTCGTCCGATAATTCTCCATCAAAAAGGCGCAACAACATCGAATCAACCTCAATTATTAACTGTTATGCCTGCTGGCGTTCGTGTTCAACAATTAACACCTGTTGTTCGTGCTACAACGAATCAACCGGCAACTATCGTTCGTTTGATGTCTCCAGCAACATCAACAATTCGTCCTGGAACTGGTCAACAACAGATTATTCAATTGAATACGAATAAACAACAACAACCATTAGTCATTAAAGCAATAACAGCATCGACGGTCAATCGACAACAACCGATTTTGTTGACTTCGAATACTCAAACGAAGACGATAACAACACAAAATCAACCGCAACTTCTCGTTCTTAATCAAGGACAACAACAGAAAATTACGTTACAAGTTGCAAATACCGAGCATAATCAACAAGAATCAACAAATAATAATAATAATAATAATTCGAATACTAATAACAATAATACCAATATTCCACAATTAGATGGAACTGTTGATGAACAAGTAGGATTACAAAATGGTCCACCCGGTATGTCGAGATTAAAAGTCCGAGGTTTTCATTTCTGAATGTTTTTCTTTAATTTCAGAATCATCAAATTCAGTACCTCCTGTCAATTCACAGCCAACATCAAGTAAACTTTAATTTCTTTCTCACTTGCATATTTATTTATATATCGATGAAATCAAAAATAGATAATCATGAAAATGAACATCCCGATGGTTGGCATTTAGTTGGAACATTCAATACTACCTCAGCTGACATCAGACATTATTACATTGCTTCCTCGAAAATAAATGCCAATGAATATGTTCGTATTCAGTTTCATTTAAAAACAAACTAATTCATCGAAGAATTTTCTTTGTTTTAGGATCTCGCATCACTTCAAGCACAGAATTTAGTTCGAAAAGTTGATCTCGAACCAGGTGTCATCTATAAAATTCGAATTGCAGCAGTGAATTCATGTGGTCAAAGTCCATGGAGTGAAGCAACAGCATTCAAAACCTGTTTACCTGGTGCCCCTCCAGCACCATCAAACATCCGAATTACCAAAGTACAACTTATTTTTCCTCTTCAATAAAAAAAAACTCCTTTGTTTTTCTCTTTCTTAGACATCCGATGGCGGTGCACATTTAACTTGGGATCCTCCGGCCAGTGGTTCGTCGATCATCACTGGTTATGCCGTTTATTTAGCAGTGAAGAACACGACGACCGACAATCGTCAACAAGCCACTCAGCAAGCATCTCAAATGGCGTTTGTTCGTGTTTACGGTGGTGCCGTCGCTGAATGTTCGGTTCTAGCTGCCCAATTACTTCAAGCACATCTCGATACGAGTTCGAGCAGTAAACCAGCAATCATATTTCGTATTGCAGCACGAAATGAACGTGGCTACGGACCGGCAACACAAGTTCGATGGCTTCAAGATCAACAGCAAATCTCGCAAACGAATTCTTTGAAACGAACGAATTCGAATACGAATTCAACAACTAAAAAACAACGTCTCGCACCAACATCAAATGATACATAATTAATTTCATTTATGTAAATATTTTATTTGCCGCTTTGTTTATTCTCTAACATATGCAAACAAATAAAGACAAAACATGCCCACGTATATACATATGCTTTTTGTTAGATTTGTTTCCTCTGTCTCTCTCTCTCTCTTTCTTTCAACTGATATAACACGTATTTTATTACTAAAACCTAGAAAAGAAAAACAAACCAGAGATTTTCAATTATTAATCATTTATTGATTGAACTGAAGTATTTTTTCCTTTTGTGAAAAATCAAGGTGACAATTCTATTTTTTCGTTCGTTTCCTTTTTTTGTCATTATCTGTTTGTTTTCTGTCATTCATTCATTCATTCATTTACAAACATCATCAGTATCATTTTTTGTTTTTGTGTTGTACATATGTAGAAAATTCTTTGTCTTTACATTAAATACATGTAAGTGTATCTACACATTATACATGCAGACGTATGCTTTCTTTTTTTGATGTGAAAAATAAAAAGGAACTGAATGGAAAGAACGATTTTGTTTAGTAGATATTTGACGAGTTACAACAACAACAATATATAGTGAACATTTGACGTTTGGACGGAGAAAGAAACGAAAGCAGTTATTATTCTAGTCAGGTTTAAGCTAATTTAGCAGCTAAAGATTGAGCTTGTTGAATTTCTTCGGCTAAGGTTGATGCATGAATTGAACTGTTGGCACGATCGATAGCTTCACGAAGGCCTTGAGGCTCTTGTAAGAGCATAGCTTGAGTCAATTCTACCGATCAAACAGACAATTTCAAAATCAGCATGTCGATCATTTATAAATTTACCTTTTTTATACGTTTCGACATCGGTTAAATTGGCTCCTTCGTAGACAACATATTTTCTACCTTCTAAACTATACTGATGAATATCTTTTGGTTGATCAGCATAAAATTCTTGAAGAACTCGTTCATCAACAGGTGATGTTGATCGATGAATGCAGTCAACTTTCTTTATTGGTTGAACGGGTGTTGGACGATGATTAGCTGTAGATACAGGTGCTACTGGCGCCGGTGGTGGATGTGCTGGAGCAACAGCTTGTCGGTTTACTGAAGGAACATTGCGTTCTGCATGTACACGATCATTACCATCACCGTCTACAATCGAATTCAATTCGAATTTATTTAAATTCCTTGGCAATCAATTACCTAATAAATGTAAAGTTCCTATCAAGAGTAAAATCGATACAGCAACACCTAATGAACTTAATAACGAAGCGATAATATCTATTTAAAAAAAAAACAACAGTTTTTCAAAAGGAAATATATTCTAGATCAACCTTTTTCTATTGATGATGATGCCAATGTAATATATCCTGAGCAATATGCTACACATAAAATAATTCCCAAGAATAGAAAACATTCGACAACAAATGTTAAAACAAAGAGAATCCTGACTGGTGTAAATCGTTGTACTTACAAATAATTTCAAGTTTTTCTTTTTTTGAATATTTAAAAAAAATCCTCTATACCTCGAGTTCGATCATTAAGAACCATGAATAAGACAAGTAAAAGGAACGTGCATGCCAATGAACCGATTATGACAATAGCCAAAGGTATTTGAATGATGTCATTATCTAAATAAAAAAATTCGTATTTTAAGTCCAATAAATAAATGATCACATACATTGAACACCCCATAAAATCGCATAGATCATCATTAATATAAATGATAAAATAACGATTAAAGTTGTTAGGGTAGTCGTAGGTTTATTTAAAATAAAACGATTGCATAAATAAAGAAAAAAGCAAAATAAAATGAACCAATTGAGTAATAGAACTGAATACGTCCACCAATTTCCGTACATCGATGTGCCGTATGCTGTCGAACAAACATAAGTACTTGCTCGAGATATTAATACCGCTTTCGACTGAAGATTAATTCCATTGGACACTTAATCACAAAAGAAAAGAGTTTATGAAGAAAAGAAAAAAGTACCAAAAATAAAATTATTACGAGATACACATGGTGCTGGTAAAAGTGTATCGCATTGATAATTGTTTACACACTGTGAAATACCATCATAAGCTGCACAATGTGTACCAATTGCTGTTTGATAAGTACTATTTGGACACCAATTAATCGCTGAACTATCAACGATGGATCCGTCTATCCAATGCCAATGAGAATCTTGAACTACGAAATAGATAGATTATATTAGATTTATTTGATCATTTTATTAAACGAGAATAGACCGATCACGGACTTACATGATGCAAAATTATTTGCTCCTAACCAGAACAAAGATGTTTGATCGATATTCGCATTTTTAACAAGTTGAAATTGTTCAATGGAAAATATTTGCAAAAGAATTCCATCTGCTGTTCGACTTAGACAATGATTGTAAGCTTCGATCCATGACAGAGATCGTTTTCGATAATAATAACATAGATTTGTATCATTACCGGTCATAAATGAAGTCGAACAGTGCATTTCAACTACGAGCAAATCAAACGATAATATTTATGTCTTCAAAATTGTTCTTTTTACCTTGTTCAGTAAATGAAATATGAAAAACTAAGATAACGAATATGATTTGAAAGAATACGAGTGAATACATCGAGTTTATGTTTAAATTCTTCACTTATTTTTAGTAAATGTTGTCATAATCTAATGAGATATGTTTTGTTAGTTGGTATCCAACAACAATAATTATTTTCAGTCCGTCATTTTTGCTCGGTTTTTTCTTCTTCGTCTTGTTTTCTCATTGCACTACTATTCAATTCTGCTCGTCCTTTTTCTTCTTCACAGTTCTATTAGTTTCTTCATTTGCTAGTCTGTGCGTTTATTCTCTTTTTCTCTCTCATTTATCCCTTCCTTCTTTCTTCTTTTTTTGAAAATGAGTTTTCATAATCTCACTGCATCCAAGATACCGGCTGATAAACAAAAAACACATAAGAATCTCCTAACACTATAATGTTTGTTCTTTTGCTCGTCCTTTTTTTCTCTTCTTTCTCTATTTAGTTAATTCGTATTTGCCTGATCCATATTATCAATTTACGTGTCTGCATTTCTCTTCATTTTTTTAAAGTATGCATATATGTTATATGATGCAACTAAAAGAAAAAAAAACCTTCCTTTCTTGTTTTTTTTGCTTCTATTCAAAGCACGTTATCTCCTGGATTTAGTGATAAAATACTCGATGTGTGACAAAGAAACAAAAAAAAAGTGTCGACGAAGAAAAGGAAACTGTCAGCTTCAAATTTCTGATTGTTGTTAATTTGAACACAGGAGTGCATAGATGATCATCTTTCAACAAAAGATGCAATCGGAGAAAGTAGAAAAACGGCTTAATTGAAATTATTCTAATGATTGATGAGATTTTATCTGTTTTTGACGATAAAATAAAACAAGACAAAAAAATTGATAAACGTAGTAAAAATTTAAATTTGCTTTTCTTCTTGCTCCATTCATTTGTTGTCAAAGATAATCTTCAAAAAAAGACAATTATTTTGAATAAATCACAAACAAAACTTGCTAATTTATCGATTAGATATCGAAAATGACTGATGTTATATATTGCTAAGAAACAACAAGATACGGTCGTTATTGTTCGAGATTAAGTTAGGTCATAGTCAAAGATAAACCATGGTATTTATTTTGTTGATTTCAATCTGAAATAATTTCATTGAATTCTTTTCTGATAAGCCAAGATAGGAGAAATGAAGCCAAAAAGACGAAAAAATAAACACGCGAAACGGACAACTAACTACTAGGTTAAAGCTTTGTACTAGAATCAGCGAAAAGAACAAAACGAATCTGTAAGCAGCGATAATCAAAGCGTGTTGGCATCATTAATATGCCAGACAAGTATGTGCATGCTGAAGAAGTCCGTGTTTCTTTCTTTTCGTTATTCGAATATATTTGTCTGTTAGAGTTAAAGTAATCGAAATGAATCAACCGGCTAAACGTTGTCGTTTTTCAACAATGACATCATCGACAATAGCATCGATGAACGAATTAGTAGTACGTATACAGATAAAAGATGATGTCTTTTTCATTGTTTTCGTTTGTCATCTGATTTGTTTGTGATTGTCGTCGGTAAGAGATAATTATGCAAAGAGAGAGAGAGACATGAAAACGAAAAAAACAAACGTAAACGTCAATATGGCAATATTCTTGATGACTTTTATGATCGATTGTTAATCCTTATTCTAATGATGACACAATTGAACGTTAGAAACGAAAAAGACCGAGAGAGAGAGAGAGAGAAAGCGAAAAAGAAAAACAATGTTTTCGATAGTTTTGTTTCATTAGTTCGCAAAAACAATGCTCGACAATTGCTCAATAATTGATAATGATTGTTATGCTTGTTATTTTTTGGTAGGTTCAATTTTTGACTTAACGTCGTAATTCATCTTGGATCTAGAAAAATATGAATACATTTGACGTGATGATGAATGATATCTATTGGATATTTTTCTTTTCAAAAAAAAATACAGAATCTAGAAGAATGATAAGAGAAAAACGTGTAAGAATGGAGAGGCGATTCGTGGTATCAATCCCTTCTTTTTGTTTGTTTATTTCAAGAAAAGAGAGAAGAGAAGAGAAAAATTAGTGTTGGTCGATAATTTTTTTTTTGAAATTTTTCTCAATGTAGGCGTCTTATGAGATAGATATATAAATGTCTGTATATGTACATATTCTTCTGCTTTATGCAACCGAATTGAGTAACCAACGTTTGTCTCGGATATGAATGATAACTTTCTTTTTGTTTTTTTGCTTTTGAAGAGAACCGATTAGTTCGTTAATTGTCTGTCACACATATTTCACTTTCGTTTTGAGTATAAATATCGATAACGAATTCGAATATTCTATTTTCAGTTACCATCAATGCGAACAACGAATATGGATCGAGCGACACTTAAAATTGAAATACCATTTACAGATCATGCTCATTGCATTGGACGACAAGGAAATCAAATTCAAAGTATCATGTCGGCAACGGATACGCATATTCATTTTCCTGATGGAAATCGAGAACCAAATGGTACAAAATCGAATCAAGTATCGATCACAGGTTCAATAGCTTCGATCGAAGACGCAAGAAAACGTATCCGAGAAATTCTACCGATGTCATTGAAATTTCTCATTCCACCGACTCAATTGATCAATATCATTAATGATGATTATCCATTATTTAAAAATGTTCGAACACGTTACGGTGTTATTGTTCTTCCGCGTCCCTATGCGAAAACCGGCGATGTCTATTGCATCGTTCGTGGATTGTAAATATTTTGTTTTAATGATTTTTTCGATTGATTGTTTTGTTATTATTAAGAATTAATCAACCTGGTCTAGCTGAAGCAACTGAATATCTAATTCAAGCATTCTACGGTTTCGAAGCACCGTTAATTAAAGTAACATGTCAAACTGAAGTTAGCGAACAATATCATGTTTACTTACAAACACGTCAACAATCGAAAGATATGTGTATTGCATCGATTGAACAGTATACACATACGACAATTCAATTTCCAACAATGATCAATTCGAATCTATCACAAGATAATCTCAATAATAATAACAATAATAATGGTAGTAGTAACAATAATTATGGTCGTCGAACATCAGTAACTATCACGGGTTCGCCAACGCAAGTTTGTCAAGCTCGAAAATTGTTTGATGTAAGACTGAGCAAATAGATTCGTTGTGCGAATTCATCGCTTGTGTTTTTCATTTCGATTAGCTTTGTTTGCCGATTATTTTGACATTTGAAATACCGGTTGATAAAGAACCAAGTCGAGGTAGGACAATACTATTCAACAACTGAAGAAGAAACGAATTCGTTTTCAGCTTTAATTGCTCATGTCAAAGACAAATTAAACGTAACAACAACCGTTCGACCACGTAAAGATAAAATTGGCAAAGTAAGATTCGTTGTTTTTTATTCGATAGAAAACAAAATTTTGTTTAGTTAATTACTGTTCAAACTCAAGAATACAATTGTGATCAATTATTTCGAGCTCGTTCAATTGTTCTCGGCATACCCGAACTAAATAACAATCATATCTTACCTCTAAATACCAACACTCTATTCGATCTGCGTAAATTTCCTTTTTTTTAATTTCAATCGAATGAATTGAACATTTTTTTTGCAGAACATTCATCAGCAATTTTATCTGATCTCTCGTGTAATTGAACTTCTTTATTTTTCAATTGAAATCTATTTGAATATTCATTTAGTACCATCGTCATCATTGATTCTTCCATCACCTTCAACAACGACAAATCATCTTACTGATAGTATCTTAATTCCAATTGAACCTTGTTACATCCCGTCAACTCAACCGATTGATACTGTACTTGTTCCAATGTAAATATTTATCTCCTCTGTTTCAAATTGAATCGTTATTGTTTAGTGTTGAAACAAATACAACGAAGAAACCATCACCTATTGGTCACGAACGTTCGTCATCACGAAGTAAAAACGAAAAGATTTGAAGGTGAAAAATCAGAATTGATTGTGTTCGACGTAGATCTTGATCAAGATACAATCATTTGGCCAACAAATAACGATCAAATTTCATCGGTAAATTGACAAACAAACAAAAAAAAATGTTTCGTAATTTTTATATTTTTTTTTATTTTTGAAAAAGCTTTTGGTTTTCGATTCTTCGACACAACAAGCATTAAAATCGACTGATATCAACAATTTACAATCCATTGACAGTAAATCATCAAGATTTTATTTTGCATCCATTCGATCATTGCCTTTTTTTAGATAATTTGGCTTTTCCAACAACCAATGATTGTTCGACAAAATTACTTACTTTACTTCGTTCGATTAATTTAGAAAAATATTGGTCAACATTTGAACGTAATGAGGTAATCATTCATTAAAAATCTCCTCCGATAAGTACGAAATGCAATTGTCTAGATTGACTATTGCACATTTCTTTCTATGACTGATCAAGATTTGACACAAATCGGTATTGAAGCTTTCGGAGCTCGTCGTCGTATGCAACAAGCTATAGCAGGTGCTGCTCATAGAATATATATATTCTGTTCGAAATCAACACATTATACTTTTGTTTAGAACATGCCGTGGCCAGTATCAACCGATATCAATAATCATGATCAAAGACTAATTGAATTCTTCTCAAAACATTCGTCAACAGCTTTCGACATTAGCATTCAAAATACGGTACCATTATTCATCGACGATTCAAATCTAACTAAAACTTATTTACCAACGCTTTCGCTTTTGTCTATTTAATCACTTTCAAACAATCTTATGTAGATACTTCATATAGAAACAATTCACACACACACACACAGAAATACAATCGTTTGCTTTGTTCATTCATTTTCTTCTTCTTCTTCATTTGATTTTTAAAAATGTATATAGAAAATGGCTCACACTTATGTCTTTCATTTAATCAGCAAAAATAAGAAAAAGAAAACCGAAACGTTGAAATACTTGTTAATGAAATTTTTTTATTGAAACATTCTCACTTTTCGATGGAATATAAAAATGAATATAAGTCTGATCATTGAATAGTTCGCCATTTTCTGGTATATCAGGAAGAATTCTAAATGAAATGAAAAATAATCATTTTTGAACGGCACAGAAAAAAAAACAGAACGAACATTTTTTTGATATTATCAATGGTTGTGTGAGTGAAGAGATTATTTGTGAGAAGATTATATTCAGATGGTGGAAGATATCGTGGACAGCCAGGTTTGTGATCCGATGAATAACTTTCGGGTAGTTTTGACGGGATTTCAGATTGGATTTCGTTGTTATTCAACGGATTGGATAGTGTTTTTTCTGAAATTGAATATTCTCATTTAGAAGAAAGAGAAATCGTTTTGAAAAAGAATAGATACGTTCGGGTTTGATCTGAACTAGACGTTTCTTGTGATATTGTCGTGCACCAAGACATAATATCAACGAAATAAGAAAGAGAAGAGCACTGAACACAATCAAAACTATGACTAACATATCGATTTTTTCTATCGAGAATTAAAAATAGACAATTAATTATTTTCTTTCGAAGATTTACCGAATTGTGAAAAAATCACGACCGTAGATTGATTATCTAGATACAAGTTTTTAATCGTATTTATACGATTAATTCAGATAGAGAAATGTCTACTTGGAATATAAATATTTGTTTGACATATTTGCCTATTTTCTGTCGAATCTGATGCGATTATACAAAGATATTTTCGATGAGTTTCATGTTTATCAATCGATGGTATTCGATAGCGAATCAATCGTTGCCAAAGATAAGATTTATTTTCATTTATTTGAATATCATTTAAATAGATTTTATCCAGTATTTGATAATTCGAATTGTTTTGTTGGTAGTAAAACGTGAAATTTATCATTGGTTGATAACTTTCAAGATCTTCGTAATTGTAAAATTCATAATTTATTGAACATTCGATGTCAATCGATTGATCCATGGTAACAGTTAAGTTTTCCGTACAATTGACTAGTTTATTTTCAATGATGAAATTATTTCAAAGAGAGAGAAACAGAAGAAATTATTTACTTGAATTAGTTAGAAGTCGAATAAATCGATAGATATCATGAATAATCTCGTCACCTTCACTTAAACCTGTTTCAGCATGTAAATTGATTTCCGTTTGAAGAAAATCCAGATAATTATTATTTAATATCGTCAAATCTCCTGTTTGAGGATGTAAAATATACGAATTATTATATTGAAAATGAAGATTAAATTGTTTATTATTCCAATCGTATCGTCCTATTTCATTGAATTGGTTAGTGAATATCGAACGCATAAACCATCGTGAATGTTCGCATACAGATGATTCAATTGACACGAGAGAATCAATTAATGTAAAATTCGGAGTTTTTAAAAGAATATTTTCACCGATTTCATATGTTTTTACAAATCGATTGAGATCTATGAAGTTCACAAATAGTCAAAACAGACTTCCGTCTTTGTTGTAACTATTTACTCTGAACAGTTGAGCTGTGTACATCGCGTTTAATAATACGAACAAAATGTTTGTTTTCATGTTGATTAAGTCGAACAATGTGTAGATTCTAAAGAACAGAATTATCGAAAAGAAGAAAAAAAAACAATTTCATTCATTTTTCTTTTTGAATTCATCTACTTGAATGATGAACAGTAAATGTAAAATGATGTACATCTTGTATCAAACTGTTGGCGCCTTGAATGAATATACAATTGAAATATTTTATAAGCAATCAGCTACTAATTGATTGAACGAGATGAGTGACAATTTATCGAATGAATTTAAAACTAATTTAAAAATGATTGCTGATGAATCACCGTCGGATATCGGCCCAACACCGTACAAAGTTGCAATTGTTGGTATGAGTGAAATCGGATGTGCATTAGCTTTTCTCCTTATTTGTCGACAAGTCGTTACAGATATCATCATTATCGATCAAAATCCTCAACGTTTAGCTGGTAGCACAAAAGACTTAATTTTCTTTAAATATTTCAATTATTCTTACAGCTGAATATGCTGATCTAAGCACTTGTACAACCTTCGTGTCTGGCGTAAATATTCAAGCCAGTAGTCAATTAGCTTCATGTGAAGGCGCTCGTGTTATTGTTCTTTGTGACGTTAATAATGCCGACGAAGAGAAACAAAATACATCAAATTCTTCGTCGAATACCACGAACTTTTTTGCCGATTTCAAAACAGTGTCAAGAGCTATTTGTTTTTACGGTATGTATACGATGAATATATATTCGTATGTATAAAATCATGTATGGTTTCATAAATATACTGCTGTAAGTCATACACTTTAATTTGTATGTGGGAAAGTTTTGTTATTGATTCATTTAGTATGAATAAGACGAAACCAATTCCATTCATTAGATTAATCACTTTTGTGACTTGATCATGTTTTTGAATAATAACTAGTTTTTGAGAGTCAAAAATTAATTCGTTCCTAGGTCGAATATTCTCCGAACCATATAACTGATTAGACTCTGAATAATATTGATTTCTAACAGCAATGTATATCGAATGAGGGTGCCAACTTTTAATAGACACAGACGTTGTAAATAAGTTAAATGAAGCAAATGCAGAAAAATAAAATTACAACAGATGCAAATGAGCTGAATTTTATTTTAGCACCGGATTGCGTCCTAATCATAGCAATTCAACCGTTTGAAATTCTAATGCAAATATGTGCGTGCCATGATGCGATACCATCACATCGTATCCTTGCACCAGGCACGATGATCGACTCAGCACATTTCCGGTTAAAAGAATAACTCCTTGGTCGAATGATCTTACCTTCTTTTTTTAAACTAGATTGTTAATCGGTACAAAACTAGAAATATCACCAGCGATTATCACAGGTCTAGTCGTCGGAGCGCATGGCCAGAATAATCTTCTTCTATGGAATTCTGTAACCATTGGTGGCATTCATTTACTTTCAGAGAATTCATCCATAGGTACGTCCATGGATAAAGAAAACTGGTCTCAACTCCATAGTACTGTTAATGAACGTATCGACCAGATTAATAAAATAAAAGGTTAATATAGAATAATTATTTATTTTGCTGACGATGATTTATGAGATTAGGTTCAGAAGTTTGGTCGACCTCAATGGCATCGAGTGAACTTGTCGAATGTATTCTCCGTAATAAACGTGAGATTCATCCCGTCACTGTCAATATCAAAGGCTACTACAATGTTGACAAAGATCTTTTTCTTTCAATTCCTGCAATCATCGGTCAGAATGGTGTATCTCATTTAAT
>ERZ778026.1085-NODE-1085-length-36851-cov-117.145858_pt1 | contig 36851 bp, 36 predicted proteins | sample MGYA00375756_ERZ778026 | MGnify/ENA primary metagenome ERZ778026 (study PRJEB29350, sample SAMN05389820) | bioreactor metagenome | isolation source: Ammonium sulfate bioreactor | place: South Africa: University of Cape Town | collected 2014-02-18 ... | reverse complement strand
TTTTTGATATTTCGGGAAAATACAGCTGGTTCTTCGAGAGTCTTTCACCCTCAACACCCTCACCCTCAGGTCAAATTTTATTATTATACGAAACATTATCGTTCTCTTCCTGTAATAACAAGATAAAATCTTTATTGACGATTAATTAGGAAAATGTGTTATTGGGTATAAATCACATGTCTGTTCTTAATTTAGATAATGCGCTATGAGAGAAAAGTGGATCTTCGAAATCATTAATCATTTTTTGAGCAATCGGAATTAGAATCCTACGGGAACGATATTGAAAATGTCACGTTTCCGAAAATATTCTATCTTTTCATATATTTTAATTGATGTATTCAAAAGTAGATTCTTTTTGAATATCTTCTTTCATGTTTATTTTGTAGTAAAAACGAGAAGTAGAAAAATATAATGAATACATGCGTTCATTTATTGATCGTTAGCAATATTTTCTTTTTCTAGGAGTGAGGATGAAAGTGTTTTGAATGCTCAGTAAACTAGATTTCTTTCAGAAAAGGGTCTGCGAATCCTTCGGATGAGCGCTACTTGTAGTTATAAAATGATTTCCTTTTTTTCTTTAGAACGAAAAAATCTGATCAAACAGTTAGTGAACATTGAAATTGAAAAACTACGCTTAGTTCTGTGTGTTCAACAAACGCCAATGTGCGAACCAACCGATATTCATCTCACTCGGCCATTTATTAAAGATTCCCATGTCAAACAAAACGGTCCGTATACGATGCCGTATTACTGCGTCAAATATTTTTGGCAAATACTGACCGTTTACTTAATAGTGCGGTCCATAAGCGGCAAAATTATGACCAAATACGGACAGTCGTATCGATAGATCTGGGTTTGTTAAAACGGATCTGTGACACATACAGTATTCTTGTGGTAAGTGCTCCCCGCATGTATATAATTTGAAAAATTAAGATTTTTCTTTCTTTTAGATCCGAGAATTACGTTTGGAAATATTAAATTCTATCCGATCAAATTCGTCTTATGATACATCTTTTTTCATTTAACCAACAATTCAAACGTGTCTCTTTTTTCTTGTTCAACCAAAAATAAATATTTGTTTTTACTTCTACGGTTAAAACAAAATCTAAAATAGATGAGAAATATCTATTCTTCTTGGAGAGGTTGAAGTTGAACTTGGATCTTGAAATAATGAACTAATTTAGATGTGATTGTTCGTGACAAGTGTGAAAATATCCTTTCACAGTTTCGATTGACTCAGAGTTGGAACCGGTAAATTTGAAAGTAATAAATTCATACTAATTTACATGTATATATATATAGACTTTTATTTATATGACTAGTTCGATTTAAGCAAACAAAAAAAAAGGAAATTTACGTTAATAAGACAAAATGTACAGAGACAATAAGAAAATGAAATTTAAAAGTCAGAAAAATTAAGATTTCGTACGAAAACATAAAACGAGATCGCCACCTCCTTTCCACATGAAATGTTTTACAGTTCGAAGATCCATTGATAAATCCAAAACCTTAAAAAGAAAAATAATTTCTTTGTCAAAATTGTATCGAATATTTTGTTTGATTCTAACTTGATCTTGACATAACAATTCAATCAAATCAACACTTTTACTTATGTCTGATTCACGTTGTTGTTCAGCATTGCTATCGTGTTGATCTAAACGAAATCAAATCAATAAATTTCTCATAGAGATCTTTTAATATTTATTACTTGAACCATTTCCTGATGTTGTCATCGTTGTATTCTGTTGTAATTGTTGCTGTTGCTGCTGCTGTTGTTGCTGTTCATTGAGAACATATCGTTCGTAGATGTATTCAATCACTTTTCGAACGATCATCAGATCACTCGCTGACAAACGGTCTCTGCAAATAATTCAAATTTTTAGGAAAAAAGACAACGAGTTCGAAGTTGATTACTTTTTGTTATATTTTGTATTGCTTATTTGATGATGAAGAACAAATGGAATTTTAGTTAATGGAGGAATTTGATGCTAAACAATAAAAAACAAGTTTTTTTTCTTTTCGAATGAACAAATAAAACTAACTTTAACAATGACATTTGTGATAAACTGGGGTAAAACTTCGTATAGAAATGTTTGTTCAGGTTCGCCTGCAGCTTCACTACATCGAAAACGATACAGTGTTCGACCACCTATTTCTCTACAAATAGAAAAATCTTTTATTATGAATGTTTTTTTCTCTTTTAATTACCCAACAAAGATCGGCGTATGTCCAGGTAAATGACAAACATTATCTAAATGCACTCGTTCGGAATATCCATCATTTGAATCTAAATTTTTAGCAAATAAAATCATACTTCAAAATGAAGAGAGAAACGAATGATTTATACCTAAGGCTTGTTTTGTTGCTGGCCAATGTTCGAACAGTGAATGTAACATTAAAACACCGTAGTTTTCTAAATTTCAATTGATAAATATGTCTCAATGAGATAATCATGATTAATTTACCTTTTAAATCAATAATTTCATTATTATTCGTAACTATAGTACTATTTGCAACATCTTTAGCCGCAATCCATGCAGCAAAAACATCACTTTCTTCTAATGTAATTGTTAAAATCTAATTTATTGAAAATTCAATCGAAATCTTTCGTTTCAAATCAATTTTATTTACCCCAACTTTCAAATCAACACTAAACCAATTCGGTACGAATACTGTTTTCGTACGTTTACGTATTTCTTCTTCATAATCACATTTACCTAAATTTTCTGCCAAACGAGCCTAAATAATTCGTAGTTTTTTATTTGTTCAGCTGAATAAATTCTAATCGATATACTTGTAGAACATCGTAAACCGCCACATTATTATTCGAATCTTTGGTTATAACATGTCGTTTATCGGATAGGATATGGTAATGTTTAAGTGCTGGACCACCTTGAATAATCATATCCGGTTGTTTACAGACCACTTCGCCATCGTAATAAGTTGTTTGGGTTAATGCTGCATGACTATCTTTCAAATTCTAATTAAATCAAAGAAGAATTCATGATGATGACAATGGTTATTGTTATTGTTAGAAGTTTTGTTTATTTTACCCAACAACGTATATTGGATTCAGTTGTTGACACCCATAATTGCTGCTGTTCTTTGCCGAGTTCAACCTGAAAGAGGAAATGTCAAAAAATCAATTCGTTTGTTTTGGTTTTTTGTTTCTACGCGAAGAACTGGTTCAGCTTCTTGACAAACACACACACTTCGTGTTGTGTCTGTTAAATCAGTTACACAAACTCGTCTATCGCGTCCACTTGAATACAACCGAGTAAAACCTTCGTTAACCTATTCAAATCAAACATTTCTTGATTTCGATATGAAAAAGCAACAAAAAAAAACATTACACATAATGTCCAAACAGCATCCGAATGTATATGAAGTTTACTAACACATCGTTGTTGCCCTAATGACCATATACGGATTGTATGATCGGAACTAGCCGAAATACACTAAGATAGAAAGAAATAGTAGAATTTTAACTTGAATATGCTCATCGAAAATTCGAATTATCATACTTGTGTACCATCGCGATTTAAAACTAATGCACGGATATTATCCGTATGACCTTTTAGTTTCATTAGTAATGTACATGTTCGTGGATCATACACACGTATCTATTCAATAAATAAATCCAGTGGAAAACAAATTCAGGTAATTTACCACATTTTCTGGCGAACCACTAACTAAAACTGTACCAGATGGATTCATGGCTAGACTGTACACGGAATGTTCATTGCCGGTAAATGTTGATGCTGAAACAATGGAAATCAATTACTCAAAGAGAAACAAACAATAAAATTACTTGTTACAGTATTATTTACTGCTGTCAAAGCAGTTAATACATTCACATCCCATAGAAATATACTATTGTCAAAACTACCACTAGCTACTTGCTCTTTATCTTTAGCATAGGCCAAACACTTCACAAAATCCTTGAATAGAGAAAAACAAAAGCGAAATGATTCAAATTAGATTTATTTTGTTTATTACTTTATGTGTTCGTAATGTCGACATGCAAGTTCCTTTGGGTGCATTCCATAGTTTAATTGTAGCATCGCTTGATGCTGATAAGACTATAAAAATATACACAATTCAACTGATATATTGTTTCTCAATTAATTTTCTTACTATGCTTTCCTGAATTGACTAGAACAATGTCATTTACCCAATCTGTATGATGTTCCATTGAATATTCATACATATCCGACTATTAAAATGAGATAGATTCAGTTTATTTATAAAACTATCCTACTCCATAACGTCTGCAATCCCATGCTCGAATAACTGAATCTCGTCCTGCTGTATACAATCGGTCATTTTTAGCGTCATATCGAAGAGCATTAATTCCGCCACGATGCAAACGTTCATTTTCATTTCGAATTAAAAATGATAACTAAAATTGAAAACAAAAGTCTAAATAATTTCTTCTCAATAGTTCGTGTTACTTTACTTGAACACGTTTTTTCTGCATCGAGAAAGTTCTTGATTATTGTTTTGCTTCTTAGTAAAACATTTTTCTCTGTCAAAATTATATTCAATCTAAAAGTAAATGAGTTCTTTTAAGGAAGACTGAATTCGATTTTCTCGTTCGCTTTATCATGTGTGTAGATTTATTTGAAAACGAAAAAAAAAACAAAACACACAAAGATCGAACATGAAAAGCAAAAAAAGAAAATTATTTTCAATATATATATCTTCTTCTTCTTAGGTTGATTTTTCTTTCTCATTTTTATTTTCGTTTAGCATGCATATCGAAAATTCAATTGGAATTTAAACATTACGTTGATGTGCAGCTTCACGAGCTTTGATACGTTCAAGACGATTGATACGTGCTTGAGATTTGTTACCCAAAACACCACCACCCCAATGACGACGTAATTCATCATAACGATCATTGAAGTTCGTTTTAATAGCTTCAACAATTTTGCCTAAGCCTGATTTATCATCAACATTAACATCGGTTAACGCCAATGATGAACAAGTTTTCAAATGAACAAGACGACCGAGACGAGCTTTGCCTTTGACAATACAATATGGAACGCCCATTTTACGACATAATGTTGGTAAATGAAGAACAAGTTCAATCGGTTCAACATCGTGAGCAATGATGACTAATTGAGCTTTCTTTTTTTCGATTAAACTTGTAACAGTATTCATTCCACTACGAAGAACAGCTGGTCGTTTTGTTGGTTGATCGGGTTTACCTGTTTTCGCTTGTTGTTCGGCACGTTGTTTCAAACGATTTTTCTTTTCTTGTTTTGTTTCAGGTCGATATTTTTCGAGTAATTTAAACAATTGTGTTGATGTTTGCTTGTCGAGTGTTTGTGTAAATTGATTGATTGGTGGTGGAACTTTCAAACGTTTAAGCAAAACGCTTCGTTGACGTTGAAGACGAATGTAATGTGGCCATTTAACAAAACGTGTTAAATCACGTTTTGGTTGAATATCTTAATTTGAAAATATATTTTCAATTCAACAAAACGAGAATCTTTATCTTTTTTTACCTTGACCAATACCAAAGTTCTTGGGTCGTTTTTCGTACAATGGATTGACGAGTTTTTTTGCTTCAGCTTTAGCTTTAAGTGGAGCAGCGGCGATTTTCTTTTTGCCTTTTTTTGCAGCAGCACCACTTGTTGCTTTGGCTGTTGTTGTTTTTTTTGTTGTTGAACTACCTGTTACTGGAGGCATGATAACGATTGAAAATGATCAAATAAATTCAATCTAAAAAAAACAGAAACAAATCATTCTTCAAAAAGAACAAAAAAGAGAGAAAAGATTTTTATTTATCTGCCGATCAAATGAACTAATGATTACCAATGGGCGATATCGTAGAAAAAAAAACACGAGAAACAGAATAGAAATTAATTTAAAATCACAACTGTAAGGAGAAAAGAAGAGAAAAATCAAATAAGAATGCCGTTGATTATATCAATCGTTAAAAATATATATGTATAATGTAAAATAAAGATACGCGTTACTGTTGTTTTACAGTTAAATTTTGGTTTTGATATTGATATTTCTTATTTAATTGATCGAATAAGTCGATATCAAGTTTTTCTTTAACTGTTTGATTATTATATTGCATCCATTCTTCAATTTCTTGACACGAACGTGGTACAACTGTCAATAATTCACAACCATCTTTTGTAATGGCAATATTATCTTCAATACGTACACCGCCAACATAAAAATATCGATCAATTTCTTGTTTATTCAAGAATTTCTTTAATTCATCATTGTTATATGCATTATTAAATAGACCTTCATTGAAATAAATACCCGGCTCGATCGTTAAACACATACGTTCTTGTAAAACACGATTCGTACGTAACGATTTCAAGCCCGGTAATGTTGAACGTGTTTGAGGATCGAGATAACCACCGACATCATGCGTATCAATGCCAATCATATGTCCAAGACCATGTGGCATAAACAAAGCACCCAAACGAACATTCATCATTTCATCAATATCACCTTGAACTAAACCAGCAGCTTTTAAATGTTCGAGTTGAGTTCGTTCGGCTAACAAATGCATATCGGTCCACGAAACACCTGGACGAACACTTTTCATAACTTGACGATTGGCATCAAGTACGGCTTCGTAGATAATACGTTGTTCTTTGGTAAAACGACCAGATACAGGAAATGCACAGGTAATATCTGACGCATAACAACAATATTCACCACCCATATCGAATAGACACATATCTTTCGATGTAAATTGACGATCATTTGGCGCTCCAGCATGACCGTAATGTAGAATAGCGGGATTTTCACCTGTTGCACAAATACATGTATACGACATGTGACGCATTGCGCCATAACGATGACAATAATATTGAAATAATGATTCGACTTCATATTCAAACATACCTTAAGTCAAAAGAAAATTCGATTTAAGTTACTGAAGAAGTTTATTTTTCTTTTACCATCTTTGATGTTTAACATAACAAATTTATGTGCTTCGGAACTGATTTTATTTGTATATCGTAAAACATCAAGTTCGAAATCGGTTTTCAAAACTCGACATTCATTAATAATTGAATATAACGTTGTTTTATCGACATGAAATTTGTCTATGCCTTCGAAATGTGCGGCTTTCGCTTCACTTCCACTATCCGTATTTAAACCATTTAAAACTAAGATTAATTTTGCTTTGCCAACAATTCTCTCAAAAACACTTTCCAATTCATCAACATAAAATACATGATCAACATGATAAATCTGTTTGAATTCTTCGGGTTCTTTGATTTTTCCCATCCAAGCAACGTACGATGCTGGCAAACGTGGAATGAATAATGTCGATTCACCATTTTCAATATTAATTGCACCATAAAAATCCGGTTCAATAACGCCAAATGTCCAATGGAAGTATGATTCTTGACGGAATACAGGTTCATGATCACTAGAATGACGCATTTCACTAGCACCACCTTGTAAAAGAACAATTGAATCCGATGGTAATGTCGGATGACTACGCAATGCTTCGCAAAGACGTTGTCGATTCAATTGAAATAATTCCATAGGAACTTTCAATGTATTACCACCTTTCCAAAAACTATCCGATTCACTGAATGTCGTCATTTGATTGAGTTCAAAATGTGTTTCTCTAAGAAAAAATAGATATATCAAACAAAAAAACGTCGAGTATATGAAAACATTTGAAAAATAAACAGTCTACTCGCTGAATCCAAATCCAGAGTTTATCATCTGTTAGTTTTACTCGTAAATAGTTTCTGATAGGTAAATCGAAAGAAAATCGCGTCTACCTCCTTTTATATATTATTTTTCACTTTAAACACGGATATTTTTCTCTTGAAAATCTATGATCAATTGTTATTTCATTGAAATTAAAAATAAACCACTATAACATCCGATCATAACGAGATGTCGCTCTATACTAAACATTCAAAGTTTTTTCCAATTAAAAATTCATCCTCTTCTATTGATATACAATAAAAACACACATTTGAAACAATCAACAGTCAGACATGTTTGTTAATTTCATGCTCTTTTTGTGTTGATATAAAACAAACAAATAATCAAAATGGATTTTATCATTCATGCGTATTTCCCTCAAGATAAAACTTTCTTGTTGACACTATATTATCGTTCGACTCATTAAATCAACAATGATAATTGAAAAAAGGAAAAGATTTGATCCTTTCGATTTTATTTTTCGTGTATTATCATGCAAATAGAATAAATCTATATGAAATTGAATGTTTATTCATGAATTTTTACTTGAACATTAATTGATTCATTATGCAAAGAAAACAATTGCTAACATAGGATCTCTCGATATCTATCACCTTCATCAAAGAATATATCGATCATTATGTCGATACATTGACTGATATCATAAACAAGTTTGCCTCTTTTTTGTTTTGTTTTATTTTCAATCACAGATGTATGAATATTAAATAGTTTGCTCGAGGCATACTCGCACTAGCGTGACAATAATCTAGGGATAATAAATATATTTCGTTTTATTTAATTGTTTCAGCGCAAGTAACAAAGACGGAAATGATTGTCGGTTTGCCTTGAGCGAATGTCGATCGTTTCTCTTCTTCTTCTTCTTCTTTTTTATTTTATTTTATGAGTTTTACTGGCTTTTATCCAATATGCGGAATAAGATAAGACGCTAATCTTTGAGCTGTTGTTTTTAACAATATAAGCAGCATATTAAAATGCAGAACGGAAAAGATTGCTTTTCATTTTCTTAGAAGATGAAAATGACCAGGTGAGAAAATCTTTTAATACATAAGCCGTTCGATGTGTTTTTTTTTCTTCTAAATTCATTGTTATTTCCTCTATTATGATGTAATTCAATAGATACGTTCGAATGCAAATGATCAATGGTCCATCGACGTCATTCTCGTTCGTTTCGGTGCGTGAATCAATAATGATATGTGACGTTAGATGTACATAGTTAATACAATACACACACCAAACAAACAGCAAATGAAAGAACTAAATTAAATGAATTCTTTCTTTTTCTCTAACACATCGAAAGGTCTCCCTGATGAAATAATGTAACTATTTCGTAACTGAATGAATAGAATTCGATAGGCATGATCGAACGTGAAACTATCCATTAAAACAGTTGGTCAAACAAACCGAATGGAAGAAATGATTTCCATGAGGATTTACACTTAACAATCTATACGTTGTTATATGGATATGTGTGAAGAGTGTCAATGGTACAAGTTCGTGTTAATCTATGTACAATGAAATGATGGCGTGAAGAGATGATGTGAAGACAAAAGAAAAGAGAATCTGGACTGTTATTGTCACTCATTCATATTCTTCAACAAATCTCAACGTCTGTATGTACGTATATGCGTGTCTGACTCTATTCGTCAACTTAGTCGTTCACACTTTCTATCTCTCTATCAGTCAACTAATCATCTTTAATTGCTCGTTAGTCGATCGCACATGCGTGTGTGTGTGAGAGACATTGGGCAAGCCAAAAAAAAGAAATGAAAATGTCTATTTATTCCATTCTTCTCTTTCTTGAGGTTCATTTCAATTTATATATACAGACTACACTACAATAGTATGGGATCAGTCGATTCATTGTGTTATATTCTCTTGAGCAAACAAAACATGACAATGACCTTTATATATATATATACACATACAGTATATAGTCTACGAATTGAATGAATATTGTTTTCAGTCGTCGAACATCTGTAAATTGTCATGATCATGGTAAGCATTGTTCCTTAAGCCGATTAACGATCCAGATGCACGAGTCTATTTATATACTTAAATACTGCAAGGTTAGATTCCATTCTTCCCATCGATTTGATTAGTATTCGATTAATTGTATATGAAATAGTGCAAACTAAGACTTATTTCTTGTTATCAATTTTTGGGTGGAATTCATTTTTAGATATGTTTGTGTAGTATATTTAAACGAGATAGACAGTAACCGATCGAATTTAATCAGAAGACAAAATGAAAATCAACGTAATCTGATCTTTGACATATTTTTATCTCTACCATATTCATATAAACTATCGTTAACAGAAATCAAAAATTCGTATGTATGTATATCAATCTTGTGTAACGTTTTTTTCTTTACATTTTTGACTACGATCTATCTCTAAAGGGACTACTGGGCTCGGTTATGTATTGGTTATGACAATCACTTGACATTCTATAGTCGACTTCGAACATTTGTCTATTCTTTGTGAATAGAATGCAAATTGTTCCGATTTTATTTCTTCGAACGATAGAATCATGCCGATCGTACAGTGAATTAATTGTTCGATCGGTTTTTTCCTTTTGACCGAAAAAGAAAATGACAAGTTATTTCATTACCGGCTCGATTGTATATAAAACTAGATGCGTGCTAGATTCTTAAAGTATCGGTCAAGCGAGACATTTTTCTCTTTTTCTTTCTCTTTCTTTCTTTTGTTACTTGCTTTTGTTCTATATTGTTGATTATGAAATCATACGAGAAGCCATTAGCAGGTTGAAAGAAAATTTAAATAAGAACAAAAGTTCTGTAATACGTAAAGAGAAAAACAGTAGAAGTGATTTACTACTGTTCGATGAGAGATGATGAAAAGAATTATTACATCATATTGCAAAAAGAAGAAGTTCGAATGTCATTTTTATTCAATTGTTTTCTTTTCTCTCCTTTCGAAGAAATATTTTTATTGTATCTCGTTTGAATTTGTTAACTTTACATGCGTATATTTCACATACTTAAAGTGAATTGATTGATGTCTTATGTAACCGATCAAGGACTCGTTGATGAACATCATCATCATCATCTCGTTTTGAGCGTCACCTGTTTTTTGTTCCGTATCCAACTGAGGATAAACAATTAGAATATTGATTATCTTCAATGCATCTTTCGATATCAATAGCTAGTCAGGTAGTCAAGATTGATAACTGATTGAATAGAAAAAAGTGACGCATTCAACCTTAAACAACAAACAACAGAATGTCGGCATCAGCTTGTTGTATTCGAATTCATATTAATGATTGTGTAGAATGTCTTTTCATCATCTCAGCATGTATTGTGTCTCCACCGAAAAAAAATCCATAGAGAAGAGAGATTTTTTTTGTCCACCTCCCCCCATTCATCTCGCTCTCTCGCTCTTTTTCTCTGTTCTTTTCTTCCTCGTATTCAATCTACCACCGATGACATAATTATAATAGCCTATAGGCATCATTTTAAAACATACTCCGTTTACACTGACCAGAGAAAGAAATGCTTCCTCTTCCTACTGTCAGATATTGTTGGTCAATCACGATGAAATTCACGAAATAAAAGAGAAGAAAATGACTAGAATCAAGTACGGAAGTATGCTATCTCGGACAACACTTTCTCTTCTTTTTTCTTTTCTTTTTTGTCTTACAGTTTTTATATTACCAATCCTAAAAAGTAAGTCCTTGATAAAGTGTGTACAATGACTTTTTTCTCTACTTTCTTTCTTTCTGTATTACAATTCAAGATTTAAACTTCTTGATAGAAAAAAGATATCATTTAGATTGAAATTCCACTCGTTTATTAAGATGATGAAACGAGTCTAATAAACTCCCCAGATTACATCGATATGTTTCTTTTTCTTCTTCTTAGTGAGATTTCATTCATTTTGAAATAATGTCCATTTGCGTGCACAACGAGTCGATTTCATAATGGTCTGTTTTATTCATATACTGCTACAAAACTATCGTGAGCACGAAGTAAAGTTCAACCACCCCTTCACGATTATCATTTTCTGCCTACTTGCCTGCCCGCCTACTACCAATCGCACACACACACACATACATTTATATATATACATTGATTCACGTTCCCTTTTTTTATTGTTATTGTTATAGTCTTCCTTATTCAGAATTTGAGCAGTGCCTTGCCCTCTATCTTGTTCACAAAGTAAATAACTGTAAGGATTGAATGAGGAAGAGAAAGAGAGAGAGCGAGACTAGACGCAGAAAGAAAAGAGCAAGCAAGCAATACAATCTAGTGGTCTGTTGATTATTCAAATATAAATGGAAAATTGATAGGATCAATGTTCGATCAATGAAGGGTAAGAACTTTGTAAATGATCGATTGTACTTCTAATAAAAAATAAATGAATTCTGTTTCTTCTTTTTCTCTTGAGTCATTTTTTCTTCTCGTCTCAAAAAAGTATATTTTATCAAATTAGAACGAACAACACCTGTAAGGTTTAGTTCAATTTTGTTTGATCTTTTAAATTGAGAAAAAGAAAAAGATGAAATGACGACCATATTTTTCCTGTGCACCCACTTGAAAAAGAAATCTGTTGTTTTAAGGAATGACAATACAATTGGTCGCCGCACGTGTATCTGTCCACTTGAAACAGCCTTGAAGTCGACTAATTTTCCTTTCTTTCATTCTTTCTTTCGATGTCATTTGTGTGTGCATGTGTAAATCGATATCATATGTACAACTAAAGGTATGAGAAAACGACAGATTCTCATTTTAACAGCTGAACTTTTTTTTCATCATTATATCTAGTGAGTTCTATTTTTTTTTCACATTTCGACCTATCGGCAGGAGGGCATATACACAAACTGTCCTGTTGTTTTTTCATAACAAAATGAAAACAACCTTGAATAGCGCATCTTGTATGCGTTAGAAACTTTCAAGATATTTATTTATGAGCAAATGCATCGTTTATTTGTTTATTTGCACAAATCTTTCTCGTTGGATTAAACTATACTCATATCTATTCTCTTCCGTTCGTCGTCGTTATCTTACGTCATAAACACATACATAAATAGCGCTCATCCGATTATCCATATGTGTGAAACATCAGGCATAGCCAGGTTTTTTATTCATATACACACATACGTTCGTACATTTCAATTGACAACTTACATCATTCATTTTAACTAACCACAATTTTTAATAATCATTCGTTACCTTTTTTTTTGACATGACACAATCTTCTATTTCCTTTGATTTTTTTTTAGTTCAATACATAGAAAGAGAGAGAAAGAGAAAGAAAGAATGGTGACATTTGCGCTCAAATAGGAAATTCCTCTTTTTTTGTTCTTCATCTCGTTTTATCGAGGGGAGACGCTGAACGGATGGTTGAGAATAAGGGCATACCACCAGTTAGCCACTAAGCATTTTGTTCGATTATGCAATGATACCTTTCATTTTAGATTTGTATGCATGTCAATTTTTTTGTTTTTCTTTTCGATTAAATTGGCAAAAAACACAATAAATCTGTTAGACAGAATATGTTAAAAGTTTCTTTTTTTCGCTATGAACAAATCGTTTTTCACACCAAATGTAAACGTGTGAATAAAATTGCCAATAGATACACATAGACATTTCGTTAAATATGTATATATGTGTCAATATATATACACATGTATTTATTCTTAAAACCTTGAATGTAACAAAAGTAAGTGGCATTGCGAGAAGTAAGAATACAAAAAAAAGTTTAATCATGCTCAAGGAAATCGTCAACATATCGTATGTATTACATTTTTTTTATAATTACGATCATTTAAGAAGATTTCTTCTTCGTCTTTAGTTTTTTTTGCAATTTAACTATTTTATGAATCGATAGTGACTTTGTTCTCGTTCTATGTGTGCTTTTATGGTATGTGTTAGCTAGCTCGATGTAGAAGTGCAGAGAAAAAGAGAGAGAGAGAGTAAGCGAGAAAAAAGTGACGACGATGAGATAAGCCACTGTCGATCGATTGATCGATCTCATGGCAATAGGGAATGAAGAACACTGTTCCTTTTTTTGCTGTTCAGTTCTTTCGCTTCGTCTGTAGATAGTCTTTCTATGTGTTCAATCATACGTGCGGAAGCAACACTGATCGGAGAGCGAGAGAGTGAATGAATGATTCTTCTTCGTCTTCGTCTTCTTCTTTTTTCCTCTCGTCGATTTCTGTCAGTACATCGTCAAAACAGGTCAATGCACACACATCAAGAGACGAAGGACTTGTTCATCATCATCGTCATTTTCTCTTTTCTTCGTCTTTGCCAGCTGTACCAACGACTACATGTCGATTTCAATAAAACCATCGCTGTGTCCACTCAATTGACGGGAGACTGCAACGCTTTTTCTTCTTCTTCTTCTGTCTATCGTCTAATGGCTACTTTCTGTTCATATTGATTGAAGGCGGTGGTCAACAACAACGAGTAGTAGTTTCGATTGCGACATGCACACAACAAAGTAATAGTAGTAAAAGTAGTGCATCAAATATACGTCTAGTGATCAACCGATCGATCGATCGCGCAATTTGCTCATGATTATGTATTATCATCCTCATCATCATCATCATCATCATCGTTATTATTATTATGATCAGATTGGAAAAATAAGACAAACATATGTTCGATTTGAGAAGATAGAAATCTCAATCTAAATGAAAAAAAATAAGTGAGTGAGTATCTATCATTCTAAACAAACTAACGAATAGAATACATTGAATATTGTTGATTACACTCTTCCATTTATCTATCTTGTGTTCACATACACAACAGATTTATATACATACGCCTATAAAAGATGAGTCTTGTAGAAGAATAACGAGAAGTAGTCGATTATATTATTGATAACATGAAGGTCACTAGCCATTATCTTTAACGAGCGGATGTGCGTGTGTTTAAGCTTAGAAAAAGTTTATCAAATTGGATAGAACATATCAATTCTTCTTCTTCTTCTTCGGATAATTCTTTAGAAAAACACAACGATTTCTTTTTCAATCAAATCACTTTCGCAGATTTTAATGTCCATTTAATAGTAGAAAGAAAAAAATCGAATATTTTCTGTCGGGAAACTGTTTGAACTGTTTGTTTTCTTTTCCCTTCCCTCTTCTTTGCTGATATATGAGACCGCTAACATAGCAATTGACTATAAAGCACATCTGATTTTTTTTGAATATATATGAACTGTTCAATTGCATGTCTATTGAAGATTTGATAGTAATCTTAGCAAATATTCATACATACATATATTTCATTTAAAGCATGAGAAGTGATCGCATCTCGTTTTTTTTTGTTTCTGTGTTTTCTATCCGATGTATGCGTATGTATATGTATGTGTACAAAGAGATGAAGATCGTTGGCGGCAAGGATGATTTATTTGCCTTGAAAGTTCATTCATTTGAGGTGTTTACTATGGCGACTTTCATGTATCTACTCAAAAAGAGTTTATTTGTCCATCTTATTTCGAGATGAAGAAAAGAAAAATAATAAAAACGAAGATGAAGATAGAAAGAAGAAGTGTGAACCATTTTTTTTTTTTTTTTATTTCTCTAATTTTATTGATCGTTGTTGAAACGCTCTCTCTTTTTTGCTTAGTTATTCATAAGGCATATTCAGCCGAGACATTGACACGTAATTCCCTGTTGACGTTTTTTCTTGTGTCGTCCTCGTTTTTTTCCGCTACTACTTTCTTTCTTCTTTTTCTTTTTTCTTGTAAACGTGTCGTATCCGAACTAAAAATACTGCTGCTGCTGCTGTGACGATAGGGGAGGAGTTACTATTTTTGTTCACCTTTGCATGTTCTCGATAGAAATAAGACAAGCAAAAGGATATATGCGGAAATGCTAAAACAAATTGTACGAGAGAGAGAGATAGAGAGAAGAAAGAGGAAAGCAAGCGACGTTTGCTGACAGATGAACAGTCTTTGAGTAGAAAGAGAGAGAGAGAGAAAGAGAGAAAAGAAAAAAAATATGAGAATGAATGAGTGAATGAATGCATTGCAAAGAAAAATGATGATGACTTATTGAATTCTTTCTTTCTTCTTTCTCTCTCTCGCTCGCTCTTGCTTTATGCTTTCATATTTGAACAATGTTGAATATGAGTACCTTTATTCTTTTGTTACTTAAAGATGTTTCCACCATGTTGTTGTTGATGATGGTGATCATCATCATCATCGCCATTGTCTACTAGCTGTACTCCTGTAATTACACACGAAAGATGTCCGACGATCAACAATAACACCCCTCATCTCCTTTTACACGCTGTCTATGTCTTTTTCTTTCTCCTGTATGTACATACACCATTACAAAAAAACTCAATGAATGAACAGCTGACGGTAGGCGGTCAATATTCGTTCAACCTGATCTCATTAAAACTAAGGATAGGCATAGTAATGTTAGTGTTGTTATTATTCTTCGTCTTCTTACTGTTTGGATGCTCATTTGTATGAACAATTGATGCGTCCATGTGTATTAATGAAGATTTCTTCATCATCATCATCATTATTTTCGTTTCGTTTCTTTTTTTTATTCTTCTTTTCATTGCATCATATGGTTTCATTAATTGTAGATGTCTTTGTTTTTGTTTTATTTCTTCATAATGTAATATACAAGATGAACTTAATCTATTTCTTCGTATTATTCTTTTATTTAAACACAGTTGGTACGTATATAACAAAAAAGAAGAAAAAATTACAAATCGATAATTGATTTTTTTTATCAAAATTTAGATGGTCTACCACAAGTTCGTGTACGTCCATCAACTGCAGTTATACTTTCTTCTTCCGAAACACGTTTACTATGTGAAAGTAATGATACACCATTTCTTTCCGTTGCCTATTGGACTCATGCTGGACAACGTATTGAATTGAACCCATCGATAATTGAAATGCATGATAATGAATTACATATATTTCAATTTGGTGATACTGCTTATACACAACCAGGCGCCTATGCTTGTGTTGTTTCGACTCGTTATGGTCTTCTTGAAAGTGAACCAGCGATGTTAAGTCTACCAAGTAAGCTTTTAAAAATCTAAATCTTCGACAACTTGTCGCATCACTGTCAAAATATGTGAATGTACGATGTAGACACATATGTTCAAATGAGACCTGTCACAATAGCTCATTAAAAGATACGAAGGTGATGTGTCTTTTCTTCTTCTGCCGCCGCCACTTTTAATTGTCTCAATCGAATATAATCTAAGTCGTATCTCGACAAATGGTACCCTACTGAATAGTCTACTGGTCTTTTCTTATCGTTTTTTGATATAATTTTAAATGGTTCATTAAACGTTCGTATGAATAGGTGTGAGACTTTTCTCTAATTATTATTTGATTTGGTCTTCGCTCTAGCTAATGATCAACAGTATTATTGTGCTCTCGCCACTAGCACTTTTCATGAATCATTTATGAACGAAAGAAAAAGAAAGAAAGGTCTATCCTTCCTCAGGTTAAAACGATAGTGATATCGGCTACTATAGTTAATTTGATTCCAATGCCTGTCGTTTTGTTTTTTTTTCGTTCTTTCTTTCATTCATTTATGTATTGTTAGTCGATTGTCTGCATAGTACAACAAACGATAGCCGCGATGACCTGTCCAGTAGGAATAGTAAACGTATAGTTTGATTATTAATATCAAATAGCCTGAGTGTATGTTGTATGCTTTGATGCTGTCAAGTGTATAATCGTAGGCGATTCAATCGGATCGAAGCACTATTTTTATTTGCTTTTTTCGTACTCTAGACACAATGTAGACATACGTGCATACAACATTGACAAATAGATGATAAAAAAAAACAGGAAGAAGAAGAAGAAAGGGAAAAGATTTTTGCCTAGAGAAATGTTCGTCGTTCTTTTTTCTTTTTGACAAGTAACTCGTGTAGATAATCAAGAGTCTGAGCATTTGTCTAAATAGACCATCTTCGTTGAAATAAAAAGTGAATCAATGAATACAAGAGATCTCAAAATATGATGTATGAATGTGTAAACAGTTCTACATTGAGAATCAAGACATATGTCTTCATCTTCCTTTCCATTTTTCTTCTCTCTCTCTCTTTCCCTCCCAATTAGAACGATTTTTTTATTTGCTTGCTCAATCTTACGCAACTTATTATTCATACCATCGGAAGTTCATTTCTTGACTTGTATCGCATACACAATAGATCATCATCAGCGTCTTGTCTATCTTGACTTGTGAATAATATATGTTAAACAGATAGGTTATGTATCCATAATCTTCGGCAAAATGTCACCCTCATATGCATACAACAAATACTAGCTGTAGGAATGACTGGCTATGACCAGAAGATGAAGAAGAACAAAAAAGGAAGCAAATTTCCCACGAGTAAAAATTCTGTCATCATTGTTTTGTCTTGATGAAATCATTGCACAAAAAAAAGCGATGAAGAAAAATGATGAAAAAAGGTCAAGATGAGCCGTAGGGCTATCTCTCGATTGAAATGAATGGAACGGTACATAGTAAAAGATAAGTAGTGACCAGTTGAGAGGTTACTTTCTATCTTCAAAAATGATCATTAATTTTATGCATTGATATATATGTAGTATCTAGGTCTTCTCGTTCATAGATATTCTTTTCATGTTAAAAAGAATTAAAAGGCGGAGAGTAAAACACGAATAGTCGTTTTTTTTGTCTTCTTCTGCTAATATCATTACGGCAATTTTCTACTAAGTCGGCAACATAAGTTAGACGATTGTATTGACTGAATATCTATGTAATAACTATCATCATCATTATCAACATTTTTTCGCAGACAATATCGTTACGACATAAAGATGATAAATGTTGTTTCATTGTTTCTATCATTAATTATTTAATGAATCATAGTAAAACTCGGACATGAGTAATGACCTACTGATGTTCTTTGTTTGTTGTTTAAAAGGGCTGAATGTAATAAGATAAACTTTTGCTTCTCGACTTGAACATATGCAATTATCAGTCATGCACATATTAAACCGGATATTATTTTATCTCTAATTCACTTAGCACAAGAAGGAAAGGCTATTTTGTCGTTGGTCATCCTATCTGTTTCTCGGAAATTGTGGTCTATATAAAAATAATGATGATGATGACCGGCGCCTCTCGTTCACAAACATCCGAGTTGATTCTAGGCGTCACATCTTCACCACAGGAGGCGCATACACAAGCCAATGCAATGCAATGCACAAATTTATGTGTACGCCCTATTCTATTTGTTCAATAGCTAATCATAGATGTGAAACGAAACATTGATGAACATCATTATTAGTATACTTAGTCAAAGATGAACTGGTTAATTGTGAACATACAGATGTTTGAGAATAAAAAGAGACAAAAGGGTCAAGTGACCATTTACTCTTTGCTCACAGCTTGATTGAAAGAAGAGATCAGTTGATTTGAGTTGAAAATTCTTTCTTGTCAATTGAATTTACTTTAAACGAAAATGTTGACATGTGGAGAATGTATATGCATCTATTTCCTTTGAATAATCCATCTGTTCATTGTGAAAAGTGATGTTTGTCAGTTGAAAAGAACTAATTCAATCAATTAAGATCCATATCACATCATTGTCTTTTTTTTTTATTTTTAGCCTTAGATCCATTTAAAATATCAATTAATGAAACGAATATATTGAATCTATCCGAAGGAAATACTGCTGTTATACCATGTGAACTACCGAATGGAAATCCTAGACCTATACCTATCTTTACTTTCAATGATAAACGTTTAGACGTTGAATTAAGATCAAGTATGCTGCATAGAAAAAAAATGAAATGAGAAAAGATAGTTTCTATTGACTGTGCTTGATTGTTTTCATAGATCGATATAAAATTTTACCAAGTGGAAATCTACATATTATTGATATAAAACAATCTGATCGAGGAACATATCAATGTTCAGCAAGAAATCCTTTAACAGAACAAACTGTTCGTAATAGTCAAACAACAATTCTTGAAGTATCAAGTAAACCATCGAATTCAAGAGATCGTCTACCATTAACAACAGTTTACCGACCACCTGTTGCTTCAAAGTAATATTTCAATATTATTTTTATTAATCTGTATTTAAATATTGAATTTTTATTTGATAAATAGAGTTCTTGTTGGAAGTAATTTTTCTATCGAATGTGTTATTGCTGGCTGGCCTAATCCGATTGTTGAATGGGAAAAATATGGCGATATTCTACCAGAAAAACGTGCTGAAGTTCTACATGGAACATTATATCTTACTGATATACGTATGGATGATCGTGGCACATATATCTGTCGAGCATCGAGCTCCAATGGTCAATCAGATATAGCATATACTGCTTTATTAGAAGTTCTAGGTAATGATAAACAACATTGTTGAGAATAGATGATATAATGATTTGTTTTTCTTCTTCTTCTATAGAACCACCGAAAATTCTTCAACGACCTGATTCAGTTATACAAATAAATCGAGGTGAAAGTTTATCAATTAAATGTGGATTTCGTGGTCGACCGGAACCAATCATTAGTTGGTTATATAATGGCGAAGAGATTATTATTAATGGATCACCTGTAACAGGTAGAGTTCGGAAAATACTTATTATATAATTTTACATCCGTTTCTTCTTCTCCTTAAAGGTGGTGTCTTATCTCTAAATCAACCAAAAGAAGGTATTTATCAATGTATTGGTCGAAATTCCTATGGTATATCTCAAGCCAGTACAGTTGTTATTCTTCCTAATAATACTAAAACACAACAAAGTAAAATAAAAGATAATTTTACACTATGAAATTGTAAAATTATTCATTTGTTATAGACAAAATTGATGAAAATAATTCACCAAAAGAATCTTTGATCATCATCGGTCCGAGTAATGTGACCGTATACGAAGGCGAAACAATTCAATTACATTGTCTAACTCAATCGGGTTCGACTATTCAATGGTTACATAATAATGAAATGATAAATTTAAATATCATGCGTCGTTTTGAAATGCTCGCATCCGGTGGTTTACGTATTGTATCCGCACAAAAATCCGATAGTGGCATTTACGAATGTTTAGCATCAAAAAATGGTTTCGGAACGAGTACATCGAAATGTTTTGTACATATTCAAGGTTTGGAAATAAATGTTTCTGGTTAGTTTCGTCTGTTTTTTTGTCCTGTACTGTTTGTGTATAAAAATTAGAAAGAAACAAAACAAAAAGACACAATTCGAATAAAAAGAAATTAACTTTTGTCTTTATTTTTTTTCGTTACAGAAAAATCCAATCTTCCTTCAGCAACTATTTCACACGGAGGTAACTATCTTGTCTAAATTATTTTCCTTTGTTTTTTTTATCAAAAAATTTTCATTTCTTTAGCACCCAAAATTGAACTTACTGATATTTCTCAAATCGATAGCACTACAGTTGAATTAACTTGGAATTACAATGAAAAATACGATCGAAATATTCAAATTCAATATCGATTCAGTCATAATAAATCTTCATGGATAACTGATAATCAACTGTACACTCATCCGACGACTCAAGCTATTATTTCAAATCTTGATTCGAATCAAAACTATAGATTTCGTTTGATAAGTTACGATCGTTTGGGTCGAATGACTATTTTAACACCAGCTAGACGTGTTACATTAAAACAAACTGATCAATTAAATCTAGCTATTCCACAAATAACTGATGCTTGGATAACAAATGAAGGACATATTAATTTAAAATGGAAAATGAATGATACATTTCTTGATCATATCGATGAATTTCTTATTTACTATCGTTTAGTTAATTCAAATGAAAATTTTACTAAAATTATCGTTCCTAATATACGTTTTCCAATGATTGATAGTTATACAATAACAACAATAAAACCAAATGAAAAATATGAATTACGTATGGCAACATATTCAAATCGTGGTTTAAGTCAAATGAGTAATTCAATGGAAATATCGATACCATTAAGTAAGATTGCAACAACAATCACAACGAAAGAAAATCATAAATATTTTGTCGAATTTTTAGCTTCGAATTCACGTCGTTTGAATTTCAATCAAAAAAATCTCGATGAAATCTTAGAGAATCTAACTAAAAGTAAAACAGACAATCCAACACAGATTATGCATGATTTAGCTTCACCAAATGCATCAACATCAGAAAATAAACATTCTGATCTACTCTATTTAACAATTGGTATTATATCGGGAATTCTATTAATTCTCATTATTATTCTCATTGTTATGTGTGTATTAAGAATTTTACAACGAAAGAAATTTATTGGTAAATTTTCTATATTCTTGAAAATAAAAATCGATATTTTCCTTTCGTCTAGCTCATGTCAAGTCAGTCAATGGTTCGGAATATTATTGTGATGGTTTACATAAACCATTGAATCCTGATTATGCGACAACGCCTTGTCTTCAACATGGTGTTGTAGCTGTCGATGGTAAATTAATACCATTTGCATATCCAACACATAATGCCAAACAAGCTATACTTTGGAATAACGGACAAGTTATAGATAATGGTACAATGCGTTTGAATACCAATCCAATGAATCGTTTGGATAATGAAAATCGAAATGATCAACAAGAAAATTTCTACCATACATTAACACCGTTTAATAATCAATGCGATGAACAGTCATGTGCACCAAGTATGATTTATTGTTATATATATTCGAAGTTTTATTATTTATTTTTTCTAAATTCTAGCTGTTTTCGGTTATTCAACAGATCATTCAACAATGTCAACATGTCCGATTCATCATCGAGTTGTTAATTATCCATCTGATACATTTCCATTTAAACTCTGCTTAAATAATAAAGATAATCCATCGAATAAAAAACTCAGTGGCAATTCATTTAATCATCATCATCATTATCATCATGGTACATGTCAACGACATCCAAAAGCACAACGTATAACTACACCGATCGTATCCGAACATATCCGCAATGGTGATGATCAACAACAACAAGATCTATGCGATCGAAGTTTTTCATCGTCATCAGCTGGCGGTGGCGGACATTATTGCACACATTCATCGAACGATTCGACACGTCCATTAATATCTCAGTCAATCGATACAAACGAAAATTTCAAACAGTTAGCTCCACCAAGTACAGGCTCATCATCACATTCATCGAGTGGTATTGGCTCATCCGTAGAATCACCTTACAATCATTGGAAATATTTAACTCCATTATCTGTAACAACGACAAATGATCAAAAAATATTTTCGTCAGATAATGAAAATCTTCAATCAACATCAAAAGAACAACAACTAATTCCAACTGAAATGCTATCATCTAATTGACTAACTTTCGAATCAACGAAATAAATAAGCCATACAACAAAAGAAAAATCTATTTTTCTATATCTTTCTTCTTCTCCATTGTCATCATCATCATCATCATCATCAATTTCTGGTTCTTTTTTTCTATTTTTATTTTACTTAAATCTGTAATCTCATTCATTACAAAATTCTCTTGTTTCGTGTTTGATGTTTTCGTTTTGTTTCTCAAACAAACAATTTCTTCCGTTGCGTGTCGTTTTTGATTTTCTCGTTTCTTTTGCACAAACACAAAAAAACACAGAACAACAAAATATAAATATCTAAATTATCTAATGATTACAAATCTTCAACATTGTTCTTATTTTTTTGAGTCAAGTTTATTGAGAATGTTTTTATGGCAAAATACAATATAAGCGTTAAAGACTTGAGTTTGAAGAAAGAAACAAACAAAGAAAATATATAGAATATCTTCAGAAGATCAAAAGAGAATAAGTTGATTGAGTTTTTATACTACAGTTTTTACTAGTGGTTCAGATCGTCTCGCGGGTATATGAATAGAAATGAAGAAGAAAAAAAAAGAATAGAGAGAATAGAGCTCATATAAATATTGATTTAGGTTTCTTTTTGTCTTAATTAAGTTTTGGTATGCCGGCAACGATGCTACTTTCAATGCCACATTCATTTTTACCACGAATTATTTTGAAGAATCCATTATCACCCCAATCTTGATTCCATGCTATAAACAAGACATGATTAAAAACAACGTGATAACAAATCATTGTTCTTACAGTTAGCAATAAGCCAGTATGGTGTGGAGTTTTCTACACCCCAGCCGAGAATTTTAATGGCTAAATAAAACATAAATTTAGATAGAAAGAAAAGGGAAAAAACAATACATACCATGACCACCGAGGCTTGAGCCAGAGATATGTTTATAAACACCTGAACTATATAAGAGAAAATCGGCGTAGACTGTGAAAGCACCTTCGACTGGGCCATTTTTGTAGATTTCAGCTTGAATTTGTTGTTCATCAGATCGAATCGAATAAACAGTATCGCCAAAGTTCTTATCTTGTACGTAGGGCACAGTGTAACCATCAATACAGGATTTTGTGCATTTTGGTGTTTTACCTTCACCTTGACACTATTTCATAACGAGAAAAAAAAACAAAATGATTCTACTAAAATCAATTTTTCGTTTGTAACATACGGGTGGTAATGTTTTATTGACACTAAAAATAAATCCAAGGATTAGAAAATAGAGAAAAAAAAAGTATTCAACTACTTACTGATGATCACACGAGGCAATGGTATATGGTCGACAGCCTTCATTCGATTCGAAGTTACCACCACTGACTAAACCTGATCGTTTGAAATATGACCAAGCAGCATTTGGATAACCACCATTACAACCGAAACCACATAATTTGCAGCATGCTATTGAAATTTAAGATAGAAGTGCAAAAATAAATAAAGGCTAACGACTTACAAAGAAGATCTTCAGCTGAAATATGTACATTTTTTGTGCCATTTGATGCAATACAAATACGATCGGACATGGCTTCAACAGCACCAAAAGCCCAACAACTTCCACAACTAGAACAAATCTCCATCGTATAAATCTTTGCCTAAATTCAATTTTTCTTCTTCTAACCTTCCTTGATCTCGAACTTCTTTCAATGTTGGACAATTTGGCCATTGTTCACGTGGATCGAAATTTTCGGGTAAATCATTTGGTACATCATGTTCAACAACTGGTAGTTCTTTATGTTGTTCATAATAATCTGCATGAACACCCATCAAACGTTTGATTGAGTCTTCTGACCAGGACATAAATTTTGATGGTGCTGCTTTCCATGTTGTTTGTACAGAATTAATATCACGAATTAGATTCGATGAAAGTAATGTTCGTCTCTGTTTGAACATTCGACCATTGGCAATAGCCAATGTCAAACAAATAAGCAAACAAAAACGAAGAAACATTTTCGAGTCTTCTCAGTTTTTAATCTTAAATCTGAAACATTTCATTCATTGAGATTTGTTGTTCTTTCTTCTTAATTAATTATTTACACTTTTCTTTTTCCGAAGGACATCGATTATTCAGTCAAAAGGTTGCTGTTTTCGTTAGATAGATCGACAGAAACAGAAAAATAATATTCATCATGAAATGACGTCGATTATTTTGGCGTTTTCTACTGACTTAATTAAACGAGGTATCAGTGGAAAAAGAAAATATTTTCATTCATATTTCAAATACGATCAATGTGATTGATAAGGATCAATTAAATATGCGAAAATATTATCAAGTAACGAGAGAAAGAAAAATCAAATCATGATTTATGCGTATGTTTTTTTCTCTCTCTCTCTCTTCTCAAATAATATCACTGCCAAATGCATGCTTATTATTCATCTTGAATTTTTAATACAATAAAAGATTATATCGCACACACACATATATATATATTTTTCTCTCTCAACGTACTAATGAGAATCACTAATAAAAGGTAATATATTTGAAGCAAAAAAAAAACGAAAATATTACGTCGATTTTATTACCTACAAACGACATTTTTCTTGACGCTTGTTGGTCTACCTGTACAAAGTATTGAAATATGATGGCTAATCCGGTTGTAATTAATGGAACTGTCAACTCAAGGAAGAATCTATGGTCGAATAGTTGAGTATAAAAATAAAAGAATGGCTGAGTTCATTAGCTGAAAAAGAACTATTACGCATTAAGAAAGAGTCAATATACAAATGCATACGTGTATTATACGTATATATTTGCTTTTTTTCTTCGATATACATACATACATGTTACACTTTAGTCAGTCTTCTTCATCAAATAAAACTCGAATAGTTCAATATCGTATTAAGTTTCTTTTCTTGACTTAAATCTAGAAACATCAATGGAAGCTGCTATTGAACAAAAAGTCTGTACAAATTCTCGATGTTATGCATGCGGATCTCTTGTCTATGCGGTTGAAAAGAAGAAAACTGCAAATCATGTAAGTTGTTTTCTTTTCTTCTTTCATTTCGAAAATCTATTCTTAGGTTTATCATTCCAATTGTTTTCGTTGTCGAATTTGTAAACGAGGTCTCAATAGTTCGACATTAAACGAAGAAGGAGATGATATCTATTGCGCAAGTTAGTAGTGAACTGATTGAATCGAGAGTTTACTGTCGGTTTTTTGTTCAATAGATTGCTATCGGAAAAAACAACGAGGTGATTGTAATGGAGTCGATTTTCAACGAGCTGCAAGAGAACGTGCACAATTTATTTATAATCATCGACATCCCGATCAAGAAGAACCGAAAATCAACCCTCATCGACCTTTTCTACATGATTTTTCGCGACATCCGTCATGGACATTAAGACAACTAGAAAGACGATTTCTTTCTGTTCAAGAGAACAAATCTACACCGAAGGTTATTACACTGATATGTTTCTAGTTTTTTGTTCGAATTATGATATCATTTTAGAAAGATATTCGACAAACTACTTCGGTTACTCATCCTTTAACTATCAAAACAAACTTTTCAAATCTAATTAATTCAAATCCTATTTCAAATGATTCGTTACCATCATTCAATAGTTTATCAGAATTTCTTCCTGTTTTTTCGCCTTTTCCTCCTGCGCAAATAAATTCAAGACCGAAAACACCTGACCTATCTAAATTAGATAAGACTGTCTCAGTTAACAACATACCATCTCGTTTTACTCAACGATTCAGTGTCGATTTAACAAACTCGAAATCGCCTAAAAACGAACGACGATTTAGTCTTGTTGAAAATTCAATAACAAAATCCGAAAAAAAGACACCAACAACCTTCGTTTTTCCTGAACGAACCATTATTTTACCGCGTCATCGAAGTAGCAGCATTAGTTATAGTGTTAGTCCACGAAAAATCAAATAAATCTAAACACACGAAAAGAGAAATATTCACTGTTCTCTATTTATAATAAAAATTGTACTTTTTTTGCTTTCTGACTCTCACGTACATATTTCTATCAATAAAACAAAAGAAAAAAAACACGTCTAATTATTAATCATTGTACATCTCGTGATGATGTGAAAGAGAAAAGAAGAAACCTCTAGTCAGTCGGTCGGTGGTGGAGTATTGTATGCATGTATATGTACGTATTAGTGGGCTGAAATTGTCGGATTGGTTCGATGAAATACTGAAATAATTCGTTTATTGTCGGGAAAGAATATTTATTTACAAGTTTATAGATTTTAATTTTCTACGAATCGTTGTTAATTTATGACAAGAGAAAAACAAGATCAATCGACTGTATGATACTGCCATCTAACATCAAATTGAATAGCGAACTTGTAGAAAATACTATTGGAAAAGAATTTAAAGATTAAATCGAATACTTCACATAGCAACCAAAAGTATATTGATTGATTGGAGATATTCGTTGAATCTATTTCGTTCGATTGAACAAATATCTCAAGCAACAAACGACATCTTTCTGTCCACATCATGCAGAAATATTAAGGTCTAATCAATGAAATCTGATTGGAATATGCAAAGGTCTACTGATAGTCCAACGATCGATACGTTTTACTTCTCTTCTTTTTTTTTAATCGTAGTTACTTGATCAGTTTCGAGAGACAACAAAACGATTGCAACTTTTTAGATCATCATGACTAAAACTAAAAAACGAAAGTCAACTAATTCAGTTTCACCAAATCGAGTCGATAAAAAAGCAAAAAAATCTCGTCGACAAGAACAAACCAATGGCGATGAAAACGATGAAGCCCTCAATCTTCATCGTTTAGGCCCAGCGCCAACCTCAACAACGAATATCGTTCAACGTTTACCATCAACACGTTCGTCCGATGTCGTACCATCGATGAAAACATCCGACTGGACAAATAAACAACGTGTTCTCATATTTTCATCGCGTGGCATCTCCTATTTAGGACGACATGTCATGAAAAATCTTCGTTCATTAATGGCTCATTCGAAAACCGAACCGAAAGCTGAGCTACGAAAGAATTTCTCTGTTCTCAATGAAATAGCTGAACTACGTAATTGTAATAAAGTTCTCTTCTTCGATATGAAGAAAAAACGTGATCTCTATCTTTGGATGGCATCGGTACCCGAAGGTCCAACCGTAAAATTTCTCGTCGAAAATTTACATACAATGGAAGGCTTGAAGTTAACAGGCAATTGTTTACGTGGTTCACGGCCAATTCTTTCGTTCGATCCGAAATTTGACGAAGAACCACATTGGAAATTAATCAAAGAAATGTTTACACAAATTTTTGGAACACCGAAATCACATCCAAAATCACAACCATTCATCGATCATGTTCTTACATTTACAATTGTCGATCATAAGGTCTGGTTTCGAAATTATCAAATCGTCGAAGAAAATGGTTCGCTAGCTGAAATCGGTCCACGGTAAACACTTTCATTTGATTTATCAACCCAAGAAAAAAAATCATCGAATCTTTTTAGATTTGTTCTTAATTTACATTGTATTTTTGAGAAGAGTTTTTCTGGTATGTTGATCTACGAAAATCCACATTATGTTGCACCAAATTTCAAACGCCATTTGGCCAAAGCTGAAGCTTCACAGAAATACAAAGATCGTGTCTATCAAAAACTTGCATACGAACAAAAGAAACCAGAAGAAAGCTTTCCGTATGATAAGACCGATGAAATTTTTCAATCACGACCTTCAACCAACAACAAAAATAATAATGATGATAGTGACGATGACGATGATGATGATAGTGATGATTCGGAATAGGAAAAAACACAATTTGTTTTGTTTTGTTTGTTGTTATCGTTGAATAAAAAAAAATTATAGGACTTTGTTATTAAATCCTATAGAAGAAGAAAATGAAAATCATGTGTTTTGTGTTTTCTAGATGGCACTTCGAGTTTTAGTCGGTGTTAAACGAGCTATTGATTATGCTGTTAAAGTTCAAGTTAAAACAGATAAAAGTGGAATTGTTACTGAAGGTGTTAAACACTCGATGAATCCATTTGATGAAATAGCTGTCGAAGAAGCTATACGTTTGAAAGAAAAAAAACTTGTCCAAGAAGTCATTGCTGTTTCATGTGGACCAGCTCAATGTCAAGTACGAGAGACAGACAAAAGATTGTTTTACATTGAAAACAATTTTTGTTTTTGAAGGAAACTTTACGAACAGCATTAGCTCTAGGTGCAGATCGAGCTGTTCATGTTGAAGTTACTGGAAAAGATTATGAACTTCTCCAACCATTAGCTGTTTCGAAGTTAATTGCAGCCGTTGCTAAAAAAGAAAATGTCGACCTTGTTGTGCTCGGCAAATTAGTAAGTCGATATCATGAAATATTAAACATAATTGAAAAGGTTGTCTCGTTTCGAATTATTAACGTTGCGAAGATTATATTTTGCACGCGTTTCATATTTCAAGAAATTAAAAATAAATATGTTTCTCTAGGCTATTGATGATGATTCGAATCAAACAGGTCAAATGGTTGCCGGTTTACTTTCTTGGCCACAAGTAAATCAAAGAGAAAAACAAACATTTTGTAATTGAATGCGTTTCATTATGAAATCTGTGTGTGTTTTCAGGCTGTTTTCGCCTCGAAAGTCGAAATTAAAGATAAACAAGCTGAAGTCATGCGTGAAATTGATGGTGGTTCTGAAACAATCCGAGTGAAATTACCAGCTGTGATTACTGCCGATCTTCGTCTCAATCAGCCACGTTTTGCCAATCTTCCATCGATCCAAGTAAAATCCGACGAACGAATAAATTCAATTGAATCGTTTGGTTTTGTCTTCTTATCTTTAGAAAGCTAAAAAGAAACCATTGGCTAAATTGTCTCCTAAAGATTTAGGTGTTGATATTAAACCACATCAAGAATTTCTTTCCTACGAAGAACCACCCAAACGACAAGGTGGTGGTAAAGTCGCTAACGTTGACGAACTTCTTAGTAAACTTAAAGAAAAAGGACTCATCTAAATCAACATAAAACAAAGTCAATCAACTTTTCTTCTCTTTTTTTACTGCTACTACTATTATTACCATTCTTCTGTTATAATTTTCATCCGATTTATTTTCATTTCGAAATATCACAACAAAATGATGTCCTGGTCTTAGTTTATCTCTTTTTTTTCTTCTTCCAAGTTTAGATAAAGATTAAAAAAACAAAGGTCTTTGTTCTTCTTCTTCTAGATCTTATTTTATTTCAAAATCAAATCCTAACATGTCGTTTGATCAAACAGGCAATACTCTTCGCAAATATAAACTAGTCTTCCTAGGCGAACAAAGTGGTAAACAGAAAAGTATTGCAGTATTTAAGATTTCTTTCTTTTGTTTTCATGTTCTAGTCGGAAAAACTTCGTTAATTACTCGATTTATGTATGATAGTTTTGATAATACATATCAAGTGAATATTCGATTCATAGGGAATCAAAATATGAAATTAGTTTTTATTTTATTTTAGGCAACAATTGGAATTGATTTTCTTTCGAAAACAATGTATCTCGAAGATCGAACCGTTCGTTTACAATTATGGTAAGATTGTTAACAAAAAAACGATGATTTATTTGTTTTTTATCTAGGGATACTGCTGGACAAGAACGTTTTAGAAGTCTAATTCCAAGTTATATACGTGATTCAACTGCTGCAGTTGTTGTTTACGATATATCAAGTAACAATATGACCTAATTTTGTCCTCATTTATTATATTTGTTTGACATAGATGTAAGTTCGTTTCAACAAACTGCTCGATGGATCGAAGAAGTACGAGCTGAACGTGGCAATGAAGTGATAATTATGCTTGGTATGTTCGAAAGTTAAATGAATTCATTAGGGATTTGCTTTTGTTTGATTCTCAGTTGGAAATAAAACAGATCTTGCTGATCGTCGACAGGTATCCACGGAAGATGGCGAACAAAAGGCCAAAGAATTAAACGTAATGTTCATTGAAACGAGTGCAAAAGCAGGTTACAATGTAAAACAAGTAAGAACATTCTTTAACGTTCATTCTTTTAATCAACAAAAAATCAAAACTTTGATCTTCTTAGTTGTTTCGACGGGTAGCTGTCGCTCTACCGGGAATGGATATTCCAGAAACGACTGGAGAGAGTAAAACAAAAAGAATTCATGACTTGCTCATTGTACTGAAAAAACCCTGTTAAATTACTATTTTCTAGGTCAAAATGTGATAGTTTCATCGCCGAATCCCTCATCCGATGCAGCTCCTGATAATACAAGTAATTGTCGATGTTAATTATTTAGTAATTATTTCAATAGCTGGCTTTTTACTTATTTATCTCTTATTAAAGTATTTCGTATTTCTGCTTTTTTTTAATCTCAAAAAAAGAAGAACATATTAAACTCAAAAGAATGGCTCTTTCTTTCTGTCTAACTTTAACCCTCACTCTTGTTTTGTTTTGTTTTGTTTTGTTTTTGGAAATTCTTGCTAAACGGATCAAATTTGTAACTGTTAATAATAATGTTTTCTTTTGTTTTCTTTTGCGTGTTTGAATCTGAATAAAATCGAAGTATTCTCTTTTTTCTTTGTTTATGTTCGACAATTTATATCCAAAAATAACTTTTCAAAGCAAACATCCCATGACAATTAACTGTGCGTTCTGAAAGGAAATATTTTGAACACACTGCTTCATTAATGTTCTTAGGATGCACTTCCTTTTCATGTTAAGAGCCATGTGATAAATATGATGAAAGATGACTTTTTATTTCTTTATAATAATTATCATGCTTGATTAATATTGCCGCAATACGAGCGAATGAATTTCGTGGCTGCGTCTGGAATTTATTTTATAATTATTTATACAAAATAGAGCAAGAAACAAGGAAAACAAGTGGACGGAAATAGAAGAACAAAAAAGAAAATATTGAATACGTCCTATTTTAATCGAGCAAAAAATTGTTCAACACGTGTTTTGAGACGTTTGAAAAAAATAAAATTAATACGATTTTCACTATATTCAGAATCTGAACGTGTAGTTGCCGATGATTGTGTCAAACGACTCCATCGTCTCGGATGATGAAAACTAAATTCAATACCAGCTATAGAATCTTGCCGTTGATCAAGTGACCATTTGCCACTGAGAACAAGTTCGTAAACTTCATCATTATTGGCAAGTTCAGGAAGAAATGTTTCTCGATCACTATTCGTATAATTTCTTGGTATTGATATATAGAAATATTTCGAACAGAAACAACAAAGTAGATGAGTAAGTTCTCGACGAAAGCGTTTACCGAAAAATATATACAAATAACATTGTGATGCCGAATTGAATATCATTAAGAATTTGCCAAATTCATCGATATGTTGAAATAACGGATAACGATATGAAATAGACACATATTTGTCTGGATTGTAAGCAAAAAAGGCCGCAAATGGTATCGAGGGTGTTATACAAATGAGGTAAAGTGAAATAACAATAACAAGCATATGTGTAACATCATTTCGTTTTTGTTCATATGGATTGATTTGTCTATGTCGACGTTTAGCAGTGGCTAATGTACGTATTAGATGTAGATTTAATTTAAATACGACAAGAAATGGAATTATACGAACGAGAAAACAATTTATAAATAATGTTATTGTTAATCGATAGCCTAACGATTTGCCTAAATCGCTGAGGCCAGATATCCAAAAGACTGGCGGAAATAAATCACTGTGATTTAATGAATCAAATGAATTCGAAAGATGTTCAACAGTATGATTCGTTACATTTAATGTTTCATCACTCGGCATTGTATAACATGTACGAGCAAGAACTTGAGGTATTAAATAGCCTAATGCTAGTAACAAACAAATGAATAGGATAATTAAAGAATTTCGACGTGTACATAATTTTTCACCGGTAAATGGAAAACATATCATTATATATCGATCAATAGTAAAACAGACGGTAATCCTAGATAAAATTGCGAGAACATGTTGAGAAATGTGATTTTCAACAGAAAACAACGAATTATTTTTCTTACCAAGTCGATAATGCGAATGTGCTCGATGCAGTTGCTTTAGCTATTAAGACAAGTATACAATTGAAACGATTTGGTGCAAATAGCACTTCTAATTCGAATACAATCACTGATAATAACGTCACACTATTTGATAGACATAACGCTGTGAGATACGCATACGTCGATAATGTGCGCATTCGACGACGAAGAAGCGTACAAACGGCAAGAAGATTACCTAACATGAAACGATTTCAATTGAGGATTGAAGGATGATCATTCAAGGTTTATTCTTACCGATAATTCCAATAAGACATACAGATATAGCTAGCCAACGAAAATATGAACGTGGCAGCCATGTTGCGGCACCACCATCATGTAGAATATCACTCCATGTTAAATCAAATGATTCGTCGAGTAATTCATGAGATTCAGTGGAAACTGATTTATTTATTAAGGATGAACTCGTTGAGTTTGAAAGCATGATGATGAATTTTCTTTTGTATGAATTAATATATGTTCGTATGTATATTTTCTTTTCGTACGGTTTGTATTATGATAATGAAACAGCTGTTACCAGATTAGAGATGGCATTATTATGGAAAAATTGACGTTCGGTAACAGATTGTTTGAGCTCGATCAAATTTCTGAAAAAGATACAAGATAAAATTAGATATATGATGTAAACTATTTGCTTTCTATTTTCTACTCATACATTTTCAAACAAAAAAATATATTTATAAATAAGAGAAGCAGATAGAGAGAGAGGGAGGGAGGGAGGGAAGGAGAGAAAGAGAGAGAGAAAAAAATGACATATTCTATTCGAATATCTTTTCTTTTCCGTCTGCCATTTCTTCTTTTTTCTTTCTTTTGTCTATTCTCATTTTATTTAATAACTATTATGTCGATGTACTGAAAAAAATTGAAATTTATGCTGATGACAGATTCCGAGCAGTTATTTTCAACAAAAATCATTCTTGTTCTAGTTTTTTTTCTGCAAGAATTTTTCTTCTTAATACTGCGTAAGATTAAGTTAAGCCGAATGAATAGTATGTCGATAAAAAGAAAAAACAAAAGAACATCAAATTATTTTCTTATCATATAATTTTAAAAAGATAAAACAAACAAACCTTGTTTTGTTTTGCACTAAGAAGATGTCTATAAATTCTCAAAAGATTTCATCGTTTTACTTATATTGACTGAATAATTTCAAATTATATTCATCATGAATGTCTCGTCGTTGTCTTTTTTTATCTTTGTTTTACATTCTAAAAGATGTTCCGCAGACAAAGAGAAGAAAAAAAAGAATATCTCTTGCCATTTCCTTCTCTTTCTTTTGATGCTCTAGGATTCTTTTTTTCTAATTCTTTACTTGAATGAGCGTTCAAGAGAAAACAGAATGATGCGGGTATTTACAGAACTATTTTTGGCTTATAAGAGCATCAAAGTCTTTATTTATATAGACAGCAGATTACTATTTTCTTCGTCTTATCATTTTCCTTACATATAGACTAATTATATTACTCAAAATCAATTTTCTTCTCATTGCTGACTTTTCTCTTGTTTCTTTATCATCATAACGAAACATATTTTAGGTTTTTATGCTCACGATCACTATACATGCAACATATTCATTTGATAAGCTAAACTGCCCATTGTATATATATTTTTAGTTAAAACTATGGCATAACTCACTGACATGTCGAAATTTATTGAATTTATTTCATTAGAATAATTACATTCCGACCTACGTGCATACTTTCAAGATATCAATGATTTTTATCGGTATTATATATACAAAATAAGATAGAGGAAGGAGAAGGAGAAGGAAAAAAACTAACAAACGAGCGAACGAACGAAAAGAAATGCACTATTATAGCTTGCTCGACATTCCTATTTGGCGTGACTATTGAAAGATATATACTTACTAAGAAAACCTCGTTGTCGGCCTTGGTGATTAGAAGTTATTTATAGAAACTCATATCCGAAGAAATAATTAGAATTGAAAAATAAGAATCTCCTTAATGACACACATATGCACACAAATAGAAAAACGAATGACATAAGAGAATCATATCGTAGATATATTTTTTTCTATTTTTTTACCTACAGAAACCTTTTTTTTTCTCTTTTTCTTCTTCTTCTCTCGTTTCTCTTCTATGAGACCGACCCTTTTCCCCTTGTTCTTAATATTTTTCTTCCGGTCGTCGTGAAACAACCACGAACTTAGAGATATTTTTAGTCAATCCTTAATTGTCCTCCACTTTTCTGATATTACGATTATTTCTTCATAATATCTCTCGTTCGCTTAACATTTACATATATTTTGTATGAAAAAGAAAAGAAAAAAAAGTTATTTTTGATCAAGCAAATCGCGTATGGCAATGGGAGTCTACGAACAGTCGAGTTAATAACATCGCCTATTATTATGATCAATTATTTCAAGGATCAGAACGTTCTCTTTCTGTATATATTTATAAAATATTTATAAATTCTACTTGAAACACACATTAAAAATGAAGAGCTATCTGAAAGTTTCTTATGAAACAAAGAATACGTCAGTTAAATATAATGACGTAAAATGAACAGTATCTTCGTATTTATTTATTTATTTTTTATTGTCACTATTTTCATATAGACTATCTAGAGAGAAGCAAAATATGAAAAAGGTTATTTGGAACACCTGTGAACAAACGCTTTTTTTTTATCTATAACACATGCACTATGCTTTTATCATAATGAAACTCATCTTTGTTAATAGAAAGAACGTTCATGATGAGAACTGAGATTAATTTAGAATTATTTATGGGATTGCCGTATTTTGTTTAGTTGTTTGAAGCAGACAGCATAACCGTACCCTCAAGAATCATCTAGAGATTCTTTGTTCGACACGAAAAACAGCAAAAAAAACTAATCCTTACATATTTCTTTCTGAATACATGCATAGAACCTCTTGGGTTTACCTGACTGCGTTTATGAATATAAACGAATGAGAGGCAGAGAGAAAGTAAAAAATAGGCCCTTCACACAAAAGAAAAATACCGGCTAATATATGATTAGTTTTAATAAAAATTATGACAGAGAAGGAGAAAGAGAGAGAGAGAGGGAGAAAAGCAGTGGGGTTATGTCATGTTGATAAACAAACGATGTGTAATCTATTGTTATTTATTGCACGAAAAGTATATATATATAAAGATGAAGAAAAGCATCTAATGAGACTAAAAATAGATGCGTTACTGACACGTAGAAGCACACTATCAAAATCATGTTTAAAGCATCTGAGTTGAATACGCCTACGAAGCAGGATATGTCTAAGCAAACTAAATAACTCCTTTCGTTGCTTTCGACAGTAATGTCAATATTTCAACAAAAAAAGTTCGACTCAGAAAAAAAAGCGTCTCTAACTCCTGTCTCTCAATTTACCATAATGAACACAGGAAAAATAACAGCATCAGATATTCTATTTTTAACTCTATATTTTCTTTAATGAACTAAGTTCACATTCAATTTCATACTAATCGTCTGACGTTGCAATACTAATCGCCTTGCATACAATTTATTAAATTGAAACTTATGAATTTATTCATAAGACAATCTATTTTGAGGTAAATCTATAAATAAATATTTTTTCGACCTATCAGACAGTATCAAATAGCTACTTCGTCAATTTGTTAAAAAGAAAAAAAAATCATTAACAACATTGGCAAAAAAAATAAAAAGAGAAAAAAAACGCACAATGCACCTATTTAATCGAAAAAGAAGTTAATTCTTTGGAAATAACTTGAAGAGAAAAGCATCCACTTAAGTCCAATATGCTTGAATATGCTGACAAAAATTGAGAAAGAAAAAAAAGATTTCCTTAAATAGTATAGTTAGTTTTCGCTTGCTTTCTTTTTCTTTAATAGAGAAAAAA
>ERZ778026.1066-NODE-1066-length-37220-cov-97.088901_pt1 | contig 37220 bp, 36 predicted proteins | sample MGYA00375756_ERZ778026 | MGnify/ENA primary metagenome ERZ778026 (study PRJEB29350, sample SAMN05389820) | bioreactor metagenome | isolation source: Ammonium sulfate bioreactor | place: South Africa: University of Cape Town | collected 2014-02-18 ... | reverse complement strand
CCACGGGCTCCACCACCACCACCTCCTCGGCCTCGTCGGAAGCGTCTCAATATTTGATTAGCATCATTTTCTACAAAAATCTTTTTTTTTGTTTCATTTTTTCTGCGAATAAAATCCGCTTCATGAACTTGAATTTTACCTGAATCAATTTGAGTTAAATCAAAATCTGCTATTAAATCCGTCTGATGTTCGTTCTTCGATGCATATGCAGCTTCACAAAAAGCTCGAATTCGTTCTAATTTCATTTCAGAATTCGTCTCATTGACTTGCATCTCATGTAATTTCTCACACAATGATACATCTTCCGTATTTACTTGCACGAAAAAATTCAAATTCAAAAGTAGAACAAATCCTATCACTGAGATTATCATGTTCTAGGGAAAAATTCTCGTCAGTTGTTTTGTCTTGTAGAAGAGAAAGAAAAACAAAACGTGTCTATATATGGAAACAGTTTTCGTATCGACGCCATTTACGGAACACATATCATCTGACATTCGAGAGCGAGAGGATATAACGCCTAGCGTTTATTCATCAACAAGCAGAACAAAAACAAAGAAAAAGAAACGCTAAGTACAAATAGACATTACGAAGTCATCGTAAGCAGATGTTCATAAGATGATAGGGCACTACGAAATGAGAGAAGATCATCTTCAGTGACATCACGTCGTTGTTGGATTTGAGAATTAAACGCTGATAGTGATGGTAATTGAACGAGTTTTTTCAATTGTTCTGAACGTTGTTCGATAGAAGATATTAATCGGCAAATTAGAGATCGACAAGCTGGGATTTGAGCAATTTGAAGTAATAATGAAAGACTTTCGATAGATGCTAATAACGTTGAATACCTGGAAAAGTAAAGTCATCAACGAGAAAAGATTCTTTGTTTTAGTTTTACTTTGCTTCTAAGAGTTCGGCATCGCGTGGCATTTGAGCACTAAGTCGTGCAATATCATCAGTTTTCATTTTCAATTTATCTATTTGACGAATGAATTCACCTAAGAAATTGCCATTTTCTCGAAATTGTGTCACGGCATGATTCATGCGACTTAAATCTGATAAACGCGAATGAAGACTATTCGAATCATTGATAATGTCACGATCACAACATAATCTACTTTAAAAAATCGATCGCCTTAACTCTTTTTTTTTGTTTTCAATCAAAACCTACCTGACAGGTTGAACGATTTCTTCGAATTCATTTCCAGTTTCTTCATTCACATCTTCGACAATCGCGTCCAATTGTGTACATCGTAATAATGACGATGAATTCAATTCATCGAACGTTATTTGCTCAAGACAATCGCTACTCATCAAACGATTTTCTAGTTCAGCCATCGGCGATTCGACTTTAACAATATACGAATCCGATTCGTTCAAGTACAAAGTCTCATCTTTGCAGTTAACATCATTGACAGATGGCAACTGTTTGTTAATCGTATCTCCATTCGTATTAGATTTTCTTGTGCTTGAAAGAAAGCAAAAAAAAATGAGACACAGAGAAAACGAAATAGACGTGTGCGTATGTGTAGTTTTTTTCTCTCTTCGTTTGGATTTTATCGATTTGATAAAAATGGGTTTTTATTTAGTAACAATCATGAATAATCAACTTACCTTTCAATACAATGATGTTGTTTCTTCGGCTTTTTATTGTGTTTAACAACGGCGAAACAACTCCACCATGACCATCGGTGTCGATTCATATTCACTGTACTCATGATTCTAATTGATTAATCATCGAAATTAAAACGAAACGAAGAACGTAAATAGGTATAAATACTTTTAATTACTCAATATCTTCGCGATTCTGTCAATGTAAAAGTGTAGTTTGTATGACTATCGTCATTCTTATTAAGAGAAAGAGAAATATAGATTGAGTACAAAAAAAAATATGCGAATATGAGAGAAGGAGAGAAACATATATATATAAATATAATATTAGAGAGACGGAGAGGGAGAAAAAGAAAGAGAAAAAAATAAGAAGAATAGAATGACAATATGATCAGATCTGTAAAATCGAATGAGAATGAGCAATTCGATGAAATTCCAAGGGCGTTACCCCGTTAGATTCGTCATCCCTTTTTTTTATTATTTGTCTACTTCAATTTCTAAACAGTCATCGAGAAAGAAAATAATAACAATAATAATAAATTATTTCAATCAGACTTTGTTGAAAAAACAGACATTCGATCATCACGATTTCATCGAGATACTATTGCGAATAAAGATAAACAACACTCAACAATTGACTTGTTCTGAATGATTCAAAGAATATTGTCGTCTCGACCTTATTTATTCAAAGATAAATTGAACAGATGTTATTCGTCTTCTTCTTCTTCTTGTCTGTTTAAGATCGGATCGAATTCCTTGAAATCTTTCAATTGATAGTGTTAAATACTGCAAACACTATTGTATACGATGTTGACATTGAACTTGATGATTAGATTGGTTACATTTCTTTGCTCATATCTTTTTTCTTGTAAGAAACCTTAGATGTCTTTCTTCATAGACTCAAGGGAATAAAATGACAAATGCAAAGATATTCAATGAATCTAAACAATTTTCTTTTTCTTATTTCAATAATGAAATCTTATCGAGAGTGTCGGAAGAATTCAGTTCTCTCTTTGTTTGCTTTTTATTTTAAAATCAAACCAATTTCTTACATACAGAAAAAAAATCGAATCACAATCTATTGGTTTTATTTTCGGATAAAAATGAATTGTTTTTTTATAATTTCGATTGTTCCTTGAAAAGTGTAGATAATTTTTGGGCTAACATAACGTTGCCTTTGACTTTGAGTTTACCTTTTGCGAAGAGCTTCAAGAAAAAGAAAATAAACAAGAATACTAACAATAACAAAAATGAATCCGAACACATACCGAAGGCGCATTAGCTTTGCCTAAAGCTAAATCAACGAAATCACTATCATCGACTGTGATTGTGACTTGAGCTGCTGCACCATCTTTTGGTTTACCTTCGTAGATAACACCTTGTTTGCCATCGATAGCTAATGATGAAAACGAATGATTTCGATTTTTGTCGATTTTGTGAACTTACTCCAGCTCTTTTGATATTGACCGTTTTTACCAATATCGAAAAGAATAACAGCACCAATCTTTTTGACTAAAGCTGGTTGAGCTTTAGCTCGTTTATTGATTTCATCGAAGGCAGTTTCAGCTAATAATTCTGTACCTTGATCCTAATGTGACGAAAAATACTTTCGAACTGAAATCAAAAAGTATTTTCTATCTGGACTTACTTTTGTCATTTTTGATATGATAAAAACTCTTACTTAAGAGGTGAATATAAATACTTTGAATTAGTTATCTCTAAGTACTTTTGTTTACTTTGATTTGAGTGGTCGAAGTAAAAAAAATATTCTAGAGGACGCTCAAATTCGGATTTTATTTTAAAAAAAAAGCATGAAAATACGATTTCTTATCGAATTTTATTTAATTCAACAATCAAAGCAAGATGATCACTGGGAATGATACATGATGGTAGAGCAACAAATTTAGTCACTTCGTCATGCATTGGCATTGGTATTGTGCGTTGAAATTCAAATTTCTGCCCTTCGAAAAATATATGATCGATCACATCGTGAAAATTCATCATATAATTCGTATACGAATAATTTGAATAAGTGCTTAACTCAATCGGAGCTCGATAAGTGAAATCATTGATTAAAGTTGAATAATCTACAGAAAAAAATTTCACCAAAGTCAGAATTTCGTTTTTCCGATGAAAACTTACTTTCGTTGTATGATCGATGATTGGTATCGGTGACTAGAGCACCTGTGAACAGCAGATGAAATGCTAATGATGTGACATTTGCATTGAAATCTCCGCACCAAATAATCGAAACATTTTTATTCTAATATAAAAATGAAAAACTTTTGTTTTCTCACAAAATTTTCGATTTATTTATTTACTTGTTGTTCGTAGAAATGTTTAGTTTCTCGAATACGTTCGAAAGATATCATTGCCTGAAGACATCGGACAACATCTGCTCTCGGATGGAAATATAAATGCGTATTACAGAGTAGAAATATCTCATTTTCATCTCCCTGGAGTTGAACTGCTAAAATCTGAATAAAAAAGAAGAATATTTCCCAATCGATTGACTCATTTATTTGCATACTTGTAACGCAGTCGTACGTTCCAATAAGCATTGATTTATCTCAGACAGAGCTGCACAACGTTGCCGAAGCGACTCTAATGCTTCACAATTACGAAAATATTCTCCTATTGTGATATTATGTTCCGCAATTTCCCTGAAATCAAAATCGTGTTTCTTCTTTCTTTTGTCATCGAAAATCCGAACGAATTTCATACCGAAAACGATCCTTTCGATAGAAGATTGCTGAACCTTCGCCGACACTTTCACTTTTTATTTTCATTTTACCCGAATATCCACGATCGTTCAATACCAACGAAAGTTCTCGATCGAAGAATCTCGTATCACATTCTTGTAAACTGATTATATCAGCATGATAGCCAATAATTTCTCGTAATAACAACGGTTTTCTATAATCAAATTCGAGATAATCCGATGGACAATACGGATAAAGACGATCTCCGGCATCGGATGACGTCGCATAACCATTTGCTAGGATATTATACGACACAATACGGAAACTACGAGCACGAATAACTCGAAAATAGAAGATTTAATCGAAAATTTCTTACGAATTGGAATCTGACGGCAGAAATTCTTTAGTTAGTTCATGCCGAGTATCCATCGGTAAATCGACAGGCAGAGGAATGATCCGTTTTTTCGAGATGAACGCAGCTTGCATACCTTCTCGAAGCGAACTATTTCGAGGTAGACATGCAAGTCGTACGAATTTATTCGTATGTTCATCTTGAAAGACACAAAACGGTCCCCGATGAACATGTGTCCATTGTGAATCATCAGTGATCGCATCATTTTCATCGTTCTCCTCGCCTTTCACTTCATCGGCAACGTACCAATCGAATATCGAATCTTTCCATTCGCCGTAATCAAGATCAACGAGCGCTGTCGTGATCGTATTCGTCATAACGACTTCAGGAAAACGGAATTTAATCACAGCTGATACGAAAACAACAAGAACAATCGAGTTTATTGGTCAATCAAATGGCTACCTGGCGCGTTGTACTCAACTTGATATGTTTGTCCGTTGATAACTAATTTCTTACACGTAGTCCAAGCTTTTTGATTCGTTGTGTTTTCATCGATCGGTTGATTTTGTTCGTCTAGTAATTGAACACTAATCTGTTCTTGTTGATTGACGAGTGATGTATCGTCGTAATCTTCTTGTTTTTTCCGTCGTTTGACTGATTTATTCTCCTTTTTAGCGACACGTTCGACATTAGCTGTCAAACGTTTTATCGTTTGACTGACTGATTCATCGACTGATCGTAGGAGATTAAATTTTCGACGCGTACGTGTCGTTGGCATCTCGTAGATCATTTGAATCAAAAATTTCGTTGATTCATCTTTATCAAAGACGAAACATGTGTGAGATTGATTCGTATCCATGAAGAGATTCGATGTTGTCGAACGATAGAGTTTCTTTAAATTGGCGTAGAATGTTCGAGCTCGACTAGAATGACGAATCGAATGAGAATTGATCAAACGAACAAAAAGAAACATGAGGAAAAAGATCTGTCAAAAAGCAAAAACATGACTTGCCTAATTGAAAGATTTCGAAATGAATGCTTACTATTTATAGAAGACTGGATCGGTATCACTTTCGAAATTTTCGAGTCATTTTATGAAAGAAATCTTCTCTCAGCTGTTTGGTTTAGAGTATCTACCAATCAGAGAACGAGTGAGTCAAACGTTTTTCTTTTGCATATGATAATGAAGTATTGAATAAGCAGAAAGATAAGTGTGTGTACGTGTTTACGTCGATGTCAATGAGAATTTTGTCGTGAAATTTTATTTGAATTTTGTATTTTCAAGATCAATGAGCGTCCTACCGAAAAATCAGCAACAACAAGTACTCGAAATTTTGTTTTGTTTATCGACTGATGACCGTGATTTTGTATTTTATTAGGACAAACTCGATCCCGAAGAAATCTTTCGAAAACTTGATCGAATCGGTCGCGGTGCTTTCGGCGTAAGTTCATCTCATCGAATGAATTTCAATTCGAATTCTTTGTTCTTAGTATGTATATAAAGGCATTAATATCAAATCTTCGAATATCGTTGCAATAAAAATCATCAATTTGGAAACCGCCGAAGATGAAATCGAAGACATTCAACAAGAAATGCAAGTCTTAGCTCAATGCAATTCGCCTTACATAACAAAATACTACGGCTCCTATTTAAAAGTATTTTGAAGGAAAAAATTCATTGAATTTCATGATCGAATGAGAATTTGTTCGTTAGGATACAAAACTTTGGATTGTGATGGAATATCTCGGCGGTGGTTCGGCATTAGATTTGATGAAACCAGGCGCATTCAATGAGCAAAATATCGCGATTATTCTACGTGAAGTACTCAAAGGTCTTGAGTATCTTCATTCGGAGAAGAAGATTCATCGAGATATCAAAGCAGCTAATATTCTTCTCTCGGAACACGGCGATGTCAAACTAGCTGATTTCGGTGTTGCGAAACAAATCACTGATACGATTAAAGGACAAACATTTGTCGGCACACCATTTTGGATGTCGCCCGAAGTGATTATGCAACATAAATATGATTATTCTGTAAGAAGAAGAAAAACGAAAGGAAATTAGATTTTTATTTGTTTTGCTTTGTTAGACTGATATTTGGTCATTAGGTATAACAGCTATTGAATTAGCTAAAGGCGAACCACCGTATTCGGATTTACATCCAATGAGAGTTTTAATACAAATACCTAAAAATCCGCCGCCACAATTGACGGATAATTATTCGAAACCATTTCGAGATTTTGTCGAAGCGTGTTTACAGAAAAATCCGGATCATGTATTGACTTTGTCGTTTTTTGTTTATCTTGAATATGTTTTCTGCTTTGTTTTTCTTCAAGAGACCAACAGCTCAAGATCTACGAAAATTTCGATTTGTTTCCACGAATAAACCAACGAAATATCTCATCGACCTTGTCACTCGCTATCAAAACTGGAAGAAAACACATAAAAATGCCTCAAAAAACGACAGCGATTCCGACTCTGACAAAGAAGAGTTAGTCGAAATTCATTTTTCTCATTTCGCCGATCTTCAATTTGTTCGTTTTTAGTGCCAATGGTGCAACTGAAGATAACGATCCATGGATCAATACAGTCCGAATGCCATCTGACGTAAAATATTCTTCTAATTTTCTCAAAACTAATTTTCTCCTTTTCTTTTTTAGGCTCCACAAGTGAATTCACGTTTTAAGCCAGTTTTTGATGATGTAAGTCGTGATTTTCCAATGTTCGCTATTCTCATAACGAACAAAATCTTTTTCAGCTTTCGACTCGTTATAATTTTTCATCGAACAACGCAGCAGCTGGTTCTCATGTTGACTTATTCGAACATTTACAAAGCCTATTCGAAAACGCACAAATTCGTTATCCGAATTTTTCACAAGATTTCGTTCGAATTCTTCAAGAACATCTCGCCAAAACGAACTCATCCGAAACAACTGGCAATACTCAATTGACATCTGGTGTCGTTAAATTACGAATCTAAAACTCTCATTGACTCGATCAGATAAAATGAGTGAGATTGATCCTTTCAAAATTTGTACATAGCTCGATCTAACAACGAACGTATTCTTTGTTTTTCATTCCTAATCGAACCCGACTACAGTGATTTTTCTTTTTTTATTATTATTATTATTATTTCGATTGATTTCAATGCAGTTCTGTTTTTTTTTCTCGGCCTAGCCTTTTCTTTTTCATCTAGCAAACAAACAAACGATAGATAACCAATTCCTCTACCTTTTGTTGATTCGTTTCTAACAAAATAAAACTTCCGCCGCTTTGTTTAACTAGATCTTTCCTAGTTTTGTTCTATATAAAAAATATGACCGAGGAAAAACGTAAACAAACGATTGCTTCATGGCATTTGCGAGCGAATGCCTATGAGAATTTAATTAATCATTATCGAATTTTCACGGATATGGCTATGGGTTTAATTGAATTTGTTGAGAAACATAAAACGAATGATTTACATATCATTGATTTAGCAGCTGGAACTGGTCTAGTTTCGAAATTATTAATTGAACATGTTCATCTTTCACCAGCATCGTTGTATCTCATCGAGCCAGCTGAACAAATGTGTGAACATGCTCGACAGAAATTTCCCAATGCTCATATCTGTCAAATAGCTGCTGAAGATTGTCTCGAACGAGTTGATCTACCACGAGATTACTTCGATTTCATTCTCTGTAATGCGTCAATGCATTTAATGTCAGAAAAAGATATCTATCCGATTGTTGCCAAATTATTAAAAGTGAAACGAGGCTATTTTCTCTATACATTATGGTATCATTCATTTGATGAAACGATAAATTATGACCAAGATAATGAATTTGAATCGTATGTCAATCGAGTTTTAACTGAATTCAATTATCCGAAGCTTTTCCCCGAGAATCATTCATCGCCATCGTCGAAATCAGTTCGTTCGAGACGAGATTTAGAACGAATCGCCTATGAAAACGGGTTAGAACTGCAATCATGCACGATTCATATTCATCAAATTCCAATGAGTTTCGATTTCGATTTTATGTTAATGTCACCAAATTGGCTAATCGACCATTTGAAAACATACGAATGGACACAGACAGAAGATATTCAAACTCTTAAACAACGTATTATTCAACGAATTCGAGAATTAATTCAAGACAAATACACCGAGAAAGCAATCGTTCAAGTAATCGTTTGGCGAGTTCGTTAAATATCTCACGATGAACAAGTTCACTATGTGATCAACGGCTTTTTTTTGTTCGTTCTTTATTACCTTTCAATTGAAAAGACAATCGAGCTCAATGAATGAACGTTTTTTTTCTCTTCTCTTCTCTTTTCTTTCTGTTCAATAACATGAACCTTTCATATCAATGTGCTTTATTTGTTTGACACGACAACGAACATTTGATATTCTTATTGAAATAAAGAATAAGATTTCTTTAGTTTAAGTTTAAGTTTAGGTTTTTTTTTCTTTTATATGCTTTTTTTCCTTCTTCTTTATTTATCTCGTACAACGGGACGAGACAGAAAAAAAAGAATATATATGTCTAGAGATATATGGATATATACACCAAAGCAAAAAAAAGGGCAACATATGAATATAGTTAAAGTTAGAATAATAATAATAGCAAATAGGAATCTCGACGTTCATAATACGCCTTACCAAGAGAAGAACAAAAAAAAAGAGAAAACACAACAAAGAAAAGAAAATCAAAACAACATCGACAGAAAAAGAAGAACGTAAATGTGTTAGAGAAGACGAAAAATGAAACTGGAGTATGAATAATATCTGCAATGAATGATGAGAAATAGAAAACGTACATCTACAGGATACACACAGGCGAAAAAATAGATGTTAAACGATTATATACATTGAATTTCTCGTTTAAATCATTTATTTTTTGTTGGCTGCTGGTTTCTTTGTGGCTTTGCTTTTTTTGGCAGCTGGTTTCGATTTTGGTTTGCTCGCTTTTTTAGCAGCTGGTGCGCCAGTAGAACTACTGTTACTGGTTGATGATTTGCTCTTGGATTTTGCTGTTCCACTAGCAGCTTTCTTTTTCGGTGATGCAGCCTTCTTTTTCGGACTTTTAGCTTTGCCTCCAGATTTTGGTTTAGCTTTCGATTTCGATGCAGCTAAATCAAACAACAAAAAGATTCATTGAAATTCAAGATAAACAAATCGAAATCTCACCTGGTTTAGCTTTTTTAGCAGCTGGTTTCTTTTTGCTTGGGGCGGCGGCGGCTGCTGGTGCTGCTGGAGCCGATGCCGATGAGCTAGCAGTTGCTGGTGCTGATGCGCTGGCTACTGCTGGAGCTGCTTTCTTAGCTGGTTTTTTCGATGCCGATGGCGAACGTTTTCGTTTGGCTCCGGCGGCAGCGGCAGCTTTAGGTTTGCTGGCCGCTTTTTTGGCAGCGGGCTTCTTCGCTGATTTAGCTGCAGGCTTCTTCTTGGTAACTCCTTTTGGTTTTTGTACCGATTTCTTTTTGGCAGCAGCGCCTGATGCAGTCGTAGGCTGTTGACTAGCTGTTGCTGCATTAACTTTAAAATTAGACAAAACAGTGTTTACAATAGCTGTTTTCGAAGCACCAATGCGTTCGTTTAGTTGGGTTAAAGCTTGTTTAATCATAGTAGAATAGGTTGGAGGATTACTTGTACCTGTAGATTTCTTGCTTGCTTTTGTAACAGCGCTTTTGCCTTTTTTCGCTGCTGTTGTAGCTTGCGATGTAGTAGCGGATGCGACGGCACTAGGATCGGTCATTGTGTTTTATTTTTTAAGAACTGAATATATGTATATAGAGATAGATGAAATGAAGAGAGGAGAAAAAAAGCGTTTGTATGCGTGTGTGTGCGCGCGAGAGAACGATGTCGATAGAATGAATGAGAATAGTGGTGGTGGTGTACGTTGGTCGATGTCGTTGTTGCTTTTTTTCTTCTCTTTCCTCTCCTTAATATGAGTCGAACCGCACATAGGCTCGTTTTTGTCGGTCGATATTTTTAAAGATTGTTCAAGCCCTCCTGAACAAATTCGTATTTTTTTCATGAAAATTTTGAGATTTTTCATCGGATTTTTTTGCTCGATTCTAAACAAGACTTTTTTCTATCGAATGATATCGAATAGTCGTCGAATTCAATCGGTTAATATCGATAAAATCGAGATGCAATGTGACGAACAAGATGAGATTTCATGTATAGTTGTCAAGTTTAAATGAATTCGATCGAGATTTTAAAAACTTTTCTCAACTTAATGCACATCATTCGATAGAGCAAAGTGTCTACTATCGATTTGATATTTTCATTTTCGAAAATTTCGATACGCGCGATGGCAATTTTGGCAAAAAGCGACGGATCCGGCGAACAGAATGGTTAGAAAAGAAATGACAAGAAACGGGACGACGATATATTGCTATAAAACATCGTCATCAACGTTGTTGTTATTGTTGTTGCCAATATTCATCATCGATTATCTACAATCGAACTAGCCGTTTTCGACCGTTTTTCTTCTCATTGATTTTCATCGTTCTATTAGATATTTTGTTTTTTGTTTCGTTATAACTTCACTCTAGTCGATAAATTCATTCGTTTATTCACGATTGTATAAGCAGACAGAGATGCATTGATCTAATCTTGTTTGAATATGTAGATTGTACACCGGTCTATTCATTTAATATATGAACAGATCATATCAAAAATAGTGGTTTTAGTTTTCAAACGGAGATTGATGTTTGTCGAAAAGATTTTATTAGCAAGAAAAAAAAAGGACGTCCGCGAGTTTTTTTTTGTATTCAATAAGCGTAATAATTGATTAACAGTTTGAAATGAAATTATTAATAAAAAAAACATGAAGAATGCGGTTTTTTTTTCTTCAAAGACTTCAATCGACAATTGAAGAAAAAAAAAGTGTTTCGCTCAATAAAATACTTGCATAATCGAAACAAAAGAAATTCTTCAATTTCAATTGAAGATTCTTACGTAAGATGATTTTTCGAAATTCAAACAAATTCTTCTTCGAATCATTTTCTTTCCTATTTCATTCAATAAATGATTAACCTTGAATGAAAGACCTTATGTTATTCCAATCAATCATGTTCAAGGTCAAAATATTTTCTATTGATAATTAAATGTCAAAGAAAATACAAAAAAAAAACGAAGAAAATTTCAACTCACCAGATCTTTTTTTTATTATTATTATTAATTAGATAAAACTAAAATAAATCAATCGAAAACAAAACAAAAGCAACAACACGAATACGATACAAATTTGTTTGTCTGTTTTTTCTTTTCTTTCTTGTTTTCCTGTTTAAGTTACTATAAATCCAGGACTGCGAACAGGAAGAGAACGATCGATGATACTGAAATTCGCTTCAACGATGACGACGACGAGGATTCTGCTGTCGAACGTAATGCAAAAGGAACGTTTCGAGAGTTATCTAAAAGAAAACAAAATAACGAGTGTTTGTGTTTCGATTTGATTTGTTATTTTACCAATAACTTTAAGATAGAATATCTTCGATATTGGCTTGATTGCTGTCAAAACACAACTGTAATACCCTTGATCAGCTAAATGTACTTGTCGAATTTCTAAATCCCAATGTTCTTCATTTTTATTGCTGTCAATTGAATGTGAAAGATGATAGCGATTAAATGGAGTATATTTGAGTTGATCGACATATAAAAGATTAGCTAGTTTTTGCGTATCATTGATAAAATTTACACGAGACCATGTAACGTGTTTTTGGTTTCGATTTTTGATTAAACATGAGAATTTGGCTGTGTGATTTAGATAAGTGATAATTTCATGTTGAGTGGAGATTATTTCTGGTTCAGAAGTCGCCGATGAAATGTAAACTGAGCAAAAACAGAAGGCGAGGAATTGTTTTTGTCTGAAGATGTTAAAAGTGAATACTTATACGTACATTTGAGAAGAAAAAAGAGAAGACAAATAAAAACAGTCTGTTGTTTAGATTCCATTGAACATTATCGTTCGACGACGACGACGAAAAAGAAAAAACAATGACAAATCAAAAAATCTAAAAGATAAGAATCGAGTTCGGAATTAATTTGCTCGAACAAAATCAACAAATGAATGAGCCAGAATACCTGAAGAATCAGAAGTCGATTATTATCATTTGATGATAGATGCATTTCATTAAGTTTTCTTCAGAGAATATGTGTGTGTATATATCGATTCTTATCTTGATAGTGAGTATAACGAGCACTCTCTCTCTCTCTCTTACATTCAGACAGTCATTCCGATATATGTATACGCATGTCTTATCGTGTGTTGCCTTTTAGCCTCAATTCATTATGATGATCACGCAATTCTTGCTCGAGAAAAATAGTGCTTGATGACGACAAGTTTCATACGGTCATGTCGATTGACTTCAGGCTACAAATGAAAAGATCATTGAATTAAATCAAGACAATATTTGCCGAGAATTTCAAACAAACTTACTGCTAATTCATTCGATTTTGTTTTTCCAAGTGAAGAAGAGGGAAAAGTAAATTGTTACAATTCGAATTAAAAAAAAACTAGAAATGATTGATATATACATTCGATAGCACGCGAATTGATATGGAAGAATAAAAGTGCAATGAGAAAAAGAGAGAGAGAGAGAGAGAGAAAGAGCGAGAGCACACACAAAAAAATGAGAAGAAGAAAGAATTGTATCTTAGCATTGGTAAGGATTCATTGTAGTGTGATTATTGAGTATTGATCGCATATAAACGGAAAATGAGAAAGACAAAAAGTCAAACAGGAAATACAACTGTTAATGTAGTGATTTACTGATTGAGACGAATGTTTTATAATAAAAATGACGCAATTTGAATAGATGATTAGCGAGCTTATCAAAACTAGAAGGATGTATGAGCACAAATATTGATCAATTCAAGTGCACAATCAATCGGTTTTTATTATCGATTCGGATGGATTTTCTCAGTTGAACAAAGAAATCAACATACTTGACTATCACTATTCAGTATAAACAATGTTCTCTTATATAAAATATTCAACACGATTTTTCCTTTCTCTCTCTCTCGTTTCTTTTTTTTAGGTTGATGTTCTACTCATTATGAAGGACAACACTCTATTCATGAATACTGTAGTTAAAGTGAAAAAGAGAGAAAGAGTATGTGTAGTGAAGTGCTCTATTGAGTACTACAATGAGAACGAAGAAAATGGCATTGAACTTACGACGTGATGTCCACTAAGTCACGCATTATTAGAAAGAATTGAAATAAAAGACATTGAATCAATTCTCTCATGAAGATTAAGGAAAAACATTCGATTGATTGATTTATTCAAATATCAAAACGAAGAAGCAAATGACATCATATTGCATCAATATTACTCACTTTTTAAATAACTGATTTCCGGTTCATTCACGTGAAATGATGAACATACATACTTAATTATTATTAACTATTCCGATGACCTTAGACAAACGCATCGATGCATATCACACGTACAAAGCCAGGAAATGAAAGTGATTTTTTTTACTCTGTGGTTTTTAGTAGTAAAAATAACAGACGAATGTCAACTGGGAGAGAAAAAATACGTAACGTAGTTGACATCCGTTTCCTGTGACTGAGCAGATGTGTTATACCTTTGTGTTTGCTCGTGATTTATAGGAAAGTATGTCGGTCAGTCGAGACGAGAAAAAAGAAAGAACTGGAAGCCAATGTGACAAATTATTGTTCGATTATTGAATTTCTTTTTCTTCGATATATATCTATATATATATTTTTTTCTATTTGATTGCTAATGAAGCAAAAGAAAAACACAAAAAAAAGCTGAAGAATGGAACAAAGAAGAATTATTGTTTCGACTATTTTCTACTTTGAGGTTAGAGAATAAAAGATAGAATCGAGTTTATTGTTCGCTAACGAATAGGATTTTCCGAAATGTTGTTTTTCCTCTATTCGTTATTATCCTAAAGGCGTGTATATTCATTACTGAGTATGAGTCTACGCAACAAAAAAATTGTCATTTGCTTTTCTATTCTTTCTTTTGACGTTTTTTTTCCTAGACACATCTCAAAATTGACTTTTATAGTGTTCTTGAAAGATAAATTTATAGATGAAAAATCGTCTTAGAACATAATTATTCTCATTGTTTGTCATTAACGACAAATGATTAGTATTTTGCTTGCTCGAAAGCCAAATCCTACCTAACTTGACATGTCATCAGGAATTTACTGGTTTCTAGTTCAATTAGAACGAGTAAACATCGTTCTAGTAAAGCTTTCTTTTTTATAGAGAGAAGAAGAAGAAGAAAAAAAAACTCTCCTCTTTTTTTTAACATGTGACAATCAAGTAAAATAATCGAATTTGTCATTCGACAAAGATATAAATTGAACACGTTCTTCTAATTTCAACTACAAGAAAACTAACTTGATTATATCTACAATTATTAACAACATCGCTTTCAACATGCTATTTTAATCTTTCTTTTTTTTACACACTCAGTTATCATCATCGAGTTCTTGAAATAACATGATCTGTTTATGATGAGAACGATTGGTAGAGACAAGCCTACACAACAGGAAGACAATAGCGTTACAAAATCATGTTAACTATTAATTTTGACAATTATCATACAATAGAATTTCTGTGATATCGTGACACGTAGTTTATTGACGATAAAAAGCGACTAGAGGAACATGTCTAAGAATCGTCAATCACATTTTTTTCCGAATCTTTCATTCGATTTCATTGCTGAGGAGATTAAAATCAATGTTATAAAGCATGCTCACCTTCCACAACACGATTTTGACATATTTATTTGCTTATAAACTACTCGCAAACACGAAGCAACATCAACAGAAAGAAGAAGAAGAAGAAGAAGAAAAGAATGAGAATGACACAAATTCGAGTTCAATGAACACGCTGAGACATAAAACGTACGTAGAAATGCCGAACTTGAGCAAGAACAAAAGAAATCGTAGAAGATAAAATAAGTATAAGGCGATTGATATTCTGATTTCGAGAAAGAGAAAAAGATACAATCGTAGAAATCTCGATTATGTCTAGGAATGTGTCATAACTCGAACAAGAAATGTTTTTTTGTTTCGTTTGTTTTTCGCTCTTTCTCATACGTGAAAATACAAGAAGAAATAGAAATGGATAAATAGATTATTGAGAATATATAGAAGAAGAAAAAACGTCTCCGACTTTCGATTGTCATTAGATCAGAGAGAAATAGATAGAACAAAAACAAAAATAAAGAACACAACAGCAACAAGAAGAAGAAAAAAAGAAAGAAAGAATACTGTAAAAGGAGAGAAGAGAAGATTTGTTTTTAAAGCTCTTTCAAGATATACACATACACACATGAACTAATCTAATTTACCAAAGACAAAAACAAAACAAAACACATTTGTTGGTGTTTTTCTTTGTTGAATAAATCATTCTTTGACATAGTTGATACTATTAACGAATTTTCTCCTAGATGTGCGTGTATATATATATAATATATGTATGAGTGCAAATGAAAAGAAAAGCAATGTTAGAAAAGAGAGTTCGATCAGACACGATTTTCTTCGTTTGTGGATTTAACCGTTGTGCCATTTGTATTGCTGCCAGTGCCATTTCGATCACTGAAATACTCGATAGGGACGATGGCTAAAACGAAAGCAAAACGATGATATTCATTTTCGATTGAAATCAAAAGCGAAAATAGGCAGAGAAAGAAGTTCGATGCGGATGTGTGTGTGCGGTATATTCAAGAGATGATCAATTTGAATTTGATTTTCAGTGCAAATTTGTGATCTTACCCTCGCATTTCATCGAGTACATAAGCTGAAATAATTCGAAATATTTCTCTCAATCGAACTTTTTCGTTTTGTTGTGCGAACTCAAAGTTTTCTGAATTTAGTCGAAATCGAATTTTATGTACGTACCGCCTTCAGCATCGGTAACAATGGCTGGAAAATTTGTTCGACCACCTGCACCAGGTGTTTCTGCTTCGATTGTTTTACCTTGTAATTGTTCGCCACATGCAGCACAATAGATACGAAGTGCATAAGCTGGTTCACCATGTTGGAAGAGATCGATACCTGATTTTACAAAATTCATATTTTTATCAGAAAACGTTTTTTTTTCCGATTTACCTCGTAATTCTTCTTCTTTGGATACTTTCAATAAATTAAGAAGTTTAAGAAGGAGAAATAGAAGTGCAACGAAAACTGCTGTCCAAGCCATGACAACTGCTGCCGTACATAATGAATTAAGTAATCCCTTGAAAAACAAAGTCAAAAAAACGATATTCAAATTCATATCGTTGCTTACTCGCCAGCTTTCTCCGACACTAATTCGATAGATAATCGAATAGAACGCATCTTCAGTAAATCCACCATTGACATTCGGTCCGACTGTTCGACGGAAGATTGGTACGGCAAAAATGCCCCATAAACCGCCGCCAATATGAACTGAAATTCAATTAGTTTCATTTTCGATTGTTTTAATTAGGATTTCGATTTACCAGCAGCTGTTTCAACTGGATCATCGATTTGAAGTTTAATCAATGTTTTACTCCAAAGTAAGAAACTCAATGCAGCAATTGCACCGACGATAACAGCTGACCACGAATTGTAAGCAACAGCTCCACCAGCTACAGCGACCATGCCAGCGAGAATCGAGTTAACTGTCGAGAGAAATACTCGACGTTTGAGATGACGAGTTGGTTCTCCGATTGCTAATAAAAGAGAGAATATATTATGTACAAATTGGTTTTGTTTAGTTTCGAAACATACATTCAATGAGCCGTTGTAAGAGATAATAAGTCGCGCCTGATGCTGATCCTGATAGAAGAGTATTGACAACTCCGTGTCCGACACGATCGCCATAGGCTTTTCCGATTATACGATGATCAGCACCCGAATTGAGTACAAAGAAACCGAATGCAACGAGAATTGCACCGACCGATGTTACCGGAATACTATGGCCAAATAATGGTAAACTACGAGGTTCGAATCGACCAAAACGTGGACCAAGAAAGATTGTACCAACTAACGCAGCAACACCAGCAGTTAAATAGATGATTGCACTACCGCCATAGTCCTATTCGAGAAAATAAACTCAAAATGTTCGTTCGAATTGAATCGTAGACATACTCGTGCACCGACGATTGCACCAAGCCATCCATTTGCGCCCCACATCCAATGGGCAAGAAATGGATAAACAAAACCTACCGAACAATCGAAATAAAAACTCGAAATGGAAATCAAAATAAAAAACAAAATTTACCAGATACGACGACTGAAAAGAGAACATAAGCTGGAATTCGAGCACGTTCAGCAAATGCACTAGCAGCAATATTGGTGACAAGAAATGTCAACATATAATTGTAGAAGAAATTGATATAGGGATCTTGATTGTTTAAGTTGTAGAGATTGTTTGAGTTTGTGAAATTTTCAACAGCTGGCGAAAGATCTTTGGCACCGAAACGTTCGCTAGCCCAGAAACGTGTGCCTAAAATGACATTTGGATTGCCACCAAATGCAAATGCATAACCAGTTATCCAATAAGCAAGTGCCGATGTAACTAAAAGGGAGAGAAAAAAAACTCAATTAACAATTCAAATTTCGATAAAAACGACAACTTACTAAGAATAAGAAGACTTTTGAACAAACTATGACCTGCATTTTGACTACGAACACCACCTGACTCGATGAGTGTGTAACCAAAACTCATTACTAAACGATAGAAAAATGCTCGAGAATATTGAATTAGATGATTTGTTCTTACAAAAGACGACAACGCCATTGAACAGAAGAAAGAAACTTTCAACTGCTTGTTGAAGTTGTTGATTTGTTGCTGCCATGATCGTTTTTTGCTTGTCGAACTAATTCCAAATGTATAAGAATATGTGTGTGCGCGTATGTTTTTCTATTATCTAAAATCAAGACAGACAGACAAACAAAGAAGTTTCAAGGTTACTGATTTCTTTTTCGTGCGGTTAAAATACAAACGAAGAAGACGAAACAAAACTTCTCTCTCTCTCTCTCAATTCTTATGTTGTTTAATGATTGATTTTCGACATGTGACGCTCGTTATCCACTAACTGGTAAGACGATATCTCTTCTCATGTAATAATGCCGCTGCACATACACACACACACACTCATCGATTGTGAAACAACATCACATCTAGTAGCACATTCGATCAAATATGTTATCAATTTTTCGAACAAAAAGAAAATGTTTCTCTCTGCGTGAGACGTGTGTAACTATGCCAAAAATGTTCAACTCTCGAAAATAAAGAAGCATCGGCTGATAACTCGAACAGTTTGACGAACGCGTATATTTCTTTTTCTCCGACGAACGAAATGACGTAATCCGATCTTTCAGACTCACTTGTATACTTCGCTCTCGTTTGCATGTTTCAACGAACGAACTGGGAATTGTTCGTGAAGAACAGACACACAATCGCTGCGAATCGAACAAGAAAGAATGTCGATATTGCATATATTTCTCTCTCTTTCTCTTTCTCGAAATGTATACATATCCATTAATCAATGCCAAGATTTTTGGAATGTATACAGGTTTGATTGACTTATCATTTGAATATGATCAGACGAACTTTCTTCCTATTTTTTTTTGACTGACGGACAGGATTGAATATTTGCTTAAAATGATTTGCAATATCATTAAAATCTGCTCTATCATTATCATCTTTTTCTTCCTTTTCGTTACGCTCTCATCAATAATTTTAAATGAATTGTATCAATTTTCTGACTAGTGATGGATGAAAAAACGAAAAGAACTCATCTATTCATCATTATTCTTACGTTCAGTAAAGCTGACAACAAAAAGAAAAGAAAATTTCGTTACGGATAACGTCGAAAACGATTCTCAAAATAGAAATTGTCTTTTTTTAAATATGGACACACAGAGATATGTGATCGTCCAATTGTAAAATGAGATTTCGAAAAGGGAATCTTTCTCTCTCTCTCTGGATGATGATGATGCACTGATTCATATGCAAAACACGAGATGAATGTTGTTTCCTCTCTCAAACTAATTGTGTCAACACCATTCATTTTTTTCCGCGACTTGTTCTACTCGCCAGTCTTCGGTTCAGTCACAGCTCATCGATGATGAGAGCAAAGAAAGAGAAAGAGAGAGAGAGAAAAGACTTTCCCGTTTTTTGACAAATGAGATTTGGTTTCGGGACATGCGGACATACTCTAACCCTCTTTTTCTTCTTGTATATTGTTCAATTCAATTCCCTCTAGAGATTTAATTATCATGCAAATGATTGTCTCTCTATTCAATTCTAGTTTCTTTTTGTGGTATTGGAAAAATGCCAATAGTGTCATCACTACGATCATTTTATTCTTTGATCTCTCGATAAAAAAAACTAGAGCGACAAGCGAAGACAGACGAAGAAGAAGGAGAAAAAAAAAAGAAGAAATGTTGACTTATTCAGTTACAAATAAAGAAACTAGATAGACTCTTACCATGTATAACCAATGATACTATTTAGCAATTCCAATTGAGCTTCTTCGTGTTAGTGGCAAAACAAATCCCGATGGGAATGAATTTTGAATATATGTTTTTTGCTTCTTCAGAATAGGAAAAAAAATACTATTACTTTGCTCAATGCTCTGATCAAAGATAATTAATAAAAAGTCAAAGTTGAAAAAAACAACAACAAAAAAGAATTTTTCAATAACTGTACGAATCGATACAAAGGTCAAGTCCTACGAAAAGATATATCTATGAAGCGTGAGAAGAAAGTAAAATGAATGATTGATATGAAGTTCATTCGAAATAGTAATTAGAATCACACTTACTCCAGTGAATGTTATTGTTTTGATCGAGTTTGTGAGACAGGAAAAAATGACCAAATGACCTGATAGAGAAAATCGATTGCTTTGTTTTTCTATTAAAAACTCAAATGTGTTGTCATTCGCACATCGTTGGATTAACTAGCTCGTTAGTAAAACATAAATTTACGAATAATTCGACATGTTCATTGAGATTTTTCTCATCGAACGCAATACTCATGTACAAGTGAATGACTATTGTCTCTTTATTCAATACGAAAAGAAGAAGAAAAGAATAATTTCTTTCGCATATGGTCACGACTAATCCTATGTTTACTAGAAGTAGGCGGAGAACGAATAAGTGTGCAACAATGCCTACTGGTCACAATACAGTGGTAATTTGCTGTCATGTCCAACAAAGATAAAGAAATGTTCGAATCTTCTCCTTGTTTAGTAAAGATAATTGAATGTACGAGAACAGTCGATGATAGTGGTCATCTGATACATTGATTTCTCGTTGTTTTTTCTTTCTTTCGATCGTCGAAAAGATTAAATAAGTGTTAAACTCGTCATATCTAAGAAAAAAATCTTTGCTCCTCTTTGTCTACTGATTGTCCTACTTGTTTATTCGAACAAAACGATTGAATTGATTTAATGTAAACTTGCGCCATGTAATCACAGATTTTTCTTCTGTTTGATAAATAAAAAATGAAACCTATACCTCAATAGACTATCTTGTGTTTTTTTTCCGCTATTTCCTCATCGATTTCTCTTTTTCTCTCTCTCTCTCTTTGCGAGGTTTTTGCTCACCAGAGTTCAAGATAAAATCGATTACATCTTCTCATATTCAATGATGAATTATTCAAACACTCTCCATGCTCACTAATATATATAAGCACACACAACTATTTGCTCAGCTATCCCGATGATCAAGATGATTTCCCAGTACAGTCAAAACCAGAAAAATGTTACAAGTTTTAAGACACTAGAGCTCTTTACACAACATATATTACATCAACGCATTTATTCAATATCTCCCTTGGTCGATGTCTCAAAGGATTCTCATTCTATGTCTATATGTATGCAGAATATTTTGTTATCAAGGGAGATTATGGAATATAACAAAGAAGAAGAAGAAGAAGCTAAGTTTGATCAATTTTTGGATGACTGGCTATTATTCTAGGAAGAGGTCAATATTTGCTAGCATTCAAATAAAAGAGCAAAACATGAAGAAGAAGGCCTCTGTCTGAATAATTTTGTCTTCTTATACTCATCGATTAGTTAGGCTCTGTCTGTCTGAACTGATGCCACTCATTTATGTCCGAATGATGAGACTATGATCGTTGAGGGTAGAGGGCATCATCTATCTATTTTTTTTCTTTCTCTCTCTCTATCTCTTTCCCTCTTCTTGTTCTTTTTTCCTTTTCTTCGTCTTATTTTCTCTTGATCACATCAAATATCTCTATATCGAGAAGAAAACGGACAATGATGAGTTTGCATATTTCGAAGCTAGATATCTTAAGGTTAATCATCGTCGTCTGTCTGTTCTTCTAGCTCGAAGTGATTCGTCTTTAACTAAGAAACAACTATATACACATGTGTGATATTGTTATTGTTGTAGTTCTTTCTTTTTCTTTTTGATTGCATGAAAAAAAAAGAACAAAAGAAATCAATCCATCATCAAGAATCACATTAGTACTTTGAATGATCATGCATTATGATTATCAGCAACCATTTTTATCAAGAAAGAAATACGAAGATAAATTATAGTCTTACTAGAATATAAAATAAATCAGATGACTTCATGATACATGAAAAACATTTTGTTTTTTGAAATGTGTAAATTCGGACTAGAGAAAAATCTATTCGATTCAAATGTTAATAAAAGAGGCAAACAAAGAAAATGATTGATTTAGTAAACAGAATATCAATGAAAGCAAGAAATGTGTATATAATCAGGAAACTATTGTCCTTTAATGATCGATCTTATTCCTACTTTGTAGTCTCAAGATAAAATAACATGATAATTGAAAATCAACTCAAGGTTAGATAAGTCAAGGAAAAGCAAATGATTTTTAATCTTCGATGAATATTTTATTATCTCGAAATCTTGCCAGTTATTGAGATCTGTTTAACAGATTTAGTGTATACACGATGTTGAAGACGGCAAGAGAAAAGAGCAACGACGACGACGACAACGAGTCATTCATTGTTGACACAGACATTTGACAATCTAATCGATTGTCAACAATTAGAGATAAATTATTTTCTTTTCTCGTCGATCTTCTTCTTTTTTTTACTTCTCTAGATAGTTTTCAATGGTCATAATGATCTATTAAGACAAATTATTTTCTAATTATATTTTGATAAGAATCTGTGTTTGCTTTTTAAACAGATCAGATGTCGTTATCTGTAAATTTTGAAAATATACCAACGGAGATGAAAATATTAGTTTTATAGTTCATATTACATCGGCAAGAAGCACAGAAGAATAATATTAGTTTTTATTTCTGGTTAATTAATTATTTAAAAGTAAAGTCAAAAAAAAATGTCAATTGAGCAAACTGATTCCTTTTGGTTGTAAAATGGAAAATTTCTTTCTTTTATTGATTATTATATATTCGTCAATTGGAGTTCAATTAACATGAATAACAATTTAATAATGTCAATAAATATCTCAACGTTTTCTAGAAGACAATTTTCCTTTTCTTTTAATCTTATTTTCTTTCCGTTCCTGAAAAAAGATATTAGAGTTCAGATGAATTTCTCGTTCTTTTTTTATTAGTCTACGATATATATATAGATAGAGTATATTAGAAATTAATCAAAAAAAAATAAAAAAGAAATGTGACTTCATTATTCCTTTGACATACAAATCGATTTGATATAAAGTCAATAATTAGACAAGAAACAAAAACCGATTTTGATGATTATCATCTGAGAAAGATAAACTCAATCTCATTGATTAAATAAATATTTTGTTCAGTAACAACAGTTCATGTTTGTTGATCAAGTGCATTTATGTAAACAAATATAACTAACAAATAAATAAGCCCACTGGAGACATGATGTCAAATGGAAATATTTACAAATGCGTTTTCTATTGCTTTATCATAGCAATAGTCTAAATGTCACTCAATATTCTAATGCTTATGCTCTGTTTTCTGTCTATTCACATTGTCATTTCCAATCACTCACAGATGCATGAGGGAAACTATCTCTAATCCTGATGTTGTTATTAGTGAACTCAGTTGGATTTCTCTAAAAATATGGTGTGCGTGTGTATATATGTATGTATGTCATGTTTGTTTCGATTTGATGAGATCCTCTTTTTTTTGCTACATCTTTTAGCGATCTCGTTCTCTTTCTTCTTCTTCGCCTTTTTTTGTTCTCTTTTCGCTTCTTCTTCTTCTTCTTTTTTTCTGCTATTACTACAGCAGCAGCAGCAGCACTACTAGTTGTAACTTTCCCTTCTCCTTGTCTTTTGAGTTATGTAGAAATGTTGTCGCGCGTTTTTTCTGTTATTGTCTCCTGTGTGTAGCAGAAGCATGATCATTGTTATTAGAGAGATATAGAAGTTCGATGATAGACCCGATAATGATGCTAGCGTGCAAGTATATTATCGATTAAGCATGCGAATACAAAAAAAAAACTCGAGCGCGAAGGCGTCCCAGTCTCGACTCGCTTCATTTCGTGACAAAACCACGGTAGATCTTTGCATTTCTCATTGGAATGTGTTTTTATGCATATGTGCGTGTATACATGGAATTTATTTTTCTTGTCTTTCGTTTTTCTTTTCTAGGATTCTTCCTATCATGTTCGACATTTTTATTTAGATGATTGCTCAATGAAGATTCCTATCAACGTACGAGAGTAAGTCGAAAGAAGAAAAAAAATATTATTCATAATCAATGAGAGAAAAAAATTTTTTTCTTCTCTTTTGTTTACTGATCAACGTTTAATTAAAACATAAACATGCACAAATTTACATATTTATTATTGAATTTTTCAGGTGGAAAATGAACAGGAAGAAGACAACCTTGCAGGCAGATCAGCGCAGTTCGAATAGCGTTTCTTTAATACTGAGTGTCAAACAATGAGTAAAGAAAGAGAGACCTTATGCAGGAAAAACTCGACAGAAAGAAAGAGAGAACATAATAATTAATTTCCTTTTTTTGAATGACTGAACGACAAGGCAACACCATACTATAAGAAGAAAAAAAGGCATGAGAAGACGATGAAGGAAAAAAGACGAGAAAGAAGAAGAAGAAGGAAAATTCACGAAAGCGATGAATGAAGGTTCTGAAGTAGTTTCAATAATAGCGGTAGTGTAATAAGAAGAAAAATACGTCTACCATGAGCATTCAACCTCGTGTAGAGAATAACAAACTACCGTTTAATATATATGAAGAGAAGGAGAATGAGAGGGACACATGACAAATAGGTAAGGTGAGCCTCTTAGTTTTATTTGCTTTTCCTAAAGTACGCGAACGTGCGCAAGAATGTTCAAGGGAACGGGGGGAGAGAGAGAGAGAGAGAGAGAGAGAGAGAGAGAATTTCAACTATATTCCAAAGGAAATTGGCTATTGTGTCATTGTAGGATGCTGATGTTGAATGTTCGCTGTTGAGATGTCAAAAAGCTAATTTTATTTTAGATACGAATTCGAAGTAAAAAGTCCTTATCTATTAAACTAAAGAAGAGGAAATCCGTCATTTTAATAAGTTTATCGCATAGTAGAACTTTTCTTCTTCTTGTTCTCGTCCTTTTCTTTTTTTCTTCAGCTTCAGCTTCTCTTTTTGTTAAGTGTTCGAGTCGTCATCATATTTTTTTTTCTTGATTATTTAATAGTCGAAACATAATTTGTTATTCTCAGTGATGAATCGCGTGGGGCGATCAACAATATTGTTGTTATCGTTGTCGTCTTCGACACGCGTTTCTTTTTCCTTCAAAGAGAATCTTCTAAGCGAAGAAAATCGATGCGAGGATTTGCTCGTCATCACTTCGACTCTTTTCTAATGATTGATGACAGTGTGTGAATCGGATTCGATGATCAGATCAGAATACAACTGATTTTCTAATTACATTAAGTTAGATCTTTGTAGAATAGAACATAACTATGCATTGTATTTATTGTAGAGATATTACCAATGAATGTTAACAATAAAAGACGAAGAAGAAAGAAAAGACAAGCAATAGAATATGCATTATTCATCGAAGGTAGAATCTGTCAAAGAAAACGAAGAAAAAAAAGGAAAAAATAACAGTCTTACTCATTTTTCTCATTCATCAAAGAGTCGTATTTAATAACCCTGTCTGATCTGTAATGTATACAGACGACTTTTCTCCAAAAAAAAAATCTTCAATAATTCGTCATATTCTATCTTAGTTTATTATTTAACTAGAACGGACACAGAAAAACGTCAAACTTTCTTCACCATCATCGTCATCTTTTTTTGTCATTTTTGCACTGTGCGTGAGTTCTCTAATTAGTCTTTAGTCCAATTCATCCTTACGTTGTATTATAGCATGTTATTTGTTGTTGTTACCATGATACCAATCATAACATGAAATTTATCGTGTCTAAATCTTTGTTTCTATCTTCCTCAATCAGAGTTGATTGATAGAACTAGTTTTCATATCAATATTTCAATCGAAATACATTCATTTAATTAGTATTTATGCTTTTGTTTTATTCTTTTGTGTCAAGAACAAAAGTGAAACGTTTTCATGTTATCAATCAAATCAAATCTAGAGTACATTTACTTAATTTTGTTCTATTTTTGTCCAAAAAACCAACCGAGGATGTTTCTATTGAAAATGACTAAAGTTGACTGAAACAGAAAAAGGAAAAACCTTTCTCTCTCTCTCTCTCTCTTCTACACACTACATTCTTCTTCTCTTTTCCTTCTCCATTTCTTTTTTTTTATTCTCCATTTTTCTTTTCTTTTTTGATCGTCGACATAACTGTTAAGAATGCACACAATTCTTGTTCTCCTCGTTTTTTTTAAACCTTGAACTTGCTTGAGACAAGCAAACCGAGCTATTGAAAGAAGAAAGGAATTCTATTTTGTATTGTCTCTTTATTATCATTAACAACATATTGGTTAGGGAAAATTGGCCGACAAATTCGAAGATTTCCCATGAGATCTTTTTATTTTATTATGCAATAAAAATACGCGAATGATCAAAAGCACTTTTTTTTTGTTTTCTCATTCTCGTTCGAACTTCTTTCAGATAAATAAATGAATTATTTTGATCTTATTTGATTTAGTCAACAAATGAACATATCGTATTCAATATTGTTATTCTAGACTTAATTATTTATCTACAAAAACGCTTTTTGGCCGTTGTTGCCATTTATTATCATTAAGATCATGTCGCAACAACAATTTATGTTCGATTATGGTGGATAAAAATCACTTAACAACGACAAATCAAACTACTACTAATAATAATAATAGTCGTCCATTGTCAGCAACGATTGTACAGATACCAACCGATGAACCACAGTTACGTGAAACAGATCGATTTTTAAATGAACGTGCATCAACGAATGTTCTTTCCGATCTGCCACGTTCGCGTAATCTCGAAGAAACCGATGAAAATGAACTGCCATTTCCAGGGTTTGTTGAAAAAGTTTTCTACAGTCTCAAACAAACATCCGTCGTACGTTATCAATGTTTGAAATTAATTACATCACCATGGTTTGAACGCGTTAGTATGTGTGTTATTCTTTTAAATTGTATTACACTCGGCATGTATCAACCATGTGAACATCATGCAGCATTACAAGGTTCGAAGAAATGTGATACAGCTCGATGTCTATGGTTACAGATGATAGATTATTTTATATTCGGATTTTTTACTATTGAAATGTGTATTAAAATGACAGCTATGGGAATATTTGGTAAAGGAACTTATCTCGCTGATACATGGAATCGTTTGGATTGTTTTATTGTTGTTTCGGGGTGAGAATTTGTTTGTTTGTTTGTCGATTATTCGCGAGCAATTTCGTTGTTTGATTTAGACTTATTGAATCTCTTCTACCAGGTGACAATCTCAGTTTATCAGCTATACGTACAGTTCGTGTTCTTCGTCCATTACGTGCGATTAATCGTGTTCCATCCATGCGTATCTTAGTAATGTTATTATTGGATACATTGCCGATGCTTGGAAATGTTTTACTTCTTTGTTTTTTTGTCTTCTTCATATTTGGTATTGTCGGTGTACAATTATGGAAAGGTTTATTACGAAATCGTTGCTTTTTACAATCGGATGGAATGAGTATACCCGATCATGCTCTATTTCAGTAAATTTCCAATCGATTTCTGTTTTGTTTTCTTATTGTCATTTTGTTTTTGTTACAGAGATTTTCAATTACGACCATTTTATATTCCACCTGATCAGGATTCATTTGTTTGTTCTCCTCCACAATCGAGTGGCATGACGAAATGTTCCGAAATTCCTAAATTACGAAAAGGAGATAAAACTTGTGAATTAGATTTTTATACAGTCCGTGAACAATTAATAAAATATCCTAATAAACCAATTAATGGATGTATTAATTGGAATCAATATTATAAATCTTGTAATGTTTCTGATAAAAATCCTTATTCGGGTTCGATTAGTTTTGATAATATTGGACTGGCATGGGTGGCAATCTTTCAAGTAAGAGAAAAGAGAGAACGACGATTTCACCCTCGAATTTTCTTTTTCCTTTTGCGTGTGTGCGTAGATTATTAGTTTGGAGAGTTGGGTTAATATCATGTATTACATACAAGATGCTCATTCATTTTGGGACTGGATTTATTTTTTTTGTTTGATTGTCATTGGATCATTTTTTATGATTAATTTATGTCTTGTTGTTATTGCGACACAATTTAGTGAAACGAAAAAACGTGAGACCGAACGAATGTTAGCTGAACGACGACGTTTTTCACGTTCGTCGAGTACACTTCTTAGTGATGAACCGGGCTCATGTTGGGAGGAAACAATTAAATATCTCGAACGTCTTTGGAAACATGCATACAGACGTTTGAGTGTTCGTTGGCATAACTATCGAGCCAAACATTCGAAAGTAAGAAAATCAAATTATTCTATTTTTGAACTTTTTTTTGTCCTGAAGAATAAAATGAAAAATGTCGAAATGAAAAAACATCGACGAAAACAAATAGCAATCAACAATGTTAATCCTCGTGAACATCATTTAAATTCAATTTCATTTGCAAATTTAACTCATCGACCTAACTGTCGGTTTTATCAAAAACGTGATTCGTCTTCTGTGTTTAATCCGTCATTGATGTGTCCATCGTATGCTGACGCACCAGCAGCTAGTCCCGAACAATCCGAAATCGTTGATTCAACACACACACCGAGTGCAAATGTCGAACCCGATGCTATTCGAAAATCATCATCGATCAATAACGATTTTGATAATAGTTCAATTCCTTCGATTGCATTGAATAATATGCCGCAAAAACAATGTCAATGTTTTCAATTCAATGATCGAATTGAACTTGCCGATGATGATATTGAAGATGATAGTGATAATGATGATAATGAAGAACAGAAACCACCGAAACAAAAGTCAAAATTTGCGATTTGCTGTGACCGATATTGTTTTTCTCGTTATCGACTCTTTCGAAGTTATATCTCGAAGTTCGTTGGTAGTAAATATTTTCGTCGTATTGTTCTAACAGCTATTGTTGTCAATACTCTATCCATGGGTATTGAATATCATGGTCAAAAGAAATCATTGGAAATTGCATTAGAATACAGTAATATTGTTTTTACGACTTTATTTGCTATTGAAATGATTTTGAAATTAATTGCCGATGGTTGTTTAAAATATATTCGAAATGCTTATAATCTATTCGATGGTGGGATTGTTCTTATGAGTGTTATTGAATTACAGGGAAATAAAAACAGTGGCCTATCGGTTTTACGAACGTTTCGTTTGTTACGTGTGCTGAAACTCGTTCGATTTATGCCAACTCTACGCAGACAATTGGTAGGAAAACGTTGTTTTTCTGTCGTCGAAAGTTTAGTTTTGAATTTCAATTAGGTTGTTATGTTGAAAACAATGGATAATGTGGCGACATTTTTCGGTCTTTTACTTTTGTTCATATTCATATTTAGGTGAGTAAAATTGAATCGATGTTTGAATTGAATATACTTGTTTCTCCAGTATATTGGGTATGAATTTGTTTGGTTGCAAATTTTGCAAATATATCGAAACGAAAAATACTTCGCAATACGAATTCGAATGTTCAAGAAAGAATTTCGATTCGCTCTTGTGGGCAACTTTAACTGTTTTTCAAGTAATTGAGCTTCATTGTGCTCGAAAAATGTGTCGTTTTTGTTGAGTCATCAAACGTGTTCACATCAATATCTGCTTTCGATGTTCTTTTTGCTTTATTTTGTTCTGTTTTTCAATGTTTCTTTGCCATTTCTTAGTATTCTTGGTATGCATCTGTTCGGTGGCGAATTTTGTACTATTGAAGCATTTAATTTGAGATCACGAACAGATTTTCAGTTGAAATGTCGATGTTGTCTGTGTAATGAATATAGTCAATTGATAAATCAGACCGATTTTCGAGATCTCGAATGTACACAGCCAAGAAAAAATTTTGATTCACTCACAACTGCAACATTAACCGTCTTTCAGGTAGACATTCGAATGATGTCAATACCCAAATGCACGAGCAATGATAAACACACCCGTTTGAATATAGAAATATGCTAATTTATATATATTAGTTCCTGTTTTTTTTGGTCGAAATAAGAGGAGAAGATAATTGAAGTATTGTTTTGCTTGTAGGTTTTGACACAAGAAGATTGGAATGAAGTTCTTTATAATGGAATGGAGAAAACGAGTGCTTGGGCTGCACTATATTTTATTGCGTTGATGACATTTGGGAATTATGTTTTGTTTAATTTATTAGTTGCTATTCTTGTCGAAGGATTTGCGACTGAGGTATTCAAACTGAAAAAAGCAGAATTTTATTTTGACGAATCAATTTTTTGTTATCTGTAGAAAGGAACTGGTTCGGAAAGTGGAAGTAGTACAGATCGATTAGCAAAAGTCGATCCATTTAAAGTAAATTCTCATGAAGAATTTGTTTTCATCGAACAACGGACTTGTCTCTGTGTTTTGTAGACTCAAGCACTTCTGACTGGAGATTTAGAATCCCTACCTAATCCACATGAATTAGTTACCGATGAATTTATAATTAGTGATGAAAAACGATCATCACGAACGAAAGGTACATTCATCAAAATCGAACTTTCAAAATTCGAAATTATTCGTTTGTAGAAGTGAAAATCATGAGCATCCCACGTATTGCAATTAGCAACGAAGATGATTTAAGTTTGCGAATCGTCGATAGTCATTTGAAAGCAAATCCTCCAAGTTCTCTCTCCTCGCCTCAAAAATCTATTATCAAAACTCGTACATCTCAGCCTCAATCTCCAACATCGTCGACAACCACTCAAAGTTTTCATACATGTTACGAATCATTTCGTCAGAATTCATTGAGCACATCGATACCATTGAAACGAAGTTATACAATTTCACATGTAAAAAATCCGTCGGCACAACAACGACTCCGTCGAATTCATTCGTATCAACTGTCGCCACGACGACGACGATCAACTGCCGAAAGCATGAGTGTTTATGAAACACCGGAACATGACGAAAACTCGCTTCGATTAGTTCTCGACACCGATTGCAATTATAATAATCAAAATGACATGCAGATCGAAACAGGCATCGAAAGACAACAACCGTCAATAGGCGTAGGTTTTTTTCGTTTGTTGATGGAAATGAAAACAATTTTGAGTTTGTTTTTGACACACAGATTTGTCAGACTTGTTTTCAACGTTTATTTGGAAAACGATTTTCGAAATATCTCGACAAACGAGATGATTATTCGTTATATATCTTTTCTCCTTCGAATTGGTAACAAAAAACACGAACTTTCTTCTTTCAATTGAACTCAAAATTTCTGTTTTCTACGTAGTTTTCGTTTGATATTAAAACGTTTAATCGTTAAAAAATCATTCGATTACATGGTACTCTTCTTCATCGCATTGAATTGCATCACTCTCGCTATGGAACGACCATCGATACCTCCGGCAAGTCTCGTAAGTTCGCTCAAAATGCAAAACCATCTCAATCTCATCGATATGTTTTCAGGAACGATACTTTTTAAACATAACAAATCTCATTTTTACCGTCATTTTTACTGCCGAAATGATGGCAAAAGTCATTGCTAATGGACTCATTTGCGGACCTCATACGTATTTGCATTCCGGGTGGAATGTCATGGACGGATCATTGGTAATTATATCGATCATTGATCTGCTGACAATGCATCGCGGTTCAGTGACACACACAGCGTCAGTCGAATCCGACGCAACAACGAGGATTTTCAGCATGCTACGAGTATTTCGATTGCTGAGAACGCTGAGACCGTTGCGAGGTAAACAAATTATTCTCCAATGAATGAAATGTTCGATCGTGTCTTCTATCCTCTTCAGTCATAAGTCGAGCACCGGGGTTGAAACTTGTTGTTCAAACATTACTTTCATCATTGAGACCAATCGGACATATCGTCGTCATTTGCTGTACATTCTTCATCATTTTCGGAATTCTCGGTGTACAAGTAACTCAACAATCGACTCACAAAAAAAAATACCGATGTAATTATTTGTTTTTTCTCATAGTTATTCAAAGGCAAGTTTTACTATTGTCATGGGCCCAATTCTCGAAATGTCACAACAGCCGACGAATGTCGAAGCATGCCGGATCACGAATGGCGAAACCAACAATACAATTTCGATAATCTCGGCCAAGTAAATTCCTCAATTATTTCATTCACTCAAAATCTAAATTTTTTACTTTTGTCAGGCGTTGTTAACCTTATTCATTGTTTCATCTCGTGATGGTTGGGTACAGATAATGTACAATGGTATCGACGCTGTCGATGTCGATCGACAACCGATTCGAAACTACAACGAAGCTCGATTGATCTACTTCATTTCGTTTCTCTTACTCGTTGGCTTTTTTGTCTTGAACATGTTCGTTGGTGTTGTTGTCGAAAACTTTCACAAATGTCGAGCGGAACAAGAACGAGAGGAAAAAGCTCGTCGAACAGCTAAACGAGCCAAGAAAATCGAACGTAAACGACGTCGAATGAGAGAAATACCCTATTATGCACATTTTCCACCATGGCGACGACGTTTACATGATATATGTAATAGTAAATATTTTGATTTAATTATAGCAGCTGTTATCGGTTTAAATGTCGTCACAATGTCATTAGAATTCTATTTAATGCCGCCAGTAAACGAGCTTTTTTTCTGAATGTTTGATTTATTCGAATTGAGTTTTGTTTTTCGTAGATTTTTGATACGGCTTTAGATTATTGTAATTATGTGTTTACGACGGTGTTTATTATGGAATCGATTTCGAAGATAATTGCACTTGGAGCAGTGAGATATATCAAAGACAAGTAAATCCAAATATTTAATTTAAAAAAAGTGAATGATTTCGAATTTTGCTCTTGTAAAGATGGAATCAATTGGATTTACTCATTGTCATATTGTCGATAGCTGGCATAGTTATGGAGAAAATGAAGAGTGGACAAGTCTTACCGATTAATCCAACATTGATTCGAGTTATGCGAGTATTGCGAATAGCTCGAGGTAGATCGAACGTATTTATCGATTTGTTTTTTGAATCGTTTGAGTTCGGATTTTAGTTTTGAAATTATTAAAAATGGCGAAAGGTATTCGAGCACTTCTCGATACGGTCATGCAAGCACTTCCTCAAGTTGGAAATTTGGTAGAACAAATCGTGTTGTTTTTGGAATTGAATCGAATTGACTTTTTTTTGGTTTTGTTCAGGGTCTTTTATTTTTTCTTCTTTTCTTCATTTTTGCTGCACTTGGCGTTGAATTATTCGGCAAATTAGAATGTAGCGAAGAACATCCGTGTACGGGACTTGATAAACACGCGCATTTCAAAGATTTTGGAATGGCATTCTTAACATTATTTCGTATAGCTACAGGTGATAATTGGAATGGAATTATGAAGGTTAGTTAGTTCGATTGTTTTTCGATCGAATTGTCTTTTTTTCTGTCTGAAAAGGATGCTCTACGTCAAGATGATCGAGCTCATACGCCGAAAAATCATTTTATGACAGCAATAGCGCCGATTTATTTTGTTATATTTGTTCTCATGGCTCAATTCGTTTTAGTTAATGTTGTTGTTGCTGTTCTAATGAAAAAACTCGATGTAAATTACGCTGATAAATCGATTTGAACTCAAAAATTTGTTCTTTAGGAATCAAATAAAATGATGGCTGATGACGCTGAAATCGACGAAGAAATCGAACGACAATTAGAAGCCGAAGCACACGAACGTGAATTCTGCGAACAGCCATTGCTTGACGAAAAAGAATTAGAAGTAAATCAAAATAAACTCAATTTGATATCTAATCTTCTCTGTGTCCTTTTAAGTTTCTAAATGAAGTCAACATTCAAACATTTCCATTAACTAAACAATTATCATTGCCACCGAATTTCACCTTTCATTCGATGGATTTCTCCTCGCCGAAGTCGACCGAGAGAAGTTCGTTTATTTCCCTCCCGAATTCCGTTCGAACTCAAAACGTTTTTCGTTTCAGTGAAACCAATTGAAATCGTGCAAGGCGCTTCAAGATCATCGATGATCGATTCGATCTACAAGCCCGACGAAAAGAACGCTTCAAACGAAACTATCGATAATCTTTCGACGAGTTCTCGAACAAGTCCTGACGTACTCATTCGTCCGACAACATCCGTTTCTCATCATCGTTCGAACACAGTTCCAGCACGGCCTCGAAAATTCAAGAAAAAATCCTCGCCAACAAGTGCACATCTCTCGCCGACGTACAAAACATCGGCTAATTCTCAATCATTACTACAAATCCCAGCCAAACAACAATCGATCCGACCGATCGATGATGAAACCGACGGGAGTCAAACACCATCGTCAAACTCACGAAAACAATCATCATTCCGTCCAAAATCCGGCTCCTAAACTATAGATCAATCGTTTCCCATTAGATAAATTCGACTAACACACACACATAACTCGCTCTTTCTCTGTCTCTCTTTTTCTTTCTTCATTGTATGTCAATTGCATATCAACAGAACATTTTTTTTCTCTTGTTTTAAAATAGAACAAAAACAAAAAACTACTGATATAAGTGTTCCTTTTTGCTTTTCTTTTCAATTTGTTCAACTAATACTACTACAGTTAATATCGAAGAAAAGAAAGACGAGATTATTTACAATAACACATGACGAAATCAAAAAGAACAACAACAACAATATAACAACAAAACATGAAAGTCAAGTAAATTCAACATGATTTTCCCAAAACGCAATAACCGATTGGGGATACTTTCGATTGGCGATTTTGGCTGATATCCATTGACTTTCCTTGTGTCGATTTAATTTTATTCGAAAGTAGATTCCATCGTTACTATTTCTAACGCCTTCGATTTTTTCGACAGGTTCTTCATCTTCATTGTTGATCTCCGTGATTTCAATGTCGGTGTCGATCGTTGATTTGTCATTGGTCGTATTATTATTATTGTTATCACTATCGTTTAACGTTAGTGAAATTGGTGAATTTGAGTTCGGTGTTATACGTAGACGAAGATTGCCTGGCGGATCGCCGAGTGGCTCGTTGAGGAGACTTTCTTTTGCTGGAGAATTCTTGTTGATAATTTCGACGCTTGTTTCATTGGGATTTTGATTTTCATCGGTTTTATCTTCGATTTCATCGACAATACTTTCGCTTTTCGAAGCCGATCGAAGACGAGCTTTCGTTGGCGTTTGTTGTTCTTTTTCAACATCATCATTCTCCTTCTCCGTAATCTTTTCGTCGACTTTCTCCGATTCAGCAGCAGCAGCAGCTTCGTCGTCTGAATCGACCTTGACTTTTTTGCTACGACTCGCTCGAGTTTTGTTCGGCGTTTTACTTTTATTATTCTTCTGTTTGTCTTCGAATTCTTTGACTAAATCCGGACAATTCAAATTCGTATGATCTTCCCACTGAAAGAACGACGTTCGTCAATTGACATCGAACAAAAGCAAACACTTACAGTGTTATCCGCATCGGAATAACCTTTCCATTTGAGAAGATATTGAATTCGTTTGCCTTTGGAACGTTTATCGACAATCGCTTCGACTTGATATTCGTTTTCTGATTCCGATTCATCGCTACTAGCGGGTCGTTTCTTCGACACGGTCGTTCTCACCATAATTCGATATCTATCAAAACGAACGAGAAAATAATACGATTACGTTGGTTAAACAAAGAATAGAAAAAAGAAACGATGATCCAATGAATATTAAAAAACAAAGTAGAACGAAGAAAAACAAGATGTAAGCTTTTTAAATAGAGGACGCTAGTCAGCATTTTGAATTGAATCAAGAAGAAATTGCCGCATTCGATCACGGAGAAGAGTTTCTTGATCGAAATTTCGAAAGGAAATGTAAATATTTAGCACATTGTTCACTGTAACAACGCTGAAAGTCAATGGGCTGCTAATTATGTTCGCTGTTTGTGTGAAACCACCGTGAGTGATTTTCCATGTTGGTGAATCGTCGAATGTCCATCGGACGATATTGGAAACTTCGACACTATGCTGAAAACCATTGGGCAAAGTGTCTCGCATATCTTGGAGAAGTTTCTGCCAATTTGAAACGAATTTTAATGATTGAATCATCGGAAGAACCGAGTGTTCGAGTTCTCGAGTGATTTGTTCTTTGATTTGACGAGTTAGTGGCCAAAATAATTCAATTAAATTCTCACGATAGGAAAGATAATGATAAGTATCAGTAGCTGAGACAAAATCACCGATTTGTTCTCGAGAAAGAACCGGATTACAGAATCGACGAAGATCAACGGCTGAGCCGCACAGAAATTCGATAGTTTCCTTTCGAGAAATCGAAGTAATCGAAAGAAGAGCTGCAGCTACGATTGCTGAATGAATTGTTGTTTGTTCTCGACGACATTTTTTATGCAGTAAATCAACTTCTGTTGGCGATAATTTCAATGAAATCAAACGCGTTCCCGTTTGTTCTTCGCCGGTTAGCTGTTTGAAACCGGACCAATAGGTTTTAGGAAAAAGATACTGACTGAGTCGTTTTGGTAGCAGAAGTTTTTCGAATATAGACGATATAAATGAAGACAGAGGCGGCAATTTCGATGGAATTAGTTCGTGTACTGGCGGATCATTGTCTAAGGAAAATTTTTCAATGGGTTTATTTGCGAGACAACGCAGAAAAGTCGAAAAAAATGCCATTGATGAAATACCATCGGCAATTGCGTGATTAAATGTAAAAAGTAGGTCAATGATTTGACTAGCTGATGAAAAAATGATCGTCAATTCCCAGAGAGGTGACATTTGATTGTACGTAAATTTTCTATTGGATTGTTGTTCCACGATTTTATTGAGAAAAATCTCGTTTTCATCATCGACGTTATCTCGTTCGATGAAATTCATCGGTAAATTCTCGAAACTTGTCTCAGGTAAAATGACAAACATCGATTTGTTCCCTTGGATATCGATTTGAAGCTGTAAACGTGGCTGAGCTTCGATTGTCGATCGTAGTGCCTTTTCAAATTCGTTTTTCCAATGAGAAAACGGTTCGATATTGGACAATAATTTCATACGAACAAACGAAATAACTGCAGTGTAGAAATTCAATTGATTTCGACCGACTGAATACATTTCAATCGGAGAAAC
>ERZ778026.1051-NODE-1051-length-37666-cov-95.347132_pt1 | contig 37666 bp, 32 predicted proteins | sample MGYA00375756_ERZ778026 | MGnify/ENA primary metagenome ERZ778026 (study PRJEB29350, sample SAMN05389820) | bioreactor metagenome | isolation source: Ammonium sulfate bioreactor | place: South Africa: University of Cape Town | collected 2014-02-18 ... | reverse complement strand
CGAATGTTTGCACGTAATTGTCTTTCGATTTATCTATAAATAAATGCACTTTTTTCTTTTTCATTATAACAATAACAGAAAAAGCCCCTAAAGTTCTTTTTTTCTGTCATTTAGTTGCGAATCGGGATATAATGGTTCGATTTGTGCAACTGGTAAAATTGATCGACTTTCGAATAAGTACGTCTACAGTGATTGTATTTGTTATTTTTAGCTATATGTTCATCAAATTGTGCTCCGGGAACATGTTCAACACCATTTACTTGCACGTAATTATATATTTAAAAAAATAAATGCTTGTGACATCATCGACTTGATTTATGTAGATGTCAAACAGGATGGTCCGGTGCTAATTGTAGTACACGTAAATATTTTAGTTATCATAATACTCGAAAGATTACATGATATGATTGTTTAGCTGTATGTTCTTCATCGTGTAACAACGGTATTTGTTCAAGTCCAAATATGTGTACTTGTAATACTGGATGGAGTGGATCCACATGCAACTCTGGTAATTCTTTTTTACTTTATTTTTTCAAATCTACGTAGAAAATAATTGTAGCTATTTGTTCGTCGAGTTGTATGAATGGTGGTAGTTGTACCGCACCCAATACATGTACTTGTGCAAGTGGATATAATGGTAGTTTATGTGAATATCCTATTTGTTCAAATTCATGTCAAAATGGAGGCGTTTGCGTAATTAATAATAATCATATCAATTAAAACTTTTTGTTTGTCTTCTAACGATTAGATTGCACCAGATAATTGTTCTTGTCTTGCTAATTCATGGTCAGGATCATTGTGTCAAACACGTATTTATATCTACTTGTTTAAGTATTCTGTAATAAAAATTCTCTTCTCTAGCTGTTTGTAACGATACTTGTTTAAATGGTGGTACTTGCAGTAGTCCTCAAACATGGTAACTCACTATATTTTCATTATACGTCTAATCACTTTTCTTCTTATTTCGCATAGTACATGTACATCTCAATATATTGGATCAACATGTACAATTCGTAAGTTAACTATAACTCTCTTTTCTTAGGCCAATATTTTTTGTGTGAATACTATATAGCTATTTGTACAACACCATGTCAAAATAATGGCACTTGTACTGGTAATAAGAAGAAATATTATTTTCATTTCATTGAGAATATTTGATTATTCTATAGCACCGAATGTATGCTCCTGTCCTATTGGATATAATGGAAGCAGTTGCCAGAATAGTAGGGTTGAATTCTTTGATTAGATAACATTAAAATTATCGTATATTTCAGCAATTTGTAATTCTAGTTGTATTAATGGTGGTACTTGCATTACTCCGAATACTTGCCAATGTACACCTGATATATGGACTGGATCATATTGTCAAACACGTAAGAATCTATTAGAAACATTGAAAGTCTTTATATTTGAAAATTTATAGCTATTCGAATTTTGTGGCCATTTGATAATACTTTTGATGATTTGTACAATAACTATCCAGGTTTTGGAATCAATAATCCAACGTACAGTTTTCCAGGTATCAATGGATATGGAAAATGTCTTTATCTCAATGCTACACAAAATCAATCAGTAACAATTGATTCACCACCTTTTCTCAATATGGCCTATACATCATTTTCATTGGTTGCATGGGTAAAACCAACTACATTGCACAATGGTACCAATTCATATGAAGACAATGCTATATTTGGTCAATTCGAAAACAATACATTGGATCATTCACTTCATATTATTATACGAAGACAAAAGATCTATTTAGGTTTCTTTGCAGATGATGTACAAGGAAATATGACAATTTATCCAGGTAATTGGTATCATGTATGTATATATATACTTTGTTTTTTTGTGAATCAAAAGGAAATGATTTTAATTTCAGATGGCATACGTTTATGATTATTCAAATTTGTCACAAAATGTTTATGTTAATGGAATTCTTGACGTTAGTGCTAGTCCTAAAGGTCCCTATCAAGGCACGAAAGGAGATTTAACAATTGGTACCAATGGTGTCAACTTTCCGAATAATTATTGGGATGGTTGTCTTGATCAAATAACCTATTCTGCTCGAGCCAAAACGTATATATATATAATACATCAAATCTGTCATTTGAATTAATAATATCTTGTTTTTTAGTGCACAGGAAATACTTCGGGAAGCAACTCTCACAGTAGATTATACATTTGATAATACTCTTCTTGATAATGGACCATTGGGTATCAATGGAACAGGTGTCAATTATACTTTTTCGAATGCAGGTCGAATGAATCAAAGTTTAAGTTTATCAATAAATGGATCATATGTACAAGCAACTGGACTTGTTTTATTGGGTACATCTGGTCAATCTTATTCATTTTCGATTTGGATCAAACCAACGATAGTTACAGAAGGAACGCTTATTCATGTATCACAGAATACAACTGGTGTTGGTTGGTGTATTCCAATGTTAGGTTTCACAAATACAAGTCAAATTGGTGTTCAAAGTTGGAATTTAAGTTCTGTTGGCTTAATTGGTCCAGTGATTACTCCAGATGTATGGACTCATATTACTGTTACATATTCATCCACAAATGGTCTTCGACTTTGGATCAATGGCACTCAATATGGTTCAAATACAAGTCCTTATAATTACGCTGCTGCTGACGCTCCTGTGACTGTCACAATTGGTTCATCACTTGATGGAACTCTGTGTGCAACAGGAACAATCAAGATGGGACAATACTATGGATATGTTGATGAATTTCAGTTATATTCTCGAGAATTGTCATCAAGTGATATCTACAATCTTGCTAATCCATAGACTTTCTTTTTAAAAAAATGCATAATAAAACTAGAAACCATATAGAGAAAATAGTTTTCATTATTTTTCGACTATATAATGTAAAGAATGTATTGAATACATGTTAGTTCAAAATGTTGAATATAATTCTGCGGTTGACAAAATTGTACCACGAGTTTGCCCACCAGTAATCAAGATTTTTTGATTTGCTAATACTGATGCTGTGTGAGAATATCTTGCATTATTCATATTATCAATAATTGACCAATTTTGTGTTGAAGGATCATACAATTCAACAGTACTAAGAATTTCATCGTTCGATCCACCAGTAACTAGTACTTTGCCATTGCTTAATACCGATGCTGTGGAGTACCAACGTGCGGAATGCATGCTGTTTGTATTTGACCAAGTTTCTGTTGATGGATCGTATATCTCAGCAGTATTTAGAGCATCACGATTGAGACCACCAGTAACTAATACTCTTCCATCAACTAATATCGATGCTGAATGAGAATGTCGTGCAGTTTTTAAATTACCAACAGTTGTCCAAATTCCTGTCGTTGGATCATATAATTCAGCACGATTGAGAACACGAGTATTATGTCCACCAGTCACTAGTATCTTTCCGTTTGTTAAAAGTGTAGCTGTATGACCGACTCGACCATCAGTCATATAACCAGCCATTGTCCAAGTATCTGTTGATGGATCATACAATTCCGTACTACTCAAATAATGAGTATCATTATTTCCTCCAGTAATTAATACTTTGCCATTGATTAACACGGATGCAGTATGACCGATTCGTCTATTTTTCATGTCACTAACTGTAATCCATGTTTCTGTAGATGGATCATACAATTCAGTACTACTAAGAGCATGATTGCCATTGTTTCCACCGGTAAATAGTACTTTTCCATTTGTTAAAAGCGATGCTGTATGTTTATATCGTGCAAAATTCATTCTAGCTGTGGTTGTCCAAGTTTCTGTCCATGGATCGTATAATTCAGCTGTATCCAATGGACCTTGATTAAAACCACCGGCAACTAATACTTTCTCATTGGTTAATACAGATGCCGTGTGAAATTGCCGTCCATCAGTCATATTACGAGTATTGACCCATGACCATTGCGGTGTTTGAATAGTAATTTCTTTATTTTTCGATGTTGAAAAGATGAACGTCAATAGTAAAGATAGATTAACTATTGAAATTATCAAAACAATCATCAGAATGATACCGATGACCATAATTCGATATTTATGCCACCATTTGCTTTTTTCATTTTCTGTAAGAATAAGTGCATTTTTATCATGATCACTTTGCATTTTTGTTTTCTTCACAATCACAAATTATTATAGGATTTAAAACGATTTTTGTATTTAAATGAAAATATAGATTATCTAAAATAAATATCAATCATAAGCAACATGGATATTTAATCTTGGATTAGAAACTATTCGAAATAAAAACTGAAGAATTAATGACATTAAATAATAAAATTCAATATGAGAATTATAACTGTTCTATTGACGATTGCTATTATTAGTACTGTTCTTATTCAATGTACTGTAGTCAATGTGAATCTACGGATTGAAGGAGAACAAAATACCATCTTTGAAGGAAATGTAATGACCAACGAAACAGTAGTGAAATCAGTCTCTAGTGAGAGTCATCGATGTGATGGAACAAATAATAATGCTAATGCCATATCTGGACCTACAGTAACCAGTACTTTAGAATTAGCTGCTATGAGCAATAATTTCACTTGGGATGGGTAAATAAATTTACTTGTTTTTTTTTCATATGTCTATAAGTATTTTTTTTTGTTTTAGAATATTTTATGAACTTTATGATGATTATTCAATTATACGTATTGGTAATACTTCTCAAACAAAATCACAATTTTGGAATATTTTTCTCAATTATAAATTGTTAAATACAGGCGGATGCCAACAAAAAGTCAACCAAAATGATGATATTCTTTTTGCTTTCGATGCTTTCAATAAAAAACATTGTTTAAAACTTCAAGCATTGAATTCGACATCAAAAGTTGGATCTCCATTTGTGATCAAAGTGACTGATGGTCTAACTAACCAGCCAATACAAGGTGCAACGATTGCAAATCAATTGACAGATACTCATGGACTTGCTACGCTTATTTTTCATAGTTTAGGTGTGAGAAAACTTCAAGCAGAACGTAACGATTCTGTTCGATCGAATACTATTCAAATTCATACTATAGAATAATAAAGATGTCTTGCGCCCTCTTCATTCTCCATATATTGATTGGTTATACTTCTATTTTCCAATGAGAAGAAGAAAAAAATGGATATTATTATTCACATCGAATGACGAAAAAACCAAATCATTTGTTTGATATACATGTCAATGCCATTAAAACTAAACTTCATTCATCAATTTGAAAATCATGCCACCACACGGCAAAAGCAATACACAACAAATACAAGATATGAACGAATCAATCTTAAATCATCTGTTTCTTCCATTGAATCTTCCCTCATCAGCCGATTCTGATTTTTGTCTTCGATCGAATCATCGCAATGAACACATTCTACTCGAATGTTTCAATGACTATTTCAATATCTATGATTCGATCAACGCACCATTTCTTCGTCCTATTGTCGATTGTTCGCAACGTTGGTCAGTTTTACAACGCAATCCAAATCTGTCCATTGACAGTCTACAAACAGCAATAGAAAGCTTACAACCCGGTGCTTTTCTTCCGATTTATATTCATGCTCAAAATGCAGCTATTCTCATTGAAATCGATGAAAATCACATTGATCAACCACTGATCTCATCATGGCAAGTTCTTCTACCGATCGAAACGATAAATTCATCGATTCCATCGAATATCGCTTGTTTTCCGGTGCAAACTTATCAATTACCATCTCGATCTTGTCTAACATCGACTGTTCATTGTGAATTACTCGTTGATCTAATGAAACATACAATTGAATATCGTAAAATCGATCGAAATGGTCGTGAAATATTCGATACAAAAGACGTACCATTCTCACATTACGTCTATCAATGGTGGATACAACATTTTCCTGATATTCAACTACAATCAAACTGTGATAAACAAATTCGATTTCAGAAGAAACATCGCGATCAAATCCGTTCGAATAATCATCGATCTGCGCCTTTTCGACGATCAAGTCTCTGGATGACAATCAAAACTGTCTTTCAAACGATTCTAACCAAACATTACGGTCAAATCGGTACGGTTGTTTATAAACTTTTGATAACACATTTTCTAACTTGGATTTTACATACAAAACCAACGTCAATCATCTCAACCGATCTATTAGTTCATTGTATTCGAAAAGTTCAACGTCGTTTAAATAAACTCGATCATTTCATTTTAACAATCGATTCAAATGAAATCAACCAATGGATTCAATCGACAAAAGATGATATTCAAAAGAAAATCCACGATATCTTGCCGAACAATGCTTGGCAACAAACGATGAAAAACAATGACAATAAATCGATTCATAATTTCGATTTCAATAATCCTGAATTCTATCGACATACGTGTACTGAATTGAAAAAATATCTCAATAATAAAATCCCAATAAAATCATCACGAACGATTCACAAACACGAACAAAACACGAATGATGATGATCCATTATCGTTCGAATCGAACCATCCAACTGGTAACAATTTGACTGATAGTGAAATCAGAATTCTCTCGTGGCTCGATCAATGGCTTGAACAACCGCTCACAGCTCAACGAGAAACCTATCGTTATGAGAAATTATTACGTTTCTACAATGAATATCAAAAATATGCATTGAATCATTATTGTTCTCGGCAAACATCGACGGATTCCAATGGTTACAGTCGATTTCTTCTCGTATCTCTTATGATTATTCGTGTTATGCATGAAAAATTATGTTATGATCAACGATTCGAACGTTTGAAAGAACATCGAATAGCAATCACGAATTTTATGGATTTATTCGAATATTTTCTTTGTTCAACACGTGATGAAATGCAACGAATTCGTCAGCTCTATGATTATTTTCATCGATATGAAAATCAATCCTATCCAGATCTATTAGATGATATCGATAGTGATGAGAGTTTCGGTGTAGTTTTTGCCAAACAATCAACAAAAATCAATAGTTGCCTACGGAAAATTCAAAATCAACATGAAAAAGATCGAACAGCCAAAATTCAAGAAGTACGAAGTGCAAAAGAGAAATACAATCGATTGATGACGACGATCAGTGGTCTCGAATGTTCATGTACCGATGACCGACTCTGCAAACGTTGTCAATTGGAACAACAAGCCAATAAAATCGATGTTGACATCTACGAATCGCCGATTCCATCGAAACCAGCCAGTGCACTTGCTGTTATGTTCGAATTACGAATGCCAATTGAAATTCGATGCTATCGAGATATTCTCTGGCTATTCAACAATCGTTCTCGATTTCAACACGAACACGATCGTCGTTTCTATGAATGGTTAAACATTCAGCCTCATTCACGAACATTAGAACCGCATTATACCGGTCCAAAAGATTGCAAAGTTAAACTAGTTTCATCGACGAATTCCATCAGCAAAAGCGGTTTCACCAATCCGCCAATAGCCACAGCATCAGTCGAAGATTTTCTCTATGATAATAGTTTAGATGTTAAATTAACACCTTATCGATCGCCTTTATTCGAAACTGAATGTCAAATGTTAACACCTCAAATCATCGATGTCGATTACAAACGATTGCAATATGCTATTCAATCGACAGAATTCGTACAGAATCGTGTTCTTGCCGATGTTGTGCATATTCCATCGACATTGAAATCGAAACAATTCATTGAATTCGGATCGTTTCGATCGGGCCATCGATTGCAATGGTGGAATCTGTTGAGTCTTCTCGAAATCGAGTCACTCTCATTAAATGATGAAACCATTGCTCTTTTAATTCATCATGCAATCTTTCAATACGGACCAATAACTGAACAGAATTCATCGTGGTGTTCGGAAGCACATGAAATTTTGTTAAATGATCATTTCGTTGATGAATTAATCGCAAGATTACATCGGCAACTCGATACCTGTGCAAATAATTGGCAAAATGAGTTAACTTTAGTTGTTATTTCTACGATTGCAATGCGATTGCTGAATGTTTGTCAATCGACTCGAGAAAAACAATTAATTGATTTAATGTTAAAATGTCGTTCGATTGGCGAGAAATGGATCGATATGATATCGAAATATCATATTGATCAAATGGAAAATCTTCGTTTGAATCTATTGACAATAGCTCATGCATGTTTGTTAACATGTTCGAATCGAGTTTTGCTATCAACAGATCAACATATGGTATCATTATTGAAAGCAATAACAACAATCTATGAGAATCGAATTGCTAATGAACAAATCAGTGTTTTTCGACAAGATTTATTACGATTTAGTGAACGAATTCTAGTTCAACTACAATCATATATCGATGAATTCTTACGGAAAAGTTCGTTTTCGAGTTTAAATCAATTCATTGCGATCTATTGGAAGACTGACATGAATTCGATTGATTGTCAATGGACAAAACTAAGTTCGAATATCTACGAAGGTCAATACGAATCGAGTTCAATTTCGATTGATTGTTTACAAGGTATTGTTCTTATCAATGATACAAATATTGCCAATCTCCCGAAGAAAATCTTGACAAATGAAATCTACGTTCGTCTTTTCGGTGATTATATATTTCAAGTACAAATCGGCGAAAGATCGAATGTGTACGTTAGTAAACATTTGTTTGGTGATGATGAACAGATTCGATATGAATTCGAATTCGATGAACGTTTGATTATTCGAGAAAAACATTTAAAAACAAATGATATGTTCGAATTAATCTCGTGGAAATGCTTCGAAAATGATCTACCAATGAAATTCACCTCGGAATTTAGTCATTGGAAAAATACCCGAAATCAAATCATCGAATTTCGATCAGCTCATTTTCATGATGCTAATTTTTGGACATATAAACCTTTTATCTTCAATATTGAAACAGGTTTACTCACAACAAATGATGATTCTCAATCGCAAATCTTAATCAAACAATCATCGACATTATTCGAATGTTGGTTTTTGAAATATTTCATTTGTCTCGATGAAAAACCTCACGTCTACATGTTGAAACAAAACGATCACATTCATATTCATCTCTCACGTTTATCCATTGCATTTACATATCAAATAACCAATCAATGTTTTGTCTCACGTGAATATGCAGATATGTGTATCGATGAAAATCAATGGTTAGGCACATTGACCGGTCTTCGATCGGGTTTACTTCTCTCACCAATTGAATCCGTTCGATATCAATTTCGTAAACTTATCATTCCATTTGGTTATATTTTCACCACATGGGACGCAAAGATCGATCATCAAATTGTCTCAATTCAACGCAAAGCATCAATGTCCTATGCAAATCAATATTTTCTCTTTATTCTCAACGATCGTTTACGTTCGATTCAACCGACAGATTGTCCAACAGGATGGTTATATCTTGCTTTACTTCATGCACTTACATCTCATCCATTGCCCGATGAATATACAGGCATGACAGGCATGGAACGAGCTTTTCAGTTGCTCAATTCAGCAGCTTGTTCGACTGATCAACCATTCGATTCACTTTCCTATGCAATTCTTCAGCAACTAGCTGCAATTACACCGAAAGTAACTCATTCGTATTCAATAGCAAATATTGAATGGTCAGATTCGAAATTGCCTTATTCAATGCAACATTGGGGTTATTATTTAATTGTTAAAAAATTAATTGAAACCAGTGAAAAATTTAAATTTATGTTTCATCAATCGAATGAAACATTGGAATTGAATGACGAACGATTAGTAACGAAATTCTATTTCGATTATCGATCTTCGTACAATCCAATGGCTCGTTTGTCGATTGAACTTGAAAATGAATTGCTGAATACCATGCCGAAAGTATCACCCTATCAACCAATCGTCGAACATCATTCATCGACATTCGAAAAACGTCCCGTCACGGATTTATATCGACAAGGTGATCTACGTTTAAAAGATCTCGCTGAACTCAAAATCTTTCCTCTATCACAATGGTTAACCGATGAATATAAACTAAATATCGTTTGGATCGGTTTATTAAAATTAGCAGATTCACTTAAAACCAACTCGCAAACAATCGAAATCGAACGATTTCTTTTGCTCATCGATTTTCTTCATTTTATATCGGCTAAACAAGGAATTCAACTTGTTTATCTTCAAATATTAAAAACAGTTTTGCAAACACCAAATCTGCTGATAAATACAATTCATTATCCACCATTTACACAGTATCATAACATTCAACATACGACTGCTGTTATGAATGCAATTGATTTCAATTCACATCGGTCAGCTGGTCAACGTCGAACGATATTTGAAGAAGTCAAAAAATGCTTCGAAATCAATCAAATGTACAAAGATCAATGTCGTTTGGCGACGAACGAAGAAAAAAATCAAATTAAATTCTTGCTCAAATCTTGGGAATTAAATAAAAAACTACATACATATCTAATCAATCTACAAAATCTATTGACATCATTTGAATTCATTCAACTCAACAACCGAATATCAACTAATGTTCAACGATTTCAACAGAAAACTATCGATGAACAATATGAAATTAAACTTCAACCGAATGATAAACAAATCAATGACGAATTACTCCAACTAGCTGAAAGAAGATATCGTCATTCGAATTCCGATTATTTCCTTAGACCAATGACAACGAAGACAATTGTCAATCAATATCGAGATTGTCCCGATGAAATCTTCTCATCGATCGATGATTTTCGTGAAATCGGTTGTTTCTTTCAAACTCAATTGGAAAACAGTTGGAAACAATTGCAATCCATCGAATCCTATCAATATGAATATCCATCGAAAGACGAAATTATACAATATCTCAAAACATGTACCGATGAATCGGCTCGTCTATGGAAAGAATTATTTGATTCAATTGTAACCAACAATGAACAATTATTTTCCATCGGTTTAGCACAACGATTGACTCCAACTAATCTTATTTCGCATTTTCATTCGATTTGGTTGAAAAAAACCGATCGACAACAATCGTTTCTATCCAACGAACAATGTACATTGCTCGGCGGTCTTATGGTCAATTGGGTTGTCGAACAACAAATCGAACGAGCTCTACATTTGATAATGAATAACAAACATGATGAATTCAAACATGAGCTCTCGAATATTCCTCATACAAATTGGATCCCATCGGACTATCTTCCATGGTTGATCCTGGAACTTGAAATGAATCTAACTATTCGTCCGATACAAGTCGATGTTGCTCAACATATGATGCAACGAAAAAATCTCGTCATGCAACTGAACATGGGCGAAGGCAAAACATCAGTCATCATTCCCATGTTAGCACTTAGTTTATGTTCATCATCGACAAGTCTCGTTCGAATTATTGTTTTAAAATCTCTCTTTCCAACAAATTATCAATCACTAAAACTCAAACTCGGTGGTCTTCTAAATCGACGTTTATTTCCATTTGTTTGCCGTCGTGATATGAACTTCACAATCGAACAAATCCATATGATTTCTCAACGATTTCAACAAGGTCTTCATCGTTGTGATATAGTTCTTGTTTCGCCTGAGGACATCCTTTCGTTTGATCTTTTAACCATTGATAAATGCCGTCGGCAAGACTTCGAAACGAGCCGTTCGATGTTAACGGTACAACGATGGTTGAAAACATATGCTCGAGATATTCTCGATGAGTCTGATGAAATTCTACATTATAAATATCAATTGATTTATACCATCGGTCGACAACAGCAGATCGATGGCGGTGAAGAACGATGGAAGTTCATTCAATTGATTTTGAATTTAGTGAAACGATTTGCAAATGAAATCGCTGAACACGATCCAGTGAATGTTTTCTACAAGCTTTCCGATCGGCCGAGTGCATTTCCTGAATTTCGATTTCTTTCCCACGAATCCTATCCGATTCTTTGCGAGAAACTCGTCGACTATTGGCTCAATCAACGATCATATCGAAAATTCGATCGTGAACGTATTCTCTCGTTGATATTCGATCTGAAAAGCACGATCGAAAGTTTTGTCGATGAATTTCCACCGAATGACATTCAAATGTTTCTTCTCATTCGTGGTCTACTCACATCGGACGTTCTCTACAACGCCTTGATCAAACGCTATCGAGTCAATTATGGTATCAATTCGAATCCGAATTTTCATCGACTCATGGCCGTACCATTTCGAGCGAAAGATGTAGCTGCTGATCGAACGGAATTCGGTCATCCTGATACAGCACTTATACTCACACAACTTGCGTATTATTATAGTGGTCTTAGCGATGCACAAATGTTGCAATGTTTCGATCGTTTAAGTCAAGAAGAACGTGATCCGGAATCGATTTATACCGAATGGATTTCACAGGAAGATGAACGTGATGTTCCACAACATATTCGACAGTGGAAAAGTGTGAATTTCAAAGATTGTAAACAAGATTTTCGATTGATTTTCGATCTTCTACATACGAATATGTTAGTCATCGATTATTTTCTCAATTCATTTGTTTTTCCTCGTGAAGCCAAACAATTTCCGCATAAATTAATCTCATCAGCTTGGGATTTATCATCATCGAACCGAACTAATTCCATTACTGGTTTCAGTGGTACGAATGATACTCAACTACTCTTGCCTGTTCATATTCAACAATGTGATTTAAATCAATTAGCTAAAACTGATGCCATTGTTATTAATAATCTCTTACAACCAATCAATGAAAACTATCGATATTTACCAGTTGATTCAACATCTCAACAATTACTATCGGAAATTGTGAAGTTAAAATCACGAATCAATGTTATTCTCGATGTTGGCGCTTTGTTTATCGACGGAAAGAATCATGAAATAGCTATGACTTGGTTGAAACTATCGGATAGAACACAAATCGATTATGTTATCTATTTCGAAAATGATTTTCTTGTTGTTTGCGATCGACAATTTCGTCTGCATTCGTTTTCAACTTCGCCAGCCAACGAACGATTAGATCGTTGTTTGATCTATCTCGATGAAGTGCACACACGAGGCACAGATTTCAAATTTCCCAATCATTTTCAAGCTGTTGTCACATTAGGCAACGGTCTCACGAAAGATCGTTTTGTTCAAGCATGTATGCGCATGCGTCGTCTTGGTCAAAGTCATTCGTTGATTTTCTGGAGTTCGCATGAAGTTCATCAACAGATCTGTTCATTGACATCGAACGCTCAAATTCAACTCAAAGATATTCTCCGTTGGGTTTATAAGAACACTCAACGAGCTATATGGAATGGTTTACATCATTGGGCAATGCAGAGTCTGAGTTTTCAACGCAAGATGAATGCGTTTGAAAAGATTCAATGGACGAATGTGGAACAGATATTTACGGATGAGCTGATGATAGAACTCGTTGAGAAATGTTTAGAAACGGAAATCATCGAATTGAAACGTTTGTATGGTGTACCGAAAGTTTGGGCAACAACATCGGAGATTTATATGGCTCGTCAAGAGCATTCGAATGGTTTTCTATGTGAAAAAGATATTCATCAAGCTGTTGAAGAACGTTTGAAGCAATTTTCTGGATCGAAACAACGACTAGCACAATTGTTCGATGAAGAACAACAACGAGAAATCGAACAGGAATTAGAACAAGAAGAGGAACGAGAGCAAGAACATGAACAACGACCTATTCGATCGATTGTTCCATGGAAATCGATTTTACATGATGAAATTAAACGATTGTGTAATCATGAGGAAGAAGAACTCAATTTGAATGATTATCCACTTGTTTTTCGTCCGTTAGCATATGCATTTACTGGTTCAACATTGAGCGATTTATGTCAAAATGAGAATTGGCAAGAGAATTTTTGGATATCAACAGAATTTCAACGTGTTATTGAAGCCAACGATCAACTATTAGATCCATTCCTACGACCAGCACGTTGGATTGTTGTTTATCGAAATCGACAGATTATTTTTGTTAATCCGTACGAAGCAAATTGGTTGATGGGAGAATTAAATCAACGATCATCATCAACAACAACATTACGTTTGTTTCTACCTCGTCTCAAACGAAATCAATCGATTTTTGTTAATACATCAACATTGATCTCCATTCCACAGCCTTTTATTTTACCGATCGAATGGTTAGTTCAATTATTCGTTTTCAATGGTACAATCTATTTTGATAATGTCGAAGAACAGACAGCATATTGTCAATATCTAGCTTTATGTCTTAAACCACGAACAGTAGTCGAAGAAAATGCATTTGAAAATGGTTGGATTGATGCTGATGGATACGTTCAAGAAGTTGATCATCGTAGACAATTGAATCTTGTTCAAGCTCGTTTCAATCGTAATCCTTTCTTATTCCTAAAAGAACTACTCAAAAATCGAAATAATACATATCCATCAACGACATCACATATGGGTAGCATTATCTACAATTGTTTCAAACCTTTTTCCCGTGACTAACTTTTTATTTTTCATCTCAGGATTTATTTAAACGCGAAAGTTTTTTTTTTGATACAACAAATAATAAAGCTATGTGACAATATATTCCCTGGACTGTAAGGAGGATCAAATAAAAAAACATCGTTTGTTTGTCTACTTGCACTGGAGTCAAAAAAAAGCATTATTATTAGTAATTACTAATAGTTGATCAGTAATAGTTGAAACTTAGTCGAACCATGGGTAATCGAGGCCGGAAAGCTTGAGAGTGCTCACGGTGAGAGTGTTGTGAGTCTCTGAGATAAATAGAAATGATAACTAATCGAGATGAAAAAAACAAATATATATCTCACTTGATTTCTCTGTAAGGCTTGACGAATGGCTTGTGCGCCTTCAATTCCCATTCGATTATTCGAGAGGTTGAGTGTGGTGAGCGTCTGCAATTAATTGGAAATATGGCTGATGAAAATAAAGAAATTAAATATTTATCTAACTTGATTTATCTCTAAGGCTTGACTAATTGCTTGTACACCTGCATCTCCAATTAGATTATTCGAGAGGTTGAGTGTGGTGAGCGTCTGCGATTAATTAAAAATATGGCTGATCGAGATGACGAAATAAAATATTTATCTAACTTGATTTATCTTTAAGGCTTGACTAATTGCTTGTGCACCTCCAGCTCCGATTTCATTTCCGCCGAGATTCAGTGCTGTGAGTGTCTGTGTTAAATAGGAAAGATGACTGGCGAAGATAAAGAAATAAAATATTTATCTCACCTGATTTATCTTTAAGGCTTGACCAATTGCTCGTGCACCTTCAGCTTCTATTTGATTTTCGCCGAGGTCGAGTGTGATGAGTGTCTGAAATTAATAGGAAAAATAGCTGATGAAAATAAAGGAATTAAATATATATCTAACTTGATTTATCTCTAAGGCTTGACCAATTACGCGTGCAAGGTCAGCTTTGATTCGATTGCGTTTGAGATCGAGTGTGGTGAGTGTCTATGCACAAGAGAGAGTGGATGAACTGCGCAAAATGATGATATTAAATTCGTGAATACATAAGTTTCGTAGCATTATATTGTTGATATGTGATGATATTAGTTAAATTTACTTGGAATGGTTGATAAGAATTGAGAATAGCGTTGAGTCGACGGCTCACATTGGCTGTAGACATGAATAGTTGTTGTGGTGTCAGATGATCGAATATGCCATAGATTATGTTGATGGGAAGTACATGAAGTGATAACGGCATGTTTCTTCGAATCTGAAATAATATTTGTTATAAAAATGAGTAGAGATGGTTATTGTTTGTGAATTCGTAATAAGCAAAGAATTTCTTGGTGGGAAAAATTGAATGAAATGACATAAGGTATTTGATATGATGAAATGGATGAGTGTTATATTCGATGATAGTGAACTCGAGATTTTATACGATGAAACTTGAAAAAATCGATATATCGAGGTCAAACTGAGTGAGAAGATTTTGTTTTGTTCATATTACGCACACATAGATGAATCTTCTGCACAAAAGATTATTGTTAGTTTTGTTTTGGTTTATTAATTGTTAATGACCTGAAAGTTTGTTGATTTGGTTGTGTTGAAGTGGCAGAGTAAAATGTATGATGAATGATGAAATACTAGAAAGAAAAGAAGAAGAATCAATGAAGCATATAGTAGACGAGCAGTGAAACGATTGTGATTCGTTGGAATGGTATTAGCTGGATGAAGCATACAGAGTATGGTTGTTAGTTTTGTGATGTCGTCTTTTTCAATGTATTTTATAATAGAAAACGTCGGGTTAGGAAACAGCAAAGTAAAATATTGGGGACCATCATTATAGGCAAGTTTCAGAAGTATTTTCTGCATGAACTGTATATGGCGAGAAACTATCACAGACTTTTCAAATCTCAAGGAAAACATCATCGAATCTCGTCTGTATTTCCGTCACAATGAATTCATTGTTCGTGTAAAAATTTATAGTTCGACTAGATGTAAGCACATCTTGATTTGTCAACCTACGTTCATTAAATTTAATTATAAAGCAAAATAAAAGTATACGAGCAGATCGAATGATGCGTGACGTCGAAAGACCTTCAACAAAATGTGTGTGTATGTGCACATGTGCTTGTTTGTTTTTTATAAGACATACGTATATCATTAAACGAAAGGTGTTTGACATATATTAAAATGGGCAAATGTGTTTCGAAAAATACTATTGAAGATGAAATCGAAACAGTTGAAACTTCTCATCTTATTCAAGATTTTACACTTGTGTGGCTAGATGCAAAAATCGATGAAAAACATGCCGATTTTCGACATTCATTGATACAACTTCGACGAATTGTGAATACAGTTCATACATTTACAGATTTACAGCAATGTTTAAAATATCTTTATGAAACAAAATATGAAAAATTTATTTTGATTCTTTCGGGTGTATTGGTTCAATCGACTATGTCAATCATTCATGATTTTCCTCAACTTGATTCGATTTATATTTATTGTAAAAATCAATCTAAATATCAACAATGGGCATCAGTTTTAACTAAAATTAAAGGTGTTTTTACTCGAATCGAAGATATTTGTACGGCAATAAAAACCGATGCTCAAGAGTACAATGAAGATTCACTTCAAATCAATGTTACAAGCAAAGATTTGAATTGTTTAGACGCTTCATTTATGTACACACAATTACTCAAAGAAATTCTTTTCGAAATCGATTATGACGATGATAATGCAAAACGCGAACTTGTCGAATTTTGTCGAAAACAATTTCAAAAAAATCCTAAGGAATTACAAATTATCGATGAATTCGAACAAGATTATCATATTCATACACCGATTTGGTGGTATACACGTGAATGTTTTACTTATCAATTATTGAATCGAGCACTACGTATACAAGACGTGGAAGTTATTATAAAAATGGGCTTTTTCTTACGTGATGTTCATCGACATTTACAAGAATTACATTCGAAACTCGATCGAAATCAATTGATTACTGTTTATCGAGGTAAAACAATGTCGAATGATGAATTCAACGAAATTCGAACGAAAGAAAATGGTTTGTTAGCTTTCAATACATTTCTATCGACAAGTGTCAACGAACAAGTTTCATTACAATTTGCAAAGAAATCATTGACCAAACCGAATACAGTTGCTGTACTTTTTCAGATGACTATCGATCCATCGATATCATCGACACCATTCGCTCCAATCAGTTCAGTTAGTGCAATACCAAACGAAGAAGAAATTCTCTTTTCGATGCATACTGTCTTTCGAATTGGTCGAATAACAGAAATTCAAGAGCGAATTTGGCGCGTTGATTTAACATTAACAAGTGACGATGATGAAGATCTCAAACAATTGACTGAATATATGCGACAAAAATCTGTAGATTCAACAAAATGGGAGCAATTAGGCCAATTGCTGATTATTATGGGAAATTTTAATAAAGCTGAAGAAATCTATAGATTTTTATTACAAGAAACATTTAAGAACGATGAAAAAACACAATGTTCTCTCTATTATCATCTTGGAGATGTTAAAAACCATCAAGGTGAACATGTTGAAGCATTAAAATACTATCAAAAATCACTTGAACTTCGACAGAATCATTCGGATTTAAAATCAGTCGATCTTATGAATAATTACAGTGGTATTGGTGCTGTTTATGGAACACTTAGAAACTATTCGACAGCATTAGAATTTCATCAAAAAGCACTTGAAATTGCCGAGAAACTTCCTCCACAAGATCAAGTTTATTCCGCTGAAATTTGTCAAAAAATTGCTGCACTATATACATATATGGGAAATAGTGAAAAATCCGCTGAATTCTATCGCAAATCATTGGATATTTGTCTTCAACCTTTGTCATCTAATCCAACAACGACGGACAATAGTGCCATGCAAAACTATCAAATCATGCCATTTTATTTTAAATCAATTTTAGCCTATCAAAAAATTTTGGAACATCAACAAAAAATACTTCCACCGAATCATCCGGATCTCGCTTGTATTTACAATAGTTTAGGTCTATTACATAGTCAGGCAGCAGTCAATTCAAGTGCATTGGATTGTTTTCAAAAAGAATTAAAAATCAAAGAACGATCACTCTCACCAAATCATCCCGATTTCGCTGTTGTCTATAATAATCTTGCAATGACATATTCGAAATTGAATGATTTAGGGACAGCACTTGAATACTATCAGAAAGCATTGAATATCTACTCGAAATCACTTCCATCGAATCATTTAGATGTCGCAACAGCTCATAATAATATTGGCCTATTGTATGTTGAAATGGGACAAAGTACAGAAGCACTCGAACATTTGGAAAAAGCACTTCGTATCAAAGAAGTACAATTACCTGCAAATCATGAAGAGATATTTACTGTTTGTGCAAATCTCGGTTTGATGTATTGGCATATGGGAGATCTTGTTAAATCATTGGAATATTATGAACGTGTTGTAGATGTTGGAACACATGCACATTTAGAATATCATCCAGCATTGGCTAGTGCTTTTAATGCTGTGGGTCTACTTTGTTTTCAATTAGGAAATCATTCAAAATCATTGGAAAATTTCGAAAAAGCACTTGAATTGAAGAAAACATTTCTTCCCGATGATCATCCTGATTTAGCTAATATGTATAATCATATTGGACTAGTATATTTTACAATGGGAAATTATTCAAAAGCACTTGAATGCTATAAATATGCTGTCGACATTGGACAACATTGTTTTCCGCAAGATCATCCTGTTTTACAAACATATCAATTCTATCTTGCTGAAGTCGAAAAACGATGCGATGCAACTTAATTTTTTTATTGAAATTATTTGTATTCGATCCAATCATATGTAAATAAAATCAAAAAAAGAAGAAAGGAATAGATAAATATTGAAGTATCAGCTGGAACAAATAATTAAAATAATATATTTCATCACCCTGAAAGAGAATACAATGCATATTCAATTAATAAAAAGTAAAAGTTGTATACCTTCGATTGGAGCACATTCGAACTCTCCGTTTGGCTCATAGCCTGTGTCACAAGCACATATACCGTTTAAACAGATTGCATTGTTAACAAGTCCTTGACAATTCGTATCCGCTTCGCATGAACCTCCGATGACACTATCATAGATTAGATCCGTTGTTGTCGTAGAACTTGAAGTGCTTTCACCTGGAATGCAAGTAAAGAGTCCATCAGGAATATAACCTGTTTGACACGCACATATATTGTCTAAACAGATTGCATTGCTAACAAGTCCTTGACAATTTGTATCCGATTCACAAGAACCACCGATCACACTGTCGTAGATAATAGTTGTTGGCGTTGTAGGAGTTGGCGTAGGAGTTTCCCATTGGATACATAAATCAAGTCCGACAGGAATAAAATCTGCTTCACAAGAACATATGTTATTGAGACAAACTGCGTTAACAATCAGTCCTTGACAGTTTGTATCTGATTCACACGGGCCACCGAGTACACTATCATAGACAATACTCGATGTTGATGTTGTTGTTTCATTTGGAATACAATGATATTTGTCTTGTTGAATGTATCCTGCTTGACAAGCACATTTACCATTCAAACATAGTGTATTCTTTACACGATTTTGACAAGTAGAATTTCGTTGACAAGATTTACCGATTGCACCGCGACAAGAAGCAGTCGCAGTAGTTGAATCAATAGTTATTTGTGTTATTAAAAGTAACAAAATGAACAACATTTTCAAATCTAAATATACGTACAGAGAAAAAAAACTGATCTTACTCCCTCTTAACATCATTACTTTCTTTTCGTTTTCTTTCGTATACAAAAAAAACATTCACATGCATATATAGTGTGTCTCTCTGTGACGTATGCATGCACATTTTTTTCTCGATTAGTATAAAATATGAAAGAACGAAATATAATTATGATGCATTGATAAGTCACAGTGATGAGTCATATATTATTATCGATTAATAGCCTTTTAAACACACTTCACTATACTGAACTGCATCGCTCTCTGCACGTTTGTCAGTTACAAGTATTCGATAACTTGTATATCGAACAGTATTAGAGATAGTTTGAATTTGCCCGCATTGTTGACGACCAGGATCAGTATTCAGTCCTAATGTGCCATTGTAAATTAATGTCCAACTTGATCCACTTGTTAGAGAAGAATTTGATTGATTACTACCTTCCAATGTCGCCATAGTTGGATCACGTTCATTATGATCATTAGCGGTACAAAACTGTAGACCAATAACCAAAAAAGAACCATATTTAGGAGTAAAATAAAAACCTGTATTCAGACCACAGTACGTTGTTTTAGTATCTCCACCACAACAAGTTCCAAAGCTTAAATATTTAGTGTCGGTTCTATTGTCAACAGCCATCTTTGGTGCTTCACCAGATGGATACTTTCCAGGGCTTGAGCCATTCGTAGCCGCAGTACTATCACCGCCTGCTGTTGTATTCCATATACCATAGACGTCTTCATTTGCACTTATCAGAGACACAGGACCTAAGTAAACCAATGAAAAATCGCAGTTACATGGAAAAAAATACTCACGAGGAGATGTTGTTGTCGACGTCGATGTAGTCGATGTTAATGAAGTTGTTGATGTCGTTGTTGTCGTTGTAGTCGACGTTGAGGAAGTTGTTGTTGATGTTGATGAAATTGTCATTGATGTTGATGATGTCGTCGTTGTTGTTGATAGTGTTGTCGATGTTGCTGTTGTGTTAGATGATATTAACCAAAACGGAATTAGTATGACTAGAATTAAACCACTTGCGAGACTACCTAATATTAAGCCGTGGGAAAATGCTGAACAACAGCAGCGAACAAATATTTCATATAGACTACGTCTAAAAATAAAATATCAACATAGTTCTAACGTGATATAGTTACGCCATATTATACTTTTCTCCTTCGTATTTGATAGAATTTTCGTTGATGGATTGATTGAAGTATGAAATTCTCATCATCGTAATCGAACGGTTGACTGTCAAGCCCAATTGTACACGAATCAAATAGAGAAAATACTTGCGATGTTTTATATATGCATTATTATTTCCTGTAATACGTTGGATATATTTATTAAAATATCATGTTTATGGTTTCCTCTATGAAGTCTATTAATGAAGAATATTGAGATAAAACAAAAGCTATTAGTTTAATACGAAAAACAAATTTCTCATACTCAAACAATGAGACACGACTGTTTCTTCTCTCTCAGCAGACAGACATTCAAATATACGTCTTTAGGGTTTCGATCTACAAATGAGGCACATTAGAAAAAAAACATTTCTTTCGAATAGAAGTCGAGATTATTTTATTTTTTTCAGAAATATGTTGTGTTATCTCGTTTAATTTACTATATAATATGGCTAACTTTTCGCATTATATATACACTACTATAAAATAGAAGACTCATAGTAATATATTCAGGAATAAGCCAATAATAGAATCGAAAGAATAGTAGAATTAATTTCGCACCTAGTAAACTCAGTCCCCATAATAAAAGACACATGAATGGTCGATTTATTAGTCGATGAGATTCGAAAATATGCATGTACCATGTAGTCTTGTATACGAAAATAATAGATGAAATTGTATAAAATCCGATGATTGTTGTATCAGAAAACCATGAATAAATGAATGGCGGGCCATAGGATAGGAGCCACGGGAGTAAGAGTGTTATTAACACGAATACAACATACATATGCGAAGAAGCGAATCGACGGTGACTATAAAAGAGGCTACAAGAGATAATTAGAAGACGAAATATTGCCAACACAGGAAAATATACCAGAACAAATGGCAGCTTCTTCCAATTCAGTAAAATAAAATATAAATTAATATATATACGGTAAATATAGCTACGATTTTGTAGATGTACGGGTTCAACCATGTCAGCACCATGTATAGTAGCAAACTTTTGAGAAAATGTTCTTTGATGTTCATACAGTTTCATGATTTCACGGCGAAAATGTTGTGTGGTTAGCCCATTATCATGTTGATCAAAACCTGGTGTTTGGACTGCAACAACAAATCTGTTCATAATACAGTCAGAAAAGTGATCTTTAAATTGTTTTTTCTCAAAATTGTTGTGACATATTGCACATTTAATCGGACGTGGAATGCATACATTTGGTGTTTGTCGATGATAGTCAAAGTTTGTGATTAGTACTAATTCGAAACAGTCGGGACACTGTTGACTACGATATTGACAACTGACCGTTTCATGATGTTCCAATTGATCATATGGAAGAACTTCGGTACAACCGAATGAAGCATTTCGGCAGCGAATATGTAATTCAGACAATAATGATTGAATAGCTGGCGGACATGGATGATCTTGAAATGATTGACATCGAAATGGACATGTATTTTGACCAGCGGAATTTTCCAACCATGTACGAAGACATCTTTCACAAAATATTTGTTGACATGATGCACATGAGCGTGGTTTCCATAGAAGAAATTGACATATTACGCAGAAATATTCGTTAGGAACTGAATTGTTATTAATAATTCGTTCTTGATCAATTCCTTCTTCATGTATGATAGCTGACATGACTGTCGTGAAATAAACAGCACAATAAATGTTTTTTAAAAAAAAGTTTCTTTCTCTTCCGTCGTCAATTGGAAGAAACCAGCAATAAACTCAAGTATGTATATATATTCAAACAGTTTTTTGCCGTTCTCTTCATATCATATATTTGATCAATAAAAGTGATGATTAAGTCACTGTGCAATTATTGAACATTTCGAATTTATAAAAATACTTGTAAAACGCTGTTTGATTAAAAAACAAAAACATATTTTTGTTATTGTTCATTATTAAATTCAACATTTTACAGTAGAAAATTACCAAAATCAACTCTTGAATACATGAGATTTGGCCATTCTGGTTCGGCTTCATTTCGGATAAAATTTTGAAAAATGTAAATCGTTCTCATTTCTGGTAGAGAGAATAACAAACAGTATGTGTACGATCGCATCAAATATATGATCTGATGGTACCAACATTCTTCCATACATTAATCGATGAATAAATCTGTTAATCAGAACAGAAAAAATCTCTATATTGTATATTTGTGTGGGTTTATGTTTTGATACCGAATAGTGAAGAACGAGCAGAACAGAAAAAGAATGTCGGAAAAACTATTTATGTATATCGCTGTATGTGAATATATATATAAAGAAATATGCGGGGATTACCCACAAAAAAACAACTTTATTGTATTGTACTGCTATTCGCATACTGATATATCGTAAGTGTACTTTTTAACATTGTAATAACGATGTTTTATAGAGTCTGAATTTTTGGAGATATTTCAAAAAAGGTAACTATTTTCTAGTTAAACAGAAAAACTTTTGTTTAGGTTAATTCCTATATTGTTTACTATTTTAAATTACATTCTATCGACATAGAGTGAGCATCGTATTGGAAATCTGTATTGAACATCCTTACCTAGTCAAGTTTTAGAAAAATAATTCTGTGAAAGTTAAATCTTTGTTAATTCAAATTGAACTCATCGGAATTAGGATAGTATACCAAAGATTTCTTATTTGAAATGTTTGATTTTTACTTTCATCAAATTTTGTATTCGAATATTTACTGAGACACCAATGATTTGTGTCAAACCAATTATCTTACGAAAACAGAAACAAAAACAATTCTCGAATTTATTTATTTTGAGATTTACAAATAAACGAGAAAATAAAAATACTGAAATGATTCCATTTCGTGACAAAAACATCGAATCAATAGATAAAACTATATCAACACATAACAAAACATATAATCAATCGTCATCAACAACAACAACACATTTATATTACTGATCTACACAATCATCGTATTGTTAAATGGAAATTAGGTGAAAGTAATGGACAAATTATTGCAGGAGGAAATGGTGAAGGAAACAGAATCGACCAATTGAATCAACCAAATGATATGATTGTCGATGAAAATAGCAAATCTTTGATTATTTGTGATTTAGGAAACGCAAGAGTTGTTCGACGGTCTTTAGAAAATCCGAAAGACACACAAATTATCATCAAGAATATTTTATGTGATGGATTAATGATGAATGAAAATGGAGATTTGTTTGTTTCTGATTTTAAGAAACATGAAGTGAAAAGATGGAGAAAAGGTGAAAAAGAAGGAGCAGCTGTTGCAAGTGGAAATGGTCGAGGAAATAAACGCAATCAACTCAATTCTCCAGGATTTCTCTTCATCGATCGAGACGAAACTATTTATGTCTCAGATCGTGATAATCAACGTGTGGCGAAATGGATCAAATCAGTTGATTAATCCAATGGGTTTGTCATTTGATGTTGAAAATAATCTTTATGTAGTCGATTGTGGGAATCGGCGAATTCAACGATTTAGTGTTTAAAAAAAAACTGAACATTTAATTTAATGAAAATCTTCTGTCTTTTTTTTCCTTTAAAAATAAATAATCTTTAACCTGTTTCGATTTTTTGACCTTTGGATCGAACACGAAAAGAATCTCTTCAACAATTTTCCAAATAAACTTTTTGTTCAATTGATTAAGTTCAGTATTTCCTGATTCCCGTTTCTATATTCGATCAAAATGCTTTGAATTTAATATCATGCGATTCCTTGTCTTTCACTCCATTACATTTCAGCGGCTTGATCACCGTTCACTTTACCAGTATTGTACGTATTGTTTTTTTGAAATGAAAATCGAACAAAAAAAGAATCATAAAAATGTAGAAACAAAAGAAGTGTCTTGTTAATAAGATGCATACATTATTCTACTGAAATTGGTAATAGAAACATGAATCGTGTTTCGAACTTACAAAAAAATTCTAAAAATACGAAAAAATCAACTCATGAAAATAGATTTTGGAAAGGAAACTATCGGTTCTGTGCAATCTGGATGCTGATCGGCATATTATTAGGAGGTATACCACTCTCAATACTACTCGCTTTTTATTTGAGTAAGTCAAACAGTTATTTATTTGAATACTCTCATTTTATTTCTTTTAGAAGCATCTCCTAAATCTCAAACAATAACACCAAGTAAATTATAACAATGAATTTTCAATCATCATTTTATTATTTTGTTTTTCTTTGAAAAAAAAACTAGAATCTACACCTACTCTTCGTTGGAATCAAACAGGCATAACTATTGCAGGTGTGTCTGGGAATTCTGGTGTTACTTCTAATAGGTTGAAGAGTCCTGGGGGTTTGAGTATCGATTGGTCTAACACTCTATATATCGCAGATCAAGAAAATAATCGTATTCAAAAATATTTAAAAGGTGCGTTGTTTGGTGAAACAGTAGCGGGCAATGCATCTGGAATACCTGGAATCGAATACAATACTTTAAGAAGTCCTGGTGATCTTAAAGTAGATTTAAACGGTGATATATATGTGGCAGATTCTATGAATCACAGAATTCAATTATGGAAAAGAGGTTCGCTGAATGGAATTACGATTGCAGGCAAAACAGGTATATAATAATTAGAATAATACTTCGATTGATAGTTTTATTTTTAATCAATTTATTGTATTTCTAGGCACGACTGGTAATTCATTGAGCCTACTTAACAGTCCTCGAGGTATTATTCGTCATCCGACATCCGATGGAATCTTTGTAGCTGATTATTACAACAATCGAACATTGTATTATCAAGATGGCGTTCTGAATGGTACCGTTGTAGCTGGAGGAAATGGTGGAGGTGTCAAGAATAATCAACTGAATTATCCTATGGGGATGCATTTCGATATTGAGTCAAATAGTCTTTTGATCACTAATTCCATTACTAACAATGTTGTCAAATGGAGACTTGGTGCTTCAAATTGGGCGCTGCTCACTGGTGATGCTAACGGAACAATAAGCAGCGCTTCGAATGGACTCTTCTATCCAACAGATGTTATATTGGATCCAATGAGTAATATGTATGTCGTTGATGCTGGTAATTATCGAGTTCAACTTTTTCTTGCTGGTGAGACAAATGGCAAGACTATTGCTGGTACTACCGGTGTTCCTGGTAATAACGCATCTCTATTCGGCTTGCCTTATTCAATAGTACTGGACAGTCAACTGAATCTATACGTATCTGACTATCTGAATCATCGAGTACAGAAATTTATACGATATTAAATAAACTATCAATAACTAAAAGAAAATACAACAGTTAGTTTTGTTTTACTAATATGCACGGATTTCTATTATCAAAAAATTGTGGAATTAGTCTTGTTGGTTGTGTCAATAAGGTTATCAAAAACATCAATGATATATTCATTTCATTGAACATTCTTTTTTTCTCAAATAAAACTATAATGTTCATAGATATAAAATAACTTTCTAGAGATTGTTGTTTTTCACACGATCGAAATGATTTTGCCATTTGTTTAGATTCGGATGATCTGATGGTAATGATTTTTGAGCAATGTTCATTACTTTTTGAAAACATGAATATGCTTTTGAATAATCTCTCATTTTCTCATATAATAAACCCAAATTATCATAGGAATTAGCTAGACTTGGATGATTCGAAGGTAATGATTTTAATTTAATTGCAATTGCCTTTTCATAATATGAAAGTGCTTTATCATATTGATCTATGATTTCATATACTCCGCCAATATTATTGTACGATGTTGCTAGCTGAGGATGATCAGGAGAAAGTGATTGCTGTCGAATTGCAAGTGCTTTTTCATAATATAACAGTGCTTTGTTAAATTTACTCATACTGTAATATGCAATACCCATATTATTATAGGCTGAAGACAAATCATGATAATTAAAAGAAGTTGATTGTTCTAAAATTGCAAGTGCTTTTTGATAAAAATAAATAGCTTCTTCATATTCTCCTTGATTAGATTTCAAAAGTCCAAGTTGACCGTAAATCGATGCTTTGGCACTTGTTTCAGTTTCTTGTTCCAATAAACCGTAGTAAACTTCTTGTGCTTTTTGAAATTGACCCATTTTTCGTAGTACGATACCCAATCGATACCATCCTTCGGATTGATATTCAGGAAAACTTTCATCTCGTATGCGTTCAGTAAGTTTACAGAGATCTTTATCACTATCATTGGTAAGAGTTAAATCTACTGTGTAAACATTCGCATGATCATCCATTGGTCTAATATCATCGATTCGAAATATCGAATGCATTGCAAAAAGTACTTCGTCTTCTAATTTTCCAAAACAACTCAAATCTGCAATCGATGCAAATGGCGCCGATGATTGATCAGCTTGAATGGTGATAACGAATAAAATGCCAATATTGGCTGGGTTTGTAGCACCATTACAAGCAAAATTCATGGAAATTTCACGTTTCTTACTGGTCGATAGAAAATTATTAAATGATAAGAGTCCACCTTTAGTTTGTTGAAGTTTGTTGAATTCTACTTTTGTCATACCTTGTCCACGATAAACAGTCAAATGTCTCTCTGATCCATCATTACCAAATTGTTGTTTATGTAATCGATCGATTTGTTCATGAAGATCTTTAATAAAAAATCCCATTTTAATTATGATATTTGTATCCATGAATCGTAACGCACGATTAAGCATCGGATAGAGAAAACATTCGCAAGTGTACCACCAAACAGGAGATTTTTCATGACGTTTACATTCGAAATTGTTAATATTCTGTAATTCTCCTTTATTACCAATAAACGCTTCACGGCAATAGTCCAAATATTCTTGTACATGTTTTTGTTCGAATTGAATTGTCAAAAGGATTTCTTTGATTATAGTTGAGTACATAAATGATGGATCTAATTGATCTAATTTTACATTAGAAACATCGGCACGTGTGTCAACAAAACTAATCGAAATTGAATCTTGTTCACATTGATAAATAGTTTGCTTAAGAACATTACAAATGGATGTTATTTCAGTAAAAATACCTTTGATTTTCGGCCAATTTTGTGTCCATGATTCGTGATACTTTTTGTTATTACAAAAGATAAAAATACTATCGACTTGAACTAAATCATGAATTTGTGGAACGATGTGTTGTCCCAATGAACCAGATATAATCATCATACAAGATTTTTCATCATGTTTGTCGTTTAAAAATTGTAGACATTTTTCTTCGTCAGTGAAAATATCGACGATGTTAATCACTTGTTGTAATTGATTGATTGTATTTCGAGAATCATCATTATTTTCATCGATATTATTATCGAGCCATATCAAAAGAATATTTTGAAATTTTTGTTCACCGATACGATGCGAATGATGAACGACATCTTTTGATTCGACTTCCGAAGATTTTGTTTCATTCATGTTGCGAGGAACGATTATAGAGTGACAGAATAGTTTTTTTTCTTTTTCTGTTAAATATGTTGTTATAGCAACGTACATTTTTAATACTACATCTATCATAGGATCAAGAACATGAAATATGACTTCGATATTCTTTTATGCAGTTATATCCTTTTGGATTCAGTGAAAAAATTGTGATTTTTGTTTTACGTGTAAAATTCGTTTATTTTGCAGATAAAAGAATTTGAAGAGAATCAACAATTGCACTACCACGATGTGGTGCAAGTTCAATTGTTAATGTTGTATTTCCATTCACAGACATTGTTGAAGTTGAAGTGATTGATATTAGAATACTTTGAACTGTCTTCGGTCGAATACGATAATCTCTCACAAAAATAAATCCATCGTGACTTGTGATAGCTGTTGTTATATCGATATCATCGATTAAATATTGAATTTTCCATCCATTTTCGATGTTCGATGAATTGAAAGCACGAATACATGCAGCATAATCTAACCATTCACTATAATCAGCTATATGAACTGTATGATTGACAGCTAGTGCATCTATTGGCAAACTAACGATTAAATCAAGTTCAGTTGATTGAATTTTATAACGATATTGACCGATGTTATTTTGATGCATGTAGAGATCAAGTGTTTCTGGTTCACCATCTCGATGTTTAAGAGCATAATAAGCCATACCTGATGTTGTATTAGCTGGACGACCATTGACTTGTTCAGGTACAGCTGGAATTACACTATCACCATATTCATAGATCATCCAAATATCTGGATCTGCATCATTATCTTCATGTTCTTGCATAGCAGATATGCCTACAGGAAGAAAATCTCGAATTGAATCATATGATGAGACGCCAGCACCGTATGGACAAATCATTATAGCTGATGTTCTACCAAGACGACGTGCGTATTGTACAAGTGAATAACTACCTTCACGCATTTGTTGGAAATTAATTTGCCAAAGACCCATTGGTCCATCAGTTGAAACTCCATCGGATTGATTGATCCAAGCACGAAATTGTGCATTCGAATACGGTCCAGTACCGGGATCATTCAAAATATTTCCTGAAATAGCCCATGGGCCAATCTGTACGAAATCTGGTCGACGAGATACAGGCTCCGTTAGATTGTAATAAGCTAGAATTTGATCTCGTTCAACCGTCCAACCATAATTCTGACTAGTATAACTAATATTCCAACTGGCATTATGAAATATCATAATTTCGGCTTTGTCCGTATCCAATGCTTGATGTTTGGGATCGGCATCACTTTCATAATAGAGAAGAGTATTACGAAAAATTTTCGAGAATTGACGTAAATCATCGGGTTTCATATTGACAAGTAATTGAAGAAAATTCACATAGAAACCATCGACATTCTGTTGAACGTATGTCCATTGAGAAGTATAATTTAATAATTGATGAAAAAGATCCAATTCACCATAGTATATTTTCTGTTTTGCTGTTCTACTCGTATCGAACAATAGCAATGTATAGAACAAAATTGTTAAAGCACTATGAATTGAATATGAAAACATTGTTTTTCTTCGTTTTTTTTTTGTTTAATGATAAAGAATCGTAGATAACACGGCAAAGAAAAAGAATATTATGTAGAAAGCATTAGATAAGAAAATAGAAAGAAAAATGTTAAATATTGGGACATATACTACGGATAGTTTTAATATGAAAACTAAGCGATGAAAAAAGTTGTTTATTGTGATGCATACATTTCGACTGTGTCTGTACAACCACTACTGAACCTTCCACCAGTAACTATTAATTTTCCATCGAGTAAAACAGATACTGCATGATAACTTCTTTGTTGATTCATAGTTGGTGCGCTTGTCCATAAGCCTGTTGATGGATTGTATATTTCAGCAGTGTTCATTGTGCCGCACAGTGCATCACCGCCTGTGACTAATACATTTCCATTATTCAATAGTGTTGCTGTATGAGATTGTCGCATATAATTCATAGAATTTGTAATGGACCATGTTCCAGTTGATGGATCGTATAATTCAGCATTATTTGTAACGCCATTATTTCCATATCCACCTGCTACTAATACATTTCCATTATTCAATAATGTTGCTGTATGATCTGCACGCTCATAATTCATAGAATTTATAATGGACCACGTTCCAGTTGATGGATCGTACAATTCAGCATTATTTGTAACGCCATTATTTCCATATCCACCTGCTACTAATACTTTTCCGTCAGATAATACCACAGCTATGTGTCTAGCTCGGTCATAATTCAGATTACCAGTATTTGTCCATGTATCAGTTAATGGATCATACAACTCAGCGCTATTCAGATAACCATTATATCCATAACCGCCGGTAACTAATACTGTTCCATTGGATAATACCGACGCAGTATGCAGATATCGACCATTATTCATATCACCAGTTGAAGTCCACATTTCTATTGACGGATCGTACAATTCAGTCATGTTCATCGATCCATAAAAAAAGTTATAGTTATATCCACCTGCTACTAATACTTTTCCATTAGGTAATACTGTTGCTGTATGTTGAGATCTTGGATAAATGATATTACCAGTAAGTGTCCATGTTTCTGTTGATGGATCGTACAGTTCAGTAGTATTCAAAAAACCATCATGTTCATATCCGCCAGCTACCAACACTTTTCCATTTGTTAATACTGATACTGTGTGATAGTATCGGTTATGATTCATATCATGAATAGGTGACCAAACATTTGTAGATGGATTATATAATTCTGCCGTATAGTTTAAATTTCTTACTGCAGTACCACCAATAGCCAATACTTTACTATTGAATAAAACTGATGCTGTATGACCAGATCGACTGTAAAACATGCTGGGAGCGGGTAACCACGTTCCTGTTGAATACTTAAACACTGCGGTCGTATTCGAATAACTCTCGGTGGCCAAGACATTTCCGTCAGCCAATGTTGATACTGTTGCTTGTATTGAAGCTTGATCTATATTACCAGTAGTTGTCCATGTTTCTGTTGATGGATCGTACAATTCAGAACTGTTCGAATAATAATATGAATATCCACTCGTTATTAATACTTTTCCATCAGATAATACGGAGGCTAAATGCTGCGTTCGAACATTATTCATATTACTTGTATTTGCCCATGTTTCAGTTAATGGATCATACAATTCACAGCTACTCAAATAACCATAGATCCCATTTCCACCTGCTACTAATACTTTTCCGTTAGGTAATACTGATGCTGTATGTAGAGCTCGACTGTAACTCATACTTCCAGTGCTTGTCCATGTTCCTGTTGATGGATCATACAATTCAGCACTATTCAGATAACCATTAGATCCATAGCCGCCAGCTATTAACACTTTCCCATTGGATAATACTGATGCTGTGTACGATCTTCGTTCTATTGTCATGTTACCAGTTAGACTCCATACTCCCGTCGTTTCGTCATACAATTCGCAACTATTTCGACAGAAAATGCATACATATATATATATATATATAAGAATATTCTTTTTACCTGACGAGTCTGTTAATATAGGATACATATCCTCCAGCTACCAATATTTTGCCATTTAATAATGTTGATGCTGTGTGTTGAATTCGTTGATAATTCATGGCAGCAGTGTTGGTCCATGTTTCTGTTGCTGGATCGTACAATTCACTAGTGTTCAAAGCGCCATTGTGTCCATTGCCACCGGCTACTAAAACTTTTCCACTGCGTAGAACCGATGACGTATGATACGATCGAGCATAACTCATACGTTCAGTCATTAACCATCCTATCAACAAATATAAAACCGAAAACATGTATTTAAATTTCGATCTCATCTTATACCCAATGACTGACAAAATGTTGTTAAAAACAATGGTAAACATCTTCCTTGTGGTTGACAACATGTATTAATAACACATGCATATTGATTTGACGAACAAGTTCCATTACAAGGTGTTAAAATTGAACAATCAACTGCCGGTCCACAATAACTTGTATTGTTTTGTGTTCGATAACTAAAACAAAGCGTTTGCGAATTACGACAATTATAATCATTGCTTTGACATTGTGTCACAGCACAGTTTGTTGATGTATTCAATGCTGAATGAGAGAATACAGAAGAAACAGAACTAAATTCTACAGTTTCATTATTCGCAGGACAAGTATAAGTCGAAAATTGAAACGATGATCCTAAATAATTAGTTCTATGAATTCATCACATAAAACAATTTAATAAACAAATCACATACCGTGAACAACAACAACGACAAACAAAGTCGTTGTTAAGTAAAAAACTTGCAAAAATTGAATCATACACTGTAACTTGTAAACTTCGAAAAAGAAATGAAGGAATCGTAGAAAAATTCTTCATTATATATGTCAAAAGCGTGTTTGTTCTGCTCTCAGTCGCCGAAAAGAAAAAACAGTTTCTTTATATAAACGAAGCCAGTAATTTGTTTTAAAAGTGACATTGAATTTTTCGCCTAATATTAACACAAACATTACGTTGAGAAGAACGGCGAAAAAGAAAAATATTCTCGGAATGCAGGTGATCAATCCTTTTATTCTGCTTGTTTTGACCACATCTCGTTTAATTATATCATTGATATCGGGATGCGTTGATCCATCAGAAAATACTTGGTTATAAAAAAATATGTACGCCTACTCCTTCTCTAAAATGTATTGGCTGAGATATTTCTTTTGTCAGAACACGACATATACGCAATGACTCAACCTGTATTGAAAAGAAAAATAACCTTGACAAGAAAAAAAAACATGTGAGATTACCCCTCAATATTCACATTTTGTTTTGCAAATATGAGCTGGGCATCCTATTCTACGCATGGTAACGCATGTTTTCTTGGATTAGTTCAATTTTGATTGTTATATCCTTTATGTAGAAGATAAATCAGCAGCGAAAATCCAAGGTGCATTTCGAATGCATCAAGCTCGATCGAAATTAAGAGAGCAAGCTGCTTGGAAGACAAATGAAAAATTAGAATATGCTAGTGAACAAGCAGAAGCCAAAGTTAGAAATAAACAAATGTTTGTTTTCATTTAAAAAAAAAGACTTTTCTTCAATAATTATTAGTTAGGAGAACTATTTGATGCTTTGTTAAATGCATCAGATTCACTTCCACCAGGCATAACAAAAGCACTTGAAAAATTACGATCACCTGCTAGTAATATGGATTTGATTTGTTTATATAAGTATAGAAGACAAATAATTTCTCTCTTTCAGGTGAAAACGAACTTTTCAGATCGGCAGATACTCATATTGATTCCAATTATCAAGGACCACGTATATATACTCAATCGAAAATAGAAAAAATATCTTTTCATTTTTATTCAACAGGTCTCGATGGGCCAATTACTCATAAAGATTTCGTTAATTTAATGGCAAGATTTCAACGTGGACAAGTGAGAATATTCTTTTATATTTTTATTTCTCATTTGAATTTATCTAAGATTTTACATGAAAAATATGTTAATAAAATTCTTCACGAAGCACGAACAGTTCTTAAAACGCTTTCAAATTGCAATCAAATAAATCTCTCCGAATTAGGACGTGTTACTGTTGTCGGAGATTTGCACGGTCAATTATCAGACTTAACACATATATTCGATCAAGTGAAAAACATATTTTTTTTGTATTAAAAAAAGCCAATCATTTGGTTTATACAGAATGGATTACCATCAGCACATAATGCATTTTTATTCAATGGCGATTTTGTTGATCGTGGTAAAAATTCAACTGAAGTCTTTTTATTACTCTTAGTTGCACTTATTCTTAATCCGACTTGTGTTTTTCTTAATCGCGGTAGAAAATTGTGCATTTAATGATTATCTATTTTTATTGTATATCAATTAGGAAATCACGAAGATATGGCACTCAATAAAAATTTTACTTTTCAAAGTGAAGTCACAAAGAAATATCCAGTTCGTTTATTTTGATCTTGTGTTTTTGAATGATCAATTTTACTATTTTTTTAGAAATCTTATAACGATTTGTTGAAATCGTTTTCAAACGTATTTAATTGGTTGCCATTATATTCTATCATCGATACTGGAGTGCACAGAATTATTGTCATGCATGGTGGCATATCCAATCGAATTCATTTATCAAAATTGCAAAGTCTTCCAAGATATCAATGTAAAATTTTACCTTTTTTCTCAGCAAAATAAACTTCTCTGAGTTAGATCTATCGCTCGTATTTAAACCACAATCGAGATTTGGTAAAAGTCAATTGACACCCGAAGAAATCGATGAATTCCATCAAATTCAAGGTACACGGTGGCAATTGAATGAATTCAAAAACAGATGAACGAACTGATTTAGATTTATTATGGAGCGATCCGGATCCTAATCGAAATGCTTCAGGTTGTCGAGAAAATGTCGATCGAGGAACGGCGTATCTTTTTGCCGCCGACATAACTCAATATTTTCTACAGAAATATAATTTATCAATGATTATTCGTTCGCATCAAGTGAAACAAGAAGGATATGAATATCGACATGGTGGCAAAGTTTTAACTATATTTAGTGCATCGAATTACGATGGACATCATAATAATGGAGCTGTTATACGATGGTTTGTAAAAGAGAAAGCGAAAAAAAATCTATTGAGAAGCTTTTCTTTAAAGGGAATTGAATAATCCAGATCCGAAAATTATTCAACATAATGTTCATTCAAATGAGATGAGAAACGAAACTGTCGATTATCATGAATTGTTTAAGATAATCGCTGCAAATCGAACATCTTTAATGGATGATTTTCGAGCAGGAGATAAACAAGGAAATGGTATAAGAATTTATTTTGTAATTAACATCGTTATTTAGTTTATTTTCTTCTTCTCATTAGGACATGTATCATTAAGGCGATGGGAGTTTGTTATGACTAATGTTTTACGAATGTCTCTTCCATGGCTTACCTTACGTTCGAAATTAGTTCACGAAGATTCCGAAGGTGTTTTGTACGAAACAATGTTTCAACGTTATTCATTAAATAATTCAAGAATTCAATTGGTTTGTAATTATATGCATAAATAAAAATCTTCTTGTTTATTTTTATTATAATTTTAGTCGAATTCTGAAGTCAAAGAGAAATTATATCAATGAAAAGATGTTCTATGGAGTATATTTCAATGGATCGATACGAATCATTCAGGTTCAATTAGTCGACAAGAATTTGCTGCAGTTATTCGAGTTCTTATGAAAAATCAACGCATTCATCAAGCTGATCTAAATAACTATGTTGATGAACTAACAAACGCAATGGATGCCGATGGAAATGGTCGAATTGATTTCGATGAATTTTTCAGTAAGAATAAACTTAACAATTATACTCTTTGATTTTCATTCATTTTAGATGGTTTTCAATTGATCTGCGCTAAATAAACAATTTTTTATTTGTAATTTCATAAAATAAAATAAAATATTCGATTATAATTTGTTAAATTTTGTTACACGTGCAGCATAGTATTCAGCAACATATAGGTTATGATCGGAATCTAATTGAATAGCATATGGATAACCTAAACTTTGTCCACCACTACTTGCACCGACAATAGTAACACCAGTCGAACTTCCATTACAATAGAGTTGAACTCGATTGTTATCTCGATCATTGACATAGATATTTTTCCATGGATCTACGATGATTCCAGTTGGTCCTTTCAATTGACTTGCACCGCTACCGGAACTTCCAAGCGTACCTGCCACGATGGTACCACTTGAAGCACCCACTCGCCATCGCATTACTGTAGAAGCAAGATTATTCGAAATGTATAAATCATTACTTGCTTCATCATAAAAGAAACCAGTAGGTCCATTCAATTGACTTACAGAATTACCTAAAACATGTTAAACGAATAAAAACAAACGTTTATTCATATAGAATTCTAATTATAAAACGTACCGCCAGTGCCAGTTCCGGCAACAGTAACACCTGATGAACTAGCTGGAGCCCATTTAGTTACACGATGATTATTATATTCTGCTACGTATAAATTTAAATTTGAATCTACCCACATTCCATATGGATAGTTGACTTGAGTTGATAAACTACCAGCAGTACCAGTACCAGCTGCTATTGTGCCAGTTGAATTACCAATTTGCCATCGTATAACACGCTGATTTACTTGATCACTTACATAAACATTTCGGTTCGAATCAACAAAGAGATAACGTGCACCTGAATTCAATTGACTCATGCTGCTTCCAAGCACTCCTGTTCCGGCTACCATAGTACCATTCTTCGCATTGTATGTATATGCCATGATACGATAGTTACCACTATCCGTTATGTATAGAGTATTATGTGAATCCATATATAATCCAGTAGGTGCAAGTAGTTGATTTAATGCACTGCCATTTAAACCTGTACCTGCATAGATCGTACCAGTCGTATTCCAAAGAGTTCCATCAGCACCTAAAAATTATAACAATAAATATTCGCTATCAAACAGAAACTCTCTTTCGATGCAGGCGTACATGGATTATCCCATGGAATTGTAGTTGTTGTTGTTGTTTCAGTTGTAGTTGTTATCGTTGTTGAAGCGACAGTCGTAGTAGTCGTTGCTGAAGTCGTAACAGTTGTTACTGTAGTAGTTGTTGTTGTTGTTTCAGCTGTTGTGAGCTACACATGTACATGAGAAGAACAGAAAGGAAAGGAAAGGACTGGACCGGAGAAAAGGAAAAGAGAAAGAATGTACATGTGTGCCAAACGGAGAAAAAGATCCCTTCGTGGGACTCGAACCCACACCTTCTGCTATCCGGGCAGATGTCCTAGACCAGTTAGACTAGAAAGGACGACTCAATCTCCGATGAGCGTCGATGATATATCATCGAGCGCTAACACCTCCCCCTTCCAAGGGAAGTATAGTCCCGGGTCACGGCACCATTATGTGAGCTACACATGTACATGAGAAGAACAGAAAGGAAAGGAAAGGACTGGACCGGAGAAAAGGAAAAGAGAAAGAATGTACATGTGTGCCAAACGGAGAAAAAGATCCCTTCGTGGGTAGAGTCCGGCGGGATCATCCCGACCTCTGTTTTTATCCCGAATCTCGGTCCCG
>ERZ778026.1047-NODE-1047-length-37724-cov-11.141257_pt1 | contig 37724 bp, 34 predicted proteins | sample MGYA00375756_ERZ778026 | MGnify/ENA primary metagenome ERZ778026 (study PRJEB29350, sample SAMN05389820) | bioreactor metagenome | isolation source: Ammonium sulfate bioreactor | place: South Africa: University of Cape Town | collected 2014-02-18 ... | reverse complement strand
AACACCTGCTGAAATGTTTGATGAGTGTGTTGCGTTGACCGGTTGAATCCACCGTCGGTAGCTGCCACACGAGAGCCCTTGCCAACCCGCGACGCCGCCGCCCATCGGCCTTGAGCGCTTGCGCCTCGGCCGATAGCTCGCTCCTCAGCCTTGCTGGCCAAAAAAACTAAAGTACAGTGGCGCGTTTTCCGTACAGACGAAAGTACAGTGGCGCATCTCTCTAAAGATCGATGGCGCATGGCTTGCGAGGACGTGAGAAATCAACGAGTTATCTGCGTGACGGGCTGCGTGTTCAGTGGCGTTCCGCAGGAACGCCACTACACATTAGTTTTTCCGCCACTGATCTTTAGTTTTTTCGGTGCGCAGCCGCACTGGTCGGCGGCGAAGTGCGGCCTGCAGGCGCGCACAAAACTTCCGGCGAAAGGCTGGCGCTGAATCACCATGCGGCCTTGCAGGCTGTGGCCTAACGTTGCATCGAGGGCGCCCCTGGCCATGGGGCTGAGTGCACCCAAGATCAGGCAGCCGTGCAGAGTGACTGCCCCAGATCAGGCGCGAACGAGGACCGAAGCCTCGGCTGATGACCTCTGTGGAGTCAGAGGGAGGGAAGCTCCGCCTTCGTGGCGCGATGACGGGGGAGCCTGACCAGGTCGGGCTCGGATGAGGAGCGAAGCCTCTGGCGATGACCTATGCGGGGTGGTTTCGAGTGCTCGGCCACCCTTCCTCACTGGCATGATGAGGGGTGAGCATCGCTTGGATGGCTCAAATCGAGCCTGAGTGACGCGCTTCCGGGGATTTCGCGGCCACCATGCCGCCCGCTACAGGGAGGCTTATGCGAGACACCAACGGCGCTGCACTGCATCTCTCACACTCTATTTCGCAGAAGCAGTCATTCATCGAAAAAAGACGATGCTATCCAAATCCCATCCCATCATGCCTACCTATAGTTACTTCGACTTATTTGCAGATGCCCTTACTCGTTGGCCATCGATGGGGATGAATCGGGCCCCAGTAGTGAGTATTGAACAGCCATCGACGAAACAGGTGCAACAAGCCTATGCCTTTGTGCACGACCAATACCACTTATGGCGCACATCAATACCAGGATACCTAGGCAACCAATGCATGGAAGTCACAACACGGCTGTATGGACTACTCAACTCCCGAGATATCAAAGCTGACATAGTTATCGGTTCTGTTAGTACCGAACAATACAGATTTTTCAATTGCGACGTGCCGTACCTGCGTGAATTGGCCAAAGAGCTGGTTGATGAAACCGTACCTATCGACCTACATGCTTGGATAACGCTGGGCGGGGATTCTGTTATCGATTTCACATTGCCATCCAAATTGGCCAGAAATCATGGCGCTCCCCAAAATCTAATGAATGAAGGCTTTTGCGCTGATGCGACAGGCATGGCGAAACACATGGGGCTGTACTACGAACCAATGCTTGTAGGCAGTCAATACCTTGCACTCGTAAACTCAGCAGACCCTCACGAAATACTTCTACGACTTATCGGACGATAGGCATTCGCCTGATTTAAGCCATTGAGCGAAAATGTGTAATTGGCTGCTCTGGCTCGGTTGCCATCATCGGGTCTCTGTTGTAGAACGCGTGCTATCGGTCAGCAGCGGTCTTTGGAGATGTACCTGCAAGCGACTGCTTTTGTCTGTATGAGCGGTCTGTCCCCGGATGGCAAACTAGATGGCGCTGCGCTACAAACCGAGGGTACCCTCAGCGGTTTTTCGTATCAGTCAGTGACCGACCCATTTCGACCGTTCGGAACGCCTCGATCAACGACTGCTGCGCAGCGAATATGTTCAATACAATTGTGGAGCTGACACCGCTGCCGGCATGTCGCACGAAGCTTCCATTTGAGCCGCTACCGTAACTTGGGCGCTAGCTTACACTGGCAGTGAAACTTTCCCGTATCAGGAATCTCTACTAGGAGTTAACCGTGTCAACTTGGGCATCAGTGGATCTGGGCTGCATGAGAGTCACAGAAATGCAGAATCACATCAACCCGTGGTACTTCAAAAGAAAAGAACGGACGGTCGAAACGTCCGAAGATGTAGACTTCCCCGTGAGATACCTCTACAAGGCACCAGTAGAAGTCATCGCACGCCGCCTAGCTCTGGACGGCTACGACAATGATTCGCTGCGCACGGACTTCACCAAGGAGCTGGCGCGAAAGGTTCAGTTATGCAGGCTCATGATTTCGGAGGATTTGGACCGTGACGGAGCGAATGCTGAACTTTTGCCCGTTCTAGAGAACAGCACCCTTGAGGATTGGCTTGCCCGCCTCAAGAAGATCGCTACCGAAAACCTCGATGCCACGACTTTTGGAGAGAAGCGCACTAACTACAGCGATCAGCTTTTGAATTACATGCTGAGTGGCGCCGATGGATTTATCTTTTCAGACGAGCCTGGGATGGGCGGATTTGGCTTTCCATGCTCAACAGAAAATATGTATGCAGTGGCGCTGATAGAAGTGATGCCGAATGAAAAATTCTTTGTCCTTGATGCAACCAACATGGTCGACTCAGGATGGACAGAGGATTTTGACGACTTGACCGAATACCACTCTGACAGTACACATTTCTTCAAGGACTTCACAGACTCGCTCGATTCGACCAAGGCCTTGGCAAATCTGGCACCAGATAACCCAGCTCTCATGCACTTGCTCTATGCCAACGTCATTACAGTAATGGAAGCCTACCTCAGCGACACCCTCAAGAAGCAGGTCATGAAGCGCAACGCAGTGTTAAGGCGATTTGTCCAAAGCCACGATGCATTCAAAAACAGCAAAAAAGAGCCAATAAGCGAAATCTTCAACACATACGACAAGATATTGAAACTGGCGAATGATGCTATTGACGAGATCAGCTTTCACAACGTTGTGACCGCGAAGACTCTCTATGAGAACGTACTGTCAGTCAATTTTCCAAAGGACGTTGCCTGGCTGATGAAAGCCACCACCAATCGACATGACATCGTTCACCGCAACGGCAGAACCTTAAAGAATGATGTCCTGAATATTGCCAGTGCAGACATCGACGAACTCGTCACAAAAGTCCTAGCCTTAGTCAAGGAGATTGACGCACAGGTGAAGGATGGGCTGCTGGACAATATTGATTGATTATGGAGTGCCAGTCCAGGTCATCCACGAAGCCTGTTGCGTAACGCCACAACTCATTAGTCTCGTCGCCACTGATCTTTAATTCTTTCTCGGCGCGGTCGCGCTGGCCAGCGGCGAAGCGCGGACTGCAGGAGCACACAGAACTTCCGGCGAAAGGCTGGCGCTGAATCACCATGCGGCCTTGCAGGCTGTGGCCTCACGTCGCATCGAGGGCGCCCCTGGCCATGGGGCTGAGTGCATCCAAGATCAGCCAACCGTGCAGAGTGACTGCAGTGGATCTGGCGCGAACGAGTACCGACGCCTCGGCCGGTAACCTCTGTGGCGTCAGAGGCAGTCCGCCTTCGTGGCGAGATGACGGGCCAGTCCTAAAGGGGAGTTTGACCAGGTGGGCGCGGATGAGGAGCGAAGACTCTGGCGATGACCTATGCGGGGTGGTTTTGAGTGCTCGACCGCCCTGCCTCACTGGCGCATGAGAGGTGAGCATCGTCTGGATGGCTCAAATAGAGCCTGAGTGGCGAGCTCCCGTGGACTTCACGGCCACCATGCCGCCCGCTACAGGGAGGCTTATGCGCGACACCAGGGACGCTTAGCGCCCCGTAGCAAGGCTTGCCCTCGCACAAGGACAGCTGTCGGCCAGGAGCAGTCGGGGGGTGTAGAAAATCGGTGGCTCAACGAATAAGGTAAGCTTAATGGCCTGCCGCCCATTCCGAAACGTCAAACGAATCGATATCCCACGTGGTACGGGACAATCGGCATCCATAAACGGATAGTCCTGGATAAATCCCATGATACTCACGCAATTCAGCTTTTGCGGCACTTACAGACATAAGTAGAGGGTGCCTCATGCCAAAATATATCTCCTTAATCGCTCCATCAGGGAGCCTATAGCAATAGAGCGTCTTGTTGTGTAACTTGAGTTCATCAAAAGTGCCGCTTTGATTAGTGCCGTCCTCCCTGTCCGATAGGCATTTCACTACCCTAACTTCTTCTTCATAAGCCCAGCAGGCAGGTTTTTGGAGAAATGTGCGTTGCAGCTTTTCTTCATGGCCAGCAGGATAGTGATGTGTATGACCTACTAAAATAGGATCGGTGCCTTTAAACGATGGCAAGGGGTGTGTCGGCCGGGTATGTGTATAAATAACATTTCCAAATTGTGCAGGTACTAAGCAACGTTGCACATCAAGAAATCCAGACATTTCTACATCAATACCAAGCACCACGCCTCGATGTTCGTCTCCGTAATGAGCCCACATTAAAGAGTTCAATGGATTTCGTGTAAGGCACAGAACCCCATGTGTATCCGACCAGATGGATTGCATAGCCGACGACCGAATACCATCTAATAAAAGCGTAAGCGAATTATTTCCCTGCGGCGGATAAGCCGCCTTCAACTCATACGGGTCATTAAACGTATTCGGCTTAGTAAATCCAATTGATCGATTTTTGAGTATCGATATTGCTGCTGATGCGGACATATATTTATATAGGATCACTCGATAACTCCCGGAAGCCAATGCAATATATAGCTCACCTTTAAATGACGGGTTTATGCATTTTATCTGAATGACTGGCCAGGTTCGAGCAGAGCCAGCGCCTTTAGGCCAGAAGCAGCCGTCCGGCGCGTGGCCGCAAACGGCAGGTCTAGGCTGGTTTCCGACGTGCAGCAGAGAAAACAAGACGACCGCTCTCGACCAAATTCGGCCGTCTGAATTTTCCACCTTAAAAATCGTTCTGAGTTGCTTGCAGTTATCGAAGTCGCCAGTTTGTGGTCACATCGCGCAGATAGTCTTCGTCGCGAACACCATACTTCATGTTCGACCATTTTTCCGTGATTCCGCAAATCTTTTGATAATGTTCGAAATTCGCAGGAATATCCATAGTCGTACGCCAAGAAGATAATTCATCATTGTCCGTTGCACATCTCAATTTCCCAGTGTAGCCCTGCATGCCCAACCTCACAGCTAGATGTGTCAGGCCATAATCACCCCCACATATCCGGTGTTCAAGAGATGCGGTCTCGATGCTCTGCAATCTGAAAACGTGAGATGGATAATAATCTTCTTGCGTATCATTGCGCATAGGTCGCTGAAAATTCAATGCCCAGAATAATGAAGCTACAATATAAATACAAACATTATAATTCGCAACACACAAGGCACCCTTATTAAGGTTCTCATATTCTGAGGCTGGAAAATAGAACTTCTCAAACTCCGTAAGCATGAATTGAAATGCGTAAGTATCCGCAATAATTTCACGAGCGTGTACGGCAAGACTATCAGTCTCATTTTTTTCTTCAGCACAACTAACAGCCTCATGGATGACTATATTATCAGATGCTGAAGGGATCTTTCCTTCGGACTTATCGCCTCGTCTTTCACCATGTAAATTGTGGAGATGCCCTATCTCATGCAACACGATAAATACAAACATTCCCTCCACAAACATTTCAAACATTTTTCTGTGGCTTTCTTCATGAATCCACCAAAAATCATTATTCGACCATTCAAAATCTCCATCTTTTAACCAAGAGCTTAAATTATCCCTCCAAGGCTCGTAGAACTTTTCATCATTATTTCTTAGGCGACGCTCGGCCCCCACCATCATGGCTGACGTACGAAATATCAGCTCCACCATTCCTTTGCACACCAAAACAGCTTGATGGCCGTGAATAGCTGCGGCTTGGACTCGCACACTATCCAGAAGATAAAAACTTGAATTACCCTCTGGATATTTACGACATAACCACTGACCGATATCATTCAACTCAGAATAAATATCATCTTCTTCAAGAGAAAAATCAAGAAACGCCTCTCCTGTTTTGGAGAAGATTTTCCTCCTAATATACTCTTCTACAGAATCTTTGTAATCTTTCATTTCAACATTCTCTTGATCTAAGAATCCCTAGTGTTTATATATTTTCACAAAGAATAGATCTTTGTTGTTGAAGTCATTTTCTGATTGGAAATTCAGCGATACATCCTTTGCAAGAGCGACGACAGTCCTTGTTGCCACACCATCTGCAGCAAGTTCCCACTCCCGTTTTTAGTCTTGATTTTAGTAGCGTGGTGCAAGCGCGACCGAACGCTTCTCGACCAATATCGTGCGCTCGACGGCCAAAGCTGGGTGACCGCAACCGCAGAGAAACCGACAGATACGCACGAACGCTGAGCGACGGCAGCGCGGAACGGTAGCGGCCACACGAGAGCCCTTGGCAAGCCGCGACGCCGCCGCACATCTGCCCTGAGCGCTTGCTCCTCGGCCGATAGCTCGCTCCTCAGCCTTGCTGGCCAAAAAAACTAAAGTACAGTGGCGCGTTTTCCGTACAGACGAAAGTACAGTGGCGCATCTCTCTAAAGATCGATGGCGCATGGCTTGCGAGGACGTGATAAATCAACGAGTTATCTGCGTGACGCGCTGCGCGTTCAGTGGCGTTCCGCAGGCGGCTTTCTGATGATCCATCTCTACGGGCCACGGATCACTCCATGCACGTTGCGTCGCGCTGCAATGCTGCCGCCGTACACTTGACCGCTCTCGCCGAAATTGGCCTCACCGCCGTGGAAATGTCAGCCAGTTCATGTGCCTCATCGGCACCGGAGCAGGGTCGGGATAATCCGATAAGGTTCGTGAGTCATAAAAAAAATATTGGTGGTTTCGATGAGAATTGAGGCTTTGTTGATTTCGTTGAGATCCGTCGAAAGCGGATTTCCAACGAACTGAGAATTTACCCAAAATGAATCAGACTGAAGAATTTTTACTGGGAATGGGTGCGGATACTTCAACCGCTCCGAACTTGTCGATGAAACTCAGCATATCTGACATTGAGGTGATGTCTGAGATAGAGCTCGAAAACCTGGGGCTGACAAAGCTTGCAGCTAAGTCGATTAAGAAAAGGCGGCCACCAATACCAGTAGCGAATTTGCGGAAAGTGCTCTCAGCGAATTTTTACGTGTGCTGCGTATGTAAAAATCGAAAACTAGATGTCGTTGTTCATCACATTCGACCGTACGCCCAGTCGCGCGATCATGACTGCGAAAATCTCGCTGTTCTATGTTTGCAACATCACTCGGAGGCACACTACGTTGTTCGCGAGGATGCGCAGAATCTTACTGCGGACAAAATTACATATAGCAAAAAAATGTGGGAAAAATTGTCCGCTGAAATTCAGGTGGACATAGCCAAATCTCGGCAGAACCACGTCTGGTCGGAACCATGCCACTGGGACTGGGTCAATTTCCCTAGACTCGTTTCCTTAGTCGAAGAAAGAGGCCTTGTTGTAAATGAGGGCATTGGGTACGAAGACCTAAGAGCGGCAGGAGTAGTTGATGAACACGGTCGATTTCTTGGCTCGGATTGGAAAAATCCTCGCATCAAAAGCAACGATTATTTTTCCGCCGGAGTAAATCAATTCAATATCGCTCTGCACATCGGAAGGATTTTTGAGACTCTCGCCGAGAGAGTGCAAATATTCGATTTAACCGCATATCTCGCGAATTGTCCGAGGTTCTTTGCAGGATGTCTCTCCGAGGGGGATTATGTTGCAGTGAAAGCCCCATTTACCTATCGGCAGCTTTTCGACGGAACGATGGTGGCTGAAACGTCATCGGATGCATGGAGCATTTCTTTTTCATTTGACCCTTACTACTGCCTTACCAGCACTTCACGATTCAATTATCAATCTAGTAAGCCTGTAAATCAGACGCTATTTGGAATAATCCGATCAAGCGCTCCGGACGCGGGGCGCCAAGCTCTGATCATCTCACCTCTAGGTACAAGCCCAACGTTTTCACCTCACAGACCTCTAATGGGCGGCTTCATTAGGGAAACAGAGCCGCAATAAGTGATGTTCTGATCTGGAGGTAGAAAAGCTTCCGGAGCTACTGAGAGTCTAGTCAATACAAGTTGCTATTTCCGCCACTCTCAATGGATGCGTGGTGGGGCCAACTGCCTGCCGCGAGCATCCGTGCCGACCGTCAGGTAACCAGTCGGCAGTTTCGAAGATCGACCGACTCCTGTGGGTCGGAAGCCGTCGCTCGGAAGTCCGCAACGTACGGCGGCTCCTGGCCGAGAGTGCCATCTCGCTTATGCCCCCGTTAGCAGTCACTGGCTCGTTTGATCTCAACGGCGAATGTCCGTTATGGGGAGTAACGATGATCGCGTACTTCCGGCAAGAAGCGGGCGGTCAAGGTATGACGTGCTAGCGACCGCATCAGGTTGAAGATTCGGACGTTTGGGTTGGCTCTGCTAAGTTTCAGCTTCTAACATAGGGGCTTCATTCCTAAACTATCGTCGAACCGTTGAGTTCGCTATCGTCAACCAGCAGACTAAAATCCGTCCAGAATCTCTTTTTCAGATTTTCCAAGGGCTCGGACTGGATCATCTTGCCGTCGCCTGCGACCTTATTTACTACTCGGGTCACGTCAATTTTCCATGTGTGGTCAAGGGTGCCGTGAAGGCCTAGCAGTGCGAGCAACGCGGCAGGTGACTTTGCACGGACAAACGCAGCGCGCGGGACTGCCAACCGCTCGCTGCCCAAGCCTTCGCGAAGTTGCTGCAGACAGGTTTTAATCGCATTACGACTACTGCCATGCCCCCGTTGAATGAGTCCGTTTTCGAATGCGAGCAAAACATACAAGTCCGTGTACAGATAGTCGACCTCCAGTCGTCCATCGTCCTCCACGCGGTATCGGATCAGTACAACCCCGCCAGCAACACCCTCTCCTTGCGGAGAAGCCTCAAAGCCGAGCTTGTCGATTTGATAAAATGTCGGCCGAAGGATGCGTTTGTGGATATTCCAAATATTGGTTGCAGCCGCAGCGCCCACTGACTTGACTTGCGTCTTCATCAACGAATCTTGGTCGTCGAATATTAAGTCAAAGCCGTCGTGATCAACGTCATCCCAATATGTGTTTAGGTAATATCCTCTAGCTGCCGCCACCACCTTCAGGTCAAAGCAAAGCCGATGCATGAGAATGGCTTCTTTCGCGTGAGAGTTACTCGGATCGTTCAGGAATCTATACAGAGTTGAGTCGGCGATTTGCATTACAGATCTTCTTAAGTCACGTATCTGTGCAAGCATATGCCAATTTTGACGACGGAATCTTCATCTGGGGACGATGGCGATGAAAGCGAATCCACCTGAGACTTGATGCGCGAACTCTGCGCCGTCGAGGTTGTGAACGATTGCTTCGGGTCGGTAGCTGCCACAGGAGAGCCCTTTGCAACCCGCGACGCCGCAGCACATCGGCCTTGAGCGCTTGCGCCTCGGCCGATAGCTCGCTCCTCAGCCTTGCTGGCCAAAAAAACTAAAGTACAGTGGCGCGTTTTCCGTACAGACGAAAGTACAGTGGCGCATCTCTCTAAAGATTGATGGCGCATGGCTTGTGAGGACGTGGGGAATCAACGGCTTATCTGCGTGACGTGCTGCGTGTTCAGTGGCGTTCCGCATCTGCTGCGGAACGCCACTACACATTAGTTTTTCCGCCACTGATCTTTAGTTTTTTCGGGGCGCGCACGCGCTGGCCAGCGGCTCAGCGTGGCCTGCAGGAGCACACAGAACTTACGGCGAAAGGCTGGCGCTGAATCACCATGCAGCCTTGCGGGCTGTGCCCGAACCTCGCATCGAGGGCACCCCTGGCCGTGGGGCTAAGCGCACCCAGGATCAGCCAGCCGTGCAGAGTGACTGCCCTCGATCAGGCGCGAACGAGACCGAAGCCCCGGCTGGTGACCTCTGTGGAGTCAGGGAGGGAAGCTCCGCCTTCGTGGCGCGATGACGGGGGCCTGACCAGGTCGGGGACGGATGAGGAGCGGAGCCGCTGGCGATGACCTATGCGGCGTAGTTTCGAGTGATCGACCGCCCTGCCTCAGCGGCGCGATGAGGGGTGAGCATCGTTTGAATAGCTCAAATCGAGCCTGAGTGGCGCGCTCCCGGGGATGTCGCGGCCACCATGCCCCACGCTACAGGGAGGCTTATGCGCGACACCAGGGTCGCTTAGCGCTCCGTAGAAAGGCATGCCCTCGCACAAGGACAGCTGTCGGCTAGGAGCGGTCGGTCGAGGCGCCCGCCTGGCCGACAGCGTTAGGCTGTGAGCGGTCTGTCGCCGGACGGCAGACTTGATGGGGCAGCGCGACAAACATGAGGTACCTATCAGCGGTCGTTCGCGTTAGCTACGCCTGTCGCTCCACGGACGCTCCAGTTGGAAGCGTCCCAGCCTGTTTCGGTAAGGTGTGGCGTTTCCCGAAGTGTAGCCTTCGGGACGGATTACTAGAGATTTTTACTGATGCACCGGCACAGTGCACAGTTCAAAGTGGTTTCATGCTTTTGTGTATTTGGTCGCGGTGCCCGCTCTGTCAAGGGCGGTCCAGAGCCTATCTGCTGGACGGCGGCTCTCGGCGTCACTATTTCTGCCCCTCTTGTGGCGAGTTTGAGATGACGAGGGCTGCGCTGTCGGCCATCTGTCGTGCGGCCGCGCCCGTACGTGAGCAACTTTTGATCAAAATGAGAGCAGTTCATTGCAATCGCCTGGCCGATATCAGGCTGGCGGACGAGAGCGATTTTTTGGAGCGCTTGGAGGTGGCTGTCAAAAAGCGCCGCGCCTGAGGACGTGCTAGATCAGTGCCGAGAACCCACTACTGGACGCACGCGCGTGGTGAAGGCGTAGAGTGTTCTGGTCAGCACTGCTCCCATGTGTCGGGTGCACGGTCTGAGTGAGGTGCCAAATGCCAAAAAAGTACAAAGCTCTTCTCGAACGGAAGGCGGCCTTGGATGCTGAGATCAACGTGCTTGATGCCGGAAAGCCGAAGGCCATCCAAGCGGCTCGTCAGCTTGTACGTGATCACCACTTGGAGAACAGCGACTTGTTTGCCGCCGGCCAGCTGAGGCAAAACACCGCACGCTACCGCAACCCCAAGACTGGCGAGACATGGTCAGGCCGAGGGCGTCCGCCTCGCTGGATCGAGGGACGTGACCGCAAGCCGTTTGAGGCTTGAGCGGGAGGTGGCTACCTCAAATGCGCTCGCCAGCACTCCAGCTTTCTCTGGTGCATTGGGGAGCGTTGGGCGTGATCGGCAGAGATGCTTCTGCGGTGGACGATGCCATTCCAATAGTTCGGTGAGCCCGAAATGAGGCTTGCGGACGCTTGGAAATAAGCCATATAGCGGCAATGATGATCAGCGTTCCCAATAGCAAAAAACCCAACGTGGCATACGGACTCCAGGAAGATCCGACGTTTGGGCCGTAAGGGGCGTCTTCCAAATGGTCATCCTGCATTGGGAGGTGCCGCCCTAGCTATCGATGACCAAGGCTTCTGCCGCCCTGCCTGCTGACTGTAGGGTTGCGTCATAGTTGCCGCCGCTCATATCGTGGAAGTTAGCGGATGCTACGCTTGGTTGCCGCCTCCACCAATATGTAGCTTCTCCCAGGCTGTGAGGCCGTACAGGTGGCAAGCGACGTGCCCGCCATGACTAGGCCAACCCCCTATCTCGTCATTTCGTTTTGGACTGCATAGGTCGGGTACAACAGGTTCAGCGTTTCCCTCGCTCGGTCCTTCGTCAGGGTGCTGCCATGCCAGATTCATTCCAAGCCCCATGCCCCTTGTGCAACCTCCCCTGCACTGCGTTTCTTGAAGATTACGGGAAGTGGATGCACTTTTCCTGCCGATGTTGTCGCGAACTAAAGGTGAGCAAGATGGTGATCGGCAGGCTCCGCGCTGAATCTAATGACGTGCGCGAGCAGCTATCGCAGCAGGCTCGAGCGCTGGTTGAGGGGGAGTATTTGCACATTGCTGCTGCCGATCAGGGGTCCCTCCAACCAAGGGGGCTGTCAGCTTGGATTGAAGAGGTGCGGCGTTCCTTATGACTGAGAGCGTGCAACCCCACATTTTTGAATAAAATGAGATTCGGTAGCACACAACCAAACGAAACGCCATGACACTTGATTACAAGACGCTTCTGCAGCAAAAGGCAGAGATCGAAGCACGCATTGCGGAAGTCCTGAAAGCCGAAAAAGGCGGGGCCATCGCCAAGGTTCGCGAGCTCGTCCAGCAGTTCCAATTGACCGAAGAAGATTTGTTCAGAACGGGCAAGCGCAAGTCGCCCGTCGGTGCAGGCGTGGCCAAGTACCGCGATCCGTCCACCGGCGCGACGTGGACCGGCCGGGGCAAGCCGCCTGCGTGGATCAAAAGCGCAGTGGACCGAACGGCCTTCGAGATCTGACCAACAGCCCGCAATCGCGGGCTTTGTCTTTTCTGCCCCATCCTTTCACCAGTAGCTTCAGCACCCCCAGCAGAATCGAGAAAGCGGACGAGCTCACGGTAACGGTTGGGCTGGTGTCGTCATCAGGGAGTCATCCTAATCATGCTGACTCGCTTGCGTGAACATGACCAAATCGATTGGAGCCGGGCCAGCATTGATGGCTCCTCGGTACCAAGCCCCCGGGGGGCCAGGAAACGGGCCCAAACCCCACGGACAGAGGCAAGCTCGGCTCCAAGCGGCACATCGTCGTAGATGCCAGAGGCATCCCGCTGGTGATCTTGGTCAGCGGCGCGAACCGGCACGACTCCAAGATGTTCGAGAGGTGCGTGGACGCGATTCCTGCGATTGCTGGCCTGCCAGGACGTCCCCGTAGAAGACCGGCAAAGCTGCACGCCGACAAAGGCTACGACTTCAAGCGATGCCGAGCCCACCTGAGGCAGCGGGGCATCATTGGCCGAATTGCCAGACGAGGCATTGAGAGCAGCGAGCGGCTGGGCAAACACCGGTGGGTGGTGGAGAGGACGCACAGCTGGTTTGTAGGCTTTGGCAAGCTGCGAATCCGCTTTGAAAGACGACTGGATATCCACGAAGCGCTGCTGAAACTGGCAGCGGCGATCATCTGTGCGCGCTTCGTGGATCGGTGGTGTTAGCCACTCTTAGGGCAGGCATTCAACGGGTGCAGGCCGTCGCCAGTCGGCCATAAACGGTCGCCCGGCGCGAGGACTCGAACGGCAGGTTCAGGCTGGTTGCAGTCATCCGACGTTGCGCGGCTTGAAGTCCGGTCTTGCCCTAGAGCGAGGCGCTGCTTTTGGTAGGCCCAACGTATCGACGAGAACTTACTCTATGGCGCGTGCAATCTACAGGCCAAAGCTATCAGAGCTGCGATAACTGCATCGACCTGACTTTCTGCGCATGTCACCTCGGCGGAATCGCTCACCTATCCTATGAAGACGATGCACGGGTCGTTGCCGGGCGTCAAGATGGTCGTGCGAAGCTTGCCGCGAGTGATGCTCACCCGCAGGTTCTGTCGGGCCTGTTCATCCAGATTTTCCCTGGTGTTTCCACGAATGATCCTGTCCGGATTCCCGACGATCTGCTTTTTGAAGTAACGCGGCCAGCCTTCGAAAATGACGACTTCGTCGAACTGCTTTCCTTTAGCCTTGTGCATGTTCATGACGAAGACGCCTGAGGCAGGGCTCGCTTGAGTAGAAAAGTGCTCGCGAACGAACGCCTGACGCGTGATTTCCAGAGCGTTTTCGTAGTGGCCAAAGGTTCGCCATTCCTCCGAGAGTTCCAGACGTAGCTGGGTGCCGCGTTCAAGCAGGCGGATGTTTCTGGCTTCAAGCCCAACCTCCTTACATCGCGGACAAGGACTCGCATCGAGCACTTGTCTAATGGCGCGCCAATCCGCGTCAGGATCACCTGATAGAGCTACAACCCGGGCTTGCTCGTAGGTCTTCAATAGTCCGACCATGATGCTCTTGGCGGGCAGAGCCTTTCCGGCTGCCTTCCTCTGCGCCGACATCGCAAATGCCTTGCGGATGTTGTCCGCCTCCTGCAAATCACCTTTTGCAGGAGCGTCGCCGCCCTTGCCTTGGTAGAAGTTGCAGAGTAGATTGATGAAGCCGTCCAAGTGGAGCAGCGTTGTCGGCTGCATCAGATAGGAGACAACTTCGGCCGCCAGGATGGCAGCGTCGAGTTCGACCGCAGCGGTATGAGATATTTCGGTAAGTTTGCCTGGCGGCTGCCTGAAAAGATCCGACACATTACGCGTCATCTTCTTCGTTGGAACGAGCACTGCAAGGGACCAATCTGCCTTCTTCAAAGCGACCAAGCGTTTGCGGGCAGCGTAAGTCGTCGTGATGAGGGCGACGGCAGCTTCGTTCTCGTTTGCGGGGTAGCCTTTCAGCTCGATACCCGTATACCCGTCGGCCTTCCGGCTGAACTTGCCCTTGAGAACTTCGTTTGCAAACAGCAGGATGTCCGTGCCAGAACTGCGGTGGTTGTCCCCCGTCAGCGGGATCTCCTCCGCCTTGAACACTCCGAGGAACTGGTTGAGTCGCTCGGGGTCCGCGCCAATCCAGTCATAGATGCGTTGCTCCGGATCCGCCAGGGCGAGCAACGTGCTGGTACGACCAAGTTGTTGCACTACTGCCCACTGGTCGCTATTGGTATCTTGAAATTCATCTAAGACAATGAACGGATACCGCGTGGCAACGAGCTTACGCAGTCGCTCGCTGCGCGACAGAAGCCCGGCGACCAGGCTGGCGAACAGGTCGAAGCACACCCGTCCATCTTCCGTCGCGAGTCTTAGGCGCTCCTTGCTCTCTCGTCCTTTCTTTTGGGATCGTTCTTCATCCGTCAGCTTGCTGGCCGGCTTGTAATCCCTGCGGATTGTCGATAGCGCGATCGCTTCGTTGGCGGGCGTCAAAATGGACAGCTTTCGGGGTAGCCCCAATAGATAGCCGTGCGTCTTCAGGATGCGCCAGAAGAAAGAGTGATACGTCTCCACCGTAATCCGGGCACGGACATGCCGAGGAATGTCGTGCTCGTTCTCGATGGCTTCCATCACGCGACTGATGGTCGCGCGGGCGAAACTCAGAAACAGGACCTCCTGTCCCGGTCGCGCGGCCACGGCTACTTCGGCAGCTTTCAGAATCGAGATCGTCGTCTTCCCCGAGCCCGGCCCGCCCGTCACCAACAGGTGGCCGGAGGTCACGAGGACGTCCTTCTGCTTATTGGTGAGTTTCATCAAGCGGCGCCCGGGTCGGCCGCAAGTGCCGCGACCACCGTGGCTACAGCGGGCGCCGCAGCCGCCGGCTGGCACAGAGCTTTAAGGTGCACGCAGGCTTCCCTGATCCACTGAGGGACTTCGGCCTCATCGCATTGAGCGATGAACTCGGCGATCCCCATGTCTCCCTTCTTTTTCGCAAAGTAGGCCATCAATGCGTTGACGACGTCAGCCTTCGGATCCTTGAACTTGTCCAGCAGATCCTGAGGCCAATCAAGCAGATCCGAGAAACGATCCAGCGCCGCCTTGGATGTGTTCTTGAGTACCAGGTTTTCGATGCCCTTTTCGCCGTGCATGAACATATGCTCGACCTGGGCGTTGATCAGCGCTTGGGCTTCGGGTGATTGCAGGTCGCACAATGCGAAGGTGCGCTTGCCGATGCTCCGGTACATCTTGGCCATGTCCGGAATGCTCCCCTCGCCGCCAGCGTCTACTACGCAGACGCCCAGCGATTCGAGCGAGGCATATACAGCCGGGTTCAGTTCGGCTAGGCGCCGGCAAGCTGCGGGGAAAGCGGAAGCCTCGGTTGCACCCTCCGCGATCAGAATGCGGCGCGCCAAAAGGCCCTCGCAGAACCGTGTCCTGAACTCCTGTCTGTACCGCTTAAGTTTCACGCTGTCGGGAAGCGTGACGCCGCTTTGCTTCAATGACCCGGAGCCGTCCCTCGACAAGATGATGGTCTCCGGCAGCGAGAACTCCTCCAGCACATAAGGCGAGTGCGAAGTGAATAGCGTTTGCGATGCGAGCTTGCGAACCTCGTGAATGATGCGCTTCTGTGCGTAAGGAGGGATCGCCGTCTCGGGCTCCTCCATCGCAAAGATGACGTTCTGCTTATCTTCGGCGATCTGCGAGAGCATCGCCAACACCAACATGTTTATCGTCCCTGTGCCCTGACGGTAGAAGGGGGCGGCGTGCGTGCCGTCGCCGGTGGCGATGAACGCCGTGATTACCTTACGCAGATGCTCGCGCGTGAGGTTCGACACCTTCAGATGTGGCTCGATCCCCCACTCCTTAGGCACGTATTTCTTCAAAGCAGTATTGATGCTCTCCAGCACACCGGAGATGCCCAGGCTGGGGTCTTCGGCTACGGAGATCGCCGAGATTCGGCCGATGGCATCCTTCCACATCTTGGGCCGAACTTCCTTGAGGCGGAGGATGATGTCCAACAAGCTGCCGCGCTCCAGGCTCAACGCCCTGGAGCCCGTTCGCACTGAGCGTAGGTATAGCAATCCGCACACCTGTTTGTCCTTCTTCGTGAAGGGCACGGGGGCGTCATCAGAAAGGGTCAACGTGTAGAAGGTCTTTCCCTCAAAGTCATCCTCCTCGGGGTCGTATTGCCCGATGAACGTGACGCGCAAGGCCGGCGAGACGGTCGCTGCGTCAACACCTTCGGGAGCCGGGTCCTGATACAGCTTCTTCTCTTTGCTGTCCCAGAACTCGATGAAGTCGCCAAAGCGCCCCTGCTGTTCTTCCGACAGGTTAGTGATGGTGACTCCAATTCGGATTTGGGGCACATGCACGTCCGGTTCGCCGGTAGGTGCTCCCGCACCCTCAGTTTGATCCCCCGTGACCGGGATGCCCTGTTCCGGTACCTGTCCCGCTGCAACCTGTTGAATATCTCCAGTGTGGTCAACTAAGTCTTCACCAGCTTTGTCTTCCTCGCCTCCCACCGAAGACTGAGGTAGATATCGGCCAAGAAAGAAATCGTGTTCGTCTACTGGAGGCGTGCGATTAAGTCGGTCCGGTCCAAGCACGAGGTCCATCGCTTCCAACACCGTTGTCTTCCCGGTGTTGTTGTCACCGAGCAGTACGGCATGTTGAACGAGTTCCAGCGTGGCTTCCCTTATTCCGCGAAAGTTGTGGATCTCGATACGGGCTACTTGCATTGAATCCCCCTCTTGGGTCTATGGCTCTTGTCACGGAAGTTTTCAGCACTCGCGACTCAACTGTCAAGTGCACGCATAACGTGTTTCCTCATGGTCATTGAAGTCGTTCGGGCCAGAATAGCTGAATGACTGCTCCTAGACACACCGTACATTCCAGAGCGCACGGCGAACGGCCGCTCCCGCTGCGCAGCAGACAGGGGTGATGTCATGCAGCTTTGGTTCTTTGGGCTGTCGGTACGGAAGGTACGCGCAGAACCAGCCAAAGCGCCACAGCAATCAGGCCCCCGCCAACCCCATGGGCCCAGCCTACCGGCTCGTCAAGCACCAGCCATCCCCAAAAAAGGCCGAAGAGAGGGATCACGAAGGTCACTGTGAGCGCCTTCAATGCGCCCACATCCGCAATGAGCCGGAAATACAGAACGTAGCCCAAGGAGGTGCAAAGCATCCCCAGCGCAAGAAGTGACCACCACACGCCGGCCGGTACCCGTTGTAGCGCAATCGGCTCCTGCGCGAGTTGCCAGGCGGCGAAGGGTAAAAGCAGCAACATCGCGCCGACCTGACTCCCCAGGGCGACCAGGCGACTGTCCAGTCCGCCCCGTTGCGCAATCCAACGTGTAGTGAGGAAGCCCGCAAGCGCATAGCAAGCTGTGGCCAGCAGACATGCGGTTATGCCCCCTGCCGCCTGAAGAGGGGCGCTCAATGGTGCGGCACCGGTGAGCACCGCCACGCCCGCGACTCCCAGCAAGACGCCCAGGATCTTCGCGCCAGTGACGCGCTCCCCAAAAACCAGTGAGCCAACGGCTACCGCCATCAACGGTGTGGTGGCGTTGAGGATCGCGCTGTATCCAGTGGGCAAACTGCGCGAAGCCCAAGCGAACAGTAGGAACGGCAACCCGGAATTGATGGCACCCAGTGCCAGCGTTGCCAAAAACTGCCCCTTGAACCGCATCGGCACCCGCATGATTGCAACTAATGCAATCAAGCCGAAAGCGCCCAGCGCCGCCCGACCGAAAGCCGTCGCACTTGCTCCGAGCTCCGGTGAAATGATGCGCATGAAGAGGAAACTGCCGCCCCATAAGGCCGCGAGGATCAAGAGACGAGTCAGACTGGCGAAAGACATGGCTGGGGGGAGGCTGTTGAGCTCTGCTATTGCATGGTTTGCCATCTTCCAGCGAACATCCGTAGCAAACAACGTAGCATTTTTCAAGCAGCGTTGAGTGCAACTCAACTCGATATGGCACCTGACCCCCTTCCACCCTTGCCTGCACTGCGTTTCTTCGAGGCCACCGCGCGCCATGGCAGCGTGACCCGTGCCGCCGCCCAACTGCATGTCACGCCAGGTGCGGTTACGCTGCAGATCCGCAAGCTAGAGACGTTCCTTGGCTGCTCACTTTTTGAGCGTCAAGCCCGTGGCATGGTGCTCACAGCCGAAGGCAACGCTTATGTGGCCGCTTGTCAGGAGGCGTTGGCGCTCATCAGGCAGGCCTCCAGTCGCCTGCGCAGGGGGCAGCAAGTGCGCATATTGCTGAGCTGCACGCCAGGTTTCGCAGTGCAGTGGTTGGTGCCTCGACTGCAGAGCTTTCAAGACGAAGCACCCACGGTGGATGTGCAGATCTCGACCACGAATCGAAAAGTCGATCTTTGGCACGAGGACGTGCATTTCGCGGTACGACACGGTTTGGGCGAAACACCCCAGGGGGCGTGCTCGGTGCCGCTGCTGACCGACGAACTGGTTCCCGTATGCAGCCCTCGCTTGATTGCTCCACGCCGTCGCGCCGTCCTGACGGACATTACCTCCAGCCGCTTGCTGCACGACGAACACCGCGAAGACTGGCGCTTGTGGTGCCTATCCGCAAATGTGCAGGACATCGACACGCAGCGCGGCATGGTGTTTGCTGGCTCCAACGGCGTGGTCGAAGCGGCCCTGGGGGGACGCGGTGTGGCATTGGTTCGTCGATCCCTCATCGAACCCGAATTGGCGGCCCGGCGTTTGGTGGAGGTGCAGGTGCCGGCCCTCCGCACCCCGTTGGGCTATCACCTGCTCTACCGTGAGGCCACGTTGAGGGCTAGCCCTATGTGCGCGTTCTTCGATTGGCTTGTGAAGCAAGCACGCCTTTCTCAATAGGCATCCGACAAGGTTGGAGGATCAGCGTGGCGCGCAACACAGGCAATTCTCAGAAAGGCCTCCTGTGTGCACGTGACCTCCCGAAAGGACAGGGGCGAACGCGCGGAGGGGCGGCCAGTCCATCATCAGCGCGCCGAATACCGGTCTGACTACAGTCAGCTCCAGCGACGAAGGCTGCGACAGTGCCATGTTCCGTACCAAGGTCAAGTAAGTCACAGACCCCATTCGCTGGGCAGCACGGTGGCTTAGACCCCCGTCCTGAGCGGCCTTGCAGGAGACATCGCCTTGAAGGGCTGCGAGGCTGGCGACACGCTATCCACGAAAACTCCTTCAATGGCAGGAGACGCTACTGGGAGTAGCTCTCCTCTACCCTTGCCTGAGCGTAGTCTTCAAAAGATGTAGGCAGGGATGAGGAACGATTCCTACTTGCCTAGACTTCTCTGCAGGTCCTGGGCATGCTCACGATGGTTGACAAGGGCAGGCAGCGTTTTGGCAGCAAAAGCCTTGATCTGCGGATCGTCAGCGTTCTTGCTGGCCTTCTCAAAAAGTTTGATGTCCTTGCGGTGGTCATCAATGCCCACTTCCCGGATGAACTCCTTGTCGAAATGCTTGGCCTCGGCGACCTTGGCCAAGCGGTTTTTCTTTTCTGCAGGCAACTCAGAAGGCAGGACCGCGCTCTTGCTGGTAGCCAAAGCCTTCAGTTCATCGTTCGCTGAGGAATGGTCCTTGACCAACATTTCGCCAAAGGCCTTGACATCAGATGAGTTCGCCTTTTCTTGGGCTAAACGTCCTGCCTCCACTTCATAAAGACCACCAACTGCAGCCTTGTTCAGGAACTCTTGGTCCTTCTTGCTGACTTGGGCGTTCGCACCGACGGAAAGGGCCAAACCAAGAATTGCGGCCACCATCACAGATACCTTTTTCATACTCACTCCTTTCAATACATGTATGGCAAAGAAGTTCTGCCACTCTCATTGATAAACGGATCCTTAACCAACATTACCGTTTTTTGTCATTCTTTTCCTTCCGCCAACTGGCGAAATCTGCGTTTTTATTCTCCGACGTGTCTTCCCGCGTCCGTTCGTTTTGAGCTGGGTCTTCGCTGTGAGAATGGTCAATTTTTCCTGCTTGCTTACTCAGAGAAGCATTCCTGGCGCCCCCAAAGCTACTGGGGCTGCCCGAAAAATAATCCCCACCTCTATTTTTCGGATCCGGCTCGTTTCTGACGTTTCTGGGCTCACCAATATTTCCGACAGAAGCCTTGTAGTTCGCCCTGCCATTAGACCCTTCCTTCATATATCGAGCATGCTCTTCGGCAGACGTGGGAGTTTTCATCTTGGTCATAACAATTTCCAATCCAACTTTGAGAGAGATCGCTAGTAGGTACAAATATTTGGACTACAAGATATCTCCCTATATGGTTGTCATTCGTACGCGGCGCTTATTTACTGCGCACAGCCCATAAGCCCGGGAAAAATCGCCAATATTGATATGATGCTCCTTTCTTATCTGGCCGACTCTGATTCGCCAAATATTTACGCTCCCATCCAGGCTCTGAAAAATCTTCAGATTCTCATCAGAAATATTCAGCTGAAATTGACCGAATATCGAAGTCGAATCAATTGCAATACGCTTTATCGTTTCGGCTTGCTTGCGACTCAATATTCCGTCAGGGCGGCTGCCCATAGATCGCATATGACCTCCTTTCACGGACTCATAAGAATCTCAACTCCTATTTTCTATACAACTTTCAAGCCATTCACATATTCTTTGAAGCGCGTCAACGCGATGCGAGGGCCGTCCTGAGACAGAAAATGAATGATCAGCTCCAGGGTAGAGAACCATTTCCGTCTTAACGTTTCCAGCACTGGCCAGTTTCACATAAAGCTCTTCCGTCTGTGACTTTGGGCAGCGCTCGTCTTCCATACCCTGTATGAATAGCGTCGGAGTTCTCACGTTATCCATAAGGAACGTTGGCGACAATCGATACGCAAGCTGGTGGAATTCACTCTTTTTGGCATCTATGGAGTAAGTGTCAGAATAATACCCACCATCGGAAGTACCAAAATGAGACTCAATATTTCCGACTGGGGCGCACACAACGGCAGCGCTAATCCATTCACACTTTCCAATACTATAGGCTGCCATGAAACCTCCATAGGAAGTTCCACTGACCGCGATGCTGTCGCCAACAACCCCCTCAATCTGCAGCTGCTTCACGATGGCCAGATGCTGCGGCAAATCAAGTTCACCCCATTTGCCGCGCAGCCTGTCCGAGAACTTTCGGCCATAACTGCATGATCCAACCGTGTTGGCTGACAATATCGTCCAACCAGCGCAGGCTAATATCTGCCAATAGGAATGGGCGGAAAACCTCAAATCGACGTAGCTTGCCGGCCCACCATGGAAATCAACAAGCAGCGGGCCCTTCGTTTTTCTTTTTCTCTCGATACCACCTTGCAGTTGCAACACCCATCCATCTATATCCTCCGTTCCGCCATCGCCGTCAGGCGTGCAAAAGCTCCTATACATCACAGCCAGCTTGTCTCTTTCATTCCACCAAGCATTGAAGCTGCTGATTTTCTGCTCTTGCTCCCCGCCGATTGCCTTGTAATAGACTTCCTGCGGGCTTGTCGGATCTTCTGCCGTGTACACAAACCCATCCCCTAGGGCCAATGAATCCAGATGACGGTTGCCTTTGGCAATCACTTTGCATTGCCCCTCCGGCACCGAGATCAAAGCGGCGGACTGCACACCCTCGCGCGCCTGTATGAAACCGACCGAATCGCCGCTTCGGGTCCAGCACAGGTCTCCGGGCACCACCTCCAAGGATTCGGAGCCCAGCCCTTTGACCTCTTTGGTTTCCAGATCTATCAACCAGAGCCTACACTGGGGATCACCTGAATTCAGGGAGCCCGTAAAGACTATCCATCGGCCATCGGGCGACCAGCTGGGTGATGAACTGTTGGCCTGGTCAAAGGACATGCGCTCAGCCCTGCGCACGTTGTCGTTCTCGACATCCAGCACCCAAATATCCGTACAGTGATATTCGTTGGGTTTCTCTCGGGTTCTGGAAATGCATATTTTCTTTCCATCCGGGCTCCACGCCGCACTGCGGACCTCGTAGTCTCCGGAAGTGATCTGGGTCGTCTGCCCATCGTTCACATCGACGACGAACAGGTGACTGCGGGTGCCGAGGATGTAGCCTGTTCCGTTGAGCTTGTAAGGAAGCCTCCAGCACAGCTTCGGAGAATCTGGATCTGGCGCCTTGGCCTTGGCCCCGTCGTCCCGGACGCATCCTTCGTGACGCTGGTTGGGGTCAACGGTGACATTGCCTATCACCAGCAGCCTGTCCCCGGTGGGGCTCCAGCGCGTATCCGAAGCGCCGCGCGCAAGGCTAGTGAGTTGGCGAGGCTCTCCACCATTGCAAGGCAGGAGATAGACCTGGGACGAACCTTGGTTCCGGTTGGACAGATAAGCGATCTGGGAAGCATCGGGGGACCATCGAGGCCCGCTGTCAAGACTGGATCCCCAGGTAAGCTGTCTGGGCTCGTCGCCCACCGGGGAAATCAACCATAGACACGAAAAATACTCATCCTTTTCGCGGTCGGCTCCTTTCACGGAGCAGACAACTTGGTTCTTCGCTGAAACATCAAGTCCGGAAACAACTCTTTCAAGATACACATCTTCCGGAGTAAAGGACTGGGTCATGAAGGCTCCTACTACGTTGAAAAGTACTTGGCATATCCCAAGCCCCGCAAGGCATTAAAGCTACTCATTGCCTCTGATGGACTTGTCGTGTATTTCTCGGATTTTCCTGCAACGCCCCGGAATAAAAACCCAGGCCATGATTCATGTTCTTGCGCTTTTGCTTTGACATAATCCACTCCTAGAGATTTCGGAAAAATCAAAAAACGAGATGCACTCACAACCTTTGAGAATAATCTGCATAGGCAGAGTCACCCTGTCCGGCGAACTCTGTATTTCATTCGTGTTGTCATTGAACAGACTAAGGAGTTAGTACAACCTTGCGACAAGATTCTTCCTGCTTTTCGAATATTTCATATCCTTTGACAATCTCGCTCAAGTCCATGCGATGCGAGATAATTACTTCAGGCTTCATCAATCCGTTAGCAATGTGATCAAGCAGATCGGGGAGGTATTTCTGAACATGCGTCTGCCCCATCTCAAAGCACAGCCCCTTGTCAAAGGCGTCTCCAAAAAGAAAGCCGTGGATGAAGCCCGCATAAACGCCGGGAACGCTGACCACACCGCCGCGTCGGGTAGCCGCAATGCACTGGCGCAGTGCCTTCCCGCTGGAGCCCTCGATCTTCAGGGTGGTCAGTACGGTCTCCACGGCGCTACCCTTGGCCTCAAAGCCCACAGCATCAATCGTGGCATCCACGCCGCGGTTGTGGGTATTTTCAAGAATAAATTCGGCAGGATCATCAATGGCCGAGAAATTGATAGGTATCACGCCATATGTTTGTTTTGCAAATTCCAGCCGGTCAACGTTATCGTCCACCATGAAAATCGTTTCAGCCCCCAGGAAGCGCGCACACAGTGCGCTCATCAACCCTACAGGTCCCGCACCAAATATAGCTAATGTGGACCCCTTGGAGATACGGGCATTGAGTGCCGCCTGATAACCGGTAGGCAGAATATCCGACAGAAAAAGCACCTGATCATCACCCAAAAAATCCGGTATCAGAATTGGCCCAGCGTTGGCCCGAGGAACTCGAGCATATTCCGCCTGTCCACCTGAGTACCCGCCGTACAGGTGGCTGTAGCCAAACAGCCCAGCTCCAGGCCTTACAGACTTTTTGTTGATAATGGCCCCGCGCCCCGAATTGGTTTCTTCGCAAGCAGCAAAAAGTGATCTATTACAGAAAAAACATTCGCCACAAGCAATGACGAACGGCACGACTACTCTATCTCCCTTTTTCAGGTGCTTTACACCTCTTCCTGCTTCTTCGACCACCCCCATGAATTCATGTCCCAGAATATCACCGGTCTCCATTTCAGGAATCTTTCCACGATAGATATGAAGGTCTGAGCCGCATATAGCAGTAGCAGTTACCTTGATGATGATGTCCTCCTCATCTTGCAGTTGAGGATCTGCCACCGTTTCATAACGAACATCCTTGGAACCGTGGTAGGTAAGTGCCTTCATCAGAATCTCCGTCGTTAGATTCGCTGCCACTGAAATTGAGTTTCAACCTCAAGTGGTGGAGCAATTTTTGTGCCCATAATCTCGCGCGCGTAGAACCCTACTGCCGAGCTTGCAGCACGACTCGCGCGCCAGAAGAAAGGCTGCGGAACTGTAGGCATTTGCCGCACGAACCCCGATTCAGACGTTCCCCTGCATTTATTGGGATAGTGCCTAAGCAGCTACAGTCCAACAATTACAGAAAGATGTACAAAGTGCATCCTCAGCGGCAGAATCCAGCAGCGACAATTGGAAATCCCATGGTCTATCACTTGAGCCGTTGACAGCCATCCCGTGACGTCTTGCCGAGGTACTGAGGAAACATTTTGGAGCTTTGACAGAATTGAACAATTTCTCTGAAATCTTAGAATTTCTCTATCAACTCGATGTCGTAGGCAGGTCTTGAGCTTGCACCCGTTTGTTAATAATGGCAACAGTTGAAATAAATTGGGCATCGGTGAAACTTTCTCACCCGAATGAATGAGAATTTTTATTCTCGATACCTTAAGGGGGCAGTGTGCAAAATCAACGCGACACGAATGCTACGGATGAGAATGTAGGTGCGCTACCCCTTTATGGCATGCGCATCTTGGTTGTGGATGATGACTCCGATATCGCTGAGACGATGGCAGCACTGTTGGAAATGGACGGCGCCGAGGCTTCTCCATGCACCAGTGCAAGAGAAGCCTTGAAAAAACTGGCGCAGGGTTCCTGGAACGTTGTCCTCTTGGACATTGGGATGCCTGAAATGGACGGAGTGGAGGTGGCCCAGGTAATTCGGGACTCCGCGCTAGGCGCGCGCCTTTTCATCGTGGCCATTACGGGACATAGCCAGGCACAGATGCGGTCCCGCATAGCTGAGACAGAGTTCGATCTGATTTTTACCAAGCCAGCTGATCCAGAACATCTATGTCGAGCACTTGGAGCTTGGTGGAACGCTCCTGCAAAGGTAAGCATGTAATGGATGCTGGACCGATTCGATAATATTTCGCATGCACAGGAGCGAAAGTTACGGTTAACGGAGAGCGATATGAATGTTTACCAAACCCACGCCAAGAAAAATGACAGCTTGGCTGCTGCCCTTGAAGGGATGTCTTATCTTCCGCCCGGGGATGCACGTCCATCTCGTGACTATGTTGAGGGTATCCCGAGTCCCGACTGCGAGATCGAAGTGGTCTTGCGAAATGCTCATAGCCTAGGCTCTGAGGAACTCAAAGCTGCTGAGCATGCTTTCAAGACAGCCATGTTGACCATCTTTGGCGGTATCTATGGGCTCTATGAAGGGTATGTCGCCAGTTTGGGATGTACAGAAAGCGCCAAGGATTGGCGTGCCAAGACTGCGCTTGCACACGCAAAGGTCCAAGAGGTCATCGCGCATGAATCTGGTGAGGCATTGAGGCTCGGTCAAGCTGGAGGCGCATTTTTCCAAATATCAATCACGCACAAGAGGTAGTTGACCTCTACACCGGTATGGCAAGGTTTTCCGCTGCTTCACCCGCGTATGTACATACCATCGCTTGCCGCGGTTCAGCGTGAGATATGGCAAACTTCGCTATTGCATTAAGGACCAGGTCCTTAATCATCGCTCACCATCCGACCAGTTGATGCTCTCACTGAACACTTGAATGACTGGCGAAGATGCCGCAAAGCAAATGCTTTTCTTGAAGGATTTTCAGCTGCCGTACAATCGCTCGGCACCCACACGCTATATCCTGACATCCGTGCATCAGTGGCAGAAAGCATGACGCACATATCAGTGGCAAAACCCACGATGATCAATTTCTCCGCTTCCATGCGATCGAGGAGATGCTGAAGCGGAGTGGAATGAAATGCCGAATGCTGGGGTTTCAATATCACGAGATCTTTCTCACTGGGGGCGAGGGTCCGCGCTATTTCTCCACGAGGTCCAGATAACCCCATGCATTCGACAAGAATATCAGAAAACTCGCTTTGCCAAGTTCCATAGTTGTCATTGGCATAAATTGCCGGAATATTACGACTTTTAAGCTTGGCTTTAAGCTTCGAGATCTTGGCTGCCGCTCGTACTGCCTCACGAACCAAACCGCCGGCATTCGGGAACTGCAATGGGTTGATTACATCAACCAGCAACAGAACCACCGGACTACGAGGCACATCGGTAGGCTTTAAAACCTGACTACGCGGCATTTTGGTCGTCAGAGCATGGATTTGCGCTGCTGCTCGGCACGCGATGCACCAATGGCCGTCTCCACTTGCTTGATCTCTTCAGGCGGTGGCAGGACGGCCGGCAGACCGAGGCTCTGAATGGCGAGTTCACGGCACCAGCCCTTTGTGTGATAGAGATGATGATCTTCATCCTTCTCCACCCGCGCATGCGCTTCCTTGAGCGCTTTACCTGTCTCACCGGCGGCCACTTCCGCCACCATGCCCAGCAGCTCCCAATTTGCGTGGTCCTTGGTTTCCGCATGCACCACACATTCGCAAGCAACGAGCTGCGCTGCACTGCGATCACCTGCACTGAGCGCCAGTTCCATGGCCTTTACCAGCGACAATCCGATGTGCTTGACCACCTGGCGCGAAGGCGTCACTTCGTCCGCATTAATGCCCAGGAACTCACATGTCGTGCGGACAACGTTCTGGTGGCTTAACGTCTCTTCCAGATATTTTTCCCATTCCTCTTTTAGGTCTTCGTTGATGGCACATTGCAAAGCCGTCCGATAAACCTGTTCTCCGCCGAGTTCCGTTTCCATCATTTGCAACAGCAAATCCTTGAGCTGGACTTCGTCATAGCGTGTCTTGGGCATCATCGTTCTCCAGGGCGAGTGATAGGAATATTGATATTCCTACCGATAGCCATTAATTTCTGTAGGCCTGCACGGACGATGCTGTAGTATTTTTCAGAGAATTTCTGTATGAAGAGCTTGCAGAATTGGCGCGATCGGAATCTACTGGTCTCCCCCTGCACGGCCAGATGCGCTCAGGATGCACATGTTTCTACCCAAACGCTTCGCGGCATACAGAGCTTGGTCTGACAGGTCAATAAGCTTCTCGGCGGTCAAATTTGTGTCATTCCAGTCTGCCGTTGCCACGCCACAGGAAACGGTAACTTTTCCAATATCGCTGCCTTCATGGACAAGCATCAGACTTTCGATCCTTTCTCTCGCACTATTTGCCACTTCCAGGGCACCTTGCCCATCAGTATCCGGAAGAATTGCAACAAACTCCTCGCCTCCGTAGCGTGCCAAGATGTCTCCAGGTCGACGCATAGCTCCTGCAAGGGCTGATGCCACCTGTCTTAGACAATCGTCACCGGCCAAGTGACCATAAATATCGTTGTAATTCTTAAAATGATCTACATCGAAGATTATTGTTGATAGTTTGCGCTGATATCGACGACTTTGTCCGAAAATTTCTGCGAGCCGTAGGTCGAACGCTCGCCGATTGAATATACCCGTCAGACCATCTTGATCCGCGAGTTCGGCAAGCTGCTGGTTCTTCCGCATAATTTGCTCATGAGCATTATGCAGCGCACGGTCAGCATCTCTACGGACCTTCATGCTACGGAAAACATAGCTTCCAGATAGCGCGATAACTGTAATAAGTATTAGTAAACAAATGGCTTGCACTTGGGTAGCGCTACGCCAGTGAGACAGAATTTCCTCCTCTGAGAGCGCTACTGTCACAAAGAGAGGATTATTTCCCAGATGCTCGAAGATGACGAGTCGCCTTATTCCATCGAAAGGGGACGCAAGCAATAGCATTCCGGCCCGTTCATTCTTTGCAATATCCAAGAGTGGATTATTTGGAATGGTTCTACCCAAGTCTTCAACGGAATATGGTCGTCGTACAACGAGAATACCATCGGCAAGACTCAGTGAGATGGCGCCCTGTTCCCCGATATCAAATCCATCCAAAAGATTCAATAGATATCTAACTCTAATCGTAGCAAGAACAACACCCGCAAATCTTCCGTTAGCATCATTGAGACGCTTGGAAACCGGAATAATCCATTCATCCGTGGAACGACTCTGCAACGGCTTACTGATAAGCACTTTTTTACTCGGGCTTTCGCGATGGCTTATAAAGTACTCGCGGTCTGAATTGTTTGCGTTCGGGGGTTGAGTCGCCTGTGTGTGTACGAGCCAATTTCCATTGGCATCATATACAAATATTCCATGCAAATAATCGGCGTTTCCTAGATGGTTGACCATCAATGGCTGAAGCGACTCAAGGGCCGCTGGCTCCATATCTGCTTGCTCAATTATATATTCTATGGTGTTCAGTACCCGTCCGACCTCGCTGAACACACTGTCTAATTGATGTGCAACAGAATGCCCAAGATTCCGAGAAGTTTTTGCGGCCTGAGACCAGGCGTCTGCATGTGCACGCCATGCTAGCCATGCGTTGGTGGCGACCAACAGGAAAGTCAAAAGTCCGAGGGATAGTGCAGCGGCTAAAAAAGGGCGTCCAATCAAGCGCTGTAGTGGGCGCTGATGTCTCTCATCTTGAAAAGGAGGCGTCATACTGCTGATTTTAACGACGTATCAGCCTAGTAAGATGGGCGCACAGACCATCATCTGATCAAAATACCTTGGCTTGCACAGTCGAGCATCCTAGGTATAGCGGGAAAACCCGGTAATGGTATTTTGACATATCAATTCAAGACAAGAGCTTTTCGCGCACACGGTCCATCTCCGCTTGGAGCGTGCGAAAAAAGAATCTCAAATGCACGAGCCGTTGATTAACTGTGACGGGAAACCAAGTCAAACTCGTGTTGAACCATGGATGCTGCGTGCCTGATAGCTGCCCGAAGCTCGGGGTCACCTGATTCAATGTTGACGACCCAATTGGACGCACAAGCATCTTGTTGCAAAGGTAGGGCCATTATCGAGATGCCAGGTAAATTCTTCACATGAAAATGGACCGAATACTGACTGCTGAATAGTGCTTGGTATATCGCCGAGATCAACTCCTCAGGCGTCTTTTCCTTCCTGGCCATAAAATCACCTCATGAAAGATAAGCGAAAAACTTTAGCCCCACTATGGTGCAAAAGACTCGCCACGTCGTATAGTTCAAAGACTATCTATGCATTTATTGTTAAATCATTCTCCAAAATTAATTATTCCAAAGCCAACATTTATTCGTTTCCTGAAAATCAATTTCCAATGGGGCAACGGCAACCCGAAGCTCCCGAAGACCATTCCCACTCTTCAAAACTACCTGCCACCATATTTTCAATTTTTGAACACAATATTGCAATGGTTGGCGATTTTTACGTCGTACAAATAAAGATCCTCAATCAAATCCAACAGATTTTTGCCTCTTACTATGACTACCAACATTGGCGCGAGAAGACGATGCAATTTTACGCACCTATCCTGCGGTAGGAAAGGATTTTGTAAATAAACGATAGGGCCTATTGACAGGTCGCTACTGATAGCGCCCGCTAATTTGTGTTGAAATGGTTCACTTACAATAGTGTCATTAAAATCGAAGTTCGGCAGGATGGCGGGCACCAGAATATCTTGAAAGCTGTTTGCAATTCAGATCACCCGTGGACGGGGATTTGCCCAGCTGTGTCAAATTACTTGAGTCTCTTTCCATCGACACTGTGGGCTGCATCGATATCACCGCACCGAAAATAGTGGCATATGCGGTATCCGCCGCATCACGTCCTCTGCCGATCCTTATGAAATTCTTCGTATCTCCTGCGCTTATCGGATCTAACAACACCCACCCACCGCTCAGAAAAGCCTCTACGCAGGCGTGGAAAGTTGGCATAGGTTGGGTTTCACCTTCTGTAAAACTAATGCCCGTGACCAAACGGGAAGGTATGTTAAGAGCCCTCAGAAAACTAATAGTGAGGTGAGCAATCTCGCGCCCTCCGCCTGCCCGGTCAATCATGGTGTCGAGAGCGGATGCTGTTGTGGCCCCGGCTGCGGGGTAATAGGCTATATAGTTCCTTACCCAAGCCCTGACTGCGGCGATTCGCTGGAGTCCAGGTTCAGATTTGCCAAAGTTTCTATAAGCTATTGCAGCTAGCTTATCTGACTGACAGTATCTGCTAGGATATAAATATGGCAGAACACTTGACGGTAGCACACCAATAGGGACCTCGTTATATTCGCGAGATTGGAAAACACGCTGTGTTAGTGAAAAAGTAGAGCTATAGAGCAGTTCAAAATTCCCTTGCTCTGCATGTAGATGAAATACACGATTTCCACGTCGTAGCCGGGCTGGCAATTTGCACTCAACGGGTTGATTAATCTTCATGGCCTCGTCAAGAATGACTTGCTGTTTGTCGGCCGCGACAGGGAAGCCAAATATAAAATCAGCGCCACTTGCATCACGAACATCGTAGACGAACCGCATTTCGACACTGTATATTTGCATGATATTAAACACTTGGGATTTGAAAACTCGCTCCCCAGTGTCTGCCAAATTTTGGCAACTAGGCAAGTAGGCGGAAGCCGCAAACGAGCCAATCCGTCGAAGGTAAAAATTGCGGTTTCAGTATTAATTGCAGAAAATATTACGCCATTCAATATTCGCCCAGACGCCATCTCTAGAACTTATCAACCTCCTCCTACATTCTTATTACGAGCTCACCTTATCCTCTGATTTTCTTAACCTAGGAGATCACGATGAAAAAGACGGGCAAGGTATCCGGGGACAGCGTCAAGGCGGCCCCAGCACGAAATACAGACAGTGGTCCTGCTTCTATACAGGCAGTGGACCAACTGTCGGAAAAATCTCTTCAGACTGAGACGCTTGCTGCCGGCCGCCCTTACAACCCGACCAAGGCTGGCGAGCATGGCTTTGACAGCGGGACACGACCTGCTCCTGGCGCTGTGAGTGCTTCTGCGTCGCGCCTAGCAACCGCCAGCACCCTGTCCGAGCAAAATTCCTCAGCCAAAACGGGTACGGAGGCTGTGCAAGGCAACAATGCCACCGTAGACACGCTGGACCGAGTGCGTGTGGATGCGGCGGGTCAGGTGCTGACCACCAACCAAGGCGTGGCTATTGCGGACAACCAGAACTCGTTGAAGTACGGCGAGCGTGGGCCCGTTTTGCTTGAGGACTTCATCCTCCGCGAAAAGATCACCCATTTCGACCATGAGCGCATCCCCGAACGCATCGTTCATGCGCGCGGCTCCGGCGCCCACGGCTTCTTCGAGTGCTATGAGCCGCTTACTGAGCTGACACGTGCCGCACCCTTCCAAGAGGCAGGCAAGATCACGCCGGTGTTTGTGCGCTTTTCGACGGTGGCTGGAGAGCGCGGCTCCAAGGACACGGCACGTGACGTGCGCGGGTTCGCAGTGAAGTTCTATACCGACGAAGGCAACTGGGATCTGGTTGGCAACAACATGCCGGTTTTCTTCATCCAGGACGCCATGAAGTTCCCCGACCTGGTGCATGCCGTCAAGCCTGAGCCACATCACCAGATGCCGCAGGCCGCGAGCGCCCATGACACGTTCTGGGATTTCGTCTCGCTCATGCCCGAGTCCACCCACATGCTGATGTGGCTGATGTCGGATCGCGCCATCCCCCGAAGCTTCGCCACGATGCAGGGTTTTGGCGTGCACACCTTCCGCTTCGTCAATGCACAGGGAGAGTCGGTCTTCGTCAAGTTCCACTGGAACCCCAAGGCGGGCACGCATTCGCTGGTCTGGGACGAGGCGGTCAAGATCTCGGGCGCGGACCCGGACTACAACCGGCGCGACCTATGGGAACGCATCGAGGCCGGCGCCTATCCTGAATACGAACTTGGCGTGCAGGTCTTCACCGAGCAAGAGGCCGATGCGTTCAGTTTTGACATCCTCGACGCCACCAAGCTCATCCCCGAGGAACTGGTTCCCGTGCGCCCGATAGGCCGCATGGTCTTGAACCGTAACCCCGATAACTTCTTCGCCGAGACGGAGCAAGTGGCGTTCTGTGCTGCGCATGTGGTTCCAGGCATCGACTTTTCCAACGATCCCCTGCTTGCCGGCCGCATCCACTCCTATGTGGACACCCAGATCTCGCGGCTTGGGGGCCCAAATTTCCATGAGATCCCAATAAACACCCCTTTGACACAGGTACATAACAACCAACGTGACGGTATGCATCGGCAGGCCATTCACCGTGGCAAAGTAGCCTACGAGCCCAATTCTCTGGGCGGCGGTTGTCCCTTTCAGGCAGGTGCTGCCCAAGGATTTGTGTCCGTTCCTGCACGGATCGAAGCCAGAGCTGCCCAAGGAAAAGTGCGTGCGAAACCCGAGAAATTCGCAGACCACTACACACAGGCCAAACTATTCTTCGATAGCCAAAGCCCGGTTGAGCAGGCCCACATCGCGGCAGCCTTCCGTTTCGAGCTGAGCAAGGTCACGGTTCCTGCCATCCGTGAACGAATGGTGTCTTCCTTACGCAATGTCTCTGAAGAGCTTGCAAACCAGGTAGCCGCTAAGCTGGGCATCACGGAAATGCCCGAGCCGATGCCCAAGGCGCTGACCAGCGCTCCTGCAGCTGAGGTGAACATGTCGCCCTCGTTGTCGCTCCTCGCACGACCTGGAGAAACAGGAATCCAGGGGCGCAAGGTTGCAATTTTGGTTGCCAATGGCGTTGAAGCCGAGAGCCTGATCAAGCTGCATAGCAAGCTCTTCGAACTGGGAGCGGTGCCACGTTTCGTTGCCCCTCACATTGGCCCGTTTACCACGAGTAAGGGTGCGGTCATCGATGCCGATGCATCACTGGAAAACGAACCAGGATTCCTCTTCGATGCTTTGGTCCTGCCTGATGGGGAAATGGGCGTCAAGGAGCTGGCTAAGGATGGTCACACACTTGAATTTATCAAAGATCAATATCGCCATTGCAAACCCATAATGGTCATGACCGCTTCCACGGTTCTTATGCACATGGCACAAATCCCGCCGCTCCTGCCTTCAGGTAATGAAGATCCCGGGATCGTGGTGGGGATTGACGATTCAGCAATCGCACAGTTTGTATCTGCAATTGCGCGCCATCGACATCCCGAACGCGAAACCGATCCCCCTGCTGTGTAGCGGATTCATTGCTTTACATAAGCCTGGAGACCGTACGGTCTCCAGCATTACCCGAGCACATCATGTCTAAAACGAATACTCCAAATAGCTCGACCAGAGACGTGCTGGGTTCAATGCCGGACACGTCCAGTGCCTCTTACGCTGACAGGTCCCCCATACTGACGGCATTCGACCATTTTGCAAGCAAAGTGACACGGTGGGCTGGTTCCCCAGTTGCTTTCTGTTTAGCGTTAGCTTGCGTGCTTGTCTGGGCTGCCGCAGGACCAGTATTCTCTTTCTCAGAGTACTGGCAACTGGTGATTAACACCGGCACGACCATTGTCACATTTCTTATGGTTTTTTTGATCCAGCAAAGCCAAAATAAGGACAGCGTCGCACTACATCTTAAGCTTAACGAGTTATTGGCAGCGAGTAAATCTGCCAGCAATCGTATGATTGGGATTGAGGACCTCGATGAAGAGCAGCTTCGTGAAGTCGCAAATTTCTATGATCAACTGGCAACTCAGGCTCGCGCTCAAAAAGCATGCAAAGAAATTCATTCTATTGACGAAGAAGTGACACAAGCCTTGAACAGAGAATAGCGACAGAAACCAGTCGACGTGCACCCACGCAAAAGCTGTTGTCGAGCGCGTATTGCGGTTTTTCCAAGGTACCGGATCGCAAGCGAGCCATTCAGTTTGCGGGGGTGTTGTTCAATGCTGCCGCCAGATACCGTGCCGTGCGCGAGGCGGTGCAACGTGCCACCTGATGCGGTGTCCCAGTCGCTACGATGCATCCACCTTGTGTTCCCGCACCAGGACCGATATCGATCACCCAATCGCTGGAGGCAACGAAGTGCATGTCATGTTCGACCACCACGACGGTATTGCCAGCCTGGACCAGTGCGTCCAGCTGCAGCAACAGGCGGTCCACGTCGGCCGGATGCAGGCCCGTCGTAGGTTCGTCCAGTACGTACAGGGTATGGCCGCGCTGGGTACGCTGCAGCTCGGTGGCAAGTTTGATGCGCTGGGCTTCACCCCCTGACAGCTCTGTCGCGGGCTGGCCCAGACGCAAATAGCCCAGCCCGATGTCGCGCAGCGCATGCAGCGGCCTCAGCACGGCAGGCTCGGCGGCAAACGCCTCGCAGGCAGCGTCCACCGTGAGGCCAAGGACATCGGCGATGCTGAGCCCGTTCCACGTGATGGACAGTGTGTCGGAGTTGTAGCGCGCGCCGTGGCAGGTGGGACACGGCGCGTACACGCTGGGCAGAAAAAGCAGTTCGACGCTCACGAAGCCTTCGCCCTCGCAGGTGGAACAGCGGCCTTTGGCGACGTTGAACGAAAAGCGGCCTGCGTCATAGCGTCTTTTGCGCGCTGCCGGTGTAGCTGCGAAGAGCTTGCGCACGGCATCAAACAGGCCGGTGTAGGTGGCAAGGTTGGAGCGGGGCGTACGGCCGATCGGTTGCTGGTCCACGCGCACAAGCCGGCGAACGTGGTCGGTGGCCCCGCCAAGTCGGCCTGAAGTAGTGGCGCCTTCATCTGTCATCATGATGGAGCCCGGGTCATCGCCGTCCGCTGTGGCATCAGGCGGCCCGTCGGCCAGGCTTTCACCTTCACTCGACGCAAGGGGCTGCCCCAAGTGGGCGGTGACCAACTCCAGCAGTACTTGACTAACCAGGCTCGATTTGCCCGAGCCGGAGACGCCGGTCACGGCAGTCAGGCACGCTGTGGGAAAGGCCACGTCGACGCCACGCAGATTGTGGCGGTGTACACCCTGCAGCGTCAGCCAACCCTGAGTTCGATTTTCGGATTTGGGGGTGCGCCGCTCGCGGCGTGAACGCGTGCCGTCCTCGAACAGGTAGCGACGCGTCTGCGACTCGGATATCTCTGCGAGGCCTTCGGGCGGGCCGCTGTACAGGACGCGCCCCCCACGCTCGCCGGCCCCGGGGCCTACATCCACCAGCCAGTCTGCGCGCTGCATGGTGGTCACGTCATGCTCGACCACGAAGATGGAATTGCCAGCGTCCTTCAAGCGTTGCAGCGCAGTCAGCAGCGAAGCGGTGTCGGCCGGGTGCAGTCCGGCAGACGGCTCGTCCAACACATACACCACGCCGAAGAGTTGCGATGCCAACTGCGTGGCCAGCCGTAGGCGCTGCAGCTCGCCGGGTGACAGCGTGGGCGTCGCCCGGTCGAGCGAGAGGTAACCCAGCCCCAGTCCGGTCAGGGCCTGCACGCGGACCAGCAGTTCCTGAGCGATGCGCTGTGCAGCCAGCTGCTTTTCGGGCGAGAGGTGGGGCGTGCGGCGCACATCGGGTGCGGCAGCATGGGCGCAGGCGCCGTCCGCCTTCCGTTGAAGTGCGGCGCGCTTGCGTGCAGCAGCAGTCATGGCAGCACCGGCATCGCCCGTCACGGTTGGAGTGGTCGCGCCCTCGGCCACAGGTCGGAGCACATCGGCCAAGGCGTCAAGGGGCAAGCGAGCCAGATCGCCAATGTCCAGACCGCAAAAGGTGACCGAAAGCGACTCGGGCTTCAGCCGCTTGCCATGGCAGACTGGGCAGCGCGTCCCCACCATGAACTTGGACACCTTGCGCTTCATCATTGCGCTCTGGCTGGTGGCAAATGTCTGCATCACATAGCGGCGTGCGCCGGTGAACGTGCCCATGTAGCTGGGCGGCTGGCCCGCTTGGCGCGCGCGCCGAACCTCGTCAACCGTGAGTCCCGGGTACACCGGCACGGTGGGCTGCTCGTCGGTAAAAAGGATCCATTCGCGCGTCTTGCGCGGCAAATTGCGCCAAGGCACGTCGATGTCGTGGCCCAGCGTTGTGAGAATGTCGCGCAGATTTTGGCCCTGCCAGGCGCTTGGCCAGGCGGCAACGGCCCGCTCACGCACGGTGAGCGAATCATCCGGCACCATGGACGCCTCTGTCACGTCGTAAAGACGGCCCAGTCCATGGCAATGCGGGCAGGCGCCCTGCGGGGTGTTGGGTGAAAAATCCTCCGCATACAGCATGGGTTGGTGCGCGGGGTACGCTCCAGCACGCGAGTAGAGCATGCGCACCAGGTTGGAAAGAGTGGTGACGCTGCCTACCGACGACCGCGCCGTGGGTGCGCCACGATGCTGCTGCAGAGCCACTGCAGGGGGCAGTCCATCGATGCCATCAACCTGCGGAACGCCCACCTGGTCGATGAGTCTGCGCGCATAGGGCGCGACCGATTCGAAGTATCGGCGCTGCGCCTCGGCATACAAGGTGCCGAAGGCGAGCGACGACTTGCCCGAGCCGGACACCCCGGTGAAGACCACAAGGCAGTTGCGTGGAATCACCACATCCACGTTCTTCAGGTTGTGCTCGCGCGCGCCACGAACACGAATGCAGCCATCGGTGGGGTGGGACACTGCCGTGGGATCGTTGTGCGCAGGAGCTGCTACGGGAGTCTTCGCAGATTCTGAAGAGGGGGATGGAAGAGGCATGGACGAGTGGTCGGGTTGTCGCAAGGACCGCTGGCGGGCTGGGCTACTGGCATCAGTGTCGTGGTGCAGGCCGTGGCACGCCGTAGGCGGATGCCCCTTGCCCCCCAAGGTCACCGACCACGAGCACATCGCATGGCGTGAAAATGCCGACATGACAAGCATGTCCGCAGGCAGCTCGACTCCCTACATCCCTGCGTCTTCGCCTCGCACCGCTGACGTGGTTTTGTATCTTGATCTTGACGGCGTGGTTCACCATGAAGCTGTGCTTTGGCATCCCCGACGTGGCATCTACATGAGCCCATACCAAGCCTCTGAGCACTCCTTGTTCGAGTGGCTGCCCCTTTTGCAAGAAGAACTCACCCCCTACCCCCAAGTAGCCATCGTGCTCAGCAGTACATGGTGCATACGCCCCGGCTATGCCAAGACGCTGCAGCTGTTGCCCAACGAGCTGCGCGCCCGCTTCATCGGAGGCACTTTCCACAAGCGTGTCCACGGAGCGGATCCCTGGCTTCTGGCGAGCTTTCGGGACACTTCTCGTGGCCAGCAAATCCTGGAGGACGTGACGCGCAGAAAGCCCAGGCAATGGGTGGCCTTGGACGCTGACATCGAGGACTGGCCAGCGCAGCCAAGCGAATTCGCGAAGCTCCTGGGCGTAGATCGCTCTTGTTTGTCGCGGTATGAGCGCGAGCAACTCGGTGCTCCGACATCCGTCATCAACCACTGCCTCGGTGCGATAGCAGCACAGTCGCGCTCCCCTGTTGCTGGAGTGGACCCTGTGCGCCGTGCACTGCGTTTGACTATCTGTCGCATCCCGTACGATCATATGGTCGCTTGTGAAACAGGTGCGGGTGGGTCT
>ERZ778026.1046-NODE-1046-length-37733-cov-100.376931_pt1 | contig 37733 bp, 42 predicted proteins | sample MGYA00375756_ERZ778026 | MGnify/ENA primary metagenome ERZ778026 (study PRJEB29350, sample SAMN05389820) | bioreactor metagenome | isolation source: Ammonium sulfate bioreactor | place: South Africa: University of Cape Town | collected 2014-02-18 ... | reverse complement strand
ATATGCGTCAAACAGTCGCCGTCGGTGTCATCAAAGAAGTCGAAAAGAAAGCTGTTGCATCAGGCAAAGTCACCAAATCAGCAGCTACAGCCGCCAAAGGCAAAAAATAAACAACTTCAATATCAACCGAACTTTTTTACCATCTGTCATTAAAAAGAACTTAAAAACGAATATGAACGATCAATTTTTTTGTCTTTCTCAAATCATTTTCTCTTTGGAGTTTGTGTGCGTATGTTTCTCGAAACAAAAAAAACGAACGGTGCAACTATAAAGAAAAAGAATTGGAAAAACGTTTGTTTCTTTCTCTTTCTCTCTCTCGCATATTTTAGTTACATTGTTGGTTGTTTGTTGTTATCCTGTTTTTTGATTGTTTTGTTATGTTTATGTTATATATATATACGAAACGAGAAAATAACGGAAAGAAAATACCGTATAAGAACGATACATACGTTGTTTTTTTATTTGTAATTTCATATCATAATCGATGTGATGATGAACAAATAAAATTAAAAGAAAAGAATTGATTTATCAGTAAAACCAAGAAACGCGCAAATTTTTCTTCTTTTTGTTTTCCTCTCGAGCTCGAGAAAGTTTTGTTCTTGATGTCATGGCAAAACAAGAGTATACATTTAAACGATCATTATCATTAGCTCCACCACTTGGCAATACAGATCCTCCAAATGCGAAGATAGTTGATCCTTCAAAAACAACACCGAATCCGGTAAGACATCGTCGACAACGAGATTTAGAAATTAAAACTGAAGGAACCCAAGAAACTGAACAACGTCGTTCGTTAGCTCAAGCACTTGAATTTTTAGATCATGTTAAAGTCGAAAATTCGCAATCGAATCGAACAAAAAAGAAAATTACGTCGTGATTATCTAATTTATTATTGCAGAATTTCTTGTCTTTTTTTAAAAAGAAGAAAAAGAAAAAAAATAGTTAATACATCTGACTAATTCTCGAATTGATTATTTTTCTTTCTTAGTTAACATAACAAGTGATGGGATTTGTTTACACCCAGTTTTGCCATAGGAATTTCCTTGATGTTGAATAAACTCCAATGATTTCAACATTTCATCAATTTGTTTGTCGTTTAATGTTGGCTGAACATTCTGTCGATAGGCTTCATTGAGAATACATTGTCGAATATGTTGACGTTGTAGCATTTGAAATTCAATTGACTTTGTAACTAAACTTGCGAAATGCGTCTTGCAAATTGTTGATAATGGTTGAGTTTGAAGAAGAAGAATGAAGATATTCTTATTATTATTACTGAGTCCATGTAATGAAATTGTTAATGTTTCACAAAGTTGATCATTTTTCGATATTAAATCTAGATCATCGAGTATTAAAAGCTGAAATGATGTCGGTGTTAAATGAGCTGATAGATATTTCAAGAGATGAGTTGAATTCGTCGAATGTGTAGGCGATAGGCCAAGAAGTGTTTCAATTGATATTAAAGTTGTTGGAATGAATTTTTCCAGTGACGATGCTAAATACGATTTGCCAGTGCCAGTTGGTCCCTGGAATGAAAATCAATTTAATGAGAATTTTGCCTTTTGTTTTTACTTCGATAAGAACAACAGAGAAATTCTTGTGTGTAGTCATGGTTTGTTTGAATTGTTCGAGTGCTTGTTCTTGTCCGAGAAGATTTTTCGTCAAATATTCACTCGCATTGTGCCAATTCGATTGACGTGGTTGACTAACTACCGAATGTCCACGTAAAAAGAGCAAATAAATAATACCGACTATCAATGGAATATAAAAGAGAAATTTTTTCGATGATTGACCCGTTGTTGTTGTTGTTTTCGGTACAGTTGGTGTTGGTGATACAATCGGTTCAGTGGTTATTATTCGTTGACGAATTTGATTGTTTTCGTCGGGTATAACCACCGGTGGAATGATCATATCTGTATTTTCATTTAGAACTGTTGAATATAGAAAACTTCTTGAATTAAGATCGCCATCGTCGACGAATGGATTTTTATTGAGTGACGGCGAGTTAAACAACATGTTGGATAATGATTGTTGTTGATGTTGAAATGCATTGAGCACGATTGGATTCGATGGTAGGGGATTTACAGCTGTTCGCGGACTTGATGCCGGTGAAATATCCATAGCTGAAATGCTATGAACAGAATTCATTGATTCATCCATAATTATCTGAAAAGAAAGACTGAAAGATATTTTAGTTTGGTTTTGTTTGACGAAGTTTATTTATAACAGAAAAAAACAAAACAATTATCTATAAGGATCAAGTTCAGGATGTTGTAATTTAATTTCGACGGGAAATTCGGTTTTTTCACCGTTAAGAACAAGAATTGGCTTGGGTCGAAATGGTCGACGGCCGAATCGACCTGTTTTTGGATGAAATAGACCCAATTTCGGTCGAATACCCGCCAAACGTTTAGCACCAGCTTTGCCATAGATAAATTCGCTATGTTCAACATTCGACAAACGACCAACAGTAACCATACAAGTTTCTAATATCGATATTTCATGTTTAGTTGGCAATTGTAGAATACATCGATCATCAATACGTTTCATTATTGTTGCACATGTGCCAGCATTCATAGCATATCGAGCGCCTTGACCAGGATAACCTTCGACACAGTTAACAATCGTGCCAACTGGAAGTGCGCCAACGGGATACGCATCACCTTCACTTGCTTTAACTAAATAACAACAAAAACAAACGAACAATCGATTCAAATTCACCTCGAAAATATTCGATAACCAACCTGGATTTCTTGGAATTTCGCCAGATGTTTTAACAAGATCTCCGACTTTGAGATTTTCAGTTGCTAGAATATATCGAAGAGTATTTCCGTGTCCGATCAGTGCTACTTTGGCTGTATGACAATCGCTATTTATTATACGAATAACACGTTCAACTAATGGTGGACCACTCGGTGGACCTCGTCGCATTGTATCAATCCACAACCAACTCTGTTTTAGACCACCACCGACTCGACGAAATTCTTTTCGACCTGAAAAATAAAACAAACGAATCACAACCGTACGTTTTCCTTCGTTGACTCACCAGTATCGGGATGATTTCCTCCTGTTTTTCTTGTTTCAAATGGTTTCACTGTATATTTATCAGGCATTTCAGGTACAATCAATCGATGATCATAATAGAATCCACCTTCACGATGTTCACGATAATTCTCAATTATATATTCTGGTCCCATAGCAACTGAACATTCGACAACATTAGCTTTCCAAGGTGATTGAGTACTCGTTGTTTGCTTAACATTCGTTGATTGAGAATCTGTTTTTGTTGTACTATCAATTGGTTTCGTTACTGGCGGTGTATTTATCGAAGTTGAACTGAAATAATCGAAATAATGATGTGAAAACTAGATTTCAAAATGTACCGAGATAGATTATTAATGATTGTTGTCAAATCTCGTTGAAAGATTCGCGCAGTATTAGTTCGAATTAATGAATACATTCTATAACTAACACATCTAGTCTAGAAAAAGAATGATCTATTAATAAAAATATCAGTCAGTTACATACATAGAAAGAGAAATTTGCTTTGATTACAATTCGTTTTTACAAGAACCAATCAGATGTCGATGTAAAACGAAGAATTCCATAGTATTCATCGTTTCCGGGGGTGCCTATGCTCATACAAATGCCCAAAGTTTATTTATTTGCTTTCATTTTGTCTTTTCTTTTCATTTATTTTACACAATTGATAACTAATTTTCGACTGAGAATTAAAAAAAATGTCGATTACACGAGCTCGAGCTGTTTTGATCGGTGATCAAGTTCACGTTGCTGGTAATAAAAATCAATGGGGACGTCTCGCGGGAGAAGCATCGAGTGATGCTGCTGCAGCTAAACCTGTCTATGGCGTTGTTCAATTCGAACAACAAGGTGATACCGTTGTCGTCACTGGTCAAATCGAAGGACTTACTGCTAATACACAACACGGTTTTCATATTCATGAATTCGGTGATGTTAGCAATGTAAGTTTGAATGATTACTGACGAATGAAAAACAAAATTTTGAAATTCAGGGATGTGTTTCGGCTGGTACACATTTCAATCCGCAAAAGAAACAACATGCTGGACCTCAAGATGCTGATCGGTAAAGAAAAATGATGAATTTCATTCGAATGAATGAATGAATGCGATTGTTTTTTTAGACATGTTGGCGATTTAGGTAATGTTCAAAGTGATGCAAATGGCGTTGCTCAAGTTAATATTCAAGATAAATTCATTGCTCTTAACGGTGAACATTCAGTTGTCGGTCGATGTTTAGTTGTCCATGAAAAAGCCGATGATTTAGGTCGAGGTGGTGATGAAGAATCAAAGAAAACTGGCAATGCTGGCAAACGTTTAGCTTGTGGTATTGTTGGCACAGTCAATCCTCAAGCATAAACAAAGAAAATCATTCTTTTCCTATCAACTCCGATTTTGTCTTTTGATTTTTAAAATTCAAATAAACCTGAGGATGATCATAGATTTAATCTTTATCATTCGTTTCGTCTATTCTTTTAGATCGATAGATTACATTATATATCTTATGTTTTTTTTTCTCTCGTTCGGGTAAACTATGGATATGCATAGTAATCATCATTGCATCAGTCTTTCTGCCTACTGTTTAATTCAATCATAATAAAAAGAAGTAAAAATATTTTTCAGATATGGTCAAACCAACACATACGACTTCTGATTATCGAGAAGAAGAACGTTTAACATGCGTTCTTGTTCTTGATTCATTCAATGCTTATATTAATCAAATTGTTTCTCATACATCACTGCCATTATGTCTATGGCCTGTTGATGGTCAACCATTACTTGATTATACAATTCAAACATTAGTTCAATCGGGTATTCAAGAAATTATTCTCTTAACAACATCGAATACCTATGAAATTCGTTCATATTTAATGAATAGTCAATGGATACGAACCGATCCGAAATTACTTCGTTTAATACCTTGTAAAGATGCACGATCACTTGGCGATTGTTTAAAAGATCTTGATCAAGAAAATATTCTAAATAATCATAATTTTCTTTTAATCTACGGCAATGGAACATTATTAACAAATAAAAAACTAAACGAATTATTCACTCTACATAAAGAAAATATTAAAAAAGATAAAAATTGCATAATGACACTTGTTCATCGACAATTGGATTCGAATCATTTCGAACATCCATCGTATACCGATGATCAACATGTGTATATAACACGCGATGCCAATACACATCGATTATATGATTATAAAAAAGATTATCAAGATGAATATCAAATACCATTAGACCTTTTAGAAAAGCCGAATACAACAATTGAAACATTATATTGTCCATTGGATTGTCATTTAGCTGTTTGTTCACCCGATGTTTTACATTTATTTAAAGATAATTTCGATTTTTTTACAATCAATGAATTCGTCAAAGGTGTCCTACGTGATGAAGAAATTGCTGGCCATACGATTTATTCACATCTCTATGAAACAGGTTATTTCCTTCCCGTTCATAATCTACGTTTGTATATGAAAGGAACATTTGACATTCTTCGTCGTTGGTCACATCCACTTGTACCAGAAATTCTTGCATCACTTCAAAAATCTCAATCAACTCTCGTCACAACGCCATCATCACCTCAAATTCGATCAAATGATGCGTTGTCAACATTCTACAATACATCCTATCCAATTGTCTACGATAAACATAATATTTATAAACAAGGTGAAATTCAACTCGATCGTTTATCACATATTGAACAAGATGTTTTCATTGGACATAAAACTCAAATTCTATCCGGTGTTTCAATACGTACATCAGTCATTGGACAGAATTGTACTATTGGCAAAAATAGTCGAATTGAAAACTCCATTCTTTGGAATAATGTTCGTATTGGCGAGAATTGTATCATTCGAAATTCGATTCTCTGTGACAATGTACTTGTTCGTGATAATGTACAAATTGGAAAGGAATGTGTTCTTTGTAAAGGTGTAATTATTGGTAATAAGATTCATTTGAATGAACGTATGATTATCGTCGCATCGAATTCGACAACATCGACACCAATGATCGATGATGTTGAAATCGATGATGAAGTTCAATTAGCACCGGAGAGTTTTAAACGAACGAATTCTCGGCAACGACGAAGTTCGACAAGATTATCAGAGAAATCATTTTCGGATCGATCGATTAGTTCGAACGTCGAAGAAACAATTATCACGAATAGTGATCTTGTTGGAATCGATGGTTTAGGTCACGAATTAGTTTTTCGATGTTTACAAGATGACGATGATGATGATGAAAAAAAAGGAACAGATCGTACACCGGATGATGACGATGACGATGATGATGATGATGATGACGACGACGATGATGATGATGAACAAGCGAATCTATTCGATGCTTGGGGTTCACGTATAAAATCTATTGAAATCAATGATTCAATTGATGATTATCCGACAAGTGACAGTCCGAAGAAATCAATTCGAACATCTTATCAAACGAAATCAGCAGATAGTGAATCAGATGAAACATCTGATGATGATATTTCGGCATCAGATGACTCGGATTCATCATCGAGAACGGGCTCAGCCAGTGGAGGAGCTGGTTCTGTTGAATTTCAACGAGAAGTTATTCGAACATTAGAACGTGCGTATACTCAAAAACATAAAATTGAAAATATCGTCGTCGAATTAAATATGTTAAAACCAACGTACGATGTCTCACCCACCGAATTCGATCAGTCAATAGCACGTGCTGTTTTTCTCTTGCCATTCGAAAAGAAAATTGCTCAAACTGATAAACCAAATTATTGGCTTTCGTTAAAACCAACAATGGATCAATTAACACAAGCTATCTTGAAAAATTATATGAAAATAACGAATGAACAAGCACAAATGACTTTATTAGATGAGATTCATGCGATTTGTTTGAAGAATATTCCGACCATAGGTGAACGTATTATTAAAATACTTGAATATCTCTATGATAATGAAGTTGTCGATGAACAATGGATTATGAAATGGTATAAGAATAGAATTCAAAACAAACAAATCTCGATTTCAGAACAAGAAAAAAGTTATTATGATAATTTGATTAAGTTTATCGATTGGTTAGCAAATGCCGAAAGTGATGATGAAGACGATGATTAATAGATAAGAAAAATGTTTTTTTTTACATTTAATAAAACAGCTAAACGTTAAAGACAACTTTGTTTTTTTTAATCTTTTTGAGTTGTTAAGTTTGAAAAACAGAAAATTCTAAAAATGACGTGATTTTGAACGTAATAAAAGAACATTATACTTTGTTAAATTAAATATTCTTGTTATTTCATGATATTTTTTTTCATCAGTTTAAAACTCAGCAACATTTGTCAACCATATCACTGTTTGGAAAACATTTTACATAAAAACAATACGAACGCATTTGCACTGACCTTGTTTCTCAGTAAATCTATAAGCCGAAATTTTTGAAAACTAAAACTAATTTCCTAATAGGTGCTCTACCAACATGTGCAACACTTCGATGTTATGTATGTACATCATATAATACAGGCTGTGGTCAACCATTTAATGCATATGGCTCAGGTGTTGTGTCAGTAAATTCAACATACAAATACTGTTCAGTATGACCGATCTAAATTTGTCATTAATTCAAAAATCTGCATCGGTTTTCTTTTCGTAATTCAGATGTTAAAACGCAATAATTTAGTGATTCGTCAAGGTCTAGATACTTGTTCACCTTTCGAAATCGATAGCAGTAACTATATGATATGTTGCAAACAAGATTTCTGTAATAGATCAATTCGGCAACGTCAAACGACAGTTCTATATACTCTTACTGTTTTCATATTTTTTTCTATGCGTAAATAATCTAAACCTCATGTGAGTTTTTAATTCAATAATCATGTCGAATATTTTTCTAATAAAAATTTTCATCATTTATATTTTCCAATTCAATTATTTTATTTTCGAAATATTCATCAACATGAGAGATTCTTTCAGTGACAATTATCTTTAATGTAGAAGAAATATATCAAAGTGATGTCACCAAAAATATGTTTTGTACTTTTTTTTGTAGTCGTAAAAAAATACGTCAAGATCAATAAGTACGTCGAGAGAAAATTTTATCGATAGATAATGATGCATTTCATGTGAAACTGCAATTATTATGTGTAAGGGAAACTGCTCGTCTATTATTCATTCAGTTAAATGTTAAATTATGGAAATTCCGTACCCTAATGATAAGTTAAATCATAAAAATATCAAGTGTATGCATATACTTAGAGTCTGCGAATGTTTTCCCAAGAAATTCCGAAGAAAAAAAAAGGAAAGACGGAATAGTTATGTTAGAAGTAAACATATAAAGCAAAGTATTTGCATATAGATATGACAGTTTTTTTAATGAACATATTGAAATGCGTTAAGCACTTCGTTTATTAACAAAATAATGTGCAAGACAGAAGCATTGTTTTAATTGAATATTCTTGGGAAAAAAACCTTTGACGAACATCTCGACTTGAAGTAAAAATAGATTTTCTAATAGTTCCTCAGTTTTTAATAAGATTCATAGAAGAAAAATGGAAAAATTTAACACGTACATCTCAGATAAATCGTGACCCAGAAAATCTTTTGTTTTTATCGTAGTTGCATGCAATATAATTTACGAAAACAATAGGTAAAAGTATTAACTCAAAAATGTCCACTTAATTAATCATTTTTTTACCACGGAACTATGTTCTTCCTTTGGATACCGGATGTACTGTTATGTGCCCACGGGTTTAACGAAAGAACAATTCAATAGCATGCATCTTCCCTGAACATGACAGACATTTCCGTTGATCAGAGTTGTTAAAACGACCATAATGACAAACATTAGATTTAATAAGACTTTAGCTTAGTATCTCCGTTTTTTTTTACTCGATATCTTACAACCATAAATGAGTATTGATAGTTGCCAAGCATATGTTGCTGTCTGTTTTATCGTAATTTTCAAGATTCCACTTAGAACAGCATAACAGATGGTTGTTTGTTTTTTTCCCTTTCGTCAAAAGACTTTCATGAGAGATATATTTAAGTGCAAATATTTGTCAGAGTAATTATATCATAAATGAACAGGAAAAAAAACATTTGTAGTAACTTTCGTTTGAATTCTTAAATATCTCCATAAGGTCTTTTTTTTCCTATTGTATTATTTGATCTAGATCAGAGGAACAAGAGATAAATGAGTACATCAAAGTGACTAGATCAAATAGACCATCGTATCAGATTTTCCCCGGAAGCATTTATTTTTATGTACAAGAAAAAAAAACAAACTAATTCATTCATTCAGAAAATAATGGAAAACACTTGATGTTTCGTTCTATTTTTTAGTGCGTAACTAAAAGGGTGCAATTAAGTCTTATGAATAAAAATGAGCATATTAGATTGTTCCTGATTTTGCTCAGAAAACAGGTGACGTACACGATTACTCTAGGTTATTGTTTTTGAAAGAGAGTGAGAGAGTGTGAGAGAAATCTGAATAGGACTTTTTTTTATTTTATTTAAAAACAAAACTAACTTTCTACTTGTCATGAATTTAAGCACTTCAATAAAATGAAATGTAAGTTGTTTTTCACATTTTATTTGTGTCTCGTCACATTCGAATAATAGATTATTTCCAACTACGCTTTGATTAATTACTATTGATTGTCGTCTAGCTGTCGGAATGATTTAGTTGGAAGAGAACTTAACATAGACTTGCCATTTGCTTTTAGTTTTCTTTCATTCTTTTCCAGATACGAAATACAAATAAGTGCGGATCAGCAGAGATAGAAATTAGATTTTTTTGTTTCTAACATTGTAGTTTCATTAAATGTTTTCTCTCCTATTCGCACATTCGAAGTCATTTGACACCATTAATGTTTTTAAGAAGCAGAAAAAAAAGAGAGAGAAAAAGAAACATGCCAATCGAGGAGAGAAGAACATCAGTGAAGAGAAATAAGAGAAAAAAAATAGTAGGAGCACAAACGGAAATACAAGATTGTTTTGAGAATAGAAAAAAAAAGGTTATTAGCTATTAATTTACGCCTTCATTTCTTCTTCCTTTTTGCTTCATTTTCACTGTCAGATTTTTCTTCTCTTCAAGACTTATTCAGTACTATCCAGGACGCATATATTGTTCACAATCCTATTCTTTATCCTCTCTGCCGCCTACACGTTTAATGTACACATTTCGTCTTCTTATTTTTTGTTTGTTTCGTAACAAGATTATGATTGCTTTTCAAAATCGAATGAAAATATGCACATATTTCATGCGTGTCCTTTGAGAATAATAGAAATCGAACTAGACACAACAGTTCTAATAGACCATGCATTTGATTATCATTGAGAAAAGACCGAGAGAATTCTATTGACAACTATTGTCATTGATTTAATCGTTACGACAAAGCACAAATAGTACAAAAACAAGAAAACTATTTGAACATTTCCGTACTAAGAAAAGAGCAGAACGAGGCAACGAGTCGATTTCCTTCTTCATAACAATTCTATCGTCATTTTAGATTATGTCATTCGACAATCAAACGTTCAATACAACAATTGTTTCAACATCATGGCTTCTCGAATTCTCACTTTGGCCATTACGCATTGTTTGTCCTCTGCTAATTCTCATTTGTCCAATTACTAATTGGCTTTGTATACAAATATTTCGATCTCGTATTTATAATCGTTCAACATCGAGATGGTATTTTATCTGCATCGCCGTATTCGATACGATCTATGTTCTTGTTACAGCACCATTAATTTTCTTAATTTCATTTCAAATCTACATACTCAATTATCATATTATTCTCTGTAAACTCATCGTTTTTCTTAATTATTTAGCTTGTCAAATCTCAGCTGGTCTTTTAGCTTGTTTGTCTATCGATCGTTTATTAGCTACATCATGTCTTTATCTCTATCGTTATAATTGTACACCAAAAGTATCGAAATATGTTTGTCTATGTGTTATTTTCATGTTATCCATCATCAATTGTCATTATTTAATTGGCTATACGATTGATTCGCAAGGTTATTGTAGTATCAGACATTTCAAATGGTATGGAGATATTTATTCATCGTTGAATGTCGTCTATCTTTTATCGTATTCAATTATACCATTTACAATTATCACAATATGCAATATATTTATTGTGATTAGTGTTTGTCATAATAAATCGAATATGAAGAAAAAATATTTAACGAAAAAATCCAAATCATCGATTAGTCATGTCAATGAAGCACCTTCAATGAATTTTGCACGGATATCCTATGAAAAACGAGAAGATTCGCCAACAGATCAGACTAATAAACGATCTTCATCTACTCATGAAAGTCGTGATTCTAAACAGCAAATGTATGCAACATTTACAGACAATCAAGTTACAAATAAAATCATCGATTCACATAGTAAAATAAGAATATAAATTTCGATATTTTTCGAATTGTTGTTATTATTCTAGGTGAATATCAATCTCATTCTCCATTGCCACAAAAAAATCGTCTTTCAGAAAAATCTCTTCTCGATCACGATGAAAATTCGCCAGTACAAAAACCGAAAACAAGCCGTACTCTAAGTCATGCATCAACTTGTTCAACTAAAATGTGTGTTCAATTACAAATCACAATCAGTCTTCTCGCCATTTCGATTTGTTTTATTTTTTGTACATTACCAAATTGTATATCAACAATTATGATTCAAACATATAATCAAAATAAGCAAGTCAGAGAATTTTGGCAAGCTATGAATTATCTCTCAATTGTACCATTATTAATAACACATTCGGTGAATTTTATTTTCTATTATTTATCATCGAATATGTTTCGAAATCGTTTTAAAGAATGTTATTTACGAAGTAATCGACAATCAAAAGAATTCACTCTACGATCGTTATTTCAATCTTGAACAAAAAATGAACATCATGCAAATTTCGATTCTCTCATAGGAGAATTATCCTTGTCTGTTGTCAATAATTATTGTCATTCTTTTTTTTAATTATTATTAAACAATTCAAATGACATGAATTACATCTTGTTCATTTCAATTAGATTAGAAGCGAGACCTTGTTTCTACCTCATTGACCTATCAAAAGAAACATCTAGACATACATAACAAGTACTAAAGGTTTGTTAGTTAAAATCATTAAAATGTATTCAAATTATTTATTCATATGCGAATCATTTCTTCTCGATTAGATACTCCTAGAGGCAAAAATTTTCATGATATTATGTGTGCTGAATTCTCGGATGAATGGATTAAAAACTATAAATATAATTTCGATGAAAATCGTTTCGAGCAATGTTGCTAAGTCATAACAATATCCTATTACTATTCTCAGTTCAAATTTCATCTAGTGAGTCAGATGAAAAAATGATTCTACTATTCAAGGGTTTGAAATTTCAGTAGTCAACGTTGTTTTTATGAACTGTAGATATCCGTAAAATGTTTCGCCTACACAACAGTTTTTGTCCTTAACATTATTTTGATTTGCCGTTAAATATATTTCTATAAAAAGTGTTTTTTTTTTAAAAACATAAAGGAAGATCAAAGCGAAAGACTTGAATAGAGAGAGAGAGAGAGAGAGCGAGGGAGAGTACAATTGTCGATGGAGATTCTATGAGTAATGCAAATAATAAAGATCAGGAAGAGAAGAAAAATAGATTCTAATGAATGGATTTTAATTTTTCTTGATTTTCATTTTGTTTCAACATTCGTATTTGAGATTTATACGTTTGCGAAACACCTTTTTGCCAAAATCGAATCAATGAAAGATCTGCTGAATTATTTACACGTAAAATATCGAGTTGTTGCCGTTCGCTTAGCGATAAAACAGATGCAATTTGACAGCGACCTAATTGGAAGTAAAGCTTTGCTTTGCTGATAAAACAAGAAAAAGAAAAAATCAAATTCATTTGTTAACAAAGATAAATCAGTCGTCTACTTGAGATATTTGATTTTTTCTTGTGTGATAACTGCTTCGAAAACTTTCTCATCGAAATTATTATCCATTGAAGTATCAATAATTGTTTTTACATAAGATGGTACTAGAAAAACATAAAAAGCAAAGATCGAATATTGAATTTAACTTTTATGAAATTTCAAAACCAACCGATCAGATCTGATTTCAACAATGGAGATATTTCTAATTGTGTTATTCGAATATGTTCATCGATTTTTTCAAATGTTAAATCTATCGTAATAGCATTCGTGTCAAACGATTGATTTATTTGTTTCAAACCTAATTTCATATCGATTAGAATTAAATTTGCTGTACAAGATGAAATATCATCATGAGTTTCAATTAAATAACAACAACCATCAGGTAGAAATAACTAAATTCAATTTGTTTTGATCAATAGATCGAATAAAATTACAGTTTCTTACTCGAAAGACACTAGCAAATGCACGTGGATAATCAATATTATCCGTATGATTTGTATATCGAATAATTAATTGATTACCTATGATCCAATTCGAGAGAATATATTGTAGATATTGAATATGATCAAGTTTTTGAATGAATTGTTTGAATAGATAAAAAGCTTCGTAGGCATGAGTTGAGTAATGATAATCCAGTGAATCGTAATCATCTTCATCATCGAAATTATTTTCAAACGAATAAGAATTTTCCAATGATGATAGGAAATTAGTTCGATATGTTTGATTTAAAACTGACGATGATAATCGTTCGAGAACTGTATCCGATCGTTGTTTGATTAGAATCGGTTCACTTTCAATCAAATCTAATATTGATTTATTTCAAATCATTTTTTTTTCAGTCTTTGATTTCATTTTTCTCATATTCACCTTTTCGTTCTTGTTTACTCGTATCATCTTCAGTTGGCAGAGCATCGAACAGTGATTCATTAACAGCTGAATTCGTTGTTCGAAGCATCCAAACGAACAATGCATGAATTCGATGTATCAACTTAGAATCATGTACAATGTCGCTCAACATACGTTGCAAAGGCGTACGTGGTGGTGGCCGACATATGTACGTTGCTGAACTCGATGAATTGGGATTTGAATTCACTTGAATTCGTCCTTCGCGCTCATAAGTTTGATTTGCATCAGTTTGCAGCCAATGAACAGTTTCTTTCATACAATTACCGATTAAATTCATTAGTGAAATAAGATAGAATTTATCATGACATAAATAACAAAGAGAATAGAGACGTTGACTACCGCGTGCGTGAAAATCTTTACAGGAAAATGTTAGAGATAGACAATAACCATTCTCATCATCACCAAATAGAATCGGATGGTTATTTTCAGCGGATTTCTATCGTAAAAACAACAACAAAAAATAAGAAAAATCAATGGAGCTTTATTCACATACTTCTATTGTTAAACTTCTAACACAAGTATTACGAATATTTTTAAATAGTTCTTGATTAGGTGTCGATGCAGATGAGATATATAACATATTCTTACTAAAATCTATTGTCGATATCAGTAAATTCTCTGACGATAATGTACATGACTAAAACAAACGAATTTCGTTTGTCAAAATTTGTTTTTTTTTGAAATCTTACTTTACATTCGATCTTTTCCTTTGATTTATCCGATCGAATATATTGCGAATAAAATGTTTTTAAATCTTCGTTATCAGTATCATTCGAATTGACAATATAAGTTCGTCCTTCAGTACACAACAAGATTTGTGGTCCATGAATATCGCAAAAATGCTGCAATGCACATGAAGCATTCATCAAGACATTTAATAAAACTAATTCTTAGATATAAAAATAAATAAATTCTAGAAGAAAATTTTCTTTCTTCTACAAAAGATGAAAATAAATAAAGATTTCACAAACAATCGAATTATTTGAATTCATTTATTGTCTCAATCATAAAACTTTGCCATTGAGTATTTTGTCTTTTCAACTCAAGTTTATGACCGATATTCTGCAAATGTAAACATTGTCGAATCATCGACGAGAATTTTTGACAGGCTAACAAACTGCCATAACGTCGAACGAGATATATCCAAAGAATATCCGTGTATTTCTCTTGAATTTTATATAGATTTACTGTATTTAAATTTCCATTGTAAGTAATCGATGTCGAAAAAAGTAGAATAATGAGTAAAAGTTGTGTACATTGTGGTTCGTTGAGACAGATTTTGAATTGATGTAAACATACGTCAATCGTCTCCATAAGAGATTTACCATACATAATTTCTAAAAGGAAATTTATCGGAGCCCAAAGTGGAGCTGAATCGTTCATAGTTTCGATTGTATTCATTCGCATGAGAAAACGAATATTATGCGTGAGTAATAAACTCTGTTCATTGGAAGGGAACTGTTGAAATTCAGGTATATGCTTGAAAAAATTCTCTAGAGATACACTATAAAATTGACAGGCGTGTAAATAATTTTGAAATTTAATTCGAGATTTAATCGGTTGATGAACTGTTAATTCATATCCACGTTTTTCATATGTTTGAATTGGTGCTCGACAATATTCTTCGTAGGCATTGAAAATATTTCGTAAATCAATGAAAATATCTGTTGGCTGATTGAAATTCGAATTCAAATGAGTTAAATTTCTATTAGCAAGAATTCGTTCACGTTTTAACTGTTTGATTTCTTCGGTAAGTATCAATTCTTTTTTCATGCCAACAGAAAAACATTTTTTCAGTCGACAATACGAACAATCACGTCGCGTACGAATGTCAATCGAACAGTTTTCCGTTGAATATCGACATTGATACGCTTGTAAACCAAATAATGCATTACGACGGAAGAATGCTTTGCAACACATGCATGTGATCACCGCAAAATTGAAGCCAATAGCCGGTGCTCCACACACGAGACAAATCAGATCCGATGGTTTCCGATTCTGTTTTCGCATGATGATATGTCCTGATGACTAACTCGAGTATTTTTAGACTTTATGATGTGTTAACTAAGTTTGTTTGGTACGTATTCGTTTGATGAACTTTGTAACGCGACAATCGAATTCAATTTTCAAGAGATTCTAGCGACCTATTGATGGACGAACGCTGGCGACATCTTTTATGTTGTGAAAGGAAAAGAATTTTTTCGTTTCAAGGTGAATAATGGCGATGAAATTTGAAGAGAAAAATTTTTATTCGAAAAGAATTTTTGAGTTTTGCTTATCGATTGGTTTGAAAATGATCTTTTTACCTGATTGAAATAAACTTTAACAATTCAACGAACAACACTTACCTTTCTCTTCTCTTCTTTTCTTCTTTTTCTTCGTGTCCTTCGATATTTGACAAAAAAATGTCAATAAATTAAAACTTGTCTATGAATCATCATTTCAAATATATTTTTTTCTCCTCTCATAGATAGTTAAAATGTTAAAACGATCTGAGAAATTATGGATGGGCAGTGCGTTATTCTTTGCAATATTCTCGTTAGCTTGTGATTTCATCGGCTTTGCAACGCCATATTGGATCCAAATCTGGCCACGGTAGATTCGAATAGCACGAGATTTTTCGAACGATCACTTGAATTTCTAGTGTTGGCGATACAACATTCCGTAAATTAGGTCTCTGGCAAGTTTGTATAGCTGGTTTTCGTAATCCGAAAAACTACTGGGGTAAAGTTTATTATGGTTGCTGGTGGTTATTCGCACGTGAATACAATGGCCTACGAAACGACGGCATTCTCACACCACGTAAGTTCGAATTCACAAATGTGTGTATTTGATTTTCGATGTTGTCTGTTGATTAGCCTGGTTCATTGCCGTTCAAACATTCGCCTGTTTTGGTTTGATATTTAACATACTCTGTGCTGCTGCTTTGATCACGGTTGCTATCACACGATATCGATTATCGCGTCGATCAATGCTCATTGGTTGTATTCTTGGTGCATGTGCTTGTAAGTTGAAGTGAAGATATTGAAATGGGAAGAAGATTGGCTTTTTCGAAATAGGGTTTTGTAATTTTCTAACGGTTTTAATATTCGGTATCTATGCTGATGCTATTCCGGGTAAATGGATGCCACGAGCTGATTATACGTTTCTCTCTTGGTCTTATTTGTTCGTGCTTGCCTCGATGATTGCATCGTTCTTTGCCGGTAGGATTCAGTGATTGTTTTTCTTTTTGTCGAAATAAATTGCTTTTTTTTCAGTTGGTTTTGTTCTTTTTGAAATCTATTTTATCACTGAAAAGAAACGAAACTTCAATGAAAAAGCGTTTATTCGTAATGTTGGCAATCCAGATCAACCGTTTGTTCGTCATGGTGAAAAGGATGAGCCAGCATTCGTACGTCGAGCATCGAATGGTGAACAACCGTTCGTCCGAAGATCGGATGACGATAATGATCACGCATTTATCCGACATGCTGACGGTTCGATTCCTGATGAAGCTTTCATTCGACGTGCAAACGGAGGTTCAGATAACGAAGAAGCCTTCATTCGACGTGCTAATGGTTCGAATAATTACGTTGTTTAAACATCAATGTACAGATAGACCTGAGATATCATGTATAATAGAACTTAGTTTGTGTCTTCTTATACTCATTATCTGTTTTCTTTTTAATATTAGTTTTTATTTGCAATTCTCGAATTCATTTCTATACAATATAAATAAATAAATCTTTGTTCTCTCTCTCGTTCAATTTTCTTGAATATTAAGTTACACATCGAGATGTTCGTCGACTGTTGACTTGTGAGTTAACTAATGTGTCAGTACTCGGTCGTTTCGATGTGTTTGTCAATTGATAGGTGTATGTTTGTTGAACTGATGTTGATCGACGTTTATTACGAAGATCACATTGAGGACCATTACGCATTTCCATAGTGAAATTCGAACTTCGTCGTCGTTGATAACTGTCATCTAATTTCGATCGAATATAATCGTAGATTTCAAAGAATGTTTCCAAACAAGTAGCACGAAATTTCGAACCCGATAGACAATAGAATATGAAATTTGTCTATGAAAAAAAAAAGAATTTGATTTTCTTTTTAAAAGGTTGAAATTGCAAACATACAGCTGAATTCATTTGTGCCCAAATGACAGTTAAATTCGTTCGTAGAAATCTCATTTTCAATCGTTTGACATCTCGATATTGAGGCGGATGTCTCTGACGAACATAATCAATGATAGCGGGTGTTGTAAATAAATAAAAACTCAATGAAACTGTCACTAACATAATCGTCAGCTGTTGTTGTTTACGATTGAATAAAGCGGCATTGATTTGATGTATAGCATTCTCAGGATTAATCAATGTTCGTGAACGTTGTCGTCGTGCCATGAACAATTCATAGATAATAAATAAATTAATCAATAGAATCATATCAGGAATTATGTAGAACATAATTGGTTTGACAATACGTATGAGTGTTTGATATTGTTTACGAACGATACATTTATGTTGTCGTCGATCGAGTGTATGAACAATTGGGAATGTTGATGAGAAAAATATCAACGCAAATAGAATTAGAACGTAAATTGAATAACGTGCTCGTTGAATTGTGCAAAATGTTTTAGCTAGAAATGGTGAATGAACGGCAATGCAACGTTCAATTGTCATGATAACCATTATCCAAACACTGATAAACGTAACTAAATCAGTTAAATAAGCGAGAAAGCAATGTAAAACATAGGAATCTACCAAACGTAGAAAGAGTAAATTGGTTATATGAGCAAGTAAAACTGATGAATCAAAGATGGCTAAATAAGTTATGAATACACTCGATGATGTATCACGTAGCGAACGTCGATTAATAATAATTAATGCAAGACTATTACCAACAACACCGCAAATAACCATGAAAATTTCAGCGATAGTTAGATAGTAATTGACTTGTCGAATGAAATCTGTTATTTCACGGCGAATTAATGTGTCATTAACAGATTCGTTTATTGATTGACGAAGAATTGTTTGATTAGGAGGCAAATAAAGTGGCGGAATAACAGATTTACTCATACTGTTTTGATCAAAATCTACAAGTAAATCTAATCAAAGAATTTTTGATTAAAAAAAAAAGGAGAAGACTATTTGTCGTTGTCAACTTGTCTCTTTTCAAATAAAACTAAGGTATTTTTATCTCTATCTCATGAGGTTTCGTCTCTCGATACAAACTAACATATCAAGGTTATACTTCTAATCAGAAAAGGCTTGTAAAGATTTTCCTGCATCCGTCAGCCTTGATAAGACAAATGATTTATTTTCAAATTACTGTACATTCATCATAGAATTGCAAAACTTCATCGGACTTACCAATAAGAAATTGTCGTGTACGCTGTCTCTTTTTTGAGGACAAAAAAAAGACGCAAAATTATGAGATTGACTTTTTATTTGATCTTAGAAAAGAAACAGAAGATAGATGCCAATCAAAAGATTCATTTGTAATGCAAGTATGCGGATTAATCATAATAATAAAGGAAGATTTATTAGGTCTATCTCATATGCAGAATCTACATTGAAATTGAAATGAATGAATGGAGGACAAAAAAGAAATCGAATTATGATTGTGTTTTGCTTTCTGGTAAGTCAGCAAACATCTGGCATAATCTTCTGTTTATTGACGAATGCCGGATTATTCTGATCGTTTATGAGAGGTTGTCCTTAGAAACTCTCTCTCTATATATAACAAATGTTCGCCGGAGTCTGTATAATGAAACAGATAATCGATCGAGAAAATGTTGCCAAGAAGTTCGAAATCAATGTGTTAATAAGCTCTCTTTTCCTTTCGATAACATTTTTGTTTTGTTTTGCTAATATAGAATTTGTATGAAACAAAGAGAAGAATTGTTTTATGTCAATTCTCGTCAGTTTTTTCTTCTTCTCCCACGCTCATTCATCCATCCAATATCCGGTGATTAATAATATCCTGCGGAGACATTAATCGATTACTCATAGGAAATGCTAACATCATATCTGAAAGCAGATAAGTTAATATCACTTTTTGCTCTCTTGTGTTCCTATTGGATTTATGCATAACTATCAAGTATTTTAGTTAATGTTAAGTGTTTATTCTATTTTGCCATCGAACGCCATTGAAACCATCTTTATTTACTAATGATAGGAAAAAAAGAACGATACGCAAGTAAAAGAAACCCGTTTATATTATGTATATGTATAATGTTAATTATCACAAGTCATATAGAAGAGAACAAAAAGATGCTTATGTGTTTTGTCAGATAGACTCAATATTTTTTATTTGAAAAGAAGAAAAAAAAGGAAAGTCGTTTTTTTTTCTCGATTATGTTATCATCGGTTTATAAAGTCGATCACATATGGCATCGGCTGTTGGTATTTCAATTTTCGTTAGATTTGCTCGATAATTATTTCGTATTGATGTATGTGCAAAGACAAGTAATAATGCCGTACATGGCATTGCAATGATAAATAAAATGAAAAATACTCGATCGAGTACTAAAGCTACGCGTTGCCATTCGTCTAAACGTTTTTGATTATCAGCTTTGACCATTTCACTTTCGAGTTCTAAGTCAGCTGACGGATTATTTGGAAGCAACCATTGTGTTCGAATATGATTTTTGATTTGATGAAGAAGTTTTAATAATTCTGTAGCCTAAGAAGAAGAAGAAGAAGAAGAAAATATCTATTCTGTATTTTTTTTATCGATTGATCTACTTGTTGATTCGTTGTTCGAACTTGTGCAGTTGCTAAGAAAATCGAACATAAACGTTTTTCGATGCTACTCAATCGTCGTGGTCGTTTATCATTACTATCTCGTCGAATCGACGAACGTTGCCGTTTAAAATGTCGATCCGGTCGACAGTAAACCAATGGACTTAAATAATCGAGAAAGATTTTTTTCATATGTTTCGGTACACGAGCAATGTTCGATGTTGATGGCCGATGATAAAGATACAAAACATAAACTGTCATAATACACGAAAGAAAGACAAGAAAAAAATTTGCATTACAAAATAATGTTAAAATCGGCGTTTCATCATCGGATTTCGGTACATATTCACTGATTAATTGCAAATAAATGACAAGCGACAAAAGAATCGTTACATTTAACGTCAATTTTTCACCTGTTTGCGGTGGCAAAAGAAATGTAAATAGAGTAACGAATGAGACAAGTGTAAATGGTAGAATGATTTTATTGAGATAATATAAATGATTACGTCGTAGGACTAAAGTAAAACGAACGAGACTGTAATCAACTTGTCCGAAATCTGATATGGGTTCATTTGTGATTTCTGTGTAGGAATGAACTAATTCCCATTCGCCACGAATAAATGAATGGCCGGTTATAGCACGACGAAGAATAAATTTTATCGATTGACTATCATGTGAACCACTGCGAATTGTTATCGTACAAACTTGTTGATCGAATGGAAAATAGGTCGAACGAACTTTGCAAATCGTTTTCCAAAGATCTTGAAACATAAATCGAACGTAACCATCATTTCGTAGAATAACAGCGTAATGTTCTCGATTTCGAGAATATTTTCCATCAGCTGAATTGACAAGTACAACATCCGGCGTCCATAAATATTCCGAACCAACGGATAATTCCGAAATATTAAATCGACTTAAATTCCATGTCATATACGGGTCACACCAGGCGCAAATCAATTGTATATTACTCGTAACAACTTGTGCTTTTTCATCGACACTTTCAATTTGTAAAAGAATTAAATTCGTATGAACTTTAGTTATGCCCGCTTCTGGACAAACCTTTTGGTCATAAGGTCGATTATGAAAAAGAATCTTTCGTAATTCAATTTCATTGCTATTTACAATGAAAAACAAACAACATAAATAACATATTTGTATAAGTAATCGTTGATTTTCATTTGTCATCATATTCATACGATTTGTATCAACAAATGACAATCGTAAAAGCAAAAAAGCTAAACAAATCTCAAAGGAATTCTTCGTCTTCTTCGTATGTAAATCGATCCTATAGAAAATATGACAAGCATATCTATACGATAGTGTTCTTTCCGTTTCCATAAATGACCCTTTTTTTTCTTCTTTTCTCTCTCTCTCTCTTGGCTTCGCTTTTTTTCCTGAACAACTAAACTCTATTACTACGCTCTAGTTGTTAATTCAGCTGAAACTAGCCGGAAGCCAAAAAAATCATCAGATTGAAAAACATATCTAGCTCTTTTTTTTTGTCTCTCGCACTCTCGCTCTTCGTTCGATTTATTTTAAGACACGATCCGAGAACGCACATGCAATGTCATCGTATCAATCGTTAACAATTAACATTGTTGAAGGACAAAATAGAATCATTCATTGAATAATAAAGAAAAACGTTGCTATGACATATGATTATTATTGGTTGGCAAGGAAAAGAAATTGAAACAATTTAAAAATGAAAATAAAAACAAACTTTTCTCTCTCTCTTTTCAATGGTCTCCTTGATCAAGTGTGTTCGCTTTTAACACGAGAAAAGAAAACAGAATTTGTGTGAATAAATACACTGCCAGTTTTGATTCGACTTCGAATAAGAAAACATTCTCAAGTAAGACTGAACATTTCTTTCTTTCATTCGTTCGTTTCTCTTGTTGTTAATGAATATGGCTTCCTGCCATTAATGTTTTCATTTTGTTTGAACACATAAAAGACATAATTCTATTGACATATGAAATGACGAATATTGAGATTAATAAAGGACATTTTTCGTTGTTATGCATACCATTTATTGTTAAAAAAAAAGCGAAAGGAAAAAAAACATTTCTTATTCATTTGAATTGAAAGTCTCAGACAAGGGCTTTTTTTTTAGCAACATGGCACTTTTCGAACAAACGCCGCCATCTCGAAGTGGTTCTCGTTTTGGTAAACTATCATCGAATATGTTTTTTACACGAAATACGGCGAAACCCAAACGTGTTAAACATATCGAAGGTATTTTTTGTTTTGAGATATTCAAACGAGTTTTGTTTTCACATCGTCGAGTTTGATTCAAAGGACTTAATGGGGCTTTAATTTGTAATGTTAACGATGATCCGTCATTCGTTCGTTCAGCAACGTCTAGTTCATTGGATTTCAATAGAACGAATTTACATAATTTACACGCGACGCGTCGAGTCGAACGATTACTCCCTCCGATGGGCTTTTGGAATACATACGGCGTTGGTAAGTTGTTCTTATTGAATTCGAGACAAAAAAGATAGACGAACTTTATTTGCTAGTTGAAGACACAGATCGTTGGAGAAACGAACTGGCATCGTTAGCAGCTGCGAGCGGACTTCGAATTGAAAAAGACGAGAAAAAAACCAACAATCGATTGTCAACAGCTGATCAACAAAATGCATCGCGTTCAGGCGCACGTTATTCGACTCGAACGGGTCGATTCAATGAAGGTGCGAGTAAATCACGAGGACGTACCGGTTCAAAACACGCGACACCGTTGGCCGATACATTTTTTAATGTACCAGAAAACGAAAGAGAACTATGGGTAAATAAAAAATTGATCATTAGTCAATTCTTTAAAAAAAAATCGATTGTTCAGATGTTACAAGTTCTCTGTCAACTTCTTGGAACAAGTAATTTGCAAGATGTTCAATCATGGCTTGTTTCAGCTTCGTATGCCGGTCTGTTGTTGCGATTGATATTCTTCTTGCTAAATTTTTCATATCATTAGAAAAAGAACAAGCTCGAACAATGATTAGTGCTGCACTTCGAGGATTGAAAGAATCCGATCGTACAGGTGTCGATCAAACAGTTGATTTAAATTCTTTGTCGAATTTTGTTGAAAAGTAAATCAACATACTTCAACATTCTTTTTCGCTTTATTTTATTTTTCCAGACAACAAAATGAAGAAAAACAAGCCACCCAAAAATTCCTCAAAGAAACAATCGATCGTTCGATACCGTCGAATGAACAATCACAACAAGATGAAAATACATTTTCGAATACTTCAACTATTCGTAAAACACCTCAAAAAAATTATAATCGACGTTCGTTCACGTCATTTGACTTAACCAATAAGCAAAATGATGATGAACAAATCGAAACCATTCAGCTCGACGACGAACCACCACAACAACAACAACGTAAAGTCGAAAGTTTACAAATCAGTGATAGTGAACATGAAGAACAAACAGAAAATGAACTGATTTTACCACCAATTAAACGTCAAAATTCTGTGCCTGAAAATGACAATGTGAAAACACGACAAATTCGTCAATTGAAAACGAAATTATCTCGACAAGAAGAAGAATCCAAACGACAATTGACTGAACTACAAGCGAAACAATCTCGATTAGAAAATGCATTGAAATTACTTGTGAAACAAAATTCAATCAATGAAAAACGTCCATCAAAAAATCAAATCGAAAAAGATGAAAACCGACCAGCACGATCATTTTCCGGTGTCTGGAAACCTGATGCATCAACTCTCCATCGACTTCAAGGAAATTAGAATTCTCGATATTTTCCTTCGATATATTTATTTAAGAAAAAAAAGAAGAAGAAGAAACTAAAGGAGAAGCAAGAAGAGATGTGTGTGTGTGCGTTTGTTTGTTTGCGGGAGTTTGTTTTCATCCAATTCGATTTCGATATGTAGAAAATAAATAAAGAATTTGTGTAACTAATGTAAAACTCGATAGAACTAAGGCAATTATTTCTAAACCCGATGACCAATCGAGACGAATGTCATAATCACTAGCAGCCGATTGACGAATAGTTTGTTCGAGAGCATTTGTCTGATTTTGTCGTTCTGAAAAAGATTTTTTAGTAGTTTTTTTTGTTTTGTCTCTTCCTAATGCAAGTCCTTTACTTTGTTGACTCAAACGATATTTAAGATTATATCGATATTCATACAAATCATTTGACATTGTCGATCCAAATAAAATCAATGTTAATAGAATAAAAATAAAACCTATTGTCAATAAAACAATAGTGAGCATTGCAATTGAGAAATGTGTTTTGTATTTAAATTGATTGATAAGTAAATGTGCGTACATAGCTAATATAGCTAAACTAATTGTACAAGCTGAAATAATTGTACTTGATATGAGAAATTGATTTAAACGTGTGTAAGTACAACGATAGGGATTGCCGGCAACGTTACATAAACGTGGAGCATCTTGTGGTTGAAGACGATTGATGATTGTCGAGAGATTTTTGTTCGAAATTAAATATTTATTTTCATTACAAATTGGATAGACTTTCGTTGTATCGAGAAGAACAGTAATGAGTTGATTTTCACAGCGATGAAATACGCCGATGAAAATCGTTTCACTTGGTGTTTGTCGATGTTCATAAATTCTATATTGAAAGATACTTTTCCCGTCGGAATCCTTTGATTTTTACAGAAATTGAACTTACTTCCATCTCGGATGTGCCATTGCAATGAGATGAAAAGCTAATGTTAAAATTGCAAGTAGTAATCCAACAGAAAGGTAGACACGATTTAGTTCCAACATCTTTCAATCAAATGAATCGATACTATTGAATATAAACGAAACAATGTGTGTGTGTGTGTGTGTGTGAGAAAGAGAGAACAAAGTCATTCTATTCAATTGTGAGAATAGACGGTTATATAAGTACATGTAATCAAATTATGATTAACATTTATTATACCTTAGAAATCATATGTCAAAAACAGAGTCGATGTATGTGCGTTGTTAAACTTGTACCATCATGTTAGTTTATCATTCGGTCGATTTCGTCTATTTGCCGAGTTTTCATTTCTCATTAATTTTGACGTATGTGTCCGATAAGACGTTGAAGGAAAAAAGAAAAAGAACGAAATGTTATTCTCATTTGTTTTCTTTTACTTGTTCGCTATGACATAATCACTTTCGTTTTCATTTTCCTTCTTTCCTCACCTGTTTAGTTTAAATAACGTTTCTTTCCTGTTCCTAATAAGAAATCGAATACTTTCAATCATTATCACCATTGATTTCCTTGAGAGAAATGAAACACAGTTGTTCGAAGATATTTTATACGGTGTTTTTATAAAACAGACACATTCTTGCAGAGAAAATGATAAAAATCTAATTTGTCAAATCTTGCAGTCGTATACAATTAAATAAAAAGAAAAAAAGACAAAGACAAAGACACTTGAAGAAATTGAAATTGCTTTTTGTTCTCTCTCTCTCTCTCTCCTACACATTTTAAATGGTTTTCTCGCGTTTTTATTCGCATTTAATTTACAGTATGTCATTTTGCAAAATTAAAAATAAGAAAAACGCATATTTTTTTTTATTGAAGTTGTCTGGAGAAAATGGAGTCAACGGAATTTCCACAGCCGATGGAAAATCGTAAGGATTCGTACGTACTTACGAGTCCTCCAACTCCCCAAAAACTAGGTATAACAACTAAAATTCGTCAGACAATCAACAGCGCTGCTAAACGAACTCAAACAAATTCTAAAAAACGACTGTCCGGTCCCGATCTATCCAATTTAACACCTCAATGTCAGGTAAACGAAAGACGAATAAGCTTTTGCTTTCAACTTTTTCAATTAAGGATTTGATTTTAACTGCAATCGATAGAATTAAAACCGAAGATAGTAAACAAATCATAACCATCCTAGATGAAAGTCGAAATATGTTGAGAAATTCCTACGATGATTTCAAACATGATCAAGAAGAATATCGAAAACAATTAGAAGCTATTACATTGAACAAAGAAGCAGCCATGCATCGACGAAAAGGTACAGATACCGATTGCTATTTTCGTTTGGATGTTTTGTTTGTATTTGTCAAGAAAATGCCGTTCCACTTGCGATGTTCATGCGACAGAAACGTGATATCGAAGGTCTTGCCGATCTTCGTCCGAATTCCGGTATGAATCCGACGTATCAAGCATATTTCGAAGCTCTACTTGTACCAAATGAAAATTCCAGCCAACATCCATCGGATAAAGCAGCTGTGATCAAATATATTCGTCGGCGTGAACGTCGACGACGTGCTGAAGAAAATCGAAAGGATAATCCGATCACTGACGACGTTCTCGAGAGAGTAATCATTTACTTTGTCAATCAACGAAAGTCAATATTTTTGTGCTTAGAAAACAACGGAAATTCTCGAGAAAATCGATGGTATGGACACGAAAATCGAACATGAACGACAACGACAGAAGAATCTGATTCGAACGAAGATGAATGAGAAAAAACTTCAATCGAAAAATATGATCGAAGCAAGTGAAATCATCGATCAAGCACAAGAAGCCGATCTTGCGTAATTTAATTCAAATTAAAAAAAAACAAAACATCAACCTTTTTGCATTGTTTTCAAATTTGTAGACGTGAACGTGTCGAACAAAAACATCGCGAGAAAGTCGTAGCTCGCGTTCAAGAAGTTCGAAGTCGAACGCCGACAAATATGATTCATGTTCAGTCACGCAACAGCGACGATACCGAGTTCGATGATCTTCAACGATCAGAAACTCTCAATTCAATTCAATTATTAAATGAAAATTACGGACAAAAATCGCCTCGTGCAACAACCCCGATTTACACTATTGAAGATACGAGTGAACAACTTGCAAATATTCATATATAAATTAATTTCAACTGCGTTTATTCTTTTTTTCCTAATAAAGCAAACATATATTTAAATTAAATAACAGTTTTCGAACGAAGACCATCTTGAATCTGTTGCAGAATCGATTGTAGAACTTTGGTTGCCGATGAATTCGGATCGAAATTTGTTCGGAGTAGATCGAATGCTTTTTGACTTTCGTTCAAACATTGCTCACGACATTGATCAAGTAAATCGACATTATTCAATTCTTCGAAGGTAATTAAATCGTTGGTTTTTCGATTTAATAATGAATACGGAAATGAACGCGTCAATGGTACGGTTCCGTAGGGTGTTGCCGATGATGAATCGTTCGGTGATGAATATTGACAGATTTCATTGTACATCATACATGAAAAAATGATATGACGACACAGATAATAAGCATGATTTTGCAGAGATGCTGAATGATCGACTAATTGAAGAGAAGCTCGACAGCCTGCTGCGACTAAATTAGCTACCGAACTAAAATTGAGAAGTTATTTTCTTTCTCGAACGTTTACAAATCGAAATGAACTGACAGTGCGGTTAGTTGATACCATTCAGTGATCGATGAAAGTGATTGATTATCTTTGAGATAGAATTCTGCTTTACTCATATCTGAAATTGCATTGCCAATTGTTTCGACAACTTCAGGTTTGCGAAAATCAGCTAATTTTCCACAAGCTTGTGATAGAAGATAATCACCTCCTAAGACCGCTATTTTATTTCCTTGTTCTAAATCGATTTGATTTCCATCTAATCGAAGAAGTCCTCGATGTCCGAGAATACCCAAATGAACTAGAAAATTACCCAATTCAGTTTTTTTTCAATAAACTAATCGATCGATTTTTTCATCATACTCATTTCAATTAATTCAGCTAATTGTCGTTGATGTTCGTGAATACCATGTTTAATCATATCGTCTTGATGATTTTTCTTCGGTACACCAGCTGCTTTGGATATTAATAAGAGTAGAACTGATCGTGAATGAGCTGTTTTCGGTGGACTTTCTAACATATTCGTTGCTAGTTTAAGTAATGGATGTTGAGTACCAACAAGTTTTCGTAAATATCCAACTAATGTTGAAACTTCTTCGTTGAAAAGATATTTTAAGTTCATTAACGAATGTAATGACGATGGATAGCCAATGATTTTCTCGCCTTCGCTTAGCAATGGCTGCCAATTCGGTGTTTTATTTTTAATATGAACGTAGAATCCGTTTGACGATAGAAAACGAAGAACAGGCGAGAATCTCATTGTGAAAAAAAAAATATGATCTTCAATGAAAAAAATTCATATTGTATATGTAAGATGTGGTTTTTATTTTCGTTTATTTAATTATTTATCACAAAGAAAACAAAATTTAACCAGAAAAATCTTCAGCAAGATAAGCTGTTTGATCGTACAATTCAGATTTTATCAATCGACCAGCAAAATATCGTCCACGAAGTGATTCAACTGCCTTTTCAGCTTCTAAAAAATCGAACAAATTCAATCATATGATTATTTGTGAATTCTTCGGTTTACGTATGCCCGTTTGGAATTCTACAAAGATTTTAACCGTCTGTTCTGGTTGATCATTTTCGCCTTGCTGTTCCGTATAAATAATAACTTTAACAACATCACCGTATTTCGAACACTCGTCTAAAATATACCGAAACGAACTAAAAATACAAGCGATTTAGTTATTTTCTGACCTGTGACATCTTGTTGTAGATCAGCATCGACAGCTTCTGGACCAACCATGTTTTTGATTAAACAAACACGTGAGTCCAGTCGACGTTGATTTAATTTTTGCATTAATAAATGTCGTTGTTCTCGACCTAGACAAACGGCAACATCATTCGATCTGTATTAGTATCGAGGAAGTTTTACCTTTGACACTCAATTCTTCTTGTTGTGAGATCGTAGCGATTGAATCGTCGGCAGCAGTAGTAACTGTTTTCTGAGTATCTGTTGGTAGAACAAGAGGAATCGAAGAATATTGTTGAGGTTCGGGTTCAGGAATTGGTGGTTGAATAATAGTTTCGACTTCTTTTGCTTGTAATTCAGCAGTAATTTTTGCCATTGCTAGAGCTGTAGCTGTCGGCATTGGACTTGTAACTGGTTGTGTCGATGCACTTAAACCTTCGGGTGGTGTTATCGCTTTTCCTACACGCAAATGTTGACCTAAGGAACAAAAAAAAAAGTTTTGTTTGAAAAAGTCAAAACAATGAAACACACCGCCAAGATCGAATAAATTCATTGAAGTAATTGCATCTTGTGCTGCTTGAATACTCTCAAATTCAATGAATCCATATCCTCTGCAATCGTCGAAGTTTGTTTCTCTTTTTTTTATATCAAAACAAAATCTTTCTACTTGTGTTTATTCGTCGCTGGATCTTTTGCTACTGTACAATTGAGAATTTTTCCAAACGCTTCGAAAACACTCTTGATTTCATTTTCTGTTAAATCTGGATGAATGGACGCAACATAAATTCGATTATAATTCTTAGCTTCTTCAGTTAATCGATCGATGATCGGCTGAGCTTGTGGCATATTCGATGGTCTTCCGACCTGAAAACCTATTTCCAAACAAATCGATACTCAATTTGTTTCGTTTTCTACTTTAATATTTCTTCCTCCAAGAATGACACCATTCATTTGTTCAATTGACAATTGTGCTGCTTCCGGTGTTTCATATTCAAGAAACGCAAAACCCTTATGACGATTTGTCACAGTATCGAATGTTAACGAAACAGCTTTGACAGGTCCGAATGGTTCGAACGCTTTTTTAAGCATCGCTTCATTTAACTCAAAATTAATACTTCCAACATATGTACTAATCAATAAACAGATAGTTTCTCAATCTCTCGTTCATTCAATCCTACCGACACATCAATAAGAGTGCCTGTTGCTTTTTAATGATATCCAATTGTTGCCGTTGTTGTTGCTGTTGCTGTCTAACAAGAATATGTTTGAGACCTTGTTCCGAGGCATATTTTTTTGCTTGTCGAACATTTTCAGCGTCTACCGGTCGAATTTTATATCGACCTGTTTCACGTTTTTCTCCTGGTCCGCGAAATAACGGACCACGTTGAAGCAGTTGATGAACATTGACAAACGATGCCAATGGTGCCACTTCACGTGGCAAACGTGGAATATCTTGTACTGTATATTTTCTCTTTTCTATAAAATAAGAATTTAAGATGATCAACACATCATACGAGTCTGATGCAACAAGAGAAACAACTGATTAGTTGATGTCGATGAATTGTGCGTGTTTGATTATCGTTCTTCTGCAACACGGAGAAGAAAAGACAAAAAAAACAAAACCGAGTTTTTCTTTTCTTGGATTTTACAATTCATAATCGAATTCGAAATGAAGTGCTGTCGAGCAAAATATGAAAACATAAGCTGAAACTTACCAATAACAGTCGATGTTGACGTTTGAACTTCCTCCATCTAAAACAGAAAAAAGACAAAGAATGTACTACTTCTAGTATCACAGTAAATTGAAGAAAAACAATTGATTTAATTTATTGAATTACAAAAGAAAAACTAGTTTCGAATTAACGAACAATTAAAAACTGATCGACAGGTACAAGTTGATTAGCATCATGGCAATCCTGTAACCAATCGAGATTGACAAATTTTATATCTGGATTCGATTGAGATATCTAATTTAAACAAAGAGATTTAGTTCGATTTTTGATTCGATTCAATTAACAGTTCGTACCGCTTCGAAATCATAATTCCATGATCGATTTGTAATAACATATTTGACATTTGCATTGATCTGACGTTCGAGAGTACCATCATAAGCGAGAATAATTCTTGTCATATCTAACAATGTATTATCATTGAAATCGCCATAGGAAACATAAAAATGAATTCCATGAAAAAAATCCGGAATTTCATCGAATTCGATTTTCATTTTTTTATTTTCATTTGTTGATTTTCGTTTGATAGGAGTTGCTGTTGTCTTTTTTTCTTTTAAATTTATCAATTCATCATCATCAACGACAGTCGTTTCTAATTTATATTTATCTTCAGACAAGAATTTCTTTCGTTTAAAACAATCAGTAATCCATTGTTTCGACACGATTCGACCTTTGCCACTCTGTTCAACTTGTGCATATTTCGGTGTATTCGGAAAAGCACAACTAAACAAAACAAGAACATCATCAACAAGAAAAACAAACAACAATCGAATTAACTAACATGAGATGTGTACATTTCCTATCCCATTCGTCGCTGTATGTTGCGCCCATTGACAGAGCTTTCATTCGTAGTTTCGTTCGAAGTGGATTTTCGAAGCCGCTTAAAACGAAAACTACATCTTTGAGAATTTCAGACATCAAGAGACTGATTGAGTGAGATGATGTTAATACTACGAAGAAACTTTCTGATTGGCAATTGGTTCGAATAGAAAATGCAGAGGCCGCTCATTTCTTGACCGTTTTATTCGAAAATATGATTAAAAAAAATTAGTCCGTATCCTCGTCAAAATCTTCTGATGTGGTAATAGATGGCTGAAATGAATTATTTGAATTTGAAACTTCAGCTTCTTTAGTTTCTTTTGCTGCTTGTTGTTGAGCAATAATCAATGCACTCGGAGACATCGTTCGATAGGATTCTGTTAAATTTATCAATCGATGTGAATCACCATCAGCAGTCCAATCTTCTAGAACGTACATCCGTGCACGTGCCACATCGTTTAACATGATTTCATCACATGGATACGTCTCTGGTGTCATTGAAATTTTCGGTAGAAGTAAATTACTCGGTATAAACTGAAGGATACTTATAATTAAATCAATAATTTCGCCATAGTTTCGTCCTTTATCGATTTGATAGAGAATACGTAGACGATTTATCCAGATTTCTAATTCCTTTTCATCGAATTCTAGGCGTGTATTTTGAGCATTGTAAAATGTCGGCAGTTTAGTTTTATCGAGCGAGAGAAAATAACGAGGCTGAGTATTCGATGTTGAACTATGTCGATCGGCTGGTTTTAAATAACTAGACGAAGGTTTCGGTGTTGTACGTGAAGATGAATTCGGTCGACGTTCGCCGACTCGATGGAAAACATTGTGATTATTATCATGATGTTCGGATGAATGCAATGCCGAATCACTTGCATGAAATGTTTTACTTGTGAGCGAAGACTAAATGAGAGAGAAAACGAATGTGTTTTTCTTTGCCGAGACGAGAGAGAAAAAAACTGTACTTGTTCGAGTTTTTGTTTCGTTGGAAGAACAACGTATTTAAATGATTCAAGTTGTGTCACAAGAAAATTTTTGCAAGGTTGTTTGAGATGTTCGATCATGTATTCATCGGCTAATTTGATTAGATTTTCGATATTTTCATTTGTTATTTGTCCATTAAATTGTGGATAGATAAATTTCAATAGTTCAATTATACTTTCACTTGTTTTACCTTCCAAAGGGACTTCTTGTTCTTCATGTTCTTTGAATTGTCCGTCAAACATACGTGCAAATACTGGCGAAACTAATGATAATAGCAAACGATGACAATAGAATCGTTGATTTTCAACAACTAGAATGACGTCTGATTTGAAATTAATTGTATTCGATGAATCGGTAAAATATTCCAAAGGAGAAATAGGCGTTGAAGAAAGTCGAAGTAAATGTGGTGATGCCATTCAATATGTATAGGCGAAATTTGTTTTCTGTCCGATTATACGCGATTCTCTTTTTTTCCTTTCTCTCTCTCTCCTCTCGGTAAGAAAAAAATATGTAAAAAAAATAATACTATTGATGTGTGAACCGTTTGTTTTTTTTGAATTGTATGTGCACATGTGTAATGAGGATAAGAAAAGGAGAACAAGAAAATGTTCGGAATAGTTGCATGTTGTTGTTTTTTTACCTCGTATAACGTCAGAAGAAAGAGCAAATTTATTATAATTATTTGATGACTCACATCGTGAATGATGATAGTAATGGTTCGCTTTGCATTTCTTTTTCTGTCTTCAATAATAATAAGTAGAACGCTGTTTCAAAAGGGCATTGAAAATCAAGAACACTATTATCATCAGATGTCGCATTAAACCGAGAGTATTTTCTTCGTTTTTTCTATTTAAATATTTATTTGAATTTCAAATGATTCAACTACGAATACTTTCGTACGATTTAATTTAATTTCGAGAAATATTGAGAGTTCTCCTGTTGCTAAGCGACGCCTATCTCAAAACGGAAAACAAAACTTGTACTAGTTTACAACAGAAACATGGATGCGAAACCAGTTGATGATCCGCCACATTCAACAGAAAAATATGATGAAGATGCTTTACTACCTGAACAGCAGATTAAAATCAATGAATTGAAGGTTAGTAGCGATCGAAATAATCGGTTTATTTTCATATTTCTTTTCGAATTCAGATTAAAAAACGTATTGAAAACGAACGTTATCTTCAAAAACATCCGGAATTAAATATTCTTCTACGAGATTTTATTCGACAAACTTGTTTACAAAAACCGGATGATATTCGTCAGTTTGCTGCAGGTAAAAACATTTTTCGTCTCTATCTTTATACACAATTTAATTATTTGTTTTCAGGTTATTTTACACATCCAATGCTTGAAAAACGTATCGAAAATCTTCTAAATGAACAGACTGAAATGATTAACTCAGATGTAAAAGTTATTTCTGAAGAAATCTTTCAACGTTGAATAAACATAACATTTTCTGATTCAATAGAAAAAAAATATGATTGCATTTGCTAATTATGATGTGAAAGTGAAGATGAAAAGAGAAAGAGCTCGATTATTCTTCCAGTACGAATTATCCTCTCCTCTATTAAAACTTTTCGTGAATTTTATTTTTCGATATTGCTACTGATTAATCAGTAACTGATAGTTTCACGAAAAGAACAGTGCCATGGGTTATATTTCATGGAAATTGTACATTCAACGAATTGACGTATAGTGGCAGATAGAGCATAAGTCGTTAACCTTTAGTTTTAATATATCGGCTGATATCACATCAACACTCTCACCAACAGTATTAAAACCTTATGAAAATCAATAATTTATCAAATGGAGTGCAATTGTGGATCAATTTACAATGGAGAAATCAAAGTCGGACTATAAAAAAGATCCAAACAATGTCCAAAACTAATAGAAAAGGGTAAAAACAAAAATCATGAATAGTGCAATATCACCACAAAAAAACGATGCCAATGCATCTTTGATCGCAGAGAAAGACTTTTTATCGACAACAACACCAACTAGAGAAAACGAAGAATAAAAGAATCCATATAGACCTAATACACATGAAATTCAACCAATATAACGATATCCATCAGTATATTTTTATTCATTTTATGTCTTTTTAAATTAAAAGATTTAAGAATGTAAAAGACTAACTATTTTCTTCTTTCATTTTTTGCGGAGAAAATTTATATAAAGAAGACGCCATGCAATCCGGGACTGTCAAGTCCAAAATTCAAAAATCAGAAGAAAAATCACGTGACTTTTCGTTGAGATTTGAAAAATATGTGATAGTTTCTCGGTATATTCCGTTCATGCAGAAAATACTTCAGAAATCTGCCTGATTATGGTCGCAAAAGTTTTAATTCGTTGTTTCTCATCCCTACCATTCCTATCAGCAAATATACTGAACCAAGCGACATCACGAAATAAATAACAACCATATTATGCAGGTTTCATCCAGTTAATACCGTTGCAACCAATAGCAATCGTTTCACGGCTCGTCTACGATATGTTTCAATGATTCTGCTTCTTTTCTTCCTAGTATTTCATCATTCATCACACATTTACATATACAAGAGTAATCAAAATCGATAACATATTTCATAAATTTTACTCTGTACCATTTCAACACAAGCAAGTACCTATGTAGAAAATTCATCTATGAGTCATATGAACAAAACGGATTCTTCCCATTCAGTTTGACTATGAGATCTCGACTTTTTTCATATTTCTTCGATAAATTCCCAAATTCACTAACCCCGAATATAACACTCTCATCCCTCATCATGCCACATACCGTATGTGACTTCACTCTATTTTTCCCATGAAGCAGTTCTTTGGATATTACAAATTCACAAACCATAAGCATCTCTATTAGTCTTTATAACAAAAATTTTTATTACAGATTCGAAGAAAAATGTCTTTATCACTTCATGTACTCCCAATTGACATACTTTATCGCATATTCGATCATTTAAATAAAAAAGACTTGTTTATGTCCGCAAACTATGTCAATCAACGACTCAATGGTATTCAGAATTCTTACCACCGATTCCAAGTAGACTTAACTAATATCTTATCATAATTTTCCGCAGTTAATCAACTCTCTATCATGAATAGACACTTACCACACTCAGTCTGAAATGGAACCAAATCGGAGCTGAAGGTGCACAGGCAATTGGTCATGCCCTAGAAAAAAATCAAGTCAGATAAATATTTAGTCTCTTCATTTCGATCAGTCTCCTTTTTTATTTATCACAGACACTTACTACACTCGACCTCTCATATAATCAAATCGGAGAAGTAGGTGTACAAACAATTGCCCAAGCATTAGAAAAGAATCAAGTTAGAGAAATACTTAATTTCCTTATCTCGATCAGTCTTCTTTTTTATTTATCATAGACACTGACCACACTCAACCTCTCATTTAATCCCATTGGAGATACAGGTGCACAAGCAATTGGTCAAACATTAGAAAGAAATACGGTGAGAGAAATATTTACTTTCTTTATTTCAATCAGTCATCTTCTCTATGTATCTCAGACACTAATCACACTTAATCTCGAACGGAATCAAATCGAAGCTGAAGGTGCACAAGCAATTGGTCATGCACTAGAAAAAAATCAAGTTAGATAAATATTTAGTTTCTTTACTTCGATCAGTCTTCTTCTCTATGTATCTCAGACATTACTCACACTCAACCTCCGTGATAATGAAATTAGAGATGCAGGTGCACAAACAATTGGCCAAGCATTAGAAAAAAATCAAGTGAGATAAATACTTGATTTCCTTATTTCGATCAGTCTTCTTTTTTATTTATCATAGACACTGACTACACTCAACCTCTCATTTAATGACATTAGAGATGCAGGTGCACAAGCAATTGGTCAAGCATTAGAAAGAAATAGAGTTAGATAAATATTTAGTTTCCTTATTTTCGATCAGTCTTCTTTTCTATGTATCTCAGACATTAATCACACTCAGCCTCTGTGGTAATCAAATTAGAGGTGCAGGTGCACAAGCAATTGGTCAAGCATTAGAAAGAAATAGAGTTAGATAAATATTTAGTTTCCTTATTTTCGATCAGTCTTCTTTTCTATGTATCTCAGACATTAATCACACTCAACCTCCGTGGTAATCAAATTAGAGATACAGGTGCACAAGCAATTGGCCAAGCATTAGAGAAAAATCAAGTGAGATAAATACTTAGTTTCTTTATTTTGATCAGCCTTCCTTTATATTTATCGCAGATACTCACCACGCTCTACCTCATATATAATCGAATCGGAGCTGAAGGTGCACAAACAATTGGCCAAGCATTAGAAAGAAATAGAGTTCGAGAAATATTTAGCTTCCTTATTTTCGATCAGTCTTCTTTTCTATTTATCTCAGACACTAACCAGACTCTACTTCGCAGGGAATCAAATCGGAGCTGAAGGCGCACAAACAATTGGTCAAGCATTAGAAAGAAATAGAGTTAGATAAATATTTAGTTTCCTTATTTTCGGTCAGCCTTCTTTTCTATTTATCTCAGACACTAACCACACTCTGCTTCGCAAGGAATCAAATCGGAGATGCAGGTGCACAAGCAATTGGCCAAGCATTAGAAACAAATCAAGTTAGTTAAATACTTAGTTTCTTTATTTTGATCAGTCTTCTTTTCCATGTATCTCAGACACTAACCACACTCAACCTCGAAAGGAATCAAATTGGAGATGCAGGTGCACACGCAATTCGTCAAGCATTAGAAAGAAATCGAGTTAGATAAATACTTAGTTTCTTTATTTTGATCAGTCTTCTTTTCTATGTATCTCAGACACTAACCACACTCAAGTTCTCATGTAATCCAATCGGAGCTGAAAGTGCACAAGCAATTCGCCAAGCATTAAAAAGAAATAAAGTTAGATAAATGCTTAGTTTCTTTATTTCGATCAGTCATCTTTTATATTTATTACAGACACGTACCACACCGTCATCCTAATACAGACAGTTATATAAACAAACTATTTTATTTTCATAGGATTTTCTGGATAATCGAGGAAATAGAAATTATTTGTGCTATCAGTGCTACTTATAAGTCACAGAACATT
>ERZ778026.1034-NODE-1034-length-37903-cov-91.383693_pt1 | contig 37903 bp, 34 predicted proteins | sample MGYA00375756_ERZ778026 | MGnify/ENA primary metagenome ERZ778026 (study PRJEB29350, sample SAMN05389820) | bioreactor metagenome | isolation source: Ammonium sulfate bioreactor | place: South Africa: University of Cape Town | collected 2014-02-18 ... | reverse complement strand
CACATATGCGCGATGATGGTGCAGGTATTGTGGGTCGTTTCACTTGTTGGCAAGGAGATCCGCCAGTCCAAAAAAGATTTTATAGCAGATTATGCTTTCCGACTACATCTATTGAACCCACCACAACCGCACCATCAATCGATGCAACCACTAGTATGTCAACTGCAATCGTCCCAACTGAATCCACTACAGGCACAACATCAATCAGCATACCAACCACAACACTTGAAGCCTGCATTATATGTTGTGACTCGGAAAATAACGATCGTCCGTGTGGTTCATCCTGCACCTGCAATGGCCCACATATGCGCGATGATGGTGCAGGTATTGTGGGTCGTTTCACTTGTTGGCAAGGAGATCCGCCAGTCCAAAAAAGATTTTATAGCAGATTATGCTTTCCGACTACATCTATTGAACCCACCACAACCGCACCATCAATCGATGCAACCACTAGTATGTCAACTGCAATCGTCCCAACTGAATCCACTACAGGCACAACATCAATCAGCATACCAACCACAACACTTGAAGCCTGCATTATATGTTGTGACTCGGAAAATAACGATCGTCCGTGTGGTTCATCCTGCACCTGCAATGGCCCACATATGCGCGATGATGGTGCAGGTATTGTAGGTCGTTTCACTTGTTGGCAAGGTGATCCGCCAGTCCAAAAAAGATTTTATAGCAGATTATGCTTTCCAACTACAACGGCCATCACAGCCACATCCACAATAACGGATATATCGATAACTACGCAACCTAATACTGAAATTCCTGATATTTCGAGTGACAACACACACGAATTCACACATCAATCAACAAGTACTACGAATACCAACACAGTAACTGCAGAGACATCCACAAGTATCATGACATCAATCATAGTCAGCAGTGCAACAACAACATTGGAGAACAATCCCGAAACCACTGCAGAACCTATGTCACAAAGCTCCAGCACACTCATCATTGAATATACTACAATAAACGACTTAGTAGAAACAACAACTTCGACGCGAATCAATTCTGTAATCAGTGAAGAACTCACGTCTCCAAGCAATCCCGAAGTCACAACCACATATACAGCAACCTCTGAAACAACTGAACAACTAATCACACCGGTAACAAGTTCAATAACCACTGATGAATCTACGACAATACCTCAAGAAACTGAAAAAACAACCAAAGAGGCAACAAGCGGTGAAATAAGTGATGAATCTTCGTCTTCAACCCACACTGAATCAAGTACTGAATATACTACAACACTTGAAGCAACTGAAACGATAACCAGATCGGTAACCAATACGATAATCACCGATCAATCTGTGTCTTCAACCAACATCGAATCTACTACAATATCTGACTCAGCTGAAATAATAACAAAAGAGAAAACAAGTGCAGGAATCAGTGATCAATCTGCTTCTTCAACCCACACCAAATCCACTGTCCAGGATGCTACAACACCAGTGGTAACAAATACGGAAATAAGCAATAAACCTACATCTGCAACACACACCGAATCTACTGTACAAGATACTACAACAGCTGAAGCAACTGAAATCATAACACGAGCGGTAACAAATGCAGAAGCCAGTGATGAACCTACATCTCCAATCCACATCAAATCTAGTATGGACTATATTAGAACAACTGAAGGAACGGAAATCATAACCACAACAGTCACAAATGCAATAAGCACTGATGAGCGTATCTCTCCTGCTTACACAGAATCTACTGTTCAAGATAGTACAACAGCTGAAACAACGGAAATAATAACGCGATCGGTGACAACTGTAGGACTAAGTGATGAATCTGCATCTGTAACACACGCCGAATCTACTATCCAGGATACAACAACAGCTGAAACAACGGAAATAATAACGCGAGCAGTGACAACTGTGGGACTAAGTGATGAATCTACGTCTGTAGCACACGCCGAATCTACTATCCAGGATAGTACAACAGCTGAAACAACGGAAATAATAACGCGATCGGTGACAACTGTAGGACTAAGTGATGAATCTGCATCTGTAACACACGCCGAATCTACTATCCAGGATACAACAACAGCTGAAACAACGGAAATAATAACGCAAGCAGTGACAACTGTGGGACTAGGTGATGAATCTACTGTCCAGGAAACTACAATAGCTGAAACAACGGAATCCATAACCAGAGCGGTAACAAGTGCAGAAATAAGTGATGAACTAAGTACAGAAACCCACACTGAACTCATAACTACTGCTATGATGATAACTACTACTGAATACAATTCCGTAATTACATCATTATCTACAGTCGATGATCGTACGGAAGGTCACACAGATTCTCAGTTGGTAACCACAGTGGATGACATTACAGTAGTGACCGAGGTACCACTTTCAACTTGTGACATGTGTTGTGATGCAGCGAATACTAATCGTACATGCAGTTCTTCGAACTGTCGCTGCGATGGTAGCGATTATACTGGAGGCTCAGGCACGGCTAATGCATATTATCATTGTCTAGAAGGAGATCCGCCACATTCAGAACCGTATATCTTATTCGGATGTGGCCCCCCGGTAACGACTTGATGCTATTCATATGACTTGTGATAGTGCAACCAGTAGAGTAACGTGTTTATAGGGGATGTGGATATATGTGATTGTTGATGTGATATTGAATCGAATACAATCACCGATGGATAGTGAAAAGCAGTTTCTTTTTTTGTATTTTAATTGTAAATTTATTTATTGGTTATGGGCCTATAGAAATAAAATGAGGGTGAGGGTGACGAATCTTTATCGATCAATGAGTATGAAAGTACAATTATGCAACTTTTATTTGAGAAAATGATTATGATATTTAATTTAACAGATTTTAAAAAAATTAATCAATGTATTGGAACCATTTCCATATGTTGTGGATTGTATCGTGTAATTCTCAATCTTCTGTCACAGATTAAGAATAAAATTATAAAAATAAATTGAATAACAGCGAATAGAAAGAAATAACTTGGATAAATCCAACCATATTCACGAACAGATGTACACTGAGAAAGAAAGAAAGGAAAATAATTCAATTGAAAGTTCGATATTTACTGTAAAATTTATTGTGTAATTATGTGATGCAAAGATGTCGTCAAATGCCTCCCCAGCATATGATGCTGCAACAATTGTAATTGTATGAAATGACATGAAAGTACTTTGTGCTGATCGAGGTGCAACAAAATAAGCAAATTCGTAACTAGCCAAGAGATTAAATGCTTGAGCAATACCCATGATTGTATCTAGTGGTACATGAGCAAACATCGTTAAATTAGAACTAGTCAATGTTGGATTCATAGGACAGTTGCCTTGTCGAATTATTTCTATGGTACCGGCTGAACACATAGCAAGAATTGCAATAAACATGCTCAATACGAATTTTATTGTTGTTGTGAAGAATCGATTTGAACCATGCATATTTTTATAACAGAATATATTCAGAAGTATAATAGAAACTAAATTACAAAATAATTGTACATTATAAATTGATGAAACAAGTTTACGCACATATAGCTGTAGTTGGTTCAATATTATCGAAGAGAGTTAAAGTTGCAGAAGTAGCTGTAGCATTACTCATTTGTGTTGTTTGAAGTCCAAGAACTGAATAAAACTAATAATGAAAACAAAAATGAATGAAGTGTGTGAATCAGAAATCAAATGTTAATCAAACTTGAGTAAATATGACTTTGTAGGGAAAAATAAGAATAAAAAGAATGATACCAATTCGAAATGATTTAACATCATCAACAATCGCATCCCTATATTTGCCTCGATTACTTTCACGTGCCATATCGAGGAAGTTTGGTTTTCGTCGATCAGTTGTCATAATTTCTTCAATTTCTTGTTCGACATTGGTGTGAGATATTGTTGTAAAACTCGATTCAAGATTTAATCGATATCGTCTCTTTTTATATCGACGTTTTGTTGCATATGCATTTTTTATAACTGGTATACAATGATATAGAACTGAATCATTTGGTTTAACAATATAATAATATCGCCAACCAATAAGAAACAAAAGATAACATGCACATAATAAACAAGTACCAATGAAAAAAATAATAAAATGTCGTTTTGAGCAATCTTGCGTGACTAAATCGTCCATTAATATTTCAACAAGAGCACCAATATTAAAAGCAATAACACAAAAATCAAAATATCGTGATGTAATTTTCGATTTTTTTATTTGGTCTGCACCGAATATAATTAAACAAGATCGAAGTGCTCCTGATCCTATTGCAATAAAAATAAGTGTTGGGATAATTAAATTAATACAAGTATTATCGGATAATGGGCTGTAGCAATCATAACTACATATCGATGAATCCTCTGTTACAACTAATGTCATTAATATCATTCCAATGAGAATTATAGGGAAACCTAATTGATAAATAAAAATAACAAGAAAAAAACGAAACAAAAAATTAACTCTACCAATCATCAATGTTTTCAGTCGACCTAGTTTAATATCACTCAATAGAGCAAAACCAAATGTTGCTAATACATTCACTCCTGTAATAATGCGATATATATAATTATTATAAGAATAAATCAGTAATAGGAAATGTTTACCTTCGAAAATATAATAAGCAGTAGAACTATTTTTATCATTCCATTTGAGTTTAGGATGAAACTGTAATGCTGACGTAAGTTGATAGTCGACAATATAGAATGAAGATCGTTCACATGCAATACTAGCAATAATAAGACATATGGCTAGATTTTTATCACAAAACTTTCGTAGCTTCCATTTGATTCCATAACGAGGAGATTGAGGATTTAATAATGATGTTTCTTCATCATCATCATCATCAAACAGCATTCTGTACTCAAAAATTACTAAAATGTTCTTTTTCTTTTTTTGTATCACATGGCGCAATATAAAATGTTAGTCATCTGATAAGGAATATGAGAGATTTTTTAGTTTATCATTGCTTTATTTAAAGTTGTCAACAGTTTCTCACAAATAGGCTTTCCATAATGTAATTTTCCAGGAATTGGCGAGAAAGATAACGGAAAACATAAACCAATATCAGATTGATGTTCATTCGTATAATCTAATAGATGTGCATTGATCAATTCTTTTCTTGGAACAAATTTATTATTCTTTTGATATTTAAAACCTAGCTGACGAGTAAATATCGAAGCTACTGGTAGATTACTAATTTCATCATAATATCTATTGCTCGCATGATGTATAAGATATTGATTATAATTCGTAATTGATGTAATTCGAATATATCCAAAATGTGATAACCAATGACTTGAAACAAATTCTCGATTTCGAGAATTCGATTTATTGAGCCATTGTGATTCTTTTGATATGGCGGTAATATGTTGTCGAGGTAAGATGTAATAAGCTGTATGAGGACTACTCGGTTGTATCCACCATTGATCTTTAAAGAAAATCAATGCTTCAATCATCGGCTGAACAGCAAGTGCTAAATCTGTTAATCTCCAAAGTTCTAAGCCATTTGTTGTACTAGTTTCATTTGTCGATGGTTTTTCAAAACGAAGTGCACTCGGAAGAAGAAAATATCGTCCCAATGGAGATAATTTCGGTCGTGTTGCATTCTGAGCATAGAGATTTAATAAATGATTTGTTTGTTCAATTGAAAGTTTATTCAATGTAAATGATGTATCATCAAATAAATCCCAATACGTATCACTATGAAACAAAATATCATCTTCAGTAAACCAAAACCAATCGAATTCATTTTGATGATCACGAAAATATTCTCGATGTTGAAATGGAAGTGCCAATTCTAAATTTTCCTGATACCAACCAATCATAAATTCTACACACGACCAATTGAAATGTTCAGTTAACATCAAATTTTGTGATATATTGACATTGATTGTTCCATTAATTATTCGATCATTATTTCGTTTTCGAAAATCAAGTAAAGCTTCTGCTACATTCCAGTTATTAGCACAAGTACCAACGAATAATCTTATATAACTATGAGGTTGTGATGATTCACAGATATTTCGACACATTTCAAGATGATGCACAACATATTGATCGGATGCTGATCCATAAGCTGCAACCCATAATAAAAGTTTATGATAGACTCTTCTTGTAACCTGTTCGATTTCTCTAGACTTCGGATTTTCGTAATTAGTCGTGGAAGTATTTTTATAGAAAAAAGGAAATCCAAATAGAAGGAAAATAAGTATCAAACAAAACGATGAATGTTTTATTTTATACATAATTTCATACAATTTTAAAGAAAATAAACGACGAAACAAAAAATACAAGCGTCATTTTCTTTACATGCACATGTCGAGCAATGTTGATTTTGAAGAAAGAAGAAAAATTCAAGAACAACAAAAAGCTATTGAATGATCGATTTTTTTGTTTTGTTTTATTTCAGGCTCTGAAGTTCTACGTGATCCATTTGGAGTAATATTTCTGTTTCCTCCATATTAACTCTTTCTTCAGGCATTTTTGAACTAAATATCATACGTATATATTAAAATTTATCTTAGTCCACTAGAATAATTTACTTTCTTAAAATAATCATACATATCATCGCAATGACAATGAAACAAACACACATTATCCATATTGTACGTAATTGAAAATGCTAAAATATAGATAAAGATACAGTTGAATATATATATGGAACATATCTTACACCCAATAGAACGATTAACATAAGCACCATATATGGTACTCTCATATAATTCATAATTGTTACTCGTACTAAATAATTTGATATGAATAAAATTATCAAATAGAACTGTTCAATACCTTCATCAGGATAGTATAAATTTCTTAATACACCCACAGTTGGACGAAAAATTCCCGTACATGTTTCGAACACTAAGAAACCTATTAAAATTCCGATGAAAGACTAAAACAAAGTGAAATCATATTTCATCAATAGAAAATAATTCTAGATTCTTTCTTACATTTGGAACAAATACTGGGATTGAGAATACGATAGCAGCTAGTAAAAATACAACTCTAAAATATTTGTTCATCTAATCAAATTTAGGTGTTTAAAATATTGATATACATCATATAAGTTTGTTCTCGAATAAATTTTGATAGTGGCCCAAAAAGACAAACACCGATTAATTGAAAAATCTATAACAAAATTCAATTCATAAGAACTATAGAATAATGAATACCATACCCACATCAATGTAAAAATACTTCCCAATCCGATTGGCAATGATTCAGGACTTGCTTGTTGCAATGTAGGGGTCCATTCAATAATATATATATGAAATGCTGCTTCAAATAAAGCCCACGATAGTCCAAATATAGTAATACGAGGATCTAGTTAAAATGAAAATCGAGAAATTTCGAATACGATCATTTACCTGATCGTATGACACGAAAAGCAATAACAAATGTCGCTAAACTATTTGTATGTTGAGTGCCATAGTTTTCGGTCCAAAATTCCCACATAAAAAATAATGCTGATAACCATAGTATACTCGATATGTTAAAAGGTAATCTAAAGATAAGAATTAAAAGAAAATCCAGTTTTCAAAATATTAAGCCGAATGCTTACGCATATCCACCGAATTCGACGAGAAATTGTGAAGAAAAGCCGCTCAATATCGCGACAAAAGCATAAGCCAAGTCTAAAATAAGTTATCTAATATTTTCAATCATTTCTAAATGGTTAATGGTTATTAACTAACATGAATTTCGTAATATTTGTCGTACAAATGATATATCCAGTTGGCGCTGTCGACATTCTTGAAATAACCATGCTTCAAGTGCAGTATCGTGTGCAGCCATTCCTATACCCCATAATATATATCCAATTATCAAAAGCCATAACATGGGAAAATTCTTTTATATTCAAAGATAATATGACAGACATTGAATAGAAATTGAAAATAACACTTACATATGTAGAATTACTCAGAATATAACACACCGTGCAAATAATAGAAAAAAATCGACGACCACTATAAACAAATATCAATTATAATATCTTTTTTTTTAAATTGTAAAGATTTTACTATCGATCAGAAAGTGAAATCGAAAAAGTACCAATTAATATCGATGATAACTGAGAAATAACATTTAGTTTTTCAATTGTTGAACGACTTAGATTATAACTAGCCAAAATAGCATATCGATATGCTCCTGGTAAGCTGTCACCCGCTGGATTTTAATACAAAAGATTATTTTAATCAAATAAATACATTCGATCATACCTTGTGTAAAAGTATATGCAATCAAATAAATCCAATGTAACTTTTTAAAAACTGACGATGAAAGTGAAAATATATTGTTAGCTTTGTTATTTTCATTGTCGTGTCTCGTTTCTTTCATAATCTATGATTTTTGCAATGAAGCTAGTCAAGGAGAAACATTCGTTGCGCTTCAGTGATATTCATCATCGTGAAAAAAAATCTGCATTCATCAGTGTAAAGCGTGATGTGAGTCAGCTGTTAAAGCCGCGTCTTATTGGTTAAGGTCGTCAAAAGCTAATTATTACAGGTTTCATGAATTTGTGATAAATAATCCTATAATAAATGGATCACAGAAAAAATAAAACCTTTTATGTAAATATTTAATAATGAAGATAGTTCGTTTGAATGATTTATCATGGATTGATTCTTTTTAATCACTACCTAAACTATCATAGAGAATTACTACGAACAGTTTCCGATAGCTATATTTAGTTAATTTATATGTACATCATATCCCTGTTCGCCGGTACGAATAAAGTACGTATGATGTATATCAAAGCACAACAAAAGATGAAAGGAGAATGAGAAGAGAGAGAGAGATGTTATGGAGTACTCAGACGAAAAGCTAGGGAAATATACGGATCCGATAAATCGGAGCAAACTATTAGAAAACATTTTCGAGATGAAACACTTGTTTATATAGGTTTTTATTTTTAAAAATTAAACTACATTCAAATAAAAGTTTATATACAAGTTTAGAATAATATTCGACTTAATCCTGATCCATGAACTCCGGTGTTGTCACAGTTGGATGATAACCCGGTGATATTGGACTAAAAATAAATAATAGATTTATGTAATTATATGTTGATGCTTACTTATATTGCGATGGTGAATAAATAGGCGACATTGGATCTAATGATAAAATCAATATAAAATGAGCGAGATTAAATTAACAAAAAAAACTTACTATACGATGGAATTCGTGATGGAGAATATAATGGAGTTGTGGGTGTATATCGTGGCGATAGTGACGAAGGAGAAGGACTATAACGTGGACTAGTTGAAGATATAACACGAGAATATGGACTGAAACAAAAGAAAACGATTCATATTCGAAAAGACATTTAAAACAAGTCTAACTGATACCTCGTCGACGAATAAATTGAAGGACTAGTAACTGCAATATACGATGGACTAGTCGGAAAATGAACTGGAGTTCTTGAATTAGATGCTGGTGACATTGACGTATAAGATGGTGACATTGATGTATAAGATGGTGTCATTGAATTTATTGTCCAAGGTGTAAGTGGAATTGTATTTTGTGTATTGAATTCATTGATCGCAATTTTGGATATTAATTTTTGGAATGGACCATCATCGTCTGTTGATGGTACTTCCATAGCTGTTTTACATTTTTCCACATCAATCAACACATCAAATGCGCCTGTACCCATTCGAGCTAATTGCCCGAGTAGAATATTTTCTGAGACACCTTTCAACGGATCTATTTGAGAATGTGTTGCTGCGTCAACTAAAACGCTAACTGTTTCTTCAAATGTCGATTTCATAATTGGACTTTTATTTGCTCGTTTAATTCCATAACGATTCATCGATGTTAAACATCCATTCGTTGTCATCACATCACAAAGTAATGCCAAATGACGATAATTTACATACGAACCATTCGATGTGAGAACATGAGTAATTTCACGTTCAATTGCTTTTCGCGCAGCTTCAATACCGAGTACAGAGAAAATCTCGATAATATCATTTGTATACGATCGACGATAGTCAACACCCTCAAGATTCAGTGCTTGTTGAAATGCTGTACCATCAGTGACTAAAAATGTTTCTTGTTCAGATTCAATTGTACCATTATCTTTCAAAACAAATCGTTTTTGCCATGTTTGTAATGGATGTTTATCTGAATCGACAAGATAAACTTTCGATACAGGATCACATCCTAATAGAATTGGTTTCGACAATAGATAGGCTTCGAAATCTCGAAGAAAACTATCGCCATCTGTGTCAACTGTATCGTCAAGTTTCCATTCAGTTTTAATGTCAGTTGTCAGCCGAATACGTAGAACAAGTTTGTCAGAATTATCATGATTGAAAATAACATTCATACATCGTCCGAATTCAATCGATAGTTTCGAAGCAATGCCTTCCATTGATAATGATTTTTCATATAATCTATTTCGATTAAGTTCCAAACGTAATACCCATGGATAAGCATTACTGCTATTATCAATAGGTAATTCATAAAACTCACGTACCCATTCTTGATCTTCTACGATACTTGTTTCTTCCGGGTCTGGTTCATAGAGAATGCTCGATTGAAGAACTAAATGTCTCAATGTACAGCATTCGAGTTGATTGACTAGATCGTGATGTTTTTTCTTATCGTTTTTAATTTTCTCATCGAAGAACAATGTCATCGTTGGTGTTCTGGGTTTTTTCGTCAGATCAATGATTTCTTTAAGACGTGGTACACCAAGTGTAACATTCTTTGCTGATATACCAGCATAATGAAATGTATTCAATGTCATTTGTGTTGTTGGCTCGCCAATAGATTGCGCAGCCAGTACACCAACCATTTCACCAGGTGAAATTTCAGCTCGATGAATACGTGTTTCAATTTCACCACACAATGTATTGAAAGCATCGAATGTTAAGCGATGAATTTGAATAATTTGTCGTGTACAAAGTGATGATCGAAGAAGTATTTTCATTATTTGATTTGTTTTTGTTGTCGATTGAATTAATCGTTCGACTTTATCAAGTATTTCTGTTGGCAATAAATCCGATTGTGTTTGTTTATTAATTTGAAACAGTTTCTTTACATTCCAAATCAATCGTTCGATATTACATGGTAAAACAATTTGTGAATCATCACCATGTGGATAGATCTGTCGAAGATCAATTCGATCTTGACATAATTGTTGCCATTCGTGTTCTAATTCTATTGAAAATTCATCTGTTTGATATTTACATGCAAATTCAAAGTCTTGATCGGATAATTTCAATGAAATAATCGATTGAAATTCAACGGATTCGCCAGCATATCCATCTTCACCGTAATGAAATTGAATGATATCAGCCGATTGATTACGAACTGTACCATCATAATTAACCATAATCGATTCCATGGCTTTAATTAAACGACGTTGAACATAACCTGTATCAGCTGTTTTAATAGCTGTATCGATGAGACCTTCTCGTCCGCCCATAGCATGAAAAAAGAATTCAGTGGGCTCGAGACCTTTCAAATAAGAATTCTCGACGAAACCTTTCGATTCAGGACTGAAATCATTTTGAATAAAATGTGGTAATGTTCGATTTTTAAAACCAAATGGAATTCGTTTGCCCTCGACATTTTGTTGACCAACACAAGCAATAATTTGTGAAATATTTATCAATGAACCTTTAGCACCACTCGCAACCATGGCTTTGAATTGATTGAAGGGCGAAAGTGATTCTTGTACGGATGAACCCGTTTGATTTCGAGCTTCATTTAAATGTTTATTGATTTGATTTTCAAATGTCTGCCGAAATGTATTGCCAGGCGTGTTTACTAATTGATGACATTGTGCTTGTTCAATGACTCGTCGAACTTCATTTTTAGAATTTTCAATTTTTTCAACAATAGTTCGATATGTTTCATCATTAGCAATTGTATCAGCTATACCAACTGAATGTCCTTCAGTTAACAGCCAATGATTAACAACTAATTGTATGTGATAATAGAATTTTGCAGCTAGTTCATGACCGCAATCCGTAAAAATAATATGTGCTAATGAACCTGAACTTGTTCCCAATGTATTCTTACAAAGAATACCGGATAGTAATTGACCATTTTCAACTAAGACTTTAGTATCATCGGGTGACATCCAATTGGATGATTTATTATTTTGATAATTGACATCTTTAGGTAGAAGAACAGAGAATAACTGTTTGCCAGTCCATAGAGGTTTTGGTTTGAGAATAGCTGGTGTTGGTATTTGACCATTCCATGATGGAAATTGTATGAGTAAATTCATCATTTCAGCTCGATCAATAAAAACATCACGACGTGTCATTTTGGTTACGGCAGTTAGCGTATCTTGAACAATACCCATAACAGGTCGATTCGATTGAGGAGTTATTAAAAGTCGTGAGACCATCATTAATTCTGATAGTTCAGCTTTGGCTTCTAATGATTGTGGCAAATGAAGATTCATTTCATCGCCATCGAAATCTGCATTGTACGGTGTTGTAACCGAGAGATTCAATCGAAATGTTGACCATGGAAGAATTTTAACTCGATGGCCCATCATCGACATTTTGTGTAATGTCGGTTGACGATTGAATACAACGAGATCATCATCCATCATGGTTCGTTCAACAATATCACCCGATTTCAATGAAATATTCGATGGATCAGGACGAAAAGCGAGATCAATTCGATCGCCACTCTCTGATATTACATACTTAGCTCGTTTACATTTAATTATAGATTGTAAACGATCGATATTATATGGTGTGACATATTCTGGAACAGTTAAATTCTTTGCAATACTTTCAGGAACACCGACTTGATCGAGAGCTAGATTTGGATCAGGTGTAATAACCTTTTAACAAAAATATTCAATTAATCTCAACAACAAAAAGAAATAAATTTCTAAAAATTTTACCGATCGAGCACTGAAATCCACTCGTTTACCCATGAGATTATTACGGATACGACCGTCCTTTCCTAGAGAAACAAAAATTTGTTGTCAATTTAAGTAAATTTAACAAACCTTTCAAACGAGCCGTAATCGATTTTAATGGTCTACCACTTGTTCGATGTTGTAATGGTGGTACACCACTAATATCATTATCAATTAAACATGCACAAGCATGTTGTAAAAGTTGAATTTGTTCACCAATAACAATTGAGCTTGCACCACGTTCTCTAAGTTTTGCTAAGTCATTGTTTGTTCGAACGATTCGTGCTAAATTATATGTAAGATCATCTTGACTTGATACATTACCCGCTGATAATATCGATGGACGAACAGTTGGCGGAGGAACGGGTAAAACCGTTAGAATCATCCATTCGGGTCGTGATTGTTGATAATTCAAACCCAAATACTTACAATTCGAGTTCGATATTCGTTTAAATATTTCAAGAACCTGTTCAGCCGATAATATCGATGTACGTTCAATATTTTCATCGGGTAATTCATTCCATTTTATAGTTATCTCAAGACCTTTCTTACGATATATTGGCTGTGGTCGACCGCAGCCAATACTTTGACTTATACCTTCTATCGAATTTGAAATTGGACAAATTTTTACTGTTTTAATTTTCGTTCTCAATATATCAACTGATTTCGAATCGGTTGGCGTAAACAACAAATTCGAACAATGGAAACAAACATGACGCAAAATTTTAAAAATTTGCGGTAGAAATGCAACATTATAGACTGGTTTGTTCACTATGAAAGACAAAGAAGTATTTAGCTACTTGTCTATACAAAATAGGCTGAACTATAAACTTTACTACTACGACTCAAAAGGGTATGTATATATACTGACGTTCTATGTGACCGAAATGGCCTGGGCATTTGTCATAAGATCCTGAACAGGTCAAACATTTTGAATGTCGATCTGCTGGACCTTGACGTGGGTCTAATAGACCTTGTGATTTGGGCTTTCCTCCTTCAAGTGTATCCGCATGGATAATCGATTCTTTTGTCACTGACATTCGTCGGATTTCATCCGGTGATAAGATTCCGAATTGAATACGACGAATTTGTCGTAAGGGCATATCCGATTCGTTTACGTTTGTATTAAGCAAATGTGACATACGCTGTCTTCTACTGGGAAAATAAAAAAATGAATCCCCAAGCAAAAAAATTTGCTTTTATATGGTCGAAATGACGAAATAACCTTATGACTCAAGAGAAAAAAACAAAATTTTTACCCATTATTTGACTCGTAATAGTATAACCAATTACATATAGTTTTCTATCGATAGGTGTCAGAAAAGATTATTATTCAAAATTTAATAAAACTATTTATAATTGGGCACTTTTAAAATATAAAAGTTCGTAACATTATTTAACATAAAATATTCATAACAAAAATCGATTTCACATGTTCGTTTTATATACGGATAAGTATTATACAATTGACTGCAATTAACCGTTCGTTGTTTATATAGAACTCTTTCATGTTGATGAGAATAAGCTTTCATCATACATATTTCATCAATAGAATATTTAATGAAATAATTTTTTCGTAATCCATTTAAATATTCATGTACACGGCGTGGCCCGGGCAACCAAAGGCCTGCTATTGGACGTAGAACTAACGGATAGATAAGTTTCTTATCGATTGCTCGATGAAGATAGATATTTTTTGCATCATCAGTAAAAAATTGTACACCTATAAATGGCCAATTCCATTGATAGCGTCCAGCTGATGGTGATTTACGAAAAAAGAATTTTATATTTTTACGTGATTTTAAATAGATTCGCCAACGAGCTTTCCTATTCGATTTACTTAATTGTGCTAAAATCGGATAATATTTCGAATTAATTAAAATATCAGCATCATCATCATATGGTAAAATATCTTAATAGAAAGAGAAATAACAATTCGATTGTTTATGAAATAATTTTACCATGATTTCGATATGATCCTAGAAGAGTTCCATGACTGATTATATATTCAACATCATTTTGACGACAAACATTATCAAATTCTCGTAAGAGTTGAATGTAAACTTGATGTTGACATGCTGTCATTATGCGTGGAAGAAGCGGTGATGATTTCCATAATGAATAGAAATATGGTAGTTGAGGTAGGGATGAAATAAAATTCTTTTGCGAACGTTGACTTATATCAGCTGTTGTATAAATTTGACCTAATTGGAAATGTTGAAGTTGTTCATATTCTAATTCATATCGAAGACGAAGTGATTCAAGTGAGCAAGAAAAAGTTGTGTTTTTGCCTATTGATTCAAATGATGTCATTAATGATGTTAAATTATTTGCTGTTGGATTCGCAATTAAATAATGCTGGTAAATTAATAAGAGAGGAAATTGAGCTATGATACATATAAACACAATAATTATGAAAGTTTTGTTCATAATTAACTATTGATGCTGTTTGATTTAATATAAACACGACTGAAAATGCTGCTTTCAAGCTGATTTAATTTTTTTTTCTATTGCAAGAAAAAAAATAGTCGAGTTTTTTTTCTTTGCATTCGTATTGAGGACAAATGTTCGTTTCTTCGTTTCTTCTTACACGTATATGACCTTTAAAATAACATCTTTCACAAAATTTTGATGAAAAATCTCGCGTATGCTGTTAGTAGTGTCGTATGAAGAAAAATGGTAATCTGATAGTATTGAAGAAAAATATGCCGTGTAAATATTTGACTTTAATGTGAGTAAATTTTATTTTTGCAACTAAATGAAATTAAAAATGAATTCATAAAACTTACTCTAACAATAAACTCATTATAGTTACGACCTATATAAATCATGTAAGATTATATTTTAATCACATCTTTTCAGTTTTAAAGTATATTGATAAATATTTGAACAAGCATCGAGGAATATTTGGTCAATATTGTTATCGATAAACCTGTATCCACCCATGTCGACTCTTTTTCTTCAATTTTATGCTTTTACGCACAATTAATAAATTTCTGTTATAATCTCGTGTAAATGAGACGCAGCATTTGCAGAAAATTAAAAAAGAATTAATAAAAAAACGGTGCATCGTGGTGCAGTTTCATCATAATCCAACATATGGCCAATATTGATCTATCAGAAAATTAAAAATTCAACAAATATGTCAAATATAATAGCATTCAAATATTTCATGCTGCCATTCATTCGATTTTTTGCTCGTTTCATTTGAGCTATTAAGTACGAACCTATATTTTTATTTAGGGGCATGATGGTTTTCAATTTTGATATTAAGTGTATCAGTACAGTCCCTTTTGAATAACATTTTCAGAAGGGAATAAATAAAAAAACCTTCACTGCAAATTTACATGTCTAATATAAATTTTCTTTTTCTTCTGTTCTTTGCACATAGACAGAAAAGACATGATGTGCAAATAGTAAATACAATGCACATGGCAAATAAATAAGCTTCATCGTTATTTCGACAATGATTGAATGAGCAGATTTCTGGGAACTATTTTGAAGGATGCATGATTAAAAAAGAAAATTTATTTGCTGTTATTTTCGTCATGCTATCTTCACATCGATTATTTTTAACTAGTATTAAATGTACTTCTCTCTTTTTGTCGATAAAATATTTCATATAAAAAATTATTTTTCTAAATTTTGATGTATGTCAACATTATCGCTAAAGAAGATTTATAAATAATTCACTGAATAGAAATAAAAGTATGTCGTATTTACTTTCATAGCTAGAAGATTAATTACGTTTGACAGTAAGACCATTTTCAATGCTTAGCATACTTAATCACATTCCATTCATTTTTCCATCAAAACAATCAACAAACAACATCTTTCAACGCTTTTGAAATTTCTGCTACATTGACTATCATTCTTTTGATTTTCTATGAAATAAAAGCACCTGAATTTTTCCAAACAAACACTTCATTAAAACAGTCATGGCAGCCACTGCGTATCTATCTCAAGTCTCCAATTTTCTCACACGATACGGTATGAGTACCTATGTTGCACTTGGAAATTTAGGCAACATATTAACTATTATTGTTTTTGCACAACGTGATCAACGACGAAATCCTTGTCCACTCTATCTATTAGCAATGACAATATGTAATCTCATTTGTCTCGATGTTGGTATTATTCCAATCATATTCTCATTGGATCACATCGATATAAGTACGGAATTTTTAGTTTCATGTAAACTTCAATTCTACATTCGTCATGCTTCATTTCAAATTATGAGAACCTACAAAGTTTATGCTTGTATCGACCGATATGCACTGAGCAGTATGTCAGTTCGTATTCGAGCGTTTAGCCAATACAAAGTAGCAACTCGATTGATTATCGTCGGTGGACTTTTTTGGGGATTATTATGCATCTTTTTCGGAATGGTACGAACAATTGAAAATAATTCATGCAGTATTCACGATGATACTTATGCAATGATCTATACGATCTATTATATGATCTTCGCAGGTATACTTCCACCATTTTTTATTATGTTATTCAGCATTCTTATGATGAGAAATTTAAAACAAATGCGTTCTCGTATTCAGCCAACAAGAGAAGCTATTGAAAGTGGTCAACCCACGCAAATTCTTCGAAAACGTGATCGTGATTTGATGAAAATGGTTTTAATTGAAGTCATGTTCTATGTAATCAGTACAATGCCATTTTCAATTTATCTTGTTTACAAATTGATTACCGATGATTATGTGAAAAGTAAAGATCAGAAACAAATTGAAACATTTATTAATTATATGGCACAATCATTCATGATGTATTTTAATACAGCATTACCATTTTATATTTATGTTGCTACATCACCATCATTCCGTCGACAATTGAAAATGATATTCATTAAATTTTATGCTTATATGACCGGTAAACAAATACGAACAATTGACGCTGTACAATCAACATCTGCTACTGCTATTCAACCAGTTTATGCTCTAACTACAAAAAGAAACTAGTTTTGAGTTTTGATATTCTAGAGAACATTTTATGTCCTTCATAAGATGTCATGTTAGTCATGTCAAACATAAAAATTAATTGTAGGAGATAATATAGACAAAAGATACTTAAACATATAAGCATATATCATATAAGTTAAAAAAACGAACATGAGTAAAATCTTAAATAACAATTATATGAAGAGTTTGTCGTTGTTAAATTTTTTTTTCTTCGTTCATATAAACATCGATTCAATAAAACGAGTGCAATGTACCCAAATTTTTATAATATCCAAAGACTTCTGACGAGATACGGTATGAGTACGTATGTTGCATTTGGAAATCTTGGTAATCTATTAACGATTGCTGTTTTTGCACAAGCTAGACAACGACGAAATTCTTGTTCATTATATTTATTAATAATGACTATATGCAATCTCATTTGTCTTGATATTGGTATTCTACCAATTATATTCTCATTGGATTACACTGATATTCGAACGAAATATGAAATTGCCTGCAAACTTCAATTCTACATTCGTCATGCCTCATTTCAAATGATGAGAACATGTAAAGTTCTTGCCTGTTTCGATCGATATGCACTGAGTAGTATGTCAGTTCGTATTCGAGCATTTAGTCAATACAAAATAGCTGTTCGATTGATTTTCATTACTGGATTATTTTGGTCTTTATTTATTATACAATTTGCATCTAAACGTTCAATTAAGAATCAGTTGTGCAGTATTCATAATCATTTCTATACTTTAATCTATACGATTTATTATCTTTTTTTTGCTGGCATAATTCCTCCATTGTTAATATTAATTTTTAGTTTTTTATTAATGAAAAATTTAAAACAAATGCGTACACATATACAATCACAGTCACCCTCAAGAAAAACAACGATTACAATTCTTCGTAAACGTGATCGTGATTTAATGAGAATGGTTTTAATTGAGGTATTATTCTATTTTATTAATACGATGCCGTTTTCAATTTTTCTTATTTATCGAATACTTACTAAAGATCATATAAAAAATAAAGAACAAAAACAAATTGAATTATTTATAAATTATATGACACAATCATTTCTCATGTATTTTAATACAGTTTTACCATTTTTTATTTATGTTTCAACATCCTCATCGTTTCGTCGTAAATTAACGAACATATTCAAGAAATTAACTCGTTCGATGCTAAAACAAAGAGCGAAAAGATTCATTTCAACTGCACAACAACATGAAATTGATATTAGGTTACATTTATTGAAAATTGATAATACAGAATAGAATATTTTCTTTGTTGTTTTCTATGAATAAAATTGACTTGTTCATAAACTTCACTTTAATCATTCGCATCTGAAGTTTTAAAGTACTCATCATGTGCTGACATTTTTCTTTATTCTCTTCGCAGACAGATAAAAATTTTGAGGGTAAAGCAATAGTAGTCGAAAAATTCTGTCTTTTATTGCAGACGATTGATTGTTCGTTCTGCTTGAGTGATCATCCAGTCGTCAACATATTTGTGACGGACGACGAAGGTCATTTATATATATCTATACGAGAAGAGAGAAGGATATAAAAAAAATAAAGCTTAACTTTCTATTCAACATAAATCAATGCGAAGAGACATTGAATTACCATTATACCGTCAAAACAATCGTTTAATCAATGATAAACCAACAGATCCCGAAGGACTCGAACCAATTATTGGTTATACTAACGAAACACCAACGTCTCTATTCGATGCATGTCGATCATTAGTTGATATTGTCGACAATATACTCAATTATGTTGCGCTTGCTATCGATACAACACCGAAACAACCACCTGATGGACTCACATGCGAAGAATCAGCTGCCATACGACTCTACACCATGGAATGGACTGATGATAGTACTAGTCTCTATTCGATTCTTAATAAAATACTTCGATCAAATGATCGAACTCAATTACGACCATGGTATAAATATTTAAAACTATTTCTAACGGCTCTTGTTAAATTACCATGTGTACCAGCACAAACTGTTTGGCGTGGCATACGACAGAATGTTAGTGATGCATTTCCACGTGGAACTGAAGTTATTTGGTGGTCATTTTCATCGTGTACATCGACATTGACTGTACTCGAAAATGAACTCTATCTCGGTAGAGCAGGCACACGAACACTTTTTTCTATTGAAGTTTTAAATGCTCGTAATATCAGCGGGCATTCATATTTTGAATCTGAAGATGAAATTCTTCTACTACCGGGCACATATATGCAAGTACGATCACAATTGAATCCAACATCGGATCTTCATATTATTCATTTGAAACAAATGTTACCAACAACGATGTTACTCGAGCCACCATTTGAAAGTATGCATATATACAAAAATAGCTTTTTTTGTTTTGAAAACTTTTATTATTTAGATGCTCAACTTTATCCGGATAAAATGTTCGTTCGATTTCTTAAAATCAATCTACATACGTAACTCGATCTATTATTTTAGATCGTTGAAACGTGTCTGGTATCGTCGAAAGAAATATCTCGCATCGATTAGTGCAATTCTAATCTTATGTCTATTAGGAATAACTCTTGGTTCAATCTTAGGAAAACAATCGAATGTCGAAACATCACGTATATCGAATTCAAAAATAATGAATTGTTCTCAATGGAAATTTCGTTCATCGGCTATAACCGTAGCCGGTGGTAAAGGCCCTGGATTTCAATTCGATCAATTTCGATCTCCTGATGGATTTTTTCTCGATAAGAATAATACAATTTATGTTGCCGATTGTGATAATAATCGAATTATGAAATGGACCAAGGGCGCTTCGAATGGTACACTTGTTGCCGGAGGCAATCAAGCTGGAAATCGAACAAATCAATTCCATTATCCAGTTGATTTAGTTCTTGATAGAAATGATACAATGTATATAACAGATTTTCGTAATCGACGAGTAGTTCAATGGCGTTTAAATGCCGAACATGGTGAAATATTTCTTTCGTCATGCGTATTTACAGGCATAGGTATCGATAGTAATGATTCATTGTATACATCTGATTGGACGGATAATGAAGTAAAAAAATGGCAAATGAATAAAACACTCGAACAAATTGTTGCATTTGCTTTGATTAAACCAGATCGAATATTTGTCGATCAAGATTATTCGATTTATATAACTGATCGAATGAATCATCGAATTATTAAAATAGAAATTGGTACAGAAGAAAAACAAATCGTTGCAGGTGGTTCACAAGGTCCTGATTACAGTCAATTAGATTCTCCTCGTGGTGTTACTGTCGATCAACAAGGAAATGTTTACGTTGCCGATACGAATAATCATCGAATTATGCGTTGGTCAACGGGTGAATCGAAAGGTACGCTCGTTGCTGGAGGACGTGGCGTTGGTTTTCGTTCGGATCAATTGAATTTGCCTACTGATTTACAATTCGATTCGGAAGGGAATCTCTACGTTGCTGATTCAGGCAATCATCGTATACAAAAATTTCTTATTGATAAAAATTCTTGTTTCTGAATGTTATTTTTTGAATAAGAAGAATAAAGTCTATTACCGATTAAAATCGTTTGATAGATTTTTTATTTTTCACTCCTAAACAAAAAACAATAATAAAAACTAAAATGAAACATATTCTTAAACTAATAAATAATAGAACTTGAAAATAACTTTCAAACATAACAAAATCTAAATGTCGAATATGTTCTTTCGCATAATCATATAATTTCATATCATAAAAAGTTAATTGATGTAGAATTGTTCGAATAGATTCATCGTGTTTGATACGTGCACTATATTTTAAAACTCTCATACGATAAAAACCAAACCAACTTCCAAGATTAAATAATAAATCGAGCCAATATGAACGATGATTTAATTTCGAAAATATTCGACTATTTAGCTCATTGTAATCGTACATTAAATTTTCGTAAAAACCAATGAATTCAAATCGATTTAGATGTTCTTTTGCTTGATCAAATATCGAATGCGGTTGAAGAAAACTCTGCCTTTTATTCATAAGTAAATGAAAACCTATTTGCCAAGTCATACTATTATTAATTAGCGATTGAATAATTGAATTATTTGATAGTAGAAATTCTTTCAATGACAATGACCGATTTACTGATGGAAATAACAAACCATGTTCTGAAAATTCATAGAGTGACAAAATTCGTTCAATAGGATGGCGAAAAATTGTAATAAGTCGATTTGTTTTTTGATCGATGATTTTATATTTCGATAGATCATCGTACGAATAAAAACCTTTGATAATAAAATAATCTTTGAATCGTTGAATATCATCATCAGTTAATAATAGATTCTTTTCAAACGATCCATCGTGATACGAACTTCGATCGTCGAGTAATGCCGTTCGACCGATGAGATGCGTTCGAATTGAATCGCTTGCTGTACGAGGAATATGAAGAAAATAGATTTTCGATTGATTGATATTCGATAAGACATTTTGTTCGTATACTGTTGTTTGAGATAGATTTTGAATAAGATCATGTAAATATGAAGTTTTTATTGATTTTTCAAGAAATTCAGATGATGTATCCATAGAAAATGATGCAAATATTAAAACCAAAATTATGATGAATAAAAACCGATATCGACTTCTCCATTTTCGTGTCAGAATAAGTTTGTACATCAATTATTTCCCTTCAACCTACTGCAGTCTTAAAGGGACAGTTTTATTATAACGCAACCATGATATATAATAAAATTTAAAGAAAAAGAAAAAGTGGAAACCAAAGATACGGAACTTCCATTGTATGCAATGACGTTTATTTCTTTTGCACTTACACATTAAATTTCTTATCTGTAGATACGAGTACTTTAATGTTAATCGAGAGATCTTTAATGTCCTGTAAGAACAGCATTTTGTATACAACTCAAAGATGAGAAAAAAACACAACACAATTTATCTTTTTGTCATTGTCAGATGTTTATCGTGGATATTTTTCACATATATATAAAAAACGATATTGGATTGTAAGAAAAACAGATCGAATTAAACTTGGCTGAATGGATTCTATTTTCATTTTTGCTCTATTTAATTTATTTTTATCGAATATTATTCTATCAGTAAAAGGATCTTCGTTCGAAAATGATGATCCACCAATATTTACAATTCCACCACGTCGAATTAATATCACTGGTACTGATTTCGGTAATTCTATAATGAATGTTGGACCAACACAGGTTCGAGAAGATTTAATTTTTGCTCAATTCTTAGCCGGTAATATTCCTGAATTTATGAGAAATCCAATTCCGATTACAATTACAAATGGAAGTCTGACATTAACATATTGGGTACTTCCCGATGTTCTTGCCGTCGGTACAAATGATGATTATTTACGAACATCATTGAACCCGTTAACAGCAAGAAAAATTGCTGATCTATTCACTTGTGTTCTACCGACAAGACAAATGGCACATCAAATTTGGCAAGCAGCTTCAATTAAGCTAACGCCAAGTCCAAATGGTCCACCCTACGATGCAACAATGATGTCAACCGAACGAATGGTTTTTCATAATACTAAAATTCAACTTGCACTCGTTGGTCGACAACCTGGTCCACTTCTTACTGGACATAAAAAAGATGTGGTCTATTCAGTTGGTTTATTTACTCATCCGATGAATGTTGCCATTGTTGGATGGTGGTATCCATCGGGTGAAATTATTCAACCATTGAATTATGTATCTCATGATCGTTATTATAAAGATTACAGTCATGGAATACGTTTGATCAATCGAAATGTATCGATTAATGGACAATGGCATGACATCTATGATGTTCTCAATGATAATACATTGGCAAGCTTAATTAGTGATGAAGGTTCATTTGATGCTAAACAAATGTATACGTCATAAGTAATATTTCATTTTATTAAATAAATAAGCAACAAAAATACCGAGAAAGAATTCTGACCATTCGAATACTCGAAAAATGTGACTCACAAATATCCAAATGCCTGTCATATATTTGTTTTTAATAATTATTCCCGGTAGAAATATCGTTCTTCCATTTGGATATGCATAATTATTAAATAGACATACGAGATAAAAAACAAATGATCGAGATAAATAACGTATTCGGCAAATATTCAGATGAGAAACTATAAAAATTAATGATGAACCAGTTAATAAACAAATGAGATAATTTGTACGTAAATAATGATTTTCTAAAGCTTTGGAATATGAAGTAAATAGAATTAATTCATACACAAATGATATTGAATAAAATGTCTTGCCAAAATAAAGAAAATTTAAATTCACGAACGGAATAATTGATTTAATAACTGCTATGAAAATATAAAGTAAAAATAATATATAAGTTATCCATGGAAGTTGTGATAACCATTGTACAACATACGCCGCCATGATTTATTGACAATTAAAACGCAAATAATTTTTTATGAGTCAAAACACAAGGTGTCTGATTCATACGTATTTACGCTATTCGCGGTAGATGTCAGAGTGAGTATACACGATTTATAACTCAAAAACCCGTAATAAAAAGAAAGGTTTTTGTACTTAATAATCTATAATGATAATGGCCGATGCATCAAATGAAAAGCAAATTAAACAACGAGTACATTTGACAAATAATTTTGTTGTATTTATGAAAGGTCCAGCTAAATCCATAGTCAATGGTGCCATGCATGTGACTGAAGCATTAGCTAAATCATATCATGTAAGTGATTTAATTCTAGAAACTGTACAGCGTGGATTGATTAAACAAAATGAAACATTACAAGATCGAAATAATAATGATCCAGTGAATTGTGCATTTGTTGAAATCACATCTGATTGGATTTATGAAGGTAAAAATCCAGATAAAGGCTTTAGTAGTAATTCAATATGGATGCATGATCCTACCGGTGAAAGAATTTTAATTAAAAATCAAGATCTTCTTATTTGTGCTGCTAATGAATGGTTAGCATATGCTATTGGAAAAGAACTTGATTTGCCTATCAATAAAGTTCAAATCGGTATCTATGAAAACAATCTCATTACTCTACATTTCGATGTTAATAATGGTAATGAACAAACATTTACACTCAATCAATTACCGAAACGTAGACGACAAAGACTTATGCGTGATCCAATTATAGGAGCAATGGATTTATTTGATCGTTTGATACAAAATGTCGATCGAAATCCATTGAATATTTTAATTACAATTCCAAATTCAGCGAAGATCGATGATGAAACAACGGAATTAAAAGTACATTTTGTTGATCATGGAGCTTGTTTTGGAATGGGCAAACGAAATGGTTTGAGTATATTTGCATCGAAATTACATACGAATCATGTTTCTGTTGCTAAATTTCATCCGGCACATGAATCACGTAAATTCAATCGATATCTCAATAGATTATCGTCTACGGATCGAATTCTACTCGCACGAACAATCAATCGTCTTGCTGCTATTACAAATCAACAAATCGATCAATGGTTGAGTGTCGTTGAAAGTTTTCTCACATCAACACAATACAATCGCATTCATAGTGTTTTATATTATCAACGAGATATAGCAAAACGTTATGTGATACAATGGGATATAGATCAGAGCACGTCCAAGAGTGACTGTTTTTGATGGTGTTTAGTCTTTTTTTTTATTGAAATAAAATAACTCAGCTACTTAAGCAGGTTAACTAAAAATGACTTATTTTCTACTACGAAGTCTGTCAACTAGAGCTTGATTGTCTTTCACTTCATCATGATCATCGCCAAAAGCTAAGCGAGCACTGTTAACAGATGATTCAGCATGTCGGATGGCTGCTGGATAATCTTCCAGATCTTCGTATAATCGTGCTGTATTGTAATATTGTATTGACATTTGCTGGTGATTAGGAGAGGGTAGTTTCTCTTGAATTCGAAGTGATTTTTCATAGTTTTCAGCTGCAGCTCTTTTGTTTTCCATAGCTGAATATATCGATGCCATATTACTATAGATCGATGCTAATGATGGATCATCAGGTGAAAGCTTTTCCAAACGAATTTCTAATGTTTTTTGAAAATTTTCAAGTGCATTTGTTTTATCATCGAGCTGTTTGTAAGCAAATGCAATATTGTTGTACATTGTGGCTAAACCGAGCTCGTCTATAGTGGACGATTTTTCACGAGATTTAATTGATTTTTCATAGAATGAGATAGCTTTTGTATAATCTTCCTTATCATAATATACTGACGCAATACCACTATAAATTGACGCTAAAGATGGATCATCGGCTGAAAGTTTTTTCAAGCGAATAGTGAGCGCTTTTTCATAGAAATCAAGTGTATTTTGTTTGTCATCAGTGAAACTGTATGCTGCACCGAGACTGTTATATGTTGTCGCCAATTCAGAATCATCACTGGACGAAGATCTTTCACGAATAGCTAAAGCTTTCTTATGGAATAAAATTGCATTCGAATAATCTTTCATCGCATGATAAACTGATCCGATATTACCATACGTCGATGCCAAATCAGGATCATCAGCAGAAAGTGATTTCTCTCGGATAACTCGTGCCTTTTCGTGAAAAGCTAATGCATTATCGTGATCTTTTATTTGTTGATAAGCAACAGCGAGATTGTTGTATGTAGTAGCCATTGTTTGGTCGTTAACAGTAGATGATCGTTCGCGAATCGAAAGAGCTTTCTTGTAATTTTCAATGGCATTTGAATAATCATCAATATCATAATAGACCGAGGCAATGTTATTGTAGGTAGACGCAAGAGTTAAATCATCAACAGATAGTTTCGTTTGCAAAGCAAGTGCTTTTTCGAAATTTGCAATTGCTGTAGAGTGATTTTTCATAGCATGATATGCTGACCCGATGTTGTTATAAGTTGAGACCGTTTCTTTCGATTGACTTAACTGGTCATTGTTTTGGCAGAGCGTAAGCGCTTTTTCATGCCACGACAAAGCAGTTTTATACTCCTTCATTGAATAATGAATCAAGCCAATATTATTGTAAACAGTAATAAATGATGGATGTTCAGATGGAAGAGAAGCTTGTTTAATTTCAAGTGCTTTAGTATAATATGATAAAGCTTCGTTTTGATTACCCATATCACTGCAGACTGTTCCAATATTGTTATAATTGGTAGCTATTTCAGGATGTGTCGAAGGTAATGATTTCTGTCTGATTTCCAGCGCTCGTTTATAATACTCTAATGCTTTCGATTTATTATTCATTGATTTGTAGACCGAAGCAAAATGACTATACGTGGTTGCAAAACATGGATTATCCTCAGGAAACGTATACTTTTGAATTTCAAGAGCTTTTTCAAAACATGCAAGCGCGTTAGTATAATCGTCTAATGAATCATATACAGATCCAATATTATTATACGTGGTCGCTTTGTCTGGATGATGAGAAGACAGATTTACTTCTTGATGATCTTGAGCCTTTTGATAAAATTCCAATGCTTTGGAGTGTTCACCCATTGAGCTATAAATGGAACCCATATCACAATAACTACTAGCTATATCCGAATGTTTCGGTGGAAGATATTTTTCTCGAATTGTAAACGCTTGTTCGTAGTACTTCAATGCAGTTGTATGATCTTTCAATCCTTGATATAATCCACCCATATTACTGTAAATAGATCCGAAATCTGGATGATTGTCCGGAAGTGATTTCTTTCGAATTTCAAGAGATTTATTAAAATACGAAAGTGCTTTTCCATAATCTCCTAATGATTTATGTACTACACCAATGTTACTATAAGTTCCACCTAACGTTGGATGATCAGGAGGAAGTGATTTTTCTTCGATTTCAAGAGCTTTTTGATACGATACTAATCCAGAGCTATAGTCTCCTAATGATATATGTACTCCGGCAATATTGTTGTATGTGCTAGCTAACGATGAATCGTCAGGTGACACGAATTCTAGTTCAGTTTTAAGTGCTTTTTCGTAATAAGAAAGTGCAGTCTTAAAATCACCTTTTTGAGTGTAAACATAGCCCATTTGATGATTGAGATGTGCTTGTCGACGCCAATTATCCTTGTTTGCTGAACCAAGTTGTTTTTCGTAGATTTCTTCGGCTTGACTGACTTCGTCCATTAGTAGCATTAGATGGCCGAGTTTATCTTGTGGTGTACCGCTACCAATCGATTTTCTAATATGATCAGCAATAGCTTTCAATTCAGGATCATTGGCATTTGTTAAAGATAAATTGACTTGCCAAAATCGATTATTAATTTGTTCACAGCCCAGTATACGAAAAATTGTATGCATAGAAAAAAGAACTTCACTTTCTTCGTCATATTTGCCATGTTTCCCTACAAATGCATATGGAACTTGCGACATTTTAGGATCGACTTCGATGTTGAAGAAAACGATCACGGCATTCGGATTTTTTGAAGCATTTTTGCAAAAAGTGAGCGCAATTTTTTCATCGAGACTCGTTGAAAGAAAACTATTGAACGAAAGAAGACCACCTTGACTTGTCTTTATTTTTTCCAGTTCTTCATGTGATATAGCTTGTCCTCGATAAACAGCAAATGTATGTTGTGCACGACTTTTTCTCTGTTCTTCATAATAAATAACAATTTGAGTATGAAGATCATGCATGTAGAAGCCCATTTTCATAATCGATTCAATATCCTGTGTTCGTAAACCTCGATTTAATTGAACATAAAGAAATGATTCTCTTGTATACCAATGAATTGCAAGTTGCTCGTGATAATCTCGATCAAATTCATCGATAAGACCCAATTGCATAGTACTATCAACATATTTCGTTCGACAATATTCAACAAGTTTACTCTTAGCTGTTGAATCATATTTCATTTCAAGGAGAACTTCTTTGAGTAATTGTGTGTACATATACGATTGATCTAATTCATTGGCAACTAAACTTGGCAGATCCATTCGACGAATAATCGTAATCGAAGTTAAATCTCCCACTTGACCACTATCAAATTTAATCTTTTGAAAAATAGTTTCCATATCGAATAAAATTTCTTTCACTTTTTGTGACCATTGATGAGCCCATGGAACTCGTTGTCGTTTAATAGTACTGAATATATAAATACTTTCAATCTGCGGTTTATCATGAACGAGAGGCACGATTTCTTCGCCTAATTCAATAGAAACAATTAAAAATATTTTCTTGTCAGTTATATTATCAACATAATCGAGACATTGTTGACAATCACTACATGTATAAACAGCACTTGTAATACGTTGAAGTTTAGTGATTGAATCGTTGTATAACTTTTTCGATTGATCAATATTTGCATCAGCCCAAACGATGATAATCTCTTCATTAGTAGCGGATTCTGAATAAATCGAAGGATTCTTGACTTTTTTCTGTGGAGTCGATGGTTTAATAATCTTAGCACTCGAATGCGATGCAATGCTTTTCTTTGAGTGAGAACTTGGTGGTCGATTTTGTATCGAAGGAGCTACTTGAGCACTTGCACTACTTCCACAACCCATCAAACAGTATTTTTAGAAAAAAAATTCTATTCAGTAAAAGTATGACGTTCGTATTTCTCAGAATTCTTTTTATTAATAAAATGACACGCATTTCTGCATCGTTGTTTTTTATCGCCGAAAAAGTGAAAGAAGAGGAAAAGAAAATTCTCATAGATAGACGTATTATTTGCATCGAGCTGTTGACAGGTAAATGGAGTTACTGTCATAGTTACGGTTTTGTTTTAAAAGAATATAATGTATTTCATCCAATAGCTACATTACTGAAGGTCTGTTTCATACGCTTCAATTTCATTGACCTTAAAATATTTTCCTCCCGTGAATAATTCACATCCTCGACCAGTTGTATCTATGGAATTTTCTGGAAAATTAAAATACGAACTAAGCTCCTCGTCGTGATGATTTCCTATTATAATATCGTCTTGGGAAAAGTCTTGAAAATATACAAGGTCTCTGTGTTTGCTGCCATAACAGGCCGATTGAACCCTTTTTATTTGAAATGCAGTTGGTTTGATATTATATGGATTTGTTAACGTATATATGCATGCATAAACACGAGTTGTTGATCCATCTGAGTATGAGGATACACTTGGCTGAGATGATGAATCATTTTCAGATATAGTATATAGTGGTATGCCAGAGTTCGGTGAAATAAAACACGTACCAAATAAATATTCTGGTCGTCCATCTTGTTCTTTCGATTTAATGACGAAAAGAATGCATTTCCTGTTTTTTACTTGACAATTTTTATACATGTCTCGTGTAAAACCATCTCGTGTTCCTTTATAAATCAAATTCCATATTTGTTTCCTTCGTTGAAAAAGACTATTCAATTGATATTGATGTTGGAGTGATAAAAGGGTATCACCACGAAAATATCTATCCGATGGTGCAAATAAACCATCTAAACCAAGTGTAATCGTTTGAATTTTTTCTTAATTGATTGTAGCTGAAAATTTGTAATATCGTTTTGTTGTAAACATTCGTTTGCTTGATTTTTAAGCTCTTTAATATCCTTAAAATTTTGTTGATTAATTTTCGACAATTTATCATTGTCTTTAATTTGACAACTTTTCGAGTTTTTCTCGTCTCATTTCAAAAATTTGGTTACTCAATTTAATACTGTCATCACGCCATTTAGTAAGCATTTCTAATGATGATTTGACCAATTGATTTCCATCTAACATTTCGATACATTCGTCGAATTTATTCAATTCATTATTTATGGATTGTAATTCCTCCGAGAGACGTTGGCAATTATGCACACTACATTTTGAATTTGAAGTCATATCGAAATAAAAAATAAAATGTTTGTGTCGTTAGTAAATATAATCTTTTTTCTTCGTAAGCATAAAGATAAGAAAAAAAAGAAAACCACGCACCTATAATATGATAAAAAAAGAGTCATGTGCCTTTACATAATTATATTAAAGATTCATCATATGGTTTCGGAATTAATGCTTAATCACCAAACGAAATACATATCGGTGCTCAAGATATTCTTGTCAAATTAAATAAAATCGTTAAAAGAAGAGTTTCTTCAAGCATTTATTATTTTTAAAATAAACTTCCTGTTTTTTTTTTGAACTTTTTAATTTGAAGTGAACAATGTTGGTTCTAATGTATAAACAAGATATTTCCAATACACGGGACATGCAATAGGTCGTTTATGAAAAACATTTGGAAAAATATCTTCTAATCTAGCTTTGTTTTTTATCATTATATAACCACAAATAATACTTGCAGAACGATGAGCACCAGACGCACAATGAACTAAAGCAGCACCCCCAGTTTCAATGGCTTCATCAATAAAAGGAATACTAAGTTTCAGAATTCTTTCAAAATCCGGATACGATTCTTCAATCATTGCTTCATTACCATCGTTTAATTTACAATTTAAATATTTGATACCTTCGTTCTGATACAATTGCCATTCTTCTCCTTCACCACAAACACATACAATATGAGTAATATTGTATTTATATAAGTTTTCTAATGCTTGCGTCCGTAAACTTTGATCAGATCGTTGGTATGGCATTAGATAACCAGCTGCTTGCTGTGCACCGAGATATAATCTATTGTCAATAATGGCATTCATTTGATCCATTTCGTCTTTTTCGAAAAATCTCTCTAATTCACGTTGATGCAAACGTACATACATCTCTGGATTTTTCGATGGCTTGTATTCATCAACCATATTTTTATGTAAAATAAAAACAAAGTTTTACATGTTTATCGAATGACTGGAATCTCCTGTAATATTTTTATTGATAAGAATTGCAAAATGTGGAAAAATACAAAAATATATAAAGAAGTTTATCTGTAAAAAATAATAGACGTAGTAGAAATGAAAAATATTCAAGATCGAGCTCTTGGTTTAGCGTTCGGTACAGCAATTGGTGATGCCATGGGCATTCCATTTGAAAATCTAACGCCTACGCAAATCGCAAGTATTCAAATGTCATTGAAAAGCAATGAATCTTTATTTGTGAATGCAGCTGGCCGAAATCCACACATCTCCAAAGATTGGCAAACTGGTCGATGGGGTGATGCTACTCAATTGTCATTAGCAATTATGCATGCCATTACTAAACATTTATCAGATAAATCCGAAGAAATATCGTTAATTCAACATATCGTCAACGAACATATTCGAGAATGGCGAACATGTACCGATGGTTGGGGTGATGGAACAAAGAATGCAATGGAAAAAATAGCTCACCGTACTTGTTCGTATTTGAATAGTGGTGGTATATCGACTGGGAACGGTGTTATTATGAAATTAACGCCGTTAGCTTTTTATTTTTTTATTTTAAACAAGGAAATTGATGAAGAATTAATTGAACAACTCTGTCGAATGACACATTCATCTTCAGTAACCGTAACAACCGCATTAATTTATATTTATCTATGTACTTTTTTATTCAAAAATAATTTTCCATCGACTCATGAAGAGAAAATAACTTTTCTTCAGTATGCACAACAACTTTCTACTCAATACGAATTACGATACAAGTTAATCACTGAAAAAGATCTATTAAGTATTCGAATTCAACATTATCTAGAAAATATCGATAATATAACAAATGAAGTTTTAATTACAGTAAGTCAAGGTGGAACTTATTTTTGTGTTGATACATTAACAATGGTGATTGGCTTGATTGTTCAAAAATCAGTAACATTTAAGACAATCGAAAATGCAATAGAAATGGGAGGTGATACAAATATTGTAGCAGCAATGATTGGTGCTCTCCTCGGTGCAATTCAAGGTCTCTCTGCTATCGATGATCGACGTGTCAAAATTGTCTATCAGTCAGAATATATTCAACAAATTGGAGAACATTTTGGTCATGCACTCTCATTGTTAGAAACTAATGAATTTTATTGTTAAAATGAACGGGATGAGAAAGAGTTTTTATTGTAATCCTGGTATTTTCTTATTTCGAAATGCTTCGAAGAATAGATGATGATCACGACGAACCAATTTTCCGTAGACCTAAAATTTAAGAAAAACAATTTGATAAATTTTTCAATTAAAATTCTTACCATGCCAAATTGAACTAATTCATCAATGAATTCTTGTGGTTTGTTACCGATTGCTTTTCGAATAGTTGCTTCGGTATTTTTTGGAATCATTGAAAATGGTAAAGCAACAACATCATTAGGCGTATTAATACAATCCGAATCAGCAACACAATGAATTTTAGCTAGAGAATTGAATTCAATTTCGACGATTTACTTGTTCAAAAAGAGCAATCTTACCTGTTGCTTGCCCTAAATAGGTTACAAGTTCGAGAATTTCATTTAAATCACTAATATCTTTCCATTCGAGATCTTCTGCATGCGGAGTAAATTGATCAACAATATATGGCATATTATTAATCACTGTATAACCTAACCATGGTGGTGTTGCTGCTTGCATGGCATATGAACAAAGAACTGTTCGTATACCATCATGTTTGAAGTATTTGTCGAGTTCAGGATTATGAATAACTGAACAAACAGCTGATCGTGATGCTGGTTTCATGTAAATGATCACATCGTTTTCTAATGTTTCAGTTGGACCTTCGAGTAAGAGTTCATATGAAATTTTGCCTGACGATCCAATACCAGGTGATGGCCGAGAAATAATATCTTTTACACGATAATTAATTGCATATCCTTTTTTATAAGCTGGAATTGTCGTCAAATAACTTTTATATGCCTTTGCACGACAAAAAGAAAAGATAATTAGAAAAACAGACAAAAAAAAACGATTTTTACTTCAAGAATCTTTTGTCGAAGATCGTCATCAACATCTTTGACTGTTTTCGAACGTGTTATTTTTCGTTCATAATTTTCAACTGTCGTACAAGAATTTAAATGCAAATAATTTGATTTAATACGTGTTTCATTGAGAAGTTCTTTGACTTTTCCAGTTGTATTTTGTAAAGTCAAAGAAAACTGATCGTTCTTTTGTTTACAAAATATATCAATTTGTTTGACATATGCACTGATACAAGTCCATAAAATTTGTTGAATCTCTGCATCAGAAAATCCTTTACTATGCATCAAAATATTTAATGAAGCTAAAAGACGTTTAACATCCCATGTAAATGGACCACAATAACCTTCATCAAAATCGTTGACATCGAAATTCAATTTGCCATGATTATTTAAATAAGTGCCGAAGTTGCCAGCATGTAAATCTCCCTAAATATATAGACGAAGAGCTTAAATTTTGTTTACAAAAAAAGTCACAGGTTTTGTTTTACGTGAATGAAAATTTGTCCAGCAGGAGGATATGCAGCTATCCATTTATCCTGATCGGTTTGTAAGTCTTGATAGAATAAAATGGCTGATCCACGATAGAAATTAAATGGTGTTGCAGCCATTTTAGAAAATCGAGCACGAAATGCAGCTGGATTTTTTTCAATACCATCACGGAAATAATTCGAAAATGTATTGATTATGAACTGACTTCGGTTTTCATCGGTTTGAGCTCGAATACGATCAATAGCTTTTTCTTTTGCATTAATAACGTAAGGCATTTTTATTTGAGGGCAGCTAACTAATTACTATCGATGATTTTTCATCGTCTATTTATACAATTCAAATATGTACGTCATGCCCTTGGTATTACTGGTAAATAACGAATAGGCAAGGTAATGATCATACATGAAAAGAAGCAAATATTCGTACAGTAAATATATTTACCTTAATCGATCTAAATGGGAGGTGGGTTAACCTATCGAATAAAAAAATATGTGTATAATCATAAAAGCAAACAAATTCTTATCGTTGATATTTAGTGCACGTATATATTTCTTTTTCTATTTTATATATATATACGTAAATACGACGAGAAAAGAGATGAGTTCGGTTATAATAGGTAAATGTCTTTGCGAACAGATAACTGTTTCGATTTCGAAAGACGTTTTTACCAGTGCTAGTACTGGTCTATGTCATTGCAAGAATTGTCGTCAAGCAACTGGAACTATAGGATCGATGAATCTTATTGCTGCAGAATCGACTGTTAAAATCACTGGTGAACCAAAAATTTATCAAGACAGTAATACAGATAGTGCTACGACTCTTCAACGTGCTTTCTGTGGTAATTGTGGTAGTCCTATTTATACTCAATCACCGAATATACCAGGTGTGTGTATTGTAAAATTAGGTTTATTCGATGAAATACCCAAGCCATCAATGGAAATCTATTGTAAAAGTAGATTCTCTTGGGAAAAACCTATTGATGATGCAAAACAATTTGAAGCTATGCCAACAAAATAAAAATAATGATTGTATGTCTTCATTTTTTTTTGAATAAAAGAGAACATAACAGCGATGATGTGGCCATTATTATCTTTGTTTGTTTGAATGTATATGTGAAGATAAGAACAACCATATGGCTTTTCTTTTACCTGAGCACAATGTCGACAATTAACCATGATTCTTCTGAATCAACTGTCAATGAAAATACGAATTTGATAGAAAATGAAGATGCTGATGCTGATGCGAAATTAGCAGCTATGGGCTACAAAGCAGAATTACCTCGTTCTTTATCATTCTTTTCAGTTCTTGGTCTTTCATTTGCGATTATGGCTGTGCCATTTGGTGAATCTGCTACTTTGACGATTGGTCTGACCGACGGTGGTCCAGTAACGATCTTGTACGGTTGGATATTACTGACTATTATTTCGACATGTATTGCTGCTAGTTTAGCTGAAATTTGTTCAACATTTCCAACTTCAGGCGGTGTCTACTATTGGTCAGCTATGTTAGCAAATAAACAATGGGCACCAGTGACTTCTTGGATCACAGGTTGGCTAGGTCTTGTTGGCAATTGGACAGTAACAACATCGATTTGTTTTTCTGGTGGACAATTACTACTTTCTGCTATTGGACTTTGGAATGAAAAGTATGTGCCAGCTGCTTGGCATGTTGTTTTAATGTATTGGGCTGTATTGATCGTAGCTTTACTAACGAATATTTTTGCAGCTAAACATTTGAATCTTATTAATACGATTTGTGTTTATTGGACAGGTGCATCCGTTTTAATCATCCTATTGACAGTATTAATCATGGCTAAGAATGGACGAAGAAGTGCATCCTATGTATTTACAGAATACGATACAACGAGAGCAGGGTGGCCATCAGGATGGGCATTTTTTGTTGGATTACTTCAGTCTGCATATACGCTTACAGGCTATGGAATGGTAGCAGCAATGTGTGAAGAAGTTCAAAATCCTGAAAAAGAAGTACCTAAAGCAATGGTATTATCAGTTGTTGCTGCAGGTATTACTGGTGTTATATATCTCATTCCAATTCTATTTGTTATGCCTAATATTGACACGTTACTTGCGATTCCAACTGGTCAACCAATTGGTTATATTTTCATGAAAGCAACTGGTTCGCCTGGTGGTGGATTTGGTTTACTATGTCTCATTCTTGGTATTCAATATTTCGCTGGTACAGGTTCGTTAACAGCTGCTTCTCGATGTTTATATGCATTTAGTCGAGATGGTGCAGTGCCTGGCTCGAATATTTGGGCGCAAATAAATAAACAATATGATGTTCCTCTCTATGCTCTATTTCTTTCCACGATAATTCAAGGATTATTAGGTTTAATCTATCTCGGTTCATCAGCAGCATTCAATGCGTTTACTGGTGTTGCTACTATTTGTTTATCTACGTCATATGGATTACCTGTTCTTATACTTTTATTTCGAGGTCGTTATTTAGTTACGAATGCTCCATTTCATCTCGGGAAATTTGGCTATGCTATTAATATCATTACTATCCTATGGATTCTTTTATCTATCGTTCTTTTTACTATGCCAACATCGATACCTGTCACTGGATCTACTATGAATTATGCTAGTGTATTATTTATCTTCTTTGCTGTTGTTAGCATCATTTGGTATATTATTTGGGGTAGAAAACATTTTACTGGTCCACCTGTGTCAACATTTTAGGCGAACTACTTTGTTTTTTTTATTATTATTAAACATCAGGTGTTAATTCATTATCATCGATTGGTAAATTTAAATATCGAAACCCTGAAATATCTCGAACAGGTATATTCAATTGCATATATTCTCGTACAGCCAATTGACCATGTTTATCCTTTGTAAAACCGCTTCCATCATAAAAAGCCGACAGACCTAATCGATTGTAGAGAAAACCTCGAGTTTGCTCAAGTGTTCCTTCACATTCAGCAAATCTCTCATCTGACATAAAACGAGGATCATTCGAGCAACCATCAATAGCCAATTCATTCACATCAAAATAGGATGCTCCATTGAGATATGACAACCGAGCACGTGCTTCAATTTCATCATAAGTCATCTGTTTCAATGTTTCAATATGTTGTCGAACTTTATTCGATATATTATTTGAATAATAACGATCAATGAGTGTCATAATTCCATCCCATGTTGCTGGAACACATTGATCGGATTGAGGAAAAATACCAAGACGAAATTTTTCGCCATCTTCTAATCGTTTTCGAATCCAGACATCTTCGAAACCAAGTGAATGTAATACTTGTAAATTCGATGGTTCACGTAGAAATAAAATTAAACCATCAGCACCCATAACCCATGCAAATTTCTTGACAGTTCGATTTTTTTGTAAATATGTAAAATGTTCTTCTTTCAAGCCACGTGTAACACGTCCTGCCAACTGTCGAAAACATTCAACATCTATCGAATCATTAATAATTTCATTTCGATTTTTTCGTTCAAAAATATCAGTAAATTTTTCTAAAGCATCATGAACGTCGGTCATCATTGAAATTACATGTAAATATAATAAACAACTATCTTTATATATTTTTATCCAATGAAAATTTATTTGAAAAAAAAAACACAATACATCCGATCCTCTACAATGTTTTTTTTATTGATTTACATGAAAAATGATATGTAAAATTTTCTTACGTACCATCGAACTTGTCATTAATAAAATAGGAAAATGTGAACAATGATGAAGAATCTCGAGTAGATCTAATATAAGTATAGTATCACTCGTTGCCAATCGATGATTATAGATCGATGACCAAGCATTTAGAATACCGACAGGTGTAGTTAGAATAAGAAAGACTATACTCGAAAAAAATATATACAAAATAACACTA
>ERZ778026.1032-NODE-1032-length-37981-cov-120.162237_pt1 | contig 37981 bp, 38 predicted proteins | sample MGYA00375756_ERZ778026 | MGnify/ENA primary metagenome ERZ778026 (study PRJEB29350, sample SAMN05389820) | bioreactor metagenome | isolation source: Ammonium sulfate bioreactor | place: South Africa: University of Cape Town | collected 2014-02-18 ... | reverse complement strand
CTGCAACTTTTTTTGTTAGTTCTAGATTTTGAGTAATTAGAAAAGTGAAAAGATCTTTAAATGGTTGTAATTCTTGTCTAATGGAAATATTTTCATTCATTTCTATACAAAATCTAAAAGAAAGTGAGGTGTGTATTATGAATAATATTTATTCATTTAAAATGAAAAGATGTTTTTTTATCTTTGTTTGTTTCAAAAGATAAAATCAGTTATTATTAACTGACGAAACATATTTTGTTCGACTCTTGTTGAACTTGTATTTAAAAAAGTAAAATATTGATTGTTGTACGGACATTCTTGTTTATTCAATGTTTTGTTTTTGCAGTTAAAATAAAACATGAATTTTGTTTATTTGATAGAGTGAGTTCGAAAAAACCGGTGAAATGAATGAAGCTCGATTTTTATCATACAACTTCTTTGCCAACAAATCGTAGTTCTTTGTTTTTGTCCGGCTTGTCATCAAGGAGATCGATGTGAATTTAGTCTTAATTCACTTCTTGTTACTTATTCGACCAAGATGAAGATCGTTTCTACTCTTTGCCATAGGATTTTCCAATAACCTGTGTTTATTGTTGCATGTCTCAATCAGATTTCTCTACTTTGCTTATTTATCAAAAGCCTTGAAATTATTCATTTTACTTTGATGAACCATTCATCGACGAATTCGATAATTTCACTCTACAATCGAATTTCAACTGCGATTTATTTTGTATTACTTATCAAATCATTTTAGCAACTGGTAGTCGATCGAGAACCATCGGTCAAAGTCTCACTTTCATTCAAGTTGAAACTCAAAAAGAAAACTATCTTCCACCAATAATCATTGCACTTTCTGCTTTCCCACAAGCTATTCTTACATTAAGATTGGTAAATATGCATGTTTGAAATTTATTTTTCTTACTGAAATCATTCATGCAAAACATTATCTTTAAACGAAGACGGGTAAAAATACCCATTAAATATGATGAATAACCGTTAGTATTCATCTTAGAAATACAAAGAAAGACAGTAGAAAAAAAACATACGTAAATTTATTTGAATCTTTGATAATAAGCGTTATGGATAATAATAATACCGAAGAAAAGCTACCGGAACAAGAAACAATTGACGCACCCGAACCACAAGCAAAGTGAGTTTTTATTTTGAATTGAAAGATTCAGTGAAGATATCAAATGCTATTTTCTATTTTTTAGCGTTGACGATGTTGCAGCAGTTCGCCACGTTTCAAAGTTTCGATTGTTTATACTCGTTATATCAAGTTTGATTTCAATCTTCTTGTTAACAACAGGCGTGGTTTTGAGGATGTTGAGGGTGTTCTTAATGGTGCTGAATATATTCGTAGTCTTCTTCACATACTGATATTAACCGTTCGTTTTTTAAAGAAGAGTGATCTTTTTCTTCGAATCACAAATATTTTGTCAATCGTTTTGCTTTTCTCTCAACTCGTTTGGATACGTTTTGGCGCTGAATGGATATCTGGTGTCCAAAGTCATGTTCAATTCGATAATGCCGCTGATGAAAATTACTGTCATCCAATAGTATATGCAATCGCATCTGAAATGACAACTGCGCTTTACACGATAATTGGTGTAACTCTATGCTCAGCATTTACAGCTCTAATTTTCAATCAAAATTAATTACATTCGGAATTATTTATTCAAGAAAACAACGATCCTTTTTAACAGTTAAGCCAAAACCCTTTTTTAGTTTCACTATTTTCATAAGTTTGTCTTTTCCATTGTCCGATACATCACATTCATCAATAAAAACACTTTCCTATTCTTTGGTAATCCGATGTTCTGCACATTTATTTCTAATAATCATCAAACATATTTTCGTTGAGGGTGTTGAGGGTGGAAATGGTTGTGGAAAAGGATCAAATCAGTTGAATAATCCAATATGTTTATCATTTGATGTTGAAAATAATCTTTATGTTGTTGATTGGGGGAACGATCGAATTCAACGATTTAGTGTTGATAATAAAGACTAAAATTAAAAAGTATAATGTTAATACACTTTGATTATTCCAAAGAATTGCCGAGAGAATCTTTGCATCTTTGGATGTGATCAAATTGTTTGATAATTTAAGCTCTGTGCATTTACGTTGATCAATTGCAAATTGAATTACAATCGGCATATCATCATCAGTTAATTTCTTTTCAGATAAATCGATTCTCGAATAATTCTCTTGTTCAAGAATAAATCTTTCGATTATGACCTTAGTTTCTGGTCGAGAATGTTGAAAATAAGTGAGCGAAATATGAAAACAAAGTAATGCATACAAAGACCAAATGAGAAAACGAAGAATTGGGGAGAAATTAGTTAAATAAAGAAGAAGAGCTAAGGCAAAAGCTGCAGTCAATGCTAAATCTGTATTTGTTAATAAAGTCGTTGTACGTTCTCCTTGTTGTCGAATGATTTGAAGAGTTTCAGTGATTTCTTGTGAAAGTCTTTCAATTGTTCCCAAAGTATCATCATGCAGATTTCTCAGAAATTGAAGCGTCTCTCCAACATCACTTGTAACTTTACTCGCTATTCCACTCATTCGAAATGTTTATTTTTTAGTAAACGAAAGGGAAAAAAACTAGAAAATATGTCTCTGTTTTATAAATCTCATTTGACTAAATTCTTTCCCGAGAAGTCTTGAGCTACATAGGAAAGATAAGATCCTTGTCCAATTTCATAGATACACATGACTGGACAATGATCAGAAACTGTATATCCATTCGAGCAAATCGACAGAAGATTGTCGTGCTTCGAAGTCGAGTTCATTTGTTTAACCAAGACCAAATTTGATTGATGTTGTGTTTCTCTTTGTTGACATAAGTTTAGTTTCATTAATCATTCGTACAAATGTACACCCTCAAGACAATAGTTTTCGAAATGTTTTTTGCTAAATCAAAGAAATTGACAGTTGAATAGGTTTTGTATCAATACAAATCACAAGACTGTTAAATCGTTGTTTTATTGTTAAAAATTGTCCGAAATTTTCATCACCAATTTGATTTGATTAAAGAACATTTACAGTTGCTTGATAAGCCATGATTGAAGCAGCACATGTATGTAAATGTCCGTGACTTGCTTTGAAATTATCTTTATTCATTCCAAATATTCTCAGTTGATCAAAATTATCTGGTTGTTGAATAGTTCACTGACTTCTAAATAATCTGTATCGATTTTATTAACAAAATTATTCCGAGACTAAGATGAAGCAAAATAACATTTGTGACGAAATATTAAATGGAGATACGTTTATTTTATATTTTAAAATCAAGAAAGGTTAAATATATTATTGGAAAAAAAAGAAAAAGGAGTTTATTTCTCTTGTTATTTGTACTAAATATTAGTTTTGAAATTATAGCTCCAGTTCCAGTTGCCACCTGATGGCGGTTGAAAATCATTAGACCCTGGTCCTTGTGGTATAAACCACGGGTTTCCCTTAAATATATTGCTAATATCTCCATGAGATTGTAGATTTGGTGTCTTGCATGAATATCCCTGTGCATTTCCACGTTTCCAGGTTGTGCAAATCATACCGTTTCGATTGAAAGTAGAACTATCTCCATTATCTAAACAAAGATAGAAGTCAAATTAAAAAAAGGCCTCTGTAAACTAACCTGGATCAGATGGAGGTATTTTAGCCGGTTTTCGTGGAGCTTTACGACCGGACGATTTCCTTCCGTATATTTGTTGTATTTCTTCTACGTCCTGTTGTGGTATCATGTCGTCTTTTTCAAATGGGTAATAGTTGGCTTGCATTATGGCATTTTCATCGGTATCGTGATCTAATCCGAGAACGTGCCCGATTTCATGAATAGCAACGAGATAGAAATTGATTCCTCTTGAACCAGCGCCGAATCTTAAACAAGAACAAGAACAAAACCGTTTTGAGCTGCAATTCTCCTATTTAGTTAACTCACTTTTCTGTCCAAGGCTCGTTAATATCGAAAGTAATGGTGACATCTCCTCCGTCAAAATATATGGATCCATCATTCTGAAATTTGGCTATTGCCAATGTACCCCCAGCTTTGCCTAAAAGCAATAGAAAACAAGAATTACACACAATGCTAAAGAAAGTGCAAAGGTACACACCATCTATTTTGTCCGTTGAGATCAGGATGTCTGCTGAACAAGTCGAACATTGTTCGCTGAAGGTTAGTGGAACAACATCTGCCCACTTTTGAAATGCTTCGGTGAGCAACCGTCTTGTTCTCTTATCACCGAGTTGCGATGGAGCCGAACCACGGTATGACCATGTTATATGATTCTTTTCCCATTTTTTTCCATGTGATAAAGCCAGACCATTTGCATCTGCATCTGGAACTCCACATCGTGGTTTATCCTTGGATACTGTTTTTAGTGACGCCGATTGAACAGCAACAATGACGATTGTAGCCAAAATAAGTTTGATAAAATAAAGCTTCATTTTGAATCAAATCGTTCTAATATAAAGACCAATCTTTTCTTCATGACACACATTGTATTTACAACTTACCTGTGTTATTTGAAGGATTGAAAATTCTACTGGAAACTGATCGATCATCGATGTTGTTACCGCTTATATACAAAAACTAAATCGAACATTCCCTTCAAAGATGTAAAGGTCATGGGAAATATCGACTAGACACCGATAAAATAGTGGTTTGATTCTTAATTCTTCCCATAGATAAGATATGTGTTATATTAGATCGTCTCATGTTTCTGTTCTACATACACTGTCTCGATTATGTGTATTTTTGTCAGATAAGAGTGGGAGAATTGTTCTAATAGTATGCGAATATCCCATCTTTATCATAGAACAAGAGAGAAAGTTCTTCGTATAAATAGAACAAGACTTCGTGGGACTCTAAAACATTTGGATTCCTATCTAAACAGTATCATTAACAATTCGTGTGATGAGCTTCTCAATCAACCTTATTTATATTGGTGTATTTCTAATGATTTATCAATGGCAAGAAAGTGCGTCGGTACCTTGGCCAAGCGATATCCAGGATAGTAAGTATACAATATGTCATATTTCAGTCATTTTACGATCATTTTTCGTTTTTGTTGTCTTATAGAAAATAATAATCTGAGATCAGTAAGTGAGATCGATCGGGCAGGTAACATTTACATTGGTCAGATCGACAACAACGGCAAAAAACAAGGACATGGTGTGTTTATTTGGGCTGAATTAGGAATGATCTTCGATGGACAATGGAAAGATAATAAAAAAGTTGGCTTGGGAGAACTAAAATGGAGTGACGGACATTGGTACAAAGGTGAATGGAAAGATGATGAACGATCGGGTTTAGGTGTCATGGAATGGCCTAATAAACAACGATATACAGGTAAATTTCACATATAAGTCAAGAAGGTGACCACAACAACATTTTCTATTCACAATTTTTTAGGAAACTGGTTGAACAACAGGAAATATGGTTTTGGAGTTCAATTGTATCCCGATGGGCGAGTGTATCGTGGCGAATGGCAGGACGATCTTCGAGCCGGTTCGGGTATTCTAATTCAACCCAATGGTGGCAAATACGAGGGTCAATGGTGGTCTGACAGAAAAGAAGGCAATGGGACTTATATTGACCCAAACGGTAAAACAGTTGTAGGCATCTGGAAAAATGGTAAACTCGAAACAGTAGTTCCACATACAATCTAAAACTTTCTGTTTTCAATAATAAACAAAACTATATCCTTTCATTTCTTCTTTCTCTCAATCATTGGTTGTTCTTTATTTACTCTTGAAATGTATGAAATAATTATTAATAAAGTCAATTTAGCATGTAAAATAAATGACATGCGTAGAAACACTTCAATCTAATGAATCTATCTTTTTTTTCTCAGAAGCTCTTGCTTCATTATTAACTTTAAAAATAGTATAGAAGTCGCAAGCAAAAAATCATGTCATCAGCAACTGTCGAGACGATTAACTTGATTTCTACAGATATATACATCTACGGTTGTATGGTCGTTATTATTATTGGTTTGATTAATAATTTCATGAATACTTTTGTATTTTCTTTGAAAAATTATCGAACAAATTCATGTTCTTTGTATTTAATGACAAGTGAAATGAGCAATGCAGTGAATTTATTAGTATACGTTCTACCGACAGTTGTTGGTTTGATTACTGGTGAAAATGGCACAGAAATATATCTATGATGGTGTAAATTAATGAACTTTTTTGGTAATCAACTTTTAGCTCTTTCGACTATAACATTATGTTTAGCATCGATTGATCGTTATTATTCAACAAATCCAAATGCACTCGTACGACGGCGAAGTTCAATGAAAGCGGCAAAGATCTCAATTCTAATTGCACTCTTTGCATCTCTTTTATTAGCAATTCCAGAACTTCTCTATAGAGGTATTGATTATACTTATGGTACACCAATCTGCACAAAGATTTCACCAGTTTATAATCTATATTTAACATATTTCTTTAATCCAGTTTATGTATTTCTACCTATTATTGTTCTGTTAGTTTTTGGCATTCTAACCTATGGGAATTTAAAACGAGTTCATCGTGTTAATATTGTATTTAATATTTCGAATGAAAATTCAAGACAAAAGAAAATAATTATTAGAAGAAAACGTATCGATCGACAATTTTCAACAATATTAATTTTACAGATTTTATATTTTTCTCTCACAACAATTCCCATATGCATCAAAATTATCTATTCAACCGCAACAAAAAACTTCATCAAAAGTGATATAAGTCTCGCAATCGAAGGTCTTTTCTCAGCAATAGCCTACGTGGTTTCTTGTGCACCGTTTTCCAGTAGTTTCTATATATATTATCTATTCTCTTCATCCTATCGACAGAATCTTAAGAAAATCATTTTCAAGCTATCCATAAACATGAACTTTAAATGCTGATTGGCTTGGATTATTAGATAGTAAAAAATCCGCGAAAAAGAACGTCTTGTAAGAACAGAGAAAAAATCGTCTTATACTCATCTTTATCACTTCATGTTGGAAAAAAAGATGACATTTCCTTCTGAGAAATCAGCAAAATAAATTCATTTTTTCCAACATCGTTTCACTGAACGAACACAATCTATTTGTCATGACTCAAGTTCATCCACAGAATAATATCGAAGTTGCTACGATTGAAAACAACGACAATACTGTAACGATCGTTCGTCAAACACGGGTAGAACTCGGTCGAATTCGTGAAAATACAATCTCAGCTTTTATTCGAAATACATATCCTGCACGATATAATCATATTGTGCAGAATATGAATGATCTTATTTATGATCCAAATGAAAAGAAAAAATGGCCAATGCGTGGTGGACATTTCTTCTTGTATCGATATGTGGCTTCAGCCTCGATGCTTCTCAGTTTATGTTTTGGTATTACAAGTATTTTTATCAAACCATTCTGTGCAATTCCATTTATAATTACAATTATTTATATCGCATTATCGATTATTAATATTGTCATATACTTTAAAAATATTCCTCTAATCAAATCAGTCGTTACAATGCAAGTACCAAATGGTACACTTGGTGGCTGGATGAATAAATTTTATCTTATACCTGTGAATGCTGAAATTACTACTGGAATAATTGCTAATTATGCTGACCAATCAACGATTGCAGCTGCTCTACAAAGTCATAATATTCAAATTACAGAAATTGATGTAATGTTGTATGAGAAAGAGTATTTAGATGAATGTGGATTTCCAAAAGAAATTCTTGTTCATTTGAAATCTTTTATCATATTATTTGTCCTGACAATTATTTTTTATAAAATGGATCTTTGGAAATGAAATAAAAGACTATTAATTAATATGAATCGGTAGTTTGAGTTCGAGATTTGTGAGTAAACCAGGTAGATGAGCTTCAAGACGAAGTTCATAACTGACAGCGAGTGGTTTTCGAGAAGACCATTTCGGAGGTACACATGAACATGTTGGAGCAATGTTTTGAGGAACATGAAATTCAATTTGTTTTTGTAAATGTTCGATATCATTTAAATCCTTTTTAAACAGATTGATTTCTTCTTTTCCAGCTGGACCCAGTAATCGTTGTTGAACAAGCGTGATCGAGATACGAGTGATTGTCGTTCGATTTGGATTATGTAAATCAAAACATAATGTTAGTTTTTCACCAGGACAAACAGCGTTTTGTTGAAGAAACGCTTGCATACGAATGTCTTTTCTATTTGTATGATCATCTCGACTTTTTATCATTGGAATCATTGATGATTGGTGACATCGAACAGTAATAAAAGATGCTCGTTGGATATTCTTTTGATACCAATCTGAAACGATCATTTGAACACGAACAACATATCGAATATATGGACCATTGTGACGAGTTTGTTCTAATGTCGGCGGTAGATTATCGTGAAGACGAAATTCAAATGGCCATGTATGATCACCTGATTCGAGAAGAAAATTTTCTTTTGCGTTTTTGGCATCTGAACGAACAATTTGTCGATCGAGATAAAATGGTACAACTTGAATATCATTTGTTTTCGAATGACCAGAACCACGGTGAGTTGTGTAAACAAGTTCTCCGACGAGTTCGATAAAAATTTCTTTTAACTTGATTTCTAATTGACCGTCATGACAAAAATTAGCTGTTCCTGAAACGAGTTCACCGGTTTCATAGATAGTTGTGTATTTTTTATCAAATTGAAATGACACGTTTGTTCCTAAGACACTTAATTGCGATCCCATTCTATCAACAAAAACACTAAGGACTGTTAGATCTTTATATAAACTATTTTCATTGACGTCAATTGAGATACGAGAGTTTTGACTCATATCTATATTTACTTTTTTTTATTATCATTTCAAAAAAAAGTATTTCATATGATGAATAGTAATACTAGGATAATCGAATCAATAATTACAACAATTAATAGCATTGTCGGCATTTGCTGGCATATTACCCTTCATATCCCGAGTTTATGTGTCATTATGATACCTACAGTACCAGCTAAGCTCAATATGAATAATACAATAGCAAAATATACATATTTCAACTTGTTAACCTTTGTTTTGTCCATTTGATCTAGCTTTCGATTTTTCATCGGGTAACAATGTCATTCCGTGCAAATCAATACCTGTTTGTTTTTGTTTAATAATACTTATGTATATCTGGATGATTAATTAACAATGTAACAATTAATTAAACGATATTTTGATTTTAACTGAAAATCGGACGATGAATCAAAAAAATTCAATATCTACAATGCAAGATGTTGATTTAAAACTGCATAGAAAATATTAGTTGAAGTATAAACTTGAATGAAATATTTCAAATAGTTTTGCTCATTTATAGCATTTTCAAAAGATTCCTTCATCTTTTTTTTTCGCTTCTTCTGATAGATTTCCGTATTTGAATACGTGTTCATTTAAATAATATTCGCGTATTTCCATTAGTTGATGTGTTATGAAACGATGTTGATTATCATAACTTTTGTAGACATCAATTTGTTCACGAAATTCTCGACCTTTTTTTATTAAATCTGTTCCAATTAATGACTATTCAATATAATCATGATCAAGAATTTCTTCTTCCGAATCATGTAAAATCGATTCTTTTTAAAAAATGTCTTCTGATTTCTCTGATTTGTTCGAAGTCAGATAAAGTATTTGTTAATGATTCAAACGCACGATTTGTTATGAATAATTGAAAAACTTCATTATGACCATGAAAACTAGTAACATGTAATGCCGCATTGCCATGACATACATGTCAAACTTGAAACTTGAATTCAAATTCAAATTAGTATCATCTACACCCTCATTTAGGCAGTACGCCCTCCGTTCACAAACAGACGTCCTCATCCTAAATCATAATCTGAACTTGAATTTGAACTTGAAAACTTCAAATTAGATGATACTAATTTGAATTTGAATTCAAGTTTCAAGTTTGACATGTATGTATTTTGAATGATTGATCTACTGTACTGTTACCTGGTTTGAAATCATCGATTAATAATCTGAAAAAAAACTTTTCAAAAAGAAACGAGATGAAATTAATAAGCAAACAAAACGACGAAAGTACATTTTTGGCTCAATATCGTTAACAACATACATAATTTAAATATATCCACATCATCAATTCCATCGTCAACTCAATCTCAATCTACAATCCGACACATCTTTTCAAACATCGAACTCGAACAATTCATCACCATCATTCAATCCTCTTACAGATCAAATTCGTAGAAAAGTAACAACAGTTATAATTAATTAGCTGAATAAAAATAAAGAAGATTTACATCTACGAAACACTGATATTCAACGAGAAACTGACTTCAAATTAGAGTTAAACAATCATCACGATGGTTTGATCATGATTTGTGGTCGTAGTGTACGAAGAATGTGAAATTCATTAATTTATATCTTTGAGAGTTTAGGTTTCAGTTATTTATTCTTAACATTAATTGGCATACTAAATAATATATATGCATCCAGATTAAAAATAAATAGAAACGAAATTTAAAAAAAACAGTTGCAGAAATAATGAATCTTGTTTATGACACATAATTGTATGATTTTCTAGAAATGTCAAAAAGAAGAAATAGATTAAGAGTAACTAGTATTAAAGATAACATACATAGTGTCATTTGGTTGTGATATATACTCATATTGAATTAAATATTTAATACGTGCTTCGATTAATTCTGGTTGAACTGAAAAACATGTTTGCAGTTGATTTGTCACCTAAAAAAGTTATATGAATGTAATTCATCAAGAAAAGGAATATATACTTCAATAATCAATTGAGTATGTTCCATAGTTTTGTGTGCTTTCATAATTCGTACAATTGCTGCATCGATCTGATTTCTACGAGCAGTTTCAATCTTATTCTGAATTTCTACTTGTTCTTTATTGCTGTCAGATTTCTCTCGAATTTGTTTCAATTTTATACGAAATTGTTTTGATATAAACGAATCATTTATATAAAATTGATCATTTAGTTGAATAGTATCGTTATTAGGTTCTTTACGAAGAATATCTTGTTTAAATTTATTCGTTATTAATGGTAGTAAAGCACATCGAAGATGCTTCGCAATGATATTTGTCTGTTGTTGAATCTCCTTGAATAAATCATTTTAATATAAGAGAATAGTTTTCGAGGAAAAAGACTAACCTCAAATGAATACGAATCTTTTGTATTAAAAAACATTAAAATAATCATTTGATGAGTTGATACTTCTAGTATATATTTATGTTCTTTGATCATATTTGTCGATTTATCATTAAATATAGCGATCAATTCTGCTGTACCAAAATTTGATTGTAATGTCAAACAGCGACCATTAAACTTAGTCAAATAAAAAGTTTTAAAATATTGATAAGCATCATTCACAGAAGATGGAAGAATACATTGATAATTTAAACTTTGAATAGGCCAAACATGTTGAGCTAAAATTCGTACATTCATGTCTATCGAACATTGAAAATCCTTCATAATTGTTTTAGAAATCAATATATCTTTGAACATTCTTTCCAATTGAGAAGTAAATTGAGAAGAACATTGTGTTTTTAATTGTAATATCATGTTTTCTTCCATACTGTCTGACAAAGATTTGTCCAAAAGAAGACGTTGAGTTAAATGCACTTGATACCATCGTTCAAAAACATCCTGTTCTCGTAAATAGTGCAACAACACCATAATCTTATCGAGAAGATTTATAATCGTTGGATCAATATAATCATCATTGATGTTTAGCAATTTATTATGAATAAATAATGAAAGATATTCGGGAATATTTTTTTCATTGATCTTATTTATTATAAATTTATGATCTGAATTCAGTTGATTTTTTAGTTTCTAGAATAAAAAATAAAATAATTCCTATATAAATTTAAGAATGATAAGAATACACTAACTTCGTCTTCAATCGAAGCTATTTCAAGAAGAATATCAAATATGTCTTTTATATAGAGTATATTTTCAATGGATTCAATCCGGACATCATTGGGTATCATTATGTGTAATTGTTCTTTGATCGTTTTATAATATCCTTCGAAAAGATCTTTTCTATTGGAATAGTATAATAATATTATCTTTTTAAATAATTCATTTATTTGTTCATAATTGAGACTTTTTATTTCTTTATTCCATTGATCATTGATTAACGATGAAAGATGTTCGACAAGAGATGCATTTGTATTCATGATATCTTTAAACTTACATTGCACTTTCTCTAATAATGTTCTGTCATATTTAGTTGAAATTTTAAGAAAATTATTCAATATATCTTTCAAATCGACAAGACTTTGAAAGAAAACATTCCAATTGTGTTCTTCATTGGTTTCAAACAATACTCTTGCTTGTTCATGCAAATAATTGATGATACCATTAGAAATAGCTGAATAACCATTGGGAATATGTTTCAAGTGTTTATAGATAATTTCCAATCCATCATATTTATTCGATGTAAGCATGTTGACAGTACTTTGCTCTAACATAGTTATGATAGTATCAGCATGTTTTGTAATGAACTCATTTTTGAGTTTTCCAGTAATACGTTCTGTTATTAACTGATCAGAACAATCAATGGTCCATTGACTTATTCCATCCAGTAGCGTTGATATTTTACGAATATATTCGAATATATTACCATTTTCAACTAGTAATGTCTGCCTTTCATTTTCATAATGTTCAATCAATTTTTGTAAAAACGGTGTTTCGAAATCATCTTCATAGACAGAACGAGTATCCATACCCAAAATTATTAACATTTTATAGATATCTCCCCAGGTGGTTTTATATACGATATTATTATATTGCTCATACTTAACTATTTCCAAGAATGTGTGATAAAGACGTTCACGAATGATTGGGTATCGAACAATATTATCACGGAACAGGATAAGACCCATGTTGTATATAGGCTCGAGTCCTTGTTCAGGAACATAGACTTGATCCATGTACAATAGAATACAACGAGTCATAATAATTGCTTTGCGATAATCGTCCTATATATGTGTCAGTTGAGTCAAAAACTGCTCTGAGGATGCTTCCACAATCTGTTGCCTTGTCTATTAAAAAAAATGGAGAAGAATACTTTAAAAAGCAGAGCAGTAGTAATGTAGCATACTTTTTGAATGAGATGGTCCTGAATTACTTCTTTAGTACCTAAATAGAGCTTCTCTCCGTGTTTATGAAGAACCATTGTATAGGCGATCCTATATAGATCTTCAAAGCAAAGATCAGAATAAATCTTATTTAGAAGTTGTTGAATGGCCGTCTTCATCTTTAGTGATGAGAACTTCCACAGATTATTCATATGTTCATCATCTATTGGCGTCTAAAAGAATAAAATATAATATTCACAACTATTCGTTTCAAAAATAAGCATAAATAACTATATGGTGGTTAGATATTTATATATGATGAAATCTAATTGTACTTTGTGTTTACATATACAACTTTATTGAATGATACTCACACAATATTGACGAAATCGCATCTTTTTTTGATTATCCAGTTTGTTGATTGTTTCACCAAATACTCTCACAAGTAAAATTGTAATAACTTTTTATTATTCACACGAGTTAGATATTTATTTTATATCTCTCTTTTTTCCCTCTGAATCATTCATAGAAAAAACCAATACAAAAAAAAACCCAAAGAAAAACCCAACTTTCATACAGTGAGAGAAAAAAAAAGCAGAATCATCAACAATGTTAGGAGAACGAAAGTATACCCTTTCTCTTTCTCTATGACGTCATTTGTTCGTTTCTCCTACTGTTTGACTATTCCCTTTCGCCCCATCTAGGTAGAAATATCACTCGTGATGTTTTCTATGATCGTGTGTTTTCTCCTTCCCTTATGATTGTATATAAGCGTGAGTTGATTTGAATAAATTAGCGTGGCAAGCGAACATTCTAAGTAACCCTTAAAGGGTTTATAAAAATGCAACGTATAAAATATCCTTAGAAACCGTTGGTGATCAATTCTAGAACCCTTTCCATAACCCAAAAATAATATGCAAAAAGGCGTTTTCTCTAATAATAAACTCCCTTATCAGTATCATAGAAAAGCGTAATTATAATAGTATATGAAATCTAAAAAGAGTGTTTTGAATGTTACATTTTGAAATACCCCATTTAGTATGCGTATTGGAAAAACATCAGATTACTTCACAAACGTACAATTGTACTATCAGCAACCTTCTGAACTACGTCTCAAAGCATTCAACATTCCGATGATGTATATCCAGAGTCAGTTGATCCATTGAATAAACTGTAGATTGTTTGATTGTGAGTGATTATATTTTAGTGATCTATGATAAAAGATTTAACAATTAAATGATGGATCATCAATGAAAGGTGTAATATTAATTGCACAATGAGAGAACTTTCCTATTGTGTCTCTTATCATAATTCTAATAACTTGTAAACTTCAAAATAAAAAACGCCTGATTCCTGAAATTTCGATTTGACAACTCTGTTCACAATCGTTAAAAAATGTGCTTACACTATTGTATTTTCGAATTTCGTCGATGACCATTCTATTGTGCTTTAATGTACATGTATATCATGAATCTTATCAGTATTTGAAACTAAAAGAACGGGTGATTATATTATTTTATCTAAAAACATATACATTCTCTCAGTACAGTTTGTTTTATTCAAGAAAATGTCGGATTTGGGCGATCAAGTTCAAATTGTTGAATTCGACTATTGCCAACATCAGTAAAATAAAGATTATTATGATGATCGAATGAAAAACTTATTGGATTAATTAACTGATTTGATTTGTGTCCATTGCCATTTCCACCAACAACAGTATGACCTTCTTGAGATCCCAATGGCCAACACATGATTCGATGATTATCATAATCAGCTACATAAACATCTCCGATTTCATTGATAAATAATCCTTGTGGATAAGATAATTGATTTGAATTATTTCCTCCGCCTAGTCCACCAGCAACAATAATGCCTTCTTGTGCACCTTTCAACCATTTCATCACACGATGATTTGAACAATCTGAAACGTAAACTGTTTCTTCTCTATCAACGAAGAGAAATGTCGGATAATCGAATTGATTGAGTTGATCTCCGATTCCATTTCCACCAGCAACAATTGTTCCTCCTCCTTCTTTTTCATCTTTTCTCCATCGTTTCACTTCATGTCTCTCACGATCGGAAATAAATAAGTCTCCATTGTTGCGATTCATTATTAATCCGTAACATGAAATATTCTTCATGAGAATTTGTATGTCTTGTCGACTTTCTAATGACCATTGAACGATTCTTTTATTTCCCGAATCACAAATAATTAGTGAACTATTGTTTTCATCCAAAATTACATCAGTTGGCCAATACAATTGATTGATTTTATTGCCTTGGCGATAATCTCCAGCGACAACAATACCTCTATCTTCACCAAAAATCCATGCAAGAATACGATGATTATAAGAATCAGCTATATAAATGACTTGCATTTGATCATGAATATAAATTCCATGAGGATGCCATAATTTATTCAAATTATCTCCTCTTCCGTTTCCTCCAGCAATCGTGATAGCATGTTGTTTCCATTGAGTAAACGTTCGGTGTTCTTTGAACAAAAAAAAACAACGATAAAGTTTACTAATAGATATGTAAATTGATTTACTTTGTGCTTTTTTGATTTGACAATATTATAGGTAGCTATTAGAAATACACTACTAATTATGATGAATAATACAATAAAGATATAGAAATATTTTGATTTCAAAATGCTTCTGTAGTTGTCTATTGATTGTTGATCTTGAAAACAATCGAAAAGGATTATGAGAAATATTCTTTTTTGTTTAATTACCTTGACATTCATCTAAATGAATTTCATGTAAGATTTGTGAAGATTTGTTTGAACGAATTTCTTTTCTTTGTTTAACTTGAAAAACAGAAAATGGTAAAATAATCACTTCTTTCTCTTCTTTAATCGATGAGATTCGTTCGATGTCGAGACCTGTTGCATCTGATTCGATTTTATATTTGAATAAAACACAGACTTTTGTCGAATCATTTTCTTGTTCAAAAGCAGAAAATACAATGGCAACCGATCGATCTTTTGATGTTGACACAAATGATCGATTTAATATAAAATTTCCAACTGCATAATATTCTAAATCTTTTTTATTTATAATCAATCCTCGATAAGTAATACCTCTGTATTGATATCGATGTATATGAGGATAATTAAGTGAAAGTCCAGTTATATGAGCTAAACAATTAATTAAACGATATTTTCCCGGTTGAGAAATGTAAGTTGATGGATCAAAATAATCAATGATATACAAAGCTAAATGTTTATTTAGAGCATAGTGAAAATTGCCTGTCATTGTATATGCTTTAATAAAATAAAGAAAATAATCCTGTTTTCTCAATGCTTCTTGAAAATATTCTTCTAATCTTTTGATATAATCATTTGAAAAATTTTCTTGTTGAAATAAATATTCTTTTATATAATATTGAATTATTTCAATGATTTGTATTGTAATTGAAGGATGTCGAACATCGAAAGTTTTATATAAACTAATTAGTTCACGGAAATGTTGACGTTTTTTTGTTAAATTTCCACTGGTTATAGACCATTCAATATAATCATTCGAGAGAATTTCTTTTTCAGCACAAAATAAATTTGAATTATTTAATAATGCAATGATGTCTTCTCTTTTTGATTCAATCGATGAGTTTGGTTGATGTGAAAGATTATTTAGTGATTTCAATGCACATATGCGTTAGTAATAATTCAATGACTTCATTCGGTTGCGTACAGTTTGTCAATTGAAATGCAGCAGGTTTTCTTGGATTTAATTGGTTGATTATCTCGAAATCTAAATTTGTATTTATTTGATCAAGCTGTTTAACTGCTATCATTTGTTTTGAATTTTTTATTATCTAAAACGAACGCATGACCAAAGTTTCAATATTCTAAAGTAGATTAAGCAATACAATAGAATCGAATATTATTATACCGTTATTACTTATCTCGATAATATATTCAGCGCGCACGTTATATTCTTTTTTTTTCTCTACGTGATTTGTATATTTTATTTCATGTAGAACGAAACGAATCTTATCTCTCATTATTCATTGCAATACTATGAAACTCAATTAAAATCAAATTTTATTCGAAAATTATTTAGTTGATAATAGCTTTTTCTGGTAGTATAATAAATGTTCCAGCAATACGATAGACCAATCGACCATTACCAACTTTTTAATTGTTCGATGTCAATATCGACATTTTCTGGGCGATTTTTAGCAGATGGTGGAAATGGTGTTTGTATGATTTGATTTGTTTTTGGTGATTTAAGAGTTGATTGACGTTTGAAAAATGTTTGCTTATCTGTGAGTTATGTAACTAATTGAGAACTAACTCGACTGAATAATTGTTGTCGTTGTTGTGAAACAACAATCGGCAATGTTAACTTTGCTGATGTTAAATGTAAAATTATGTGGCACAGATTCTTCATCTAGTGATAAGCTTGTTCTTCGCATCGTTTATTTCAACTAGGAAGAATATACTTGTTTTATATATTTAATGAAGATAAGAAAGAAATTTATTCAGCATGAGAAGGCACGTTTGCTATAAAAAAATCATGAAGTTCGTCGATAAATTCAGTTAGCAAAGGATATTCAGAGAAAAGTGTTCGAATATCTTTTCGAAAGTTTTTCGATTGATTTAAAGTAACAGCCAGACGATGAGTGAGTCGATTGAAGTACAAATCTGGTCGTGGCATATGAAATGGTTGCTTGAAAAATTGATTGATGATTGTTAATTCTTTATAGAATTGTTGACATTCTTCTATTTCTTTTTCAATTGTTTCATCTGACAAAACGAGTTTTGCATAGTTTTTTATATCTTTTCGTAGATGAGCACATTTCTCAAGTGAAATATAACTTCGTAAATCTTTATACGAATATTGACGATACGGTTTTTTTGGTAATGTTTCAGCTATTGGTATTCTTTCTGAAATCATTTCATCATGTTTACCTTTCGTTTCACCGTACGTATTGAGAAGCATATATTTTAAAAACGAAATGATCAATGCCATTAGAGTCACTTCTAATGATTTGGTGCGATCTGACTTTTTGTGTAACCAAAGTTTCAAAATTGATAATGGAAGTTTGTAGTCATCATGAATCTCATTCCATTGAAATTGTTCTTCGGATCCGAGAGCCAAATCAACACAATTTCGAACAAGTTTTTTTGCTCTTGTTGAGTCCAAATGACATAATTCATCTAGTGTTGGCAAATTGTCAGAATTATGAAGTTCAAGTGGATCGTATGTCTGTCCATTGAAAGTGAGTGCAGAGGAACGATCTCTCTTTCTTGATGTTGAATAATCCCATTTGATTAGTATAGAACACATTGGTAGCAATAGTTGAAGATGAATTGGATTCGTTCCTTTCCAAAGATAGAGAATATGTCGACGAAAAAGAATATCGGTTACATCGGGGTCAAGTTTTCCACATTCACACATTTCGCTTAAATATGAATGCATTTTGTTTTCATTTCGTGTTAATTTTTGTGAGAATGATGGAATATTAATGTAATTTTCTATTGATTCTCGGAATAAATCTATATGCTCCTCGGGAACTAAGTCAAAAATTTTAGTATATGCTTCATCATGTCCGACTTCCTGTATATAACGAAGCATATTATATAAGCATCTTATTCGTTGACATTTTTCATCATCGGACTCTGAAATACTAAGCCAACGACGAAAATCTTGTGCATCATGTGCTTTTTTCATTTGAAAATTTTTCTAAAATCAACATAGTATAAACATTTAAATTTTTTATTCAATGATGAAAATTTTATAATTACCTCGAGAACATCGAACTTAATGAAATCATAAATGATGGTTGTTGCCCATAGTGCTACACCTTCTTGAGTCATTTTTTGAAAAACATCTTCCATATGATAATATCTTGCGTTAAGTGTTGGCAAATCTAATGTATTCAATGGAACATAGCCTTTTGTTTCTCCATAAAGAAAATAATCTGTGTCACGTGCAACAATGTACGCATCATATTTTCTTGCCATTTGAACGATTACTGGATCTGCTTCGTCAGGTGCGATATGAACTTTAATACCAAGATCACGTGCAATGCTCATAAGTTGATCATGTAAAAGAGGTGGCAAACGACAACGGCCTTTATTAAATCGAATGCTACTAGCTCGTTGTGGATCAGGTCTTTGATGTTTCTTTGGTTCATAGTTGCCATCAAATACGATGCAAACATTTGCACATTTTTCTTGAAATTTTTGTAAATATTCTCGAAAACTCTTCGAAAGACTATCATATGCAAATTTAACTGCTGTTATTCGATCAGGTAAATCTTTGTCCTTGTCCTCTTGTAATATCATGTAATAGGTAAAATAAAATAATGAGTAACCATCAATGATAATGTTCTTGTTCGTTAAGTTGACTGATTTAAATGGATTTGTTTTTGCAAACAAAAACGAAAATATGAAAGTGCTGAGATACGGAGCGCCCATGGCGAAAAAAATAAGTGAATGAACTGAATGAAAATCACGTCTTATATATTAACCGTTTGGATGTAATTCGTACTGGAGAAACAGTCAAAAAAAAATTCTCCAGTTAAACAAATGACGAAATATGAAATCCAATGACTAATGATGATAATTTATTGGTCAAAAGATTGGTGGCATGATTTATTTTCTCAGCCCTTATATTTTCTGTACTGTTTAACGACATCTTGTGTATATATGTATATGGATTATTAAGGCGGCAGACTGCAGTTTATTGCAGCAAGACGACTTATTGCTTTTAACTTGCTTAGTTGCCTAGCAAAATTCTTCTTCTTCTTCTTCCTACGGACGCATGAGTCATATTTCAAGTCAATAAAAAGTTCTAAGTAATTCTCCATTATTTTGAAGAAAGAAAAAGATAGTTAGAATCCTTATAATCTGACGAGTTCACATCTGAAATCTGTTTTTCGAAATTCAAGATCGTTCGGGAGATATAAGATATACAAAATGACTAATTAAAATACTATAGTTTTGCCTTATATGGTCATATATGACTCATTTTCAATTGACCATTGATACATCACATGCTTTGTGCATACACGATTTAATTCAATTTGCTGAAATTCAAGTTTATCTACTGTAGAGTCTTTCAGAAAAAAAGAGATTAAGTAATGGTTGTTTGAGATCTTTTGTAAAACTTATTCTTCGAATGGTCGACAGGATTAGAAAAAAAGCACAACTTATGTCTTTGACTGATATTCTAACTCTATTTGTCTGTAACTTACACATTAGGGAAGTTTACTAATCAATACATTTTTTCAATAGAAACAAAGCAATTTTCTATTGTATTTATTGAAACACGATTCTATTTTATTGGATAACCCAGTCATTTTCCTGCAACCCAACCCGCAAGCTCTTGCAGTCAGCCGCCTTATCTACTCGGCTTTGTCTCGAGTGGAATTCTAGTTACTTTTTCTGTTTTCTCTTTGCAGAACGAGAGAAAGATGTGAGAAAATTGACACTCTATTATTTTTATTTTTTAATCAGAATTTACTCTCAATAGTGAGATCTTGCTCAAGATCAACTTAAACGTGGTAATCATTTTTCATTTGACATCTAATTGCACGATCCGAATAAGGATAAAATTAAACATGTACCTGTTCGTTTGGTACGACACAAATGTCGTAAGAAAATGATCACACAACCGCTCAATTAAAAATTCCCACTGATAATGAAATTATTCCTTCGTATCATGAACAGACACAAGCAACCGATGATTTCAAATCATCGCAGTCTCCATCGAATATGTTCTTAAATTCAACGCAAAGATTGAATGTTGTTTTAAAAATTTCACCATGAAACTTTCGATTATTTTACATTAATACATATTTTGAGAACAAAAAGTCGTTTTCTATATTTGTTCTATCATGAATTCGAGTCTGATTTTAGTAATATAGCCCGTACCAATTTACATTCCATGTATTATTTGTAGCAAGATTCATTAAAGTTGATGTATTCCAACCAACGAGACTGAGTACATATACTGTAAAAGAAGTGCTTGAAGGTCCATAGATGGAACCTATACCTGATAAACCTGAATGTGAACTAATTCCAGCTGTGCTAGTAAAATAGAGAGGTGTTTGATTGAAATAACAATTGGTTGTATTGATCGTCATATACATTCCATTATAAGTAGAATATGGTTGCCACAAAGTGTATGGTGAAATACCAGCACATGTACATGGAAAAATGCAAGATGATCGACTATTTGTAGTAGTTATTGTGGTCGTTATGGTTGTAGTTGTTGCATTAGTAATAAGAACAGTTGTGATTACTGATGATGTTGATGTAGTTGTCATTTCAGTTGTTGTTGTTGTTGGTTCAAGAGCAATACTAATTGGAATAGCCATCGCTACAGCCATTCCTGCTCCAAGTAGTCCTATTAAAATACCTTTCAATAGTTCACAAAATGTGATGTAATCGGTCGTGTTTCTGGTCGGCATAGTCAAATAAATTATGTGTTTTTTTTTTCTTTCTGAAATATGTACAAAATGAAAAATACTTTCAGACTAATGGTATTTACTCGCATACATGTCATACTTGAAACTTGAATTCAAACTTCAAATTTCAAATTAGTATTTCCTAACTTAAACTTTTCAAATTGAGGGTGAAGGCGGACCTGTGTACACGGTAGGCGTAATCGAAAAAGTGAGTAATTTGAAATTTGAAGTTTGAAGAGTTCAAATTAGGGAATGGGAATAGTAGTTTGAAATTTGAATTCAAGTTTCAAATAAGACACTACTGCTTTTGTTAAAAATTTCTATTTGTGTATGAAATAATCAATGTTTCGCGAAACCTTTTCTAATGAAAAATATAATGAATTTTATTCATATAAAAAAAAAGTACAAGAAAGGACATTCATTATAGTGTGCGCACCATTTCATTCCTGAAACTTGACATTTTGGTTATAACGAAATACGCATGAATACAATACAAAATCAGCGAAAAGTAAAAAAAATAATAAAGAAAATTTTGTTTTAAGATTTCTATTTCAAGAAATCAGTAACCGTAACTCATGTGAAAAGGATACCAACGCAAGGCACAGCATATACACATCGAAATGAATTTTCGGTATCAACTTTTCATACAAATGAACCGTTTTCAACAGATATCATTCAACAAAAACATACCAAAGAAAGGAAAATATTTGGATTACATAAAAATAGATTACAACAAATGTATTACAAATCGATGTGTTCATCGAACGTATATTAGTTTTTTTTTTTAAATAATACAGTCATAATTAATTTTCTTAGTTTTAGACAAATTCATTCAATTCAATAAACTGGAAAAAATCGAATTTAATTTCTCCTATGAATAATATAATATCAAATCAACAACAATTAAAAGAAAATAGATTTGATTTTAGTCAATCAATTACAAATACAAAAAGAACTAACGATAACCGTAAACGTCGTCGTTGCTGTTGTCCTGTTTATTCAACATGTTGTATCATTATGTCAATATTTCTGGGTTTATTATTGTTGATTGGTCTTGCTGCTTTAGCTGTTGGTCTTTCTATAACCAATAAAACTAGAGTCACTACAATTACAACAATAGCAGCGACTATAATTAATACTAGTACTACAGCACTATTATCTACAAGTAGTATTTCTACTACGTCGACAACAAGTGAGCTATTTTTGTTTATTATTTAAAAATTGTGATTATTATTTTAATAGTAATTACTACTCCAAATCCTTGTGGTACTCCTACATCAATCGGAAATTCTAGTAGTGTCTATTCAGCAACAACTGGTATTAATACTTATACTTGTTATTATTTTTCATGGGTAGCCTCTAATAATGGTTCAGTTACTCTTGCATTTCAATTTCGAAATAATCCTAGCCTATGGCTTCTGGATGATATTTCTGTATCTGACGGAACTAATGAAATGTTATCGGATGGAGGTTTTGAATCAGGCACTCTTTCTCCTAATTGGATAGTGTCTACACCAAATGGAGCTTGCGGCGGTGGTGCAACTGGTGCTAAAATACGTAGCACATCATGTCGTACGGGAACTTATTGTTTGTCTGATGGATGTTTAAATGTTGCTGATCAAGTCAGTCAATCATTTTCAGTTATAGTAGGGAATCCTTATTCCATAAGTTTTTGGCTAAAACAAGGTGGCACTGGATCTGGTATTTATGTTTCTGTCACGATCTTCTAATGCTATATTGAATTTCTCTTTGTATGTGCTACAAGTATAGAATTAGAGTTTTTTTTTCGTTTGATTGCACAATGAAGACAGTATATTTACATAGATTTCTTTTTCTATTGATTCTTTTCTTTTCTTTGATGAGTGTTGACACACTATAAACGAGCATGTCAAATTTGAACTTCGAAATATAAAGACACTTTTATTTTATTCGCATTTATTCTTTTATATAATAAAACAACTGATAAGAAGAATAAAAAAACCCATTTCTCATTGTGTCACATGTATAATATAAAAACAGAGTAAATAGGTTGATATATTCAGTTGAAATAACACGTTTGTTTTAGATCGATTTATTATTGATTTTCATGACAGAAGATTATTTATCAAATCTGCCCGTTGAAATACTTCAACATATTTTTCAATATTGTGATTCTGTAACAATTCTATATAACATTGGTCGTGTATGCAAAAGACTTCGTGCTATTGCTTATCAATATAATGAAATTAAACTTGAAATTACTTCAGGAAATTGCAAGGCATTGAAGCCAATTTTTCGTCTGATTCCTTCGGATGTAATTACTTCTATCGAGATATCGGATTCTCTCGATTACAAATGTAAACCTGATCTGAAATATTGTCTATCTAAAATTGCTGGATTTACACAAGTTCGACATTTGTTATTGAGTACCGAATACGATTCTGATTTGGAATGGTTTTTGAAAAATTTAAATGGGATACAACCAATATCACTTACCATTAATTTACCACAGAAACCTAGTGAATTTTCGTATTCTGTTATTCCAGTAATAATTCTAAAATTAAATCTTCAGAAATTATCTTGGAATAACTTAGATTATAAACTCAAAAATATGCCATGGCCTTCCGACTATAAATTAACTTATCTGGCAATGAATAGTTGTCTTTATAGTGAATATGCTGTCGTTCTTCAGAAATTACCTTATCTAAATACATTACGATTAAAGAAAATTATCCTAGACAATGAGAAGATGTCTAATGTTTCATTTACGTCACCGTTAACTAGTCTAACAATTGAACAGTGTTTATTATCAACAGAACATATCAAATTAGTAGTTTCAAAAACACCTGCACTTCGTAATTTAACACTAGCTTTTCATGATAAAACATGCCAGTCTATTGCTGATATTTACGATTGGGAAAAGTTTGTTCGAATTCAATTGAATTTTCTCGATAAATTGGAATTTTCGATTTCCTATAAATATTCACTTGACGATATGATTAATCTTGAGTTATTCGTCCTACCATTTCAACAATCATTTTGGCTCAATGAAAAACATTGGAATGTCGTTTGTGAATACATAATTAAATCACAGGCAAAGCTTCTACTCTATACGATAGCAAGTGCTAATACGTATTCTCTTCGATATTCATCATTTAATGGAATTCTATTGAAACAAGATAACTATTATATGACCAAGCGAAAAGAATATCAACGAATTGATATTGTCCAATGCGATGTAAAAGAAGACTGAATTGAAATTTAATCTGATTCATTCGATTTAGACACTTTCTATACTGGATCTGCATCGGTCATGTGATAATCTCGTAAGTGTGAAATATTTGACTCATGCATTAAAAAATAATCAAGTAATTTAAATTTATTTCTCGTGCTAGTTCAGATTTTTTTTCCTTTCTCAAAATATAGACTCTTGTCAAATTGGATCTAAGCATAAATCGAATAGAAAATACTGGCATACAGTTGATCGTTGATGTAATTAAAAATAGCACAGTAATTCCGATATTTTTAACATATGCAATACCCTTAAGACTGATAGACACTTGTTGAACTGAATCTATCTGATACATATATTGGTGAAGAAGGTGCACGATATGTATCAATTTTTCTCGAAAATAATATGGTAATTCATTTTAAATCTTATACATTTAATATTCAATAGTAATATATAGACGCTTAAAGAATTGAATCTTGGTCGAAATAAAATTACAGACACTGGTATTCGCTATATCGTACAATCATTGCAAAATAATAATGTACTTACTAAATTAACTATTGATAGCTGTTATATCAAAGAAAAAGGAGCCCATTTTATAGCTCGTCTATTGGAAAACAATACAGTTAGTTACTACGGTTTTGTCTTTATTCTACTTTTGTTATTAATACATAGGCACTTACTATGGTGAATTTGGCATATAATACAATAGGAGATAATGGAATGCAATCAATTTGTGAAGCTCTACAGAAAAATACAGTAATATAATTGTATTTTGACATATAACACAAGGATTTCTTTTATTTAGACATTGAAGGAAATAAATATCGATAAAAATGAAATTGGAGATGCTGGAGCGAAATATTTATCTCAATTATTACAGAATAATACTGTGACTCTCGAAAAAATTAGCATGGCAGGAAATAATATTCAAGATGATGGTGCACTCTCTCTTGCTACAGCTCTACGAAATAACACAGTAATTATCATTTCTATACGTCCTCCTCATTGAATAATTGTATGTAGACTATTACAACGCTTGATCTTAACAAAAATAAAATCGGCACTCGTGGCGCAGAATATCTACTTAATGAATTAGAATTTAATACGGTAGTTCTTTCGTTAATATCATGTTGCTTAGTTTTTATGATTATATTCCTTTGTACATAGACTCCTATTAAATTAACATCATTCCTAAGCAAGTCTGGATACGTGGAACCTCTTAAGCCCCACATAACCATGAGAAACTCATCAGTAATATTATGTTCAATTGATATACATTGACTCATCTATTTGCAGTTAATAACAAAGATCAGTTTATCGAGAATGAATATCCGTGATGGCGGAGCTAAACTCATTGCTGATGTTCTGCGAAAGAATACTGTGATTTTAATTCTTATAATATTGATTTTATGAACATTTTATGATTTTCTTGTAGACATTAGAGTTTCTCGATCTTACTGATAATGATATTGGGATTACAGGAGTTAATTTTCTAATTAGTGCTTTAAGCGCAAAAGAAGTTTTTACTTTCAATTAATTATTATGCATTATGGCTAGTTTTTTTTTATCTAGACACAAACACTAACTGGATTTATTCTTGGCAACTCATATTTTTTAGTAAAATCACGTCTTGAATCAGACAATATGGCTTCTATTTTACATAATAGCAAAGTAATATGGTTCTTTAGTTAATGAAAATATTCTCTTTTTTCATTGTTTAGTTACCATCTTATCCGGATGAAAAAGGAAATTTAGATACTTACCTAAAAGCTCTGAAAGTGGCACATATGATACGTTTTAATACAGTAACATATTTTGTTATTGAGAAAATATTCAACAAAAGCACATCGTAGACATTAACTGAACTGAAACTGGAACTTTCACCATACAAAAGTTTCGGACCAGCCGGTACACAACAAATTGCCGATGCTTTACACGACAATACAGTAGTTTACTTTGTCGATATACAATTTTCTTTTCATTTCGAAGTAGACACTCAAAACATTGAGTGTACCTGCTGCTAAAATTGGACCAGTGGGAATTACATATTTGATGAATGCATTAAAAAAAAATACAGTTAACACTAATTTCATTTCATGTCACACACAGTTATTATGTTTTTTTTCGTAAATAGACACTAGAATCATTGCGCTTAGGCCAGAATTGCTCATTCAAGCGTCGCTTGTGTATTGACTTAGTTTATATGATACAAACTAATCAAGTAACTTATTATTATTAGTCAAAATACTTTTTCAATCTATAATTAGACAATAACAACGTTGGAACTAATCGATTGGGTTATTGCTGAAGACGGGCTTATATACCTTTGCCATGCTTTATCATATCATCCAGTAATATACGTATCCAGAAACAATAGTTACTCTAGCGTAATATTTGTAGACCATCACTTCATTGACTTTAATAAATAATCATATTACATCTGAAAAGACAATCTATTTAGCTAATATGCTAAAAAGAAATTCAGTAAATTATTCGCTTTTTTCCTTTTTTAAATATATCATTTTCTCTTTACAGATATTAACAAGACTATGTTTGGAGAAGAATATGATTGGCGATGCTGGTCTAAAAGATCTTGCTTCGGCACTAACAAATAATGTAGTATGTATTAGCATAGTTTCAACGTGTCTAATCAAATTACAATATTAAACATTTATAGACACTAAAAATACTGAAACTTCGTAGGAATGGAATCAGTGCTAATGGTTTGAAGGAGTTTACTGACGCTCTAAAATATAATACGGTACTTTCACTTGATTTCCAGTGAGTTGAACGATTTTATTTGCTTTCTAATTGTCTGCCAAATAAATTAATAAAGAAGAAAAAAGTCAAATACTAATACACACTCAATTAAAAGCTACATAATTAAGCATGACCTACTTTTTTTAAAAATCTATATATAAATGTGCAACAAAAAATTCATCTAGCAAATTATTTCTATTCAGATGCGTATATCTATAGTATTGCTGTTCGATCACAGTATTATTTCGTTTATATCGAAGAATATGAAAATATTACAAGTCATCAAACTTTCTTTACTTTTCAAACAATTGCAAATTGCAATGTTTCGCAAAATCACAAAGTAATCATCAATGTCATTAACAAATATCAAAGAAATTCAATTATTGGAATAGACTATTGGATACTTTTGTCAACAAGAACTTCATCTCAGTTTAATCTTCTTTAATATTTCTGATATAATTCGATATGAACGTGCAATTAGACAAAGATTACTAAGCAATTCCCGAGCATAACCATAACGATAATCACGAAGATCAGCAAGAAGATCATTAGACTTGTCTTCAGTATCAGAAATTTCTGATCGATCCTTTTCTAAACGAGATATTTCGTATATTGTAAGATGTTGTTCTATTTATGAACTTACGATTGTATCGTTGCACTAGATCTCTCTCATGTGTAACCATCCCTATATAAACTGTGGTGAATAAAGAGAAAGGCACGTTATGTGAGGGTGTGGGTATACACCGTACCATCATGCTGAAAGAACATACACTCACACTCTCATATATCGTTAACTATGGATGCTGGTATGAAAATTGAAATTCGTTTCTTTTTGACATTCTATCATGTTTTTTTAAATTCTAGGTGTGGAAGTGGTAATAAAAAGGCAACTGTTATGGATGCTATTGATGCATGTTGTAAAGCTCATGATAAATGCTATCAAGGCTGGGGTTCGTCAGCATCATATTACCTGATTAACAATTACGATTGCAACAAAATGTTTAATCGAACGCCCGGAAGATACAATGCTTGTGTGTGCGATAAGACAGCAGCTCAATGTTTCGCTCGTAATAAATATAATCCGAAGATGAGATTTCACACATTTAAATAGGTCAAATTGCGTTCAATTTTTTGTTGACTGTATATCCAAATACTGACTCATCAGCAATACTCGATCGTACATGTCAAGGATGACTGTATAACAATAACTGTCCATAATTTTTCAACGTGCTTCACTTTCATTCAACGAATATTGGTGCGGTTTTTTCTCTCGTTACGGTTCGATAGCTATTCAAATAATAAATATAGTACAAGGATAAGAAAGAGAAAGGTATGTTTTATTATTGTATTTGTGTATTTTTTCTACCTTGATAGGCAGCTACAATCGTAGAATACAATGGCTGGCGTTGCAAGATTATTCAATGGACGTATTCACGACAGATCATATGCCGATGTCAATCTATATGATATGAGATATCGTGGTCAAGTATTTGCTCTTTATTTCAGTGCTAAATAGTAATAATTTGAATGTTATTTAATTTATTTTGTCTTTTTTTTTGTAGTTGCCCATCATGCAGTATGTTTACATCTTTATTAGCTGAAAATTATCGAGAACTTCAGCCTGGCAAACAAGTTCAAGTTATTTATATTAGTTCCGATACTGATGAACAATCATTTCATCAATCATTTCAAACAATGCCATGGCTCGCATTGGACTATAGAGATTGGCAAAAACGTGGAGATTTAATGAAAATGTTTCGAGTTGATGGATTGCCAAAAGTCGTCCTACTTGATGGTGATACAGGCCAACTTATTTCCATGAATGGTACCGAACAAGTGTATCAATTAGATTATCAAAAGAAATATTATTCTTGGGCATCGTATCAGTAAAAAGAAACAAACATTTTCTTTTTTTCAAAATCTTGTCTAGTAAAAAGAAAAGAATCTAAATAAATATTTGTGTACTTTCAACACGTGGCGTAATTACAGAGTATATATATTTTTTTTGAAGATGTTGAATAGAATAGAATATATTGTGACGAATGGCTTCAAATAAAAGATCATACGTTTCAGATGAGATCGAACAGATCTCAACAATTGATTTATCAAGTCAAAATCCTGATTTGGAAGAATTTCGTAGTCCTTTTCATGAAGTTGATTTTGGCACAGAAAATGAAGCTAAAACACAAGTTGAATTATATATGATGAATTTAAGCGGTGTAATTCGATCGAAACCAAAATGGTTTGAAAAAATGAATGATAAAAAAATTCGAAAGAAATGGAAACAAGAAGCTCTGGAACAAGAATATCTTTCAGAAAAACAAATTGATTATGTTCTAGCTGAATTAGAATATTATAATTCAATTCGAGATGGATCTATTGAAATGTCAACTGTTGATGGCGTATGGCAAAGTGATGAATTAATATCAAATGATATTAAACAATCATTGATCAAATCTGTGAAAAAATTAGAAGATATACCAGAAAATGATAAAGATTGGCATCCTGGTACGAATCAACAGGTTCTCGATTTAGTTCATCCATCATTATTCGCTTATGTTAATGAAATAACAAGAATTAGTAATGATACGATTCATCTTGATAATGCTCTTGAATCGATTGGTAGTGGTTTTATCGTCGATTTCTTTCAAGAAGATAAACGACAAAAAACAACACCAGATTACATGAAATCGAATATCTATCAATGGTTACCAGCTGAATTTAATGTATCAAAAGAGGGTCAAGTTCAAATTGAATCCTATATTAATAATTTACATCCAATTGAACACAAAGATTTATATTTAGTCATTGAACAAATATTTCAACGTTTTATACCGTTATTTAATAAATGTTTAACTGATTTATTAAATGAAAAATCAAATAGAATTTATGTGGATTTTTATGCAAAATCCAAGGAATCGAGGTCATTTGATGAGGAGAATGATGATGATGATGAAGAAAATACAATAGCTGAACTTCAAGATTTTGAAATGCCATCACCAGTAACATCGCCTATTGATTTATGTGGAAGAAAATTACAAGTTATTGTTAAATTAGCTGATATTATATTAACACCAGAGAATCCAGAATACGAGGGTGGTGTTTGGCATGTTGAAGGAATGGAAAATGAACATATTGTTTCAACAGGTATTTATTATTATCATAGTTCAAATATAACAGAATCCAATCTACAATTTCGAATTGCAATCAATGAACCACATTTTGAATACAATGGTTCGGAAAGAGCATCACATTTTTTTCATCTATTTGGTGGACGATCATTGAATCAAGAATTAGGTGAAATTATTACACAAGAAGATCGTTGTCTTGTATTTCCAAATATATATCAACATTGTGTTGCACCATTTCAATTACAAGATCCGAATCAGATAGGTCGACGAAAGATTTTAGTTTTTTTCTTAGTTGATCCATCGATTCGAATTTTATCAACTGCAAATGTTCCACCACAGCAATCGCATTGGTTGACAAGTATTGTACGTTCAGTGCATCCATTTAATCAACTACCATCGTTAGTTAATGATAAAATAATGAATTATGTCGATTTTCCAATGAGTTTAAGTCAAGCAAAGAAATATCGTGAAGAACTGATGAATGAACGAAAATATTTTATTTCACAAGCTAATGAACAATTATTTGAACGGCCATTTTCATTATGTGAGCACTGATCTAGTTCTTTTTCTAAATTAATAAAGTCTAGTATCGAAAGATGTCACTCATCTTGTGAAGCTTTAGTAAGGTTCTTCACGCTTCTATCATGGAAGATAAGGAAATGCAAATATTATCAGTTAACATGTTTTCTCGCTGTCGAAAAGATCGTTCACCGGCTGAGAAAAAAAATCAGCGTTTGTTGGGTGATATGGAAAATGCTTACATGAAATCATCACAAAAATTTCAAGGAGCATCAAGACTTTGTGAAGTTTTACATCTTCGAGGACCCTATATTTCTTTTGAAACTTTATCGAAAGCAGTTAGTAAATTACAACAACGTCATCCTACATTACGAAGTCGTCTTCAACGAAATGGTCGGAAAGTGCACAGTTATTTATTAGAAGAAGATAATACACTTCAACTGAAGATTATCGAAATACCACGACAACGATCTGATCATCGAACATTTTGGAAACAAGAATGGCGAAAACGAGAAAAATCGGCACCCACCATTGGTGAAGCATTAGCTGAATTTTGGCTTCTACAGGTAGATTTTAAGACATACAAAATTCATTCACTATTATTATTATTATTATTTGGTTATTAATCTAGGATCCAGCAGATGAAAATGACGATAATAGTCCACGAGAAATTCTATTTATTTGTGAACATAGTATTTGTGATGCAATATCATTGAGTAATGCTGCACATGAACTTCTCATTGCTTTAGCTGGTGAAGACGACAATCTTTTCGCTCAATCATTAGATTGGCCAATAACTATGGAAAAAGCAATACAGCGAAGTCTCTCTTTAGTAACTCGAATACTCTCATTTAGTAAATTGATGGGTCAAATGTGCTATACAATGGCAACAAATCGAGCACCAACAGCAAAAATACCATTAACTGAAGTTGATTTTACATTACATGAAATGCCTGAACATAGTCATTCGGAAGCTTGTTATGGTATATTGAACAAAGAAGAAACACAAAAATTAGTCAATCGATGCCGTCAAGAAGGCGTTACCGTTACATCTGCTGTTTCTAGTGCTATTATATATGCTCTTTCAAAATCAGCAAAACATGAACGACTCGAAAGAAGTTCGCTTCAAATAGGTATTGTAGCTGATCCTCGTCGACGATATATACCACCGGTGTCTAATTATGATTTATGTGATCATGTCTCAAGTGTCATGTTTTTTACGATGCTAATGAGAGACATGCCAACAACACGAGTAGATATGTGGAATCTTGTAAGACGATTCGGAGATCATACGAAAAAATGTCTTGATGCCAATCAAGTTCTTACTTTTGGTATACTTGGTGGGAAAATATTTTCGAAAATGTTAGATATATCTAATCCACCTGATATCGCTACTTGTAGTATATCTAGCTGGGGTATTTTACCATTTCGTGAACAATATGGACCGTGGAAACTTGAAGGAATGACTCCTATTCTTAATATGGTCTTCATATATATGCCATTTTTTACATTTCAAACTGTTAATGGTGTATTAACAGTTATGTTCGACGGAAATGATCCTGTCATTCCGTTAAATGTTCTCGAACCGTTACGTGACTGTACAATTCAAAAATTGCATGAAATGATTGAAGATTGATATTATTTTTTGCTTTGAATGTCTCTTGTATATATGAGCGATTAGTGATTTATTAAAAATAAAAATTAGCAGTGTAAAATGCACATGCATCATTCTCTATACAATATGTACTAGAAGGATTATTAATACACTCAATAATTGGAAAATATTACATCAAATAAATCCTTTTCAGGTTTTTCGCCAATGTAATGATATCTACGAAATCCTACACAACAAAAATCTAACATAGAGAATAATTTCTATCATTGATTAACCTTGAAGATGAAGAAAACCAACAATTTGAAAAAGAATCTCAGTAGGTAGATGTTCAAGTAGCGTTCGTGTTATCTTTTCTTGTTGAAGACAAAAGAAAACATTCTATGCAGATTACGTCGTAAAATATTTCACAAAGGATTAAAGGTATATTTTTGTAGCTTATAAGCTTTGTTAAATATTGATTTTATCTCTAATCACTATATATATAGTGGTATAAATAAAGTGCGAATATTTCGTACAAAAAAATATAAAACTATAAAAAGAAATGAAGTATTTATTCATCATTGTTGTACTAGCAGTTCTTCTTGCAACCACTACGGTTGAAGTTAATGGTCAAGGTGAAGATGGAGGAATGTGTGCTTGGATAAAAAAACATACAGGTTGGGGTTGTGATGATCCAGTTAGTATTGCAGCATGGAAAACATATCTACGTACGGTGTATGGTGTACACAATTGTAGAGATTTATGCGTGAAAAAAAATGGTAAAAAAGGTGGTTCCTGCAAGAAAGGCAGTTCTGATAATAGTAGTTGGTGTCGAAAAGGTCAATCATGTCAATGTTATTAGTTTTTTTTTCTTCCTATTTTTTTTTATTGTATTCAAGCAAAATAATATTAAAAATATTCTATTGTATTGCTAAAACTTGTCTGATACTTTGAATTTTAGCTGTACCCATGTATGGATCTGCCATATTAATCAATTGTAGAGCATCGAGTACAGAAGGAAGTAAGAAATCTTCATCGACATCAATTGTTTGTAAATGAGTTTGCATTTTTCCATAAGCTGATACAATAGATTCTTGTCCAATTTGAACAGCTCGACACAATTCATCAATCATTTTCATACTGTTAACATCAACAGTTCCAACTGATTGACTAATTTGATTGATTTCTTCAATTGTAGCATAGAATTTCGTTTCGACTTCATCATAGAATTGTTTTATCAATGTATATTCTTCTGTTAAATGAGTTTTCATTGTATCAAGAATTGCTAATTCATTTGTAATCTCAGCTACACGTTCGACTAAATCAATATCCGACCAAGTTCCTACAATTCCTTCAAGAATACGAATTCGTTCAATTAATCGATTTAAATTTTCTCGTGCAATGCGTTCACCATTATCATGATGAATATCTCGTACTTTCCATGAAAATATCCAAAGTGATTCACGTTCTTGTGTCGACGTGTCACGATGTTGCTGTATCTCATTTTCATATTCAGGTATTAATTCTTTTAATCGATTGATTTCATCGATTGTTTCTTCTTTTGTACCCATTGAATTTACGAGTGTTTTCTCAAATATTTCCTTTTGAAAAGCAAGAGACGCAATTGTACCTTTGTTAACAGCACATTCAGCTGCTTTTTTGGCTAATTCTTCCGATCGTTGTAAGAGATCGACTTCTAATTCATGTCGCATTTTCAATAGATTTTCAACTGCAACACCAGATGCTTCAAGTAGTAACTGGGAATGAATCTCAAGCAAATCTGTTCTTGATGATTCAACAAATGCTTTTAATTTATTAATTATATCTGTATTTAATTGATTGGCTAAAGCAATCAAAACCGTTCGATCCTTATCATTGATACCACGTTGCATAATACGATAACTTTTAATAATAAATTTTGATAAAACAGCACAAGTATCAGCTAAACCAACTTTAACTACGATTGTTGTTTTAGAATAAGAATCACACAATCGTTGTACAATAGGAATAACTCGTTTTGGAAGTAAACCAGTAGCTTTTTGAATAACATTTGATATATTCTGGAATGCTATTAATGTATTATCAATCTGCAAATCTCTGACCATTGTTGTTACTTTTTGTTCATCAGTCATTGTTTTATGATATCTAGAAAAGAATATTTATTAGTCAAATTCAAACACACACACACAAAAACGTTTAGTTTAAATTTAGAGAAAAGTTTATTAGCAAAGAGCTAAACGTGGTGTAAGATCTCGAATCTTATTTGTGCCATTACATTGATCAGCAATAGCAATTAATTGTAATGCATCATTCATTGAATCAAATAATATATCAGGATCAATTGAAATCATTTCTAAATGCGTTTTAATTCTTGCATAAGCTCCGAAAAGGGCATCAGCAGCTTGCAATATACTACGTGCTAATGTATCGACCATTTTAATACTTTCCACATTTGTAGTTCCACTTTTTTCGTAAATACTTTCAATCTCTTTTAAATTTTTATCGAAATTTTCTTCAGCCATTTTGGATGCTTTTTCCAAATCGGCATATTCTTCACGTAATCGATCACGTACAATTCTTAAGTTACCTAAAGCTTCCAAAGCTGTTTGTTTTCGTTTTTGAAAATCACTTGTCGACCAATTTCTAACTTGATTTTCAAGATCTGTAATTCGATTTAATAATCGATTTAGATTTTCTCTGGCAATTCGTTCACCATTGTCAACATGAACATCTCGTACTTTCCATGAAAAAATGAGAAATGAACCTCGTTCTTCATATTTATGATCACGATGCGTTTGAACTTCATTCTCATAATGAGATCGTTGGCCAATTAAATTAGCAATTTCTCGTTCCATTGAAGCTTTAGCTTTCGCTGAATCTTGAATGGCTTGTTCACAAATTTGTGCTTCGTATTCTGCAGCATCAATTTGACCTTGATTTTGACCTCGTTCAGATGCTTTAGCTGTCAAATTATTTGAACATTGCAATACTTCCTTTTCCAAAACAACCATTTTATCTAATAGACCTTGAAGTTCACCACCAGTTGCTTCTAACATTAATACAGAATTAATATCAGTTAAATCATCTCGTGCTCCATTAATGAATTTTGTCAATTCAACTACATAATCATAATTTAACTTCTGTCCTAAATCCATTAAAAATTTATTATCATCTGCAGTTATGACGCCACGTTTCATGACTGCACTAGCTTTGATCAAATATTTTGTTAATGTAGCACATGTACTGCTAAGACCATCTTTAATTGTCAAATTAATATTTGTATATGAAACATATAATCGTTGTAGATTTGGTTTGACTTTTTGTGGAACATTTCCAGTTGCATCACTAATCGTTTTCGATAGATTAAGAAATGGTTCTAAGACGGCCACTTTTTTTAACTCATCGAGACTGATCAGAACATTACCATCGGTGTTGAGTACGGCAACTTGTTGATTTTCAGCCATTGTTAGTTATTATTCAATAAGTTCAAAATGCAGCAGCTTATATAGGAACGAGAAAAGGAATCAGAATTGTCGGCGATTTCGAATGAATCATGTTCCTGCTGAGATTTTTGTCGAGGAAAGGAAAAAAAACGTGGGAGTGATGACGTCATTCAATCTCCAAGAAATGTACAGAAGAAATCATATTCTCGGCGAAAAGGAAATGTATGCATATATAATATAGTGTATGTTCGTTCGATCTTTTCAATAATATAAAAAAACATGGCCATTATTGAACGAACTACAGTAACAACAATGATTCAACAGCTACAACCGGATACAGCTTTAGTTTCATTTAAAGATTTATCAACAACGATTGCTAAAGCTAATGATTTGTTACCGGAAAAACTGATTGCCATTCTACAAGAATTATCTGCTTCTTATTCAATAACAAAAACACAAATTGAAATTGGTTTCATTGATTCAAGTAATTTGCTATCAGAATTTGTAATAAAAAGTTGGCGAGTAATGGAATTTGGCATGAATAAAGATGAACAACAGACTTTAATGACTCTTGGTAATGAATTAAATATTGTTTTTATCGATCAATTGGAAACATTCGTTGAATCATCACGATCTCAATTGGTTGAAATTCATTCACAATTATTGTTAGAAGCAACTGGAGAAAGAATTGAAAATTTATTAGAAAAAAGAAACGAATTAGAAAATCATTTCTCACAAATTTCAACAGAATTAAAAGCTAAAACATCGGAATGCAAAATCAATCAAGGAACTATTGATTTATTACGATTAGTAGCATTAATAACAAAAGTACATTCAGAATTCAATAAAGATCAAGCACTTGCAAGTTCACTTGAAGTCGTAAAAAAATTGTCGACGAACGTTCCTGCTAATTCAACAGCAACGAATATGATGGAACAGATAAATAGTTGCAAAAATAAAATACAATCATTTCGCGAACAATTACCTGAGAAAAAGAGATCAATCTCTCGATTTACAAAGAAATTTCGAGATATGAATGTTGGTGATCTTGCAGCAAGTGCTCGAAATAATCTTAATAAATTCATGGAACGAATGAATAATCCAGACGAAACAGGTGTTGTTCTCACATCTGAGCAAACACAAACAATAATAGACACATTACAACAAGGAAAAGATGTTTTATCTAAAGTTACTGAAAGTTGGCAAACGATCAAAGATGAAATCCAAACAGTTGTAACTAAACTAAATGAACAAATCAATGATTGTAAAACAAAAATGGGAGAATATCGTGAACAAGGACCACCGCTTTCGATATTGTCATGGAAAGTACGAAGTATTTGCGTGACTCATGGAAGAAAAATTCTTGAAGAAAATATTAATAGATTACTGGAACGAAGTAACTTTCTTTCGGATGTCATTGAAAGTGGATCATTGATTGAATTTGTTAAAAATGTTTTAAATGGAAAAGATAGTTTATCATCTTATGAAGAAAAACAAATTCAACTAGAAGAAGAGCGTCAACAGATTCAAGAACGTTATGATCAAATTTCAAAAGAATTTTATGCTGTTATCGACGAAATTAATGAAATATGTCGATCAAATGGAACGTCTGATCTTGAAAGTATTAAAATGGTTGATGAACTATGTCGTGCTGTTCAAAATGGAGAACAATCAATTGTATCTGCTTATACATTAATGCGAATTCATTTATCAGCAATTGATATCGATCAAGATTTATTAGTTGACTCTGTATTAGACGCATTGCAAGTATTGAATATGATCGATGGATATATTGATACTAGAAAAATTAATGATTTAAAACAAACTTTTGGATTGGAACAATAGAAA
>ERZ778026.1026-NODE-1026-length-38078-cov-102.709150_pt1 | contig 38078 bp, 43 predicted proteins | sample MGYA00375756_ERZ778026 | MGnify/ENA primary metagenome ERZ778026 (study PRJEB29350, sample SAMN05389820) | bioreactor metagenome | isolation source: Ammonium sulfate bioreactor | place: South Africa: University of Cape Town | collected 2014-02-18 ... | reverse complement strand
ATTCATTAAATATAGTTAATGTAGCAAAGAAAATTAACGAATGAAATAGACAGAATATTTATTATGATTATCTTCGGCTGTTTTTACCGAATAATAATAATAATAGTAATATGATTAGTTGTAATGTTAGCTGCTGTTGATGTGTTTATATTGAATTTTGTTATCAGACATATGGATTAATCTCCAGGGTATTGTGATGAGTAATGCTCAGGGCGATGACTAATTAATTCGATTGTTTAGCGAATTCGAGATAAAATTTAAAAAAAGGCATAGAGAATAAGTTATCATGTTTTCTTAGGTGGATAATCAATATTTGACATTTGTATTAGACTGAATTTATCTAAGATAAGAATTATCTTAAATTTATTAGCTTTTTCTGTTTGAGAATAAATGGGCACTTTTTTTATTGTATCGAAACAAAAACCATGGTCAATCTTATTCAACAAATATAACGAATCAACTAGTGCAAATAGAACATTTGGTTTGTTGTTGTAACTAGAATAATTGCTCACGCTAATTCGATTGAAAAATCAACAAAAGATAAAATTTCTTGTTGTTCTTTTCTCGATACAACAAAGTACATGAAAGAAAAAGAAAACGATATTTGAACAAACATTAAAACAAAAGAAAAAAAAGAGCGAGAGAGAGAGAGACAGAAAAAAATTTGTTAATCAAGAACGAAGCGCATACGGCAAAATAACACTGTTCGTTGTAAAAAAAGAGACACTACGACGTTCTTAATCAGCCGATTAAAACGAAGAGTAAAAGAAAAATAAGTGAAAGGATAGACACTATATAGCACAATTTTGTCTACAATTTTTTTCCAAGGAAATAAAACTCATAAGAAGATACAGCCGGATACTAAATGCAGCTGATTTATAGACAAAGACGAATAGTGAGATGACTAGGAGTCAAACAGAGAACAGGGGAGAGAGAGAGGAAGTGCGTCTGGTTTAGATTTTTCAAGTTTCGTTTTTTATTGCGTGATCTTAATTTGACGATTGTATGCAGGTACACGATCATGTGGAATAGGTACTTCAACTGTAAGTGTCGAATCTTCGCTCATTTTAGCTCGTAAATTATTAACATCAACCCAATCGGGTAGAACATATTCGCGTGTATATTCACGATTGATTTGATTGCCACCTGTATTCTCAACATGTGCAGCTTGAACTATTTTAAAAATAAATCAAATTTAAGAATTCTCTTCTATGTTGATTCGATTACCTTTTAATACATTATCGTTAACTTTAACACTGACATCATCGGGTTTATAACCACTTAGGTCAAATGTAAGTTTAAGTTGTTGATCGCCAACAGCATACGAATCGTTGAGACTACGATTTGCTGGTAAATTAAATTGTTGTGTTTGATAGGTTGGTGATATCGGAGGTCGATAATCGCGAACAGGTATTTGAATTGTTAGAATACCATCGGCACTTAATGTATTTGTTAGATTTTTTGGTTCGGCTCCAACTGGTAAACCTAAAAGGAAAGTAGAAGAATAAATCAATTCAAATTGACACGCTGTTTTTTTTTTACCGATTTCACGTCGAAATTCTCGTTGTGAAGAACCACGTCCATCACGTTCTTGTTTGAGTGCTGTTATTTTCAGCATTGTATCGTTAACTTGTATAGCTATATCTTCGGGTGCAAATTCGCTTAGATTAAATTTATATGTTACATTTTTTCCGCTTTCATTTCGTTCATAATCAGGTCGTGATGATAATGTTGAAAACGGTGTCGTCGAGAAATTATTATTATTATTATGAACACTACCACCGCCAATTAATGTCGATGCTGAACTTGTTGTTGACGAATATTGATCGCGTAGAGGACTACTACGACGAAAATTATTCGAGTCACGATAGACTGGACCATCTTGTCGAAATGATGATGATGATGATGTTGTTGAATATGAACTTGATTGATTATTTCCATAGTTATAATTATTAGTCGATAGTGGCGGTGGTTGTTGTTGTCGACCACTGCCGATAAATGTCGAATCAACAAGACGACTTGGACTTGCTGATCGATGATAGGCACTCGACGATGATGCTAATGCTCGATCATTGTAAACTCGATCGAGAAGAACAGGTGCTTCCATTATAAGTGTGCCATCATCATTTAAATAAGATTGTAAATTTTGAATATCGACAAATTCCGGTAAGGTCAATTCACGATTGAATTGTTTCGATTCAGTTGCATTACCAACTTTGATTTGTCGATCACCTTTGACAATTAACATTCGGCCTTCAACTTTAACGTTTAATTCGTCAGGTCGAAATTCACCTTTACAAAAAAAGAAAAGAAAAAAAAAAGCGTAAATGAAAGATGATATAATCAAATAATCGGCTCGTTTTTCTCTTACCAATATCGAATTGAATTTTATATTTCTTTCGTCCATCTTTATCTTCTTCGATAAACGATTGATGTGTGGCATCATTCGATCGTGAACCTAAAGCTGACGAGCCACGAAATGTTGGCCAATCGATACTGCCAAATTCAGGAAAATCAGGAAAATCCATACGCATACGTGGCTTTGATTGAAGTATTGATGAACTAGGAAAATCGCCTGTTTGTAAACGTGATTCATTGAAAAACTTCTCTCGCCATCGTCGACATTCGTCTTCGAATTCACGCATACGTGCGCTCATTCGATCGTGTGCAATATCATTTGAGGGAGCATTCGACGAACGAAAACGGATAAAACGTTGATCATCATTAGGATTTACTGTAACGGGTATGACCGTACGTGGATGATTTTGATAATATTGATCATTAGCCATTGTGTCACCGATTTCGATTGATTATTTACGATTTGAAGATTTAAAAAAAAACAAGAGCAATTGCAAATCGATTACATCAAATAAATGACCAAGGAAATAACAACCAGATGCAGAGATAATTAGAGCTAATATCTAGAAAATGATGAGCAGAATGAACATTTATCTATCGATATAGATATAGACGTAGATGTCTTAGCTGTCAGACGAACTAAAGAAAGGAATATGATGTAGTAGTAGTGGGAATAGAAATAGAGAAAATAAAAGCGATAGCATGATTGTGCCTGTTTACATCGACAACAATCTTCCTACTAGTGCTGCCATTACCCTTATTGATGGGGAGGAGAAGCACTCGCTTTCTTTCTCTCCCTCTCTCTCTCTTTCCCTTGCGCTGCTACGGGTACGCTGATAACATATGTATAATAAGCGCCGATGCTTGAGCAAACGAACGACAATCGTTCTTACTTCTTGCTTGCATTTCTAGTTGGCGCATGCACGCACATAAACCTAAACTATGTACGTTTTATTTATTTGTTTCCTTCTCTTCTTCTTCTTCTTTTTGCATCTCTCTTCAACACTCGTTCTATCACCGAAACAAACTCGTGTGTTGATTATGAGTTCGAAAGAGAAAAGCGGTGTGCATGCGTATGCGTAGGCAACTGGTTTTTCTCCTAGTTTCTTTTCTTTTCTTTCTTTCTTCTTCGTCATCACCATCTTCTACTCTTCAATTTCTATTCTCTTACTAGTTCGTAAAGTACACACATACATACATGTATTCATGAATGTATATACCGAACAGAGCGATGAAAGAAAAAAATCAGCTTCAGCTCGGAAATAGGTTACATGATTTCTCGGTTTCTTTCGTTCTGTTTTTTCTTCTTCTTCTTCTGTATTTAAATATACAATGCCAACAGAAAGAGAGAGAGACCGAGAAAAAGAAAAACTTATCCTGTCAATACAATTATCAAGTCTGATGATCTATGACAGGTATAGACGACGCAAGGCGATGACTAAGGGTTAAAACTGATAGACTTTAGTTGTTGAGTGTGGCTCAAAGCGAGACATTATATAGAACACGACGCATCAAAGGGTGTTATGTCAATAAACAAAGAAAAAACGTATATCGTTGAGAGTGTATTTTGAAAGACAAAGAAATGTTACACAAGAAAATGGTAATATAACAAAAGACAGCGAGAGATCATTGTCGTCATCATCATCATCATCATCATGATCATCGCTGTCGTCGGTCTCCGATTTTGTTACTAAAAAACATTCGAAGTAAAGATGAAAGAACGAAAGAAAAGAGCAACAAATGGAGAGACAAAAGAAGGAAATATGATATGATTGAAATCGTATTAGATCGCTGAACAATAATCATTATCTCAATCGTGCTTTAATTTGATTTCAATATGTGTATCGTCGATTATTTTCTAGTAAAATAACCAAGTAACTGAGACAGAAAAAGAAAAGATGAAGAAGAAGAAGAAAGAGTGAAGACTGTATGAAGATTTTATTGCATCATTTCTGCACGTCAATATTCAATCGTCATGCATTATATGTACAAGTGACTACTTCATAATTCAATACGATGAGACGAGCAATAACAAATCAAATCGTCTTTATTCGAAATAAGAGAACGAAAGAAATGAAGAGAAGAAAATCGACGACAACGAAAGAAGAAAAAAAAACGAAGAAATGTTTCAAACCCTGAACTGTTCTCTCAATTTACATAATCCCTCTTTTTTCACTGTTGTTTTTGTTATGATAGAACGAGATGAATACATACACAAAGGATTAGTTGCTTTCACTGTATATACACATCAACGTGCACACTCACAAGAGAATGGTAATGTACGGATTAAATTCGTTTCTTTGCCTATATGCGACTGAAACTCAAGCTGCTGCCACCACCACCACCTTATTTTGCTCTTCTCTTTCGTCATACGTTTGAATACGAAAAGAAGAAGAAGAAGAAGAAGAAGAAGAAAGAAATGAAGGTTTCACTTCGATGTGAGCAAATGTGAAGGCCAAAAATGAATAAATGCAAAAAAAAAGTTTGACATTTTTATGAAATAAAAAAAAGGCGAAAAAACTCTCACCATATTGGATAAGGTCATTAGACATGAATAATCAACATCAAATCATTTCTCTTTCTCTATGTCTATTAAACATATTCTCTTCAGACTTACTCTCGAAATAAACTCGATGTGTTTATTGTTTGAAAGTATAATATTTCTCTATCATTCTTTTGATCAATCAGAACGAAGAATATAGGGGAAAGGATCTCTGTGAGACTTCCAACAAACTATTTCTTCTAACCGCAAATGACTATTCTCGATCGTTGTTTTTTCTCTACTAATACTTGATGTTGGACAAGAACAGAAAAAAAAAGGAAGAAAAAGACGAAGAGAAGAGAAGAGAAGAAGAAGAAAAAATGAAGAACGAAAGAAAATATATAGGCTTATCTTCTATTATTTTTTTTTACATTATTATTCACTATTTCTGCAAAAGCAAGTCGCACAAAAAAATATCGTCACTTTATCATAATGTCGTCGTAGTGTATATGTGTGTGTTTTTTTCTGTTCTTATTTATATATATAAACATAGGACGTTGATGATTATTATCGGATGCTGGATGAATAATCCAATGAAAAAAAACGGTGTTGATCTTGGAAAAGAAAACAGAAAAAAACAACTGAGACAGTGTTATTATGATTGATGTATTCTTTACCTGTTACTATTTATCCTTTCGACGAAAGATTACTAATTAAATATTTGCTAGACAAATGGACTAGTGATTCTTTTGTCAGAATGAAATGAAATCGATGCAGTCGAGTAATTCTTTTTCTTTTTCACAAGAGAAAAACAATGTCTGGATCAATAAAAGTTAATTCTATATATTTTCTATGCGTGTGACAAATGGCTTTTAAGTTTCTCGTTTGAACGTTAGCATAAAAAATTCTATTCTTTTATTATTTTTTTTTCTTCTTCTCGCTAAACGTCATAATTACTTAGCTATTATAGCTAAATGATCCCATTAATAAATCTTTCCTTTTTTTTTCAAAACGCTTGACAAACGAGAAAGATTCTATTTTCATCGTTCATTATCTTCAATGACAGTTATATTTTTGAACAAAATAGATCTTTTGGAAAATACACACAAAAAATATAATAATTATATAAATATAAATATGCGTTACATTGAGAAATACACGTACACGTTTACCGTACATCTAGATATATCTAATAAATCTATCACGAACAAAAGAGAAAAGGAAACATCTAATTTTTCATATCTGGAAGACAACAAATCGTGCAAAATGACAAGAATTTCCATGAGCACCGTATAAAAACAAAAAAACAAATTAGATTTCGATTTGTAAACTCGTTCAATCACACGTTAGGAAAATGATTGGTCGAATCGAATAGACGTTCATCGGATGATGTTATTCGTGTTGCAGCTGAATCGTATACAGACGATGTAAATGACGCATATTGAGGCGAATTCGAGCCTAATGTTGTTGTTATTTCGTGAGCTGCTTCACGCATTTCATCAGGCGTTAAATTTGTACAATCGCGTAGTTCTTCTAAGATAACTGCACTGTATCGACGATCGATACCCGATGTATCGAGACAAGCATTGACAAGTTCTTCGACGTCATCTTTGCCCGGAACCGACATCGAATAGGGTCGACCAGCTAAAAGAAACTGTTGGCAACAATCGAACATATTTTGCAAATATTTACTTCGCTGTGAAATATTTTCAGTCGATACAGACGGATATTTGCAGAATTGAGATTGTTGACTATTGGATAATTGAACAGCTCGTGCTTTAGAGAAGAAGAAGAAAAAATCATTTTTACACAAGAAAATAAACGCACAAAGAAATCTACTTCGTATAGTATCGCCATTTTCAACGAACAATCCACGATTTATGATCTATATAAAAACACAGAAGAGTTAGAAACTGAATAATTCTTGGAGATTTTCATTTTATACTGATGATTTTTGTGGATTTGAATCATCGAGACTTGTCGATGCTTTGACTAGTGTTGATTCTTGACTATCAGTCTTTTTTCGAGCAAATAATTTGGTTAGAACGGATCGACGACGACCTTCAGGCGGACGTTGTACAGGACTTGGATTTGTTTCGACGGTTTCAGGTGGTTCACGAAAATGAACACTTGCTTCTTTTCGAATATTTCCTCGACGATCAGTCAATCGTAATGGTGCTAATGGATCTTCTTCATGTTTAGGAACTTGAAAAACATATTGATCGGGTTCGATACCACGTCGATCAGCTGAGATTGCACTGAAAACGAACGGAATCGAATATTAAGACAGTTCGAACTGTTCTTACCCGACTCGAAATGGGGATGGTATATGTAGATTAACATCGTGGTCGATTTTCATCGAAACTGGCCCATCGGGATCTCGTCGAAGAAGCGTGCCTGGCGGTGACATTTGTGAAACAGCAAGAACTGGCTCATATCCAAGTCCGTATTGTGGTTTACGCATTACACGTGAAAATGCATCGAGCATTGAACCAAACAGCGAATGTTCGCGCTAGAAAAGAAAACAATAGATTGACTTTTTTGAGAACTAATTCTTGTCCTACACGGTGTTGTGGTTCTTCTTCTTTCCAAAATCGATTGAATGTTTCTTCATCATCTAAATCTCCTGATATTGCTCGTCGAATTTCAGGGCCCAAATCGTGCAATTGTCGTAGACCAGCTTGTAACGCCACGGAATTTTTACTCGCACCTGAAAAGCCTAATTGAACTTGTTTGGCAGCTTGTTCTTTGCGTTTTTTAAATCGTCGAAAATAATCTTGAATAAGAAATGTCGCATAAAATTTGCCCACGGTCACATCATCGTCGGAGCCGGGCGGAGGTATAATTTGATCTAATAATTTCTGTGGAGTTCGTTTCCAAATCTTTCGAATGACAGCTCGTAGTTCTTCATTGGCTTGATCGATATTTCCTTCGGTTTTGATCTTCAATGATGTTCGTATCAGGGCGAACAGCGTCGCATTAAACATAACTGTACCATCTTGATTCAATGGCATGTTCATTGAAACCAATTTCTATTTCGGAAAAAAACGAAATTCAACGAACTATTCTTTGTTTTCAAAAAAGACAATAGACACGAGAAAAGATGGAGCTATGTCTAGAAGTGTATGCCAAGCTATTCTATCAATACCTTACATGCCACTCGATGTGGGCAAAGCGTCCCAAAACCGAGTGGTGGCGAGATTTTTCTGAACAATTGAATGAGATCGAGATGTTTGATACATCCTCTGAATGAAACAACAACAACAAAAGCACATTGAAAAAAAAATATATCGAACAAAACAACAGTATCAACTGATATACGGATAGATGAAAAAAAATATAGATCTACGTATATCAACGATATGTAAACAATAGATGAATATACCTTGCACGCTGTCCGATGAGGGCAGAACTTTCCGAACCCTAACGGTGGCGTGATACTTCGAAGTAAATTAACGACTTCGAGATGTTTTATTCGTCCTCTGTTACAGAATTTGATTTAATCAATAGGTTTGTTTTATTTTTTGTGGGGTTGGTAAAAGGGATTTTTAATCAAGAACAACAAAAGACAGAAAAATGCTCGTACTTTGCTTCGGGATCATATTCTGACCAAAGTCGAACGAATTCATCGAGATGATGTGGTCCTAAAATAGACCAATCTCGAGTTAAATAATCAAAATTGTCCATAATAACAGCGACGAATAGATTAATAATCTATTTTAATACGAGAAAAAAAGAATCATGAGTCGATAAAAATTGAATTCAAGATTATTTACTAAGAATGAACAAAGAATATAAAACGATAGAAAATATGGTATCGCAAAGTAGCTTCCACAATTTTCGAATCTTGATGAGAGTGATCGATTATCACATTTTGGACTTGCACTTGGTCCACATGCGTACATAATCTCTTGCCAAGCTTCACCCGTTGCCGATCTTCAAAAAGCAAGAACAAATTACAACAGCTCAAAATCTCCTCTGTTTTTTTTTCTTATTAAAATTACCGAAACAGAACCAAAAGTGAATTAAAAAATGTTTGAAAGTTATTATTAACATTTATTGGCGTATCTTCATCCATCGCTATTTTGCCAAACATCTGAAGGCAAAATCAAAAAATGTGATTGCAGATCACAGATGATACGCTTTACCTGCATGCCAATAACTGCGTAGATAAAAAATAACATAGCGATTAGCAATGCAACATAAGGTAGAGCCTAATGAAATCAATGGAAATCCTCTCGAGTTTTTTTTTATCAAAATCTACTTGAAATGATTTAATAAATGTCCATAAGAGTGTTCGTATGCCCTCGCCTCGGCTCAGCACTTTAACCAATCTCATCACACGAAATAGTCGAAAGAAATTGATACTAATTACATTTGTTCCAGGCTGAAAAATACAAGCAAACACAATATTTCCTAATGTATGTCTTATTCCTTTTTTTGTCATAAATCAAATAAAACTACTCAATAATCATTCTAAAATTATAAGTTTTTGTTTGCAAATAAATAAATGAAATCACACTGATTATATTTAAAAATACAACAACAGAACGAACAATATTTAATACCTGATGTGATCTCCAAACTCGCTATGTGAAAAAGAAAATAAAAAGAGAGTTTTTCATGTGTTTTACCAAAGAATGAATTTGTTCGAAAGTTCAACACCAAGACATGTGTGAATGAAATTTTACATGCAAATATGCAATAAGAATGAGAAGATTAAAGCATCCCGATAAAAATGAAGATTATAGAAACATTTATATATACTTTTAGCATATTTTTTTTTCAAAAAAAGAAGTATTTTCAATCATTTCATTCGAATTTTAAATATCGATCTCATTCGAATACTTACAGCGATTATGTCGGTATAAACGATATCGATGACACTACCGATAACAATAACAAAATCACAACAATTCGATGGATCACTGAAGTAATTCTACGAAGAAAGCAAAATTCAATTTTCCAATCATGTTGCTTTTTTTCCTTCTGTTTTACTCGGCAATGAAATGCAGCCATTTTTAAAACAAATTCTAAGGCAAATATAGCCGTAAAAACGATGTTCAGATAATCCAATGCTTTCGAATAGTTCTCCGGTTGTTTATTGTACTAGAAACAAAAAATGAACAATCGAATTGAATGAAAGTTAAAAATACATACTTTCATAGCCAGAACAACGGTATTGATCATAATCAAAGAAAATATTGCGTATTCGAATGGAGGCGATGTGACAAACCACCAGATTTTCAATTGAATTCGTTTCACAGGTATATAACGTTTGATTGGTTTAGCTTTCAATGCAAATTCAATGCATTTTCTCTGAAAAGAATTTCAAAAATGACTCGAATTTGTCTTTTTTTTTTTGTATTTCGAACCTGATTTTTATCGAGTTCACAGTTTTTATATTCTTGTTCACCCTCATTTTGAAATGTAACGATAACGAAACCGACAAAGATATTCACCATAAAAAATGCAATGACCTACGAAGAGAATCAAACTCATTTCGATGTTGACAATCGTAATAATCTTACGATAATAAATGCAATGAAAAATGGAGCTACAAATGGTCGATAATTATAAACAGGTCCTTCGCCTTCACCTTTCGAATCAATTGCTGTATGTAATAGACTTGGCCATCCTTCAAATGTAGCAACAGTAAAAAGCGTGAGAAGTGCTTGTGGAACATTATCAAAATGAAATTTAGCATTTGTCCAAACGCGTGGTTCTTTGTAGATTCGATCTTCGAATTTCAAGTAATATCCTTTGCAATCTTCTTTGTTTAACATTGATTTATCATTACACGAATAGAATGTTCCCTACGAACGAATTAAAAAACAGTTTTTTTTTTATTTTATAAAATCAAATTTGTACTTTGAATAACTGTACGCCCATACAAGCGAACATAAATTGTAGAAGAAATGTCACCAACATGATATTTCCGATAGTTTTTATCGCAACAACGACACATTGAACAACATGCTGAAGAGAAAAATAAATGTTTTCATCATTAATTGAACTCGATAAAAAAAAACGTACTTTAAGACCTTTTGCGCGGTTAATTGCACGCAATGGACGAAGTACACGTAGTACACGAAGAATTTTAACAACAGACATTGCACGATCTTTGATTACCATTGATATTAATGACACAGCAACAACAACAAGATCGAGAATATTAAATCGATTACGACAGAATGCGCCTTCGTGAAGAATTAAACCGTAGGAAACAACTTTGAGACAAATTTCAACCGTGAATACAGCCGTGAAAAAGTAATCTGCTTTGTTAAGAATCTGAATGAAGAGAACAAGATGTATTTGATTATGATTTTGCTTTTTTTCGCCCCTATTTTATGCAAACCTTATTTCGAACCGAATCAGGATCGACAGGATCTTCTGCACCAAGTGAAATACTTGACAGTAAAATGCAAACTAACACGATATATCCGAATGCACGATGATTGCAAACACGATGACAAAATGTACGAAATCTTTTCAATATAAAGAAAAAACAATTTATTTTTATGAAAGTAACTAAATATAATTTTTAGATTCACTTGTTTGTGTGAGAGAATATGAATAAGGAAGAATATGGAGGAATCAATTTGACTTTTTCGACAATATTCAATTCTGACATACGACGTGGACTGAAGACGAAAACAAAATATTGATGATTTATGATATGAGAATATTCAAACCGTGCAATAGGCCGTTCTTCATCATCGGGTTCAACGACTACTTCTTTAGTCAAACATTCGGCTTCAGGTTCAATTTCTTTTTCGTTTTCCGGTTCTTGTTCTTGTTCTTGTTCCTGTTTGTCAGTTACGTCGACTTCTTCGTTTTTAATAACTTCATCTAGTTTTTCCACATTTCTAAAAACAAAACAACGTTCATCGAAGTTTTTCTTTTCCTTCGATTTCAATGATCGAATGTACTCTTCTGCTAGTTTAGCATTTTCATTAATTTGTCGTTCTTCTTCGTTTCTTCGTCTTTGAGCTTGAACACGTTTCTTTAGTTCTTCTTCTTCAGCAGCTGTCAAATTTTCTGCATCAGCCAAATTATCAACCGCAACTAAACACTCATACATTTGTCAATCATTTTCTTTTCCTTTTCCATTGACTTACTGGCCAAAAAGACATTCAGTAAAATATAATTACCACAAATAAATAAAACAATAAAATAAACGCAAACAACTGTTCCAACTAATCCAAGACCACCTAAAGCTCGTATGCCTGTATACAAAACTTCATTCCAATCTTCTCCAGTCAAAATCTAAAACAACGATTGTTATCTTTTTGTCAATGGAATTTCATTTTCACATTACCTGAAAAACTGTTATCAATGCTCCCCAAAATGAATCGAAATTATTTCGTGGTTTTTCTTCAACAGCAAATATATGATCGAATTTGCCTCCGAACATTTGCATGCCCAATAGAGCAAATATGACAATAAATAGAAATAATAATAGAAGTAAAGATGCAATTGATTTCATTGAATTTAATAATGATGCAACAAGATTTCTCAATGCTGTCCAATAACGTGTCACTTTAAAAACACGTAGAAGACGAACACATCGAAGCACCGATATGCCCAAAGGTGTCATGAGACCCATGTAAATTAAGACAAATTCAATAATCGATGCAATAACAACAAAACAATCAAAACGATTAAAATTCGATACAAAATAGCCTGTGATGCCAAGTGAATACATTTTCAAGAGCATTTCAAATGAAAATAGACAGACAAAAACACGATTGGCTACTTCTTGAGTGTTGGTTAACCATTGTGGTTGACCGTAGTATTCAGTTGCAAGAACAACTGTATTGAATAGAACAAGAATAATGACCATCCAATAGAAAACTTGAGATTTAATCATTGTATGAATACGTCGACGTGTATAAGCGTGAAAAACGCGTAGATAACGTCTAAATTCAATAAACAACAAATGATTTAGTAGATTTGATAATTGAATAACATACAATTTATTGTAAAGCCAGCCACAATGTTTTTCTAATTTTCGTTCTTTTTTCACGGGTTCACCCGATGCATTTAGAGTGACTAAATGAAGCACAAAATCCGATAATTCAATTTGAATAATTAAAAAGAACAAAAAAAAAGCTTCTACCATCATTCTCGGCTGCATCTGTTGTATCATCGCCGATTTCTAAATTAAAAATTCAATTGAAAGAAAAAAGAAACTAGATATCATCTCAAACAGTCAATTTACCGGCTTTACGAATCCATGCCATGTAATTACGGAAGGATTCGTCGATGATTTGAATTTCTCGTAATTTTTGAAAATCACCACGTTGTTTTGCTTTTTCTCTTTCTTTAGAAAATTCTCTACGAAAAGAAAAAATAGATAACAACGGATCGAGATCTCTATTTACCCGCTTAGAACACCTAAAACCAGATTCATGACAAAAAATGAGCCAATTATAATCAATGAAACGAAATAAATCCATGCCCAATCTCTTCCAATTGCGTCATTCATCTAAAGAGAGAGAGAGAGAGAGAAAATCTTCTCTTATAAAACGATTTAAAAAAAAGATTTACTCGATATAAAATCGATGTCCATCCTTCCATTGTTATACATTGAAACACCGTTAACATCGCCAATCCGAAATTATCGAAGTTGATAATTCCGTAATAGGGCCCGTCCCAGCCGATATCTTTACATTCCTGTCCGTCCGGACATCGACGACCTTTGTCTCCACACGGTCGAATTTCATCAGTACGCGGTAGCTTATCTACAAAGGCACAAGTTTCGTTTCTTCTTCTGTGATTTGAAACGTGGAATTATCTCTTACTCGTTCCATTATAATAACAAGTTGAATGCATTTTTCCACAGAATAATTCTAAACCAATTATCGCATAGATTATAATGACAAAAAGTACTAGCAATGCAATATGTAATAGAGGTAACATAGCGCGTAAAATTGAGTTCAATACAATTTGCAAACCTTAAACAGAAGAGAATTTGTTTGGAAAATAATATCATTAAATGTAATTTACAAATATACAACTACACGATGAACAACATTTAGAAGTTCTATTTACTCGGTACACCATTGACAAGTTTTAATGGTCGAATAACACGAAAGGCTCGAAGAGATTTAACATCAAAACCTTGAATTTTATATTGAACCAATATCACACTTAGAAATCTGTCAACAAATCAACCTCGGTTTTGTCAAATAAACAAAATCAATTTGGATTTTTACCCGACAACAACAATTATAAAATCGAGTAAATTCCATCCACTCCGTAAATATGCATTCGGATGGAGACATAAACCATATGCTATGATTTTCAGGATAACTTCAAGTGTAAATATTGCCAAAAAAATATATTCAATTTGTTCCTAAAGATTTGCAGATAGATAGATCGATCATAGAATTCATCAAAACGAGATTTACTAGGATCGAATTTGTCGGTGTTGTATCATTACTTGGTAATGGTTTACTCAAAGCTAATGCTGCACAATTGCAAAAGATTGTAAATAAAACAAGATACTCAAATGGTCTAAAAAACGAGAGATAATTCGAGTTTTTAGTGTTTTTTTTTAATTGACATACTTCCATTCGACAAGTTTGATACATGACCGACGTAGTTTATTATCCAAAGTCAAACAGAACAAAACTCGACGTGGATGTTCAGGTGTTGTTTGCCGACGTTTACGACGACGCATTTCAGCTTGTTGTAGAACAGCACTCCATGCATTATTACCCGTCGGTATATCCAACAGATGTGCCTAGATTTTTCGATGATTTCAATGAATAAATACATTGTATATACATGATTTTTGAACTCACAGCTTTTTTCGGTGGTGCTTTCATTTGTGGTGGTAATGGTGGCACTAAAATGCAATGAATTATTAGTTAGTAACAAAGTCGAAGTTTGGTTTTAACACTTACAAGTATCGTACTCATCGTCCGCTACGTATGAATACGTCAACGGACTAAACATGATAATTGCTTTTGTTGTTCTGTTTCGAGACTTTTCTCTTTCTTTGTATTTTGCTTGTTATATCACGATTTTATTGAGAGAATATTTTTGATCAATAGATATGGAATGACAAGAATAGAGATCTTATATAAAAAGACTAATAATAATAATAATAACAATAGATGAATGCAATAAACTTACATATCGAACATATTTGTTTTTTTTTGGAAAGAAATTAGCCAAGAGTGGAATGGAAATTTATCTTCGGAAAAGAAAAGGAAAATAAAAATAATAAGAATGAGAAATACAATCTTAAATAAATAGCTAAAAGTAACTGATGTCAGTCAAATCAAATGAAAAGATCAATCAAGGTCGTCAAATGGAAATATCATCAAGGATTTTTTGTTTGTCTTCCATACATCCGGTTCCAGATTAGCTACAAAAATACTCAATGTGCCACAATCAATGCATTGACTCGTCGATAGTAGTGACATCATCAATACTCCTGTCAAATTTAATTCGAAAAAAATCTCGAAAAAAATCTTCTCATTAAATAAAATCATTTTTTCGAATTTATTTTTCACGATCTTTTTTTATTCACGATCAAATTCATTCGACCAATGAAATTCATTTGTTGATCTTGTTTAGATTATTTATTATTTCGACACATTGTCTTCTTTTACATCACACATATACACACACGTACAGTTCCTTGTTTTTTTTTATTTCTTATTGTACACAATCAAAATACGAGAAGATGTCATCAGGTCATCCACTTAAAACACGTGCTGAACAAGACCGAATTAGTTCGTTTCTCCATGAAACAACTCGAAGGTTGGAAAAAAAGAAGAAAATTTGTTTTTGTTTTTTTTAAATGATAAAATCAAATTTAGATCGAACTCACGCGAAAGTCAGTCGCATCGAAGTTCTCGTCATCGTCGACATCCGCTCGATCCCGTTGAGTCGGATTCCGATCCGGAACATCGAAATCGACATCGATCATCGAAATCACGTCGTCGTCGATCGAATTCACGTTCACCGACAAGTGAAGACGACAATCGACGTCACCGATCGAAACGTCACGAGAAATCCTCGCGCCACCGACGACATTCATCGTCGAGTTCAGGCCGAAGTTCGACGAGTCGTGATCGAAAACGAAAAATCTCGGTAAAACGTTTTTTTTTCCCGAAGAATTTTCTCCGCAAAATCTTTTTTTTCTTTCGTCAGATGGAAAAATACGAGCCCAAACCAACAAGTACAATTATTATGCAACACATTCCATCATCGTTCGATGAACACGAGGTTATTTCGTACATTGGATTTGCAATTTTATTGATCTTCGTTTTTAGCTTTTATCCGAACTCTCAATTGCTAAAGTTCCAGTACAAGAAATTCGAATGATTCATCGTAGAGATCCTTGTAAATTTCAGTTCAACTAATAAAATGAACGAATATTTCGAATTCGTTTTTCTAGCGACGAATCTTCAAACGGCCTACGTCGAATTCAACTCGATTCAAGACGCTGAACAATGGATGAATTTAACGCAGGTTCAAACAAAAAAACCTAAATATTCCATCATTCTTGTTTCTATCTATTGGTGGGAGTGTCGTCGTCTGTTTGACTACAATCGACGGCAGAACACTAGTTCTATATAACTATAATATAAATCAATGCGAATTTATTTGGACACTCGAATGAAAACCTTACTCTTGATTTTCATTCAGGGTACGTTTCTTCTCAACGATCATGCCGTTACGTTGAAACATCGATTCGACGACGAGTCAACATCATCATCGTTCAATCATCACAACGACAATAATTCTCTATCGAAATCGTCGAGAAATAATATCAATGAATTACGAATGAGAGATTGGGATTGTTATAAAGTAATTTCAAAGCAATCGAATATAGATTTTTTTGATTTTAAAAATCGATCTTTCACGCGTTTGTTTCAGTGTGGTGTTCAGAATTTTAAACGACGTGATCATTGTTTTAATTGTCATATATCTCGTGAAGGTATGTGTGCTCAAGCAACAAAAGGACGAATAATCATCTGAAGAACACAAACAATCTCGAAACAAACAAAGGAAAACACAATTAATATCTCTCGATTATTCTTATAGATTCGGAACGCACAAGAGATCTCGATGGATATGGATTTGTTGGATTAAATCCTTGCAATAGTATGTCAACAAAAAAAAATGACGATTTCGACGTCTATAAGCGTGTGTGTCTCTATATATTTAGCTTTGGTGTTACGTGGTCTTGATATTTTAACAATTCGTGAAACAATCGAAGCGAAATTAATTGAATTAACATATCTCAATGTGAAAAATTGTGCGATTGTTAAAGATAATTATACCGGTGTCTCACGTGGTTTTGCTTTTGTTGAATACAATTCGATACATGTTCGAATGCCAACACTCTCAATCCGATTTCGTTTTATACAAATTTCGATTTTATTTAGGAATCGGTCTTAGTCTACGAAACATTACAAGCATTAGTGCCTTGCCTTGAAATCGAAGGCAAAGCGGTGATTGTTCATTTTGCCAAGAATAATTTTGCAACTTCGTAAACATTCTGAATCTCTCTACAAACAACTTGATGACTAATTCGAGAATATATTTGTGTGTTATAGCCTCGCACAAATTGAAAATGAAGATGAAGATTTCTATTCGAAACGTTCGGGTTCATCTCGGCATCGATCACGACATGATCACGATCATGTAAGAGGATTTCTCGTTTTTTTTTTCTATTTTCGTTTTGAAATTCTTGTTTGTTCGTCGATTAGGATCGTTCGGCTAATGTTTCGCAATTACTTCCATCGAATAATGGTAACGAATCGATTTTGAAATATTTTCAGTTGAATTTTTTTTCGAAAATTTAGTCGATCGAACAAATACGGCTGCTGAAATCGCTCAACAAGCCTTACAAAATATGCACGCACAAAAAAATCGTGATTTCACACGTTCACAACGCCGTCGTAATCATTCGAGCGATGATTCGTCAAGTGATTCATCGTCAAATCAACAAAATAAAAAACAACGTTCAACAAAAGACACCGAAATGTATACAACGCCTGATCCATCGAAATTCGAATGGTATCCCGATGTTGGATATCATTTCGATAAAACAACGGGCTTCTATTTCGATGCCAAATCTCAATATTTCTATAATCCAACAACATTGAAGTATATGTATTGGGATCCAGTACAATCGACATATGTACCTGTTGAGGAAACAGTAACAGCAACAGCAACAGCCAATGAAACAGCAAATGTTAATACAGGAGCTGTTGAATCAAAAGAGAAAACTAAAAATCCTCAACAAATAGCGAAAGTAAGACACGAGATTGAGTTTGGCGATGATGTATATTTTTGGATTGAATTAGGAAATGGAACAATGGGCTAAGAAAGAACGTGAACGTAAAGAAAAGGAAGCAAAACGTAAAGGTCAAATTACAAGTACAGTTCCTTCAACAGCAGTAAGTACTACTGATTCGACATCGACAAGTTCGAATACAGCCAGTGGAACAACAACAACATCAGCTGATACTGGTCTTTCCATTAACCGACCAACTGGTGGTTTAATATCGTTGAATTTGACGTCGGGAAGTAGTAATTCATCTTCACTCAGCCGATCTGCTCTAGCTGCATTCGATAATCCGGAATCGGATTCGGAAGATAACGATAATAATAATACTAATTCAGCAAAATCTTCATCAACAACGAGTACAAATGTTCTCGATGATAGTGAAGAGAAACTTGTCGATTGGACGAAATTGACATGTCTTCTCTGTCAACGACAGTTTGATACACGTGAAATACTTGAAAAACATTTACAAATATCTAATCTTCATAAAGTATTTACATATTCATCTTTTATTTCAACAATTGAACTATCGTCGTTCATTTATCTAGGAAAACTTAGCGAAAGCAGGCATTGTACGATCACAACCAGTATGTATTTTGAAAAATAGTTCGAATGTAAACGAACTTGAACTTCTATTTTAGCTTGTCTATCGTGATCGAGCAAAAGAACGTCGAGATAAATATGGTATCGATGATTCGAAAAAACGAAATGATTATTCGCCTGTTCGTGAACGGTCATATCCATCGAGTTCATCATCATCATCATCACACCGAACGTCTTCATCATCACATAGTAATTTCTTGGCTTGTTCATTTCTCTTCTTATTCATTTAATTTTCAGATGCTTCATCGTTTTCATCTGATAATATCGGATCGAAACTGATGAAAAAACATGGTTGGCAAGAAGGTCATGGCCTAGGAAAGAAATTACAAGGTCGAGCTGATCCTCTTCAAGTAAATTAATTTTTTTATTCGAAAAGAGAATTAAATTTGATTGTTCGATGTGCTGATTTAGGCGGAAATGAGACAACGAGGACTTGGTCTTGGTGCTGAACAACACCTGTACTATCAAGCCGAACCAGGAGAATCTTACAAAGATGTTGTACGCAAAGTGGCTCGTGCGAGATTTTCAATGTTGGAATCTTGAGACTATTCATTGTTCATGTACATGATTTCTTTATATATTTGTGTGCGAGAGCGTGTGTGTGTGTGTCTATATCGATGTCCGTCTTAAGTATATATATTCACAAAATATATATATACTCGACAGTTTTTTTTTCTACGATATTAAATACATATTACCAAGATGAAGTTTACAGTGTTGGAAAAAGTTTAGTTTTATTGTAAAAATAGTATCATGTGAAAACAGAAAATTAGATAAGAATAGCTTTCAAAAGTGACCATATTGTCTGCTTCTCGGGTTTGATTTCATCTTTATCGAGAGTACGTCGATCAGACCAAATATCCATTTGAGATGCTGGAATCCATTGAGTTTTTTTCCAAAATTTATAACCAAAGAAAAGTATAAAAAATATCGGAATAAGACTATATGAAACAATGAAAGAAGTAAGATCAAATTTTGGATAGAATGATGTATATCCTTGAAAGAGAATAAGAAATATATTTGCTAGAAATCCAAAATAAGCACCATAAGGATACCATAGAGCTCGAAATGGTAATTCATTTGTATTTATTTCGTTTGCTTCTAGTCCACGACGAAATTGAATATGTGTTAGAGTAATGACAGTCCAAACAATAAACGTCGATACTCCAGATAGATTAATCAAATAAGTATAAGCAGCACCTATTCCACCTGAACCTTGATTAATAAAACAGATCGATGCAAATAAATTACAAAATAGTATTGACATATAAGGTACACCACGTTTATTGGTAATAGCGAGAAATTTAGGTGCTCGTCCTGTTTTACCTAGATAACAAATAGTTCTTGATGTAACATAAATAGATGATATGCCTGCTGATACGACAGAGAGAACAATCAGTCCATTAATGATGTGAGCAGCTACATGAATACCTGCAGCTTGTAGAGAAATCGTTAGAGGTGATGCAGCTGTTTTTGATTGAGCAGAAAGAAGATAGGGTGAATTGTAAGGTATTAATAGACCGATAAAAGTAATTGTCCCGAGATAGAAGATAACAATACGCCAAAATACCTGTTTAATTGCTCTGGGAACAGCTTTTCGTGGATTTTCACATTCTCCTGCAGTAACTCCGACTGTTTCTACGCCTGCATATAATGTACTAGCAATAACAAATACTTTAGCGACTCCATTGATTCCATCTGCAAACGAACCAGGATTTCGCCAGTATTGTGTTCCAATATAAGTACCTCCAATAACACCAACATCAATAAGAATGGCAAGAATGAAATAAGCGAAAATAGCTAAAATCTTAATTAAACTCAACCAAAATTCAATTTCACCGTACACAACAACGCCAACAAGCGAAAGTCCAAGAAATAGAAACCACCAAAGAACGATCCATGCCCATTGAGGTATCACCTGAGTCCAATACATAATGACAACTGAAATAGCATTATATTCATTAGCAAGAACTGTAATCCATAGATACCAATAGATCCAACCGACTGCAAATGACAGAGCTGGATCACAGAATCGACCAGCAAAATCTGTGAATGCACCGCTCACAGGTATTGCAGTTGAAATTTCGCCGAGTGATTGCATGATAAAAAATACGATTACTCCAGTGGCAGCAAATGCAATTAAAGCACCTGCAGGACCAGCTTGCGTGAGTGCTGTACCTGATCCAACGAGTAGGCCAGGCCCAATAATACCGCCAATAGCAATCATCGTTATATGACGACTCTTAAGTTCACGTTTCAATGACTGTTCAGATTTATCCTGTTCCATTATTCCGTCGAAAAGCTGTAAAAATACGAATAAATATCCTTGCTCTTTTTCTAAATTCCGACACAACGCCACTAACCAATGAATATTCAATTATTTAAATGAGTACTGATACAATGTATTTATGTAAAAAAAACCAAGTAGACAATCGTTTTTCTTTCTTTCAGTATATATACTACGTAATCGATAAGTTCACGAAAAATTATTTCAACAAAAGAGCATCACGCGTTGTTTCATTATCTCTCTTTCTCTCTGACCAAAAAGGTACATTACATATAACTTTCTAAATGTGAAAGATTATTATCTTTCTTATTCGAGATAAATATATCGAAGTTTTGTTGTTGTTGTTTTTTTGCATGAATTTAATGTGTGCATGTTGTTCAAAATAAAGTTAGGTAAAAGTGTGTATGTAGGATGAGAAAAGATTGAGCGAAGATAAAAGTAGAACAGAACAAAAAAAAAAGAAAAGAGAAAAAGAAACAAAAAAAAAGGAAAAGTTATATATTCATATAGACAAATGATGAAAAAAAAATCAATAGCAACAGTAACAATCAAAGCGATGATCAATGAGAAGAAAAGCGCATTAATTTACAGGAGCGCATACAGAACAGCATACACACACACACACGCACACACATACATACACGCAAGAAAGTGAATAAACAAAGTATATTCATAGTTCGAAAAAGAATAAGAGGAGAAAAACAAACAAAGACACAGATAGATTGATGCTAATGATAATCGTCAGCAAAGATGCGCTTGTTTGGAAGCTCGCTAATGCGTGTCTCTTCTTACTGATGTTGTGTTTTGTTTTAAAATCATTCTTCCATTCGTTTTAACTCATCTCTCGTCGATTTTACCCTAGTTTTTAAAGCTTAATGTGTCCAGAAAAGAAAATACATATACAGAATTTGAGAACACGCTACTCATAAATATATATATATATCACTCGGCCAGAAAATAAGAAAAACACATACAAAGAAGAAGAAAAAAAAACACTTTTCTGTATTTTTTATCATCGATAGAAAATACTGTTAGTTTCTATATAGTTTTGTTTGCGTAAGAGATGAAGTCTGTTAGATGAATTTACCGTACAACAAAGGACATGATGTTTGTTAGTATCTGTGGCAAATTCTATTGTGCAAAAGAAGAAAAAAAAATAGAAAAAAGAAAAGAAAAGAAAAGGTAGAACAAGATAAACAAACAAAACCTTTTTTGTATCACATTAAATGAAAAACCAACAACAATGAGACAAATGCGAATGAAGGGACCTATGCGTGCTACTTGTCAATAAAAAAATGAACATAGAGAGTTGCCTGCGATAGGTAAATCCATGATGTTTTAGTTTTCAGCAATAAATTCACTTCGAATTGCAGTTTTTATTGCTCATCGACGTACACTATTCGACTATCACCTAGAAAAATGAACGAAATTCGATCTTATGTTCAAAGATAAGACGATGAAAAACGAGACTCAATACCTTGAAGATAATGATCGACTGTATTGGTCCATTTCATTGCTAAATAAGCTGTTAAGTCATCAAGATTAAAACGATCTGTTTGAGCAGTTTTTCGTTCTTGACTATAAACAAGTTGTATTGCATTCGACATGATATCTGATGCTGCTGCTGTTGTTGTTGTTGTTGTTGTTATTGTTTGATGAATTTGTGAAGAAGAAGTTTTTGTTGAATATTCATGTTCATCGTCTGGCTCAAGATCATCATGTTCCGACTTGGTTTCGATGAGTAATGATGATGAAGAAGATGGGATGGGTTGAAAATAGGCTGGATGATGAGCTGGCTGATGAGGATAGTAGATTGGCGTTGGATAGATAGTTGGTGGAATTGAACCTTGTTGAGGATAATCAGACGTAGGATAAGGTTTTTTTGTGGCTTGGACATAGACTGGACCGGTTTGTGATGTGTAAACAAGAACTGGCTCATTGGATGTTTGATTTATTTCGCTATCAGTTTCAGATTCATTGGTGTTTGTTGTTGTTGTTGGTTGTGGTAATATAATATATTGAGATTGTGGTGGCATATACGGTTGACGTAATAGATTGTAATAAGCTAATTGTTGGGAATAATTGGCTAAACGTTGATTATATTGATAGAGTAGAAGTGGATCGATGTAGGATGTTTGTCCTGTTGATTGGTAGCCGCGTTGCTGTGGTTGTTGTTGAGGACGAATATCTTGACCTGAATAGAATTGTGGCGTTCGATTTGTTCGTTGTGGATATTTTCGAGGGTATTTTTCACCCTCTGCTTTCGATTCAGTGAATGAATTCGATAATTGACTATCTTGTTCAGTTGTTGTTGTTGTTGTGGTGGTGGTGGTTGTTGTTGTTGGTTGTTTGTCATCAATGTCGATATCGAAACCGAATGAAACATCATTGAGATCGATATCACCTGATTTATTGAGAAAAACGACGGGTGGCGTTGGTTTCGATTGTCGTTTGAGTAGAGATGAGAGCGATGACGACGACGAATGCGATGATAAACGAGGAGAATTCTCGGGTTTGTCCGTTGTATCGATATGAGACGGTTGAGGAGCAACAACAACAGTCGACGGAATGGGAGAGTTCGAATTTGGAGCTTCCTCTTTGATTGTTGTCGACGACGACGACGAAGTATTCGAAACAGTTGGACGAGCCTGTGGTAGACGTCGTTTTTCATTGGTATTAACTGATAATGGTGGTGGATAACGTATCGAACGTGCAACTGGAGTCGGCTCGGGACGACGTTCTTTGGCAATTCGACGACGATGTGTAACGGTGACAAATGGTTCGGATATCGTCTCGGCATTCGAATTGTTGATTATCAATGATGGAGAATCGATTTCTTTAACTGTTTGAATCGATTCTTTCGGTTTTTCGATTGGATTTACTCGAGATTCAGTTGCTAGACGTGTTGTTTCTTGTTTTGTCTCATTCAAATCATTGTCAGGATCATCGACAATCGTCGACGATGATGTCGATTTACTTGTTTTTCTTGTTTTTTTCTTTGTCGAATTTTTATTCGCGATTAAATCAGTTGGACGTACAGAAACCGAATCGCCACCAATGAACATCACAAGTTCATCGACATCTCGATCGCCTCGATGACCGGGTATCAATTCCGTTCGAATGATGTCCTGTTGTTGCGCTTGTTTACGTTTCTTCAACGAACGAATCGACCGTGAATTTGTCGATGTTTGACTAGCTGAATTATTTGCTGTTGTTGTTGTTTGTTTAGTTGAATCGTCATTCGACACGTGTTTTAATCGAACAATTTGTGCATGTGTTTCGTCTGTTTCGGGGACGGATTCCGATGTTTGATTGTTGAAATCACGAGTTCGATATGGATACGGATTTGTTGGTTGAAGATTTTTGTTATTTGTAACTGATGAATTATTGTAATGTTCTTCATCGGATTCTTCGTCATTGTCTGAACCCGAATTTGTTCGTACGCTTCCGCTGTTATCCGACGAGGATTTGGTTGTTATCGAGGAGCCATGTGAATTGTAACCGTTGGTTGTGAAATATTTTATTCGATCGTTGGTCGTACTTGTCGAAGTTGTTGTTGTTGTTGGTTGTGATGAAGTTTTCGGCGATGGATTCGGTGATTTCTTTGTTTGTTCATCGTCGTCATCGTTGATTAAACGTACATAGGGAATATCTGATTTCGTTTGTTTGTTTGTAGTTGGCGATGAATCATCGTCGGTCGAACATTCGGATGAGGTCGATGATGATGATGTTTGTTGATTTTCATCATTATTCGGAAAGTAACTCAATGCAGCTTGATTATGCGATTTCGTTGTTGTTTTTGACGAATGTTTTTTCGCTTCTAATAATTTACCGGCACTCTGAGCGATATTCTCTTGAATCGATTCGCTTGTGTCACCGAACGGCGGTGAATTACTTCGATCTGGTTTTTCATTCGAACAAACCGGCGTAGAATTCTAAATTGAACACATAATAAATTATTATTATTAGAATAGAAAAAATAGCGAATTACTTTTTTACGATCCCGATAATCGTCGACACTGATCGCGATTTGTTCGTGTTCATTTGTTTGCTTTCGTGGTGAATCGTTATTCAAACGCGTTCGATCGTAGTAATTGCCTTGCATTAATTCATGTGAGTTCGTTCTTGAAAACAAAGAGAAGAAAGAATTTCGAAAATTAAACATCGATTTTTGACACGAACTTTTTGTTCGACGACGATTTCGGTTGAAGATCATGGATTTCATCGCAAGCTTGATTATTTGCTATTCGTGTTTCAGTAAATTGTTGTCGTTTAATAATCGATCGTGATGTTATTCGACTGTTAAACGATGGAATTTTATTTGTTGAATTCTGTTGTTGTTGTTGTTGTTGTTGATCATCATTATCATCATTATGAACTGCGTTTTGATTTGGCAGATTTGACATAATGATGAATAGATGAATGCAAATCAATAAATCTCAAGTCCACGTTAACAAATAAATCGACAATATTTTTCTTCAATTTCTTCGAGATATTATTCTTCATTAAATAAATATCTGTAACAAAAATACATATTATATCGATCAATGAATCATACTTGTACAAAAGAGTAATAGTATTATTCGTTCTCTGCGTTTTGTTTTATGTATGTATTTATTGCATCCATTTGACAGCCATCGATAATGTTCGAGTACCTTCTTCGATGATGAACAATGATTGTCGAAAGCGCTATGTTCAATGTCAACTCGATTTTTCGATTACGAAAAAAATGAATACGAAAATTGTTTCGATTTTTAATAAATTGAAATTCAATTTCATAAAAATCAATTCGGTCGAGTGACATCTATCGACATGAGTCTGTTTTGTAGTCATGGAAAATTAAACAGATAAGCATCCTAAGCTCTAGTTCTCGTTTTTGTCAAGGTCTTGTTTACTCTCGACACTTGTGTCTATGTTAATATTTGGTTATTTACTTAGAATAATGATATGAAAATGTCTATGAATTTCTTTTCTCTGTTCGTGTTGTAAACATCCTGCTCGTTTTGACTTTTTGCTTGAATGTCAGACTTCATCCTTTTCAAGGCAATCAAATCTTCGCATGGTTTTTAATACTGTTCATTTAAAAAAGAAAGATGAAATGAAAGAAAGAGACGAATTTAACAAAGGTACATTAACACGAAAGAAAGAAGAAACTGTTCAGCAAGCCAAGAGAGAAAACAAAATCTATATTGCAGACAAAACAACACATAAAATGTAGTGATGTCGTGTTAGTTTGTTTTGTTGAGAAAAGAAATTGACCAAAAAGAAAAAACAAAGACACGTTTCTTTTTCATGGAGTTTGAGCAACTAAACAACATCACTGTTAATGAAGAAAAAACAACCGAATAACTATCCTGTAAAGACGCAAGAAGAACAGAAGAATCACAGTTAAAGACGAGAAAGAACACTGTACAAATATATATAATACATTAATAAGGATACGTCGTATTATGTTGTTGATTAAGAAATGCTGTTGAATCATTTGTTGAATTTGAATAGGGTAGATTCATAAATGAATGGGATGGCGTTTGAATTGATGTAGCTACCGGTGGAAGTAGATCATCGAATATCGATGATGCTGAATTCGAACTCATTTGTTGAGCAAAAAGTGTTGCTGTTGGCGATGATGATGGAGTATTCGATGATGAAAATAATGATTGTTCATTCGAAAGAAAACCCATCGAATTCGTTGATGGCGAAGAAAATAGATTGTGTAGGAAATCTTTTTGTTCGTGATGAGCTGCAGATACAAATGTAGGTGAATTGGTATTTGTACTTGCACTTGTTTGACGTTTGTAATCATGTCGACGTGCAAAATGTTTATTTTTTATATTTTCTAATTGATTTAGCTTGTTAATAATTGAATTCTAAAAGTAGACAGATGTCGAACAAAGAGTAGAGAGAAAAATGTGTCCGTAGAATTACGCGTCTCGAAGAATCATTTGTTTGATTTCGAACTGATTCTAATTGAGATTCTAATTTCATTTTTGCTAAAGAAAAATAGAAATTCATTGATTCTTCAATTGATTTTTTTTTTCGACTTCAAAACGAACCGGCTTTATATTTTTTCAAAAAATCAATATGTTGCTGATGAAACATCTCGGGATTTGTCTTAAAAGAAACACAAAATTATCGTTGTCTGAAATTAAAAGAAAAACGGAACCAACTTTTGTTTGATGTTGAATCGTTGACGGTGATCGACTTGAATTCGATCCGTTTAGAATTCTCTCAAATGTTAGATTTGTATCACCGGTCGATTTGTCGTGATTATATTTCCCTGAATTACTAAGTATACCACGAACAATCGAGTCCGAATCTTGTTTTCTTGATGCATCGTTCAATATCGATGATTGTTCAGACATAAAATCTATTTCATAACAAAAAATCTCTAGTTAAAATTCCAATTTCAATAACCAACTCGATGGATCATCGTCAGTCGAACGACGAAAATTGGCTGTTATGGTTTGAATATTCGAAATCATTTGTGCTAGTTCACTGTCGATACATTGATCATTTTCGATTAAGATTTGCAGATAATCTTGAATTGTCAATGGACGTCGAGATTTCGATAGCTCGAAAATATTCCCTTGAATTGTCAAAGGATGTAATTTTTTCGTCATAAAACACATGTTCAACGATGGAACGGATATTCGACATTCATCGTCTGATATCAATGAAGAATCGTTCTCGACTGAAGACACTAGAAATCGATTGAGATTTTTCAGTTTTTTAGAAATAGAATTTCTTATTATTTTGAAAATCTACGTTTTTTAAATGAAGAACTATTTCCTTTGATGTCAGCTGTACATTGATGTTTCCATGCTGTTTGTAATTCATCGAATTGAGACTTTTGTATCGAACTGAGGACTTCATTTCGAGCAACAATTGTATCATGATCACAATGATTCATAACGAGTTTGTATTCGGTTTGAAGGAACACTAATGTTCCATTTCTCGACAAAAATCTCCACTGTAATTTACTCGAACCAGTCGTTACACCTAAACGAACGATTTCAATTGAATTTCTTGTTGATAAACAAAAAACTTCGATTTTACATTTCCAAAGTGCGTGCAATTTAACTAAACGATCTTCCGAATAGACAAAATTAAATATCGATTGACCAACAATCTCATGTGGCAAATAACCAGTGATTAATGTACCGCGATGATCTTCGAATTGAATTTCTCCAATAAGATTCATTTTCGTATAGAATTCTTGTTTGGAGATATCATGAAGTGTGATATCGATGTACGAGGATTCGTCAAGAGTTATTAAAAGTATTGTACCGATTGAATAACTATGCCGAGGAGTTGTTGAATGCACATCTGTTAAGAAAATCAATAGACAGGAGATTTTAGGTGGAATTTTAGCTACCTATGGTATCTTGATTGAGTTTTTTCTTTCGATGGACTTGTACTTGACGATATTCATTGGAGTTATTGGTCATCATTCTTGCACAACAAGTATCATTCGCTTGCGATGGATTGTTGAGAAATTTCAAGAATCCATCTCGTTCACTATCTTCGATTAATAATAAAATCGACAGACCGATTAATTCAGTCTGAATAAAATCGAAATTGATTTCGTTTTCGAGACAAACAAAAAAGAGCAGAAAAACAAACTTGTTCAAAACCGAAATGTTGTTTGATTGCTTTGGATACATCGACAATTGTATGTTGATTATCCAGACAAACAAGTGTGCCCTGCATCGCATCGAGCAACACACTGCCCATTTCTTCTAATGGTAATCGAGTTGTCTGTTGACGTTGCTGTGCGATTGAATTTCTGTCAACTGAAAAATTCTAAAAAAAAACCCAATCCAAGATCAACATTGACTAAAGTAACTTGTCGACTTGACCTACATGTGTTTCCATTGGGCATTACGGCCAATGCTGATGCATCGCCCTTCTATTTACAACAACGAAGAAAAAAAATATTTCAAATTTCAATATTTTGATTAATTCGTTTATTTTTTCTAAAATGTACGAAGAAAAGAAAAAAAAAATTCATAATTTTTTCTCTTTCATCCTTGTCAACTGAATGCAAAGAATTTTGTTCTTTTCGACTATAAAAAAGGGGCAGTGAAGCAAACCCACATTGCCGGATAACGTGATGTTCGGCGTGTTCTCGTGGTAACATAAGAAAAAAGAGAACGCACCTTTTCTTTTCTATTACGTCATGTGCAATGCGACTAAAATTTCTTGCTAATTAAAACGAGAAGAAAAAAAAGACAAGAATATAATGCAGAAAAAAAGAAACGGTTTGCTTCTTTTTTATCTTGAGAATATATGAGGAACAAAAGAGAAATATTTCATGCTGAATAGATGACCTTCTCAGTCGAAATATGTTGAAAAATTGACAAAATCGAAATGAAAGAGAATAAAAGGTCGATCGAATTTTAAAGTAAAATAACAAAATAACAAAACCATAAGAAGTTATTTGAAGAAATTAGAAAATATGAGACGTAGAAAAAACCGAGAATGAATTTTTGATTTGTTTTTCCTATCAACTGGTCAGAATGTTGATAAATACGAATCGAATATTAACAAAAATTCTTCAAGATTTTACAAAACTAATAGAAAAGAAAATATTTTCTCGGATGTTTTTTTTCTCATGAATACTATTCGATAAAAATTACGAGTGACATCTATTACACATCTGGTTTCTTATTGTCGTTATTTATTATCGTAAATAAATATTTAGGAAAAATCAAGGATAATTCTTTTTTTCTTGCAGAAAATTACTTTATTATAAATCAGACAGTTTTTTCAATGGTTCGTCAATAATCAATGCCAAATATTGTCGAAATATATCATCAGTCGAATAAATTATGTTGAAAGCAGTTATTCTCATCGGTTCAACACAAAAAGGTTTTTAATTAGAAAATTCAGAAAATTTTAAAACCGACAAAAATTCTTTTTCAGGAACACGTTTCCGTCCTCTATCGTTGGAAATCCCCAAACCATTATTTCCAATAGCTGGTTATCCTATTCTTTATCATCTAATCGAATCATGTGCTCAAGTAAACATTAAAATAAACTATGATGCAAGAAAACAAAGCCAACTCGAACTGCTCTATTCTCTTCTAGCTACGTGAATTACGTGAAATTCTCTTAATTGGTTGTTACCAATCAAACGAAGCACTTTCACGTTTCACTGCTAATGCTCAGCAAACGTTCAATATTTCTATTCGGTAGACAGACTTTGTCATTGATCGATTTCATTCGAAAATCTCTCTCGATTTACCGTTTTAGTTATTTGCAAGAATACGCTTCGTTAGGTACAGGCGGTGGTATCTATCATTTTCGTGATTTGATCAAATCGAATGTTTCCGATAAGGACGTATTCTTTGTCATCAACGGTGATATCTGTGCTGACTTACCATTAGTTGAAATGCTTGAATTTCATCGTTCTAATGTTGGAGAAAAAGGCTTTACAATTCTTGGAACTGAAGTAAAGATTAACATTCAATTCAAACAAATGTTTTTCGAAATTATTTTTCATTTGAGGCAACTGAAACACAATCGACTAATTATGGTTGTATTGCATGGGATAAGGATACATATGAAGTAAAACATTACGTTGAAAAACCGTCGACATTCGTTTCGAGAACGATCAATTGTGGAGTTTATTTATTTACGAAAAATATCTTTCAAATTCTTTCGGAAACATATCGAAATAATCAATTATTATATCAGTACGAACGAGATTCGTTTTCTTTTTTGATCAGAGGAGATTTGATTTCGAAACTATTCTAGTGAATCATTGCCTATTTTTCCGTAAATATATTTTTGAATATTGTTGATCCCCTCCGACTTCACTCTAGATGCATGTTTTCCGAGTTCTATCGACCTGAAATCAGCTGTTTTTTTTCATATGAATTTCATTTTAGGGAATCGACACCATTGACAAACTATGACATGGGCTTTGCAAGAGAAAATATTCGATTGGAAAAAGACGTTCTTTCAAAACTTGGAGTAAGAGAAAGAAAATACAAGATATTTTTCAATGATTACGAAATCATTTCAGGGCACAGGACAATTGTATGTTTTTCCAATGGGTAATCGATTTTGGACAGCAATTAAAAATCCAAGGTAGAAAAAAACACAACATTCAACGATCTTATTTTAGTTTATTTTTGAAATCAATCTAGTTCGGTAATCTATGCCAATCGACATTATCTTGAAATCTATCGAAAATATCATCCCGAACGATTACAAAAACAGCAGCCGAACGGTCCAACAATCGTATGTAAATTCTGTTTTTTTTCTCTCTTCGTATTATCAATTCAATCGTTGTTGTTGTTGTTAATCTAGATCGGTGATGTATTCATTCATCCAACGGCATGTGTCTCTCCATCAGCTGTGGTATTTCGACTACTGAACGAGAAATAAATTGATTTGATTGTGCGTTTTTCTTTTCTTAGTTAGGTCCAAATGTATCGATTGGTCAAGATGTAACAATTGGTTACGGTGTTCGTGTAAGAGAATCAATTATATTGGGCAGTTGTGCTTTACAAGTAATGAGGAAAGAATTTGATCGGAAGAGAAACTGAAGAAAGCATTTGTGCATTTAGGATCATTGTTGTGTACTTTATTCAATAATTGCATGGAATTCAACCATTGGTCCATGGAGTCGAGTGGAAGGCACACCAAATGGTTAGTAGAATCAAGGTCACTGATAAGATGAAATTTCTGTTTGTTTATTAAGATCCCGATCCGAATAAACAATTTTCAAAAATCGAACAAGATTCGTTATTTCACGACGGTAAACTCAATCCATCGATAACAGTCATTGGTACGATAGGAAAGAAATGCACTCGATAGTTCTATTTGTTTTTCTCTCTTTCAAAGGTAATAATGTGACAATTCCAGGTGAAGTCGTCGTGCTTAATGCTGTTGTTCTACCACATAAAGAACTGGGATCAAGTTCGAAAAATCAAATTATTTTATAATCTCGTTCGTTTCATTCGTAAAAACATTGATTCATTCTATTTTTATTTCTTAATAAACTTCTTCTACTGGGTGATTTGATTCAATTGATCAGACAAAAATAGTTCGTTGCTAATTAGTTGAATTCTCCGATTTCATTCGGAGTCAATCGTTCTTTTTTTCTGCTTGTTATACTTCTACATGAGAACCTTGTAAAACAAGAAGAACTAATTCTCCTTGATTTTTTTTTCGTGGAATAATAGTTGAAACCTTGAGACAACCTTGAATGACATTTTGTTCGCTCAAGAAATTACACTATTAATCTTTGATGTAATGGTCTATACAAAAAAATGTTGCGAACCATACGAATGAGAATTGACGATATTTTCTTTTTTTTTAAATTTTATTTCAACTGTTCAAATAAAACGAAAATGAAAAAGAAAACCCTACAGAGAAAAGTCAAATAAATTATCCCATTCGAAATCGGGACAATAAGGTGCACGGATATATACTGTGGAAGATGTCGAACAAGGCGTTCGTGTTAAAAGAATATCAAGAAGATCTTGCGACGATTTTCGGTACGGTTTTGGACTATGTTCAATACCTTCTTCATGTTCCCATTCGAGTTGAGCATCTAATAAAATGCCATCATCGTCAATTCGTTTATCAAGATTAGTCTCGGTCATCTAAATAATTCATTGATTACATAAGGTTAAAAGAAACTTTTTTTTCTTATCAATCAGACATACATGCTCAATTTTCTTCTCGTTAGTACTAAAAGAAAACAAAAGCAAATCGAACTAATCAGAATTTATGTTCATCATACCTGTTGTGTTTCTCATGTTCATCAGATTTCTACGAAGAGAAAAAAAAGAAAAAGAAAATTATTCATTCAATACATCGAGTACGTTTAAACTAGATGAGCAATGTATTTCATTGAAGCGAAAAATGAGCAGAAAAGAAAAGAATTTCTCGTCTTTACACATACGTGGCAAGCATCTTGACCATTCTTTTTAGTACTACGACTCGTTTTACTATTGCCGTCACATTTGATTTCCATACACCAATGACTAGAAGAAAAAGAAAAGAAGGGAGGAAAGTAAAAATGATGAGATTCAATGTACATCTAAATTCTCTAAGCCTTGAACTCAATCATGATGCAATCTATTATACACATCGGACAATATATTAAAGGAAAAAAGAAAATTCTGAACGTGTGATTTCGAAATAAATATCTATTAATAACTTACCGAAGAAAGTATTTCATCATTCTTCTATAAGTTGAACGGAAAAATGATGGAGACATTATTAAAATTTAATAAAACATACGAATTCATCATTAATCGGACATGATTCATCAGATTTCGTGATGATATCATCGATCTACAAATAAGAAGAATAAGAAGAAGAAAATAAGCAAACGTTTTTTTTTCTTTTGTATTTAACATTGTCTACGAGTAAATTGTTTGGTGTCAGATTTAATGTATGCTGTCAAACAAATCACTCGCGTTTATATAAGTATATCTAATATTCATCGAACAACAGTTGTCTTTCATTTTTACATTTACTCGACAGGTAAAATAAAGAAGACGAAGACGAAGAACAGAAGATCGATTGTTATACAACTTTGACAAGAACATGAATCCTTTAAACTAATTGTATCGGAAGACGCTTTAGTCTTTCGATTACAAAAAAAAACAAAGCTTTCGTATAACGATAAACAACAAGTTCGTACTGAACACAAATCCTCTTTACTTGTCTCATCTGTATTTTATCGGCAATTAACCTAGGGGAAGAGGAGAAAAAAAACGAGAAGTCCTAGTACTAAGACATCACGAATAGAGTTAAATTGACTATACATTGGGTACAACGCGATTGTATATGATGATGATGATGATGAACGAGGAAGGAGAGAACAAGAAGAAAGAAATAGAACTCACCTTTACTTTTTTATTCTCTCTCTCTCTTTCCCTTTCTCTCTATTCTCTTCTTGTTCGCCTTTCTCTTTTGAAAGTAACTAAGGTTACTACAAAAAGACATTTAGCATGTACGTCTAGATTTCACAAGTGGTACAGATGAATATTCAATTATTTTGATTTTTTTTACAAGTTTATACTAACTTGAAAAGGACAATTAAATCGAAATTTAAAATCGAATATGATCTCATTTGCTCGTACTTTACATTTGAAGTGATTCTTTCTTTTCTCTTTTTTCTTCTTCTCCTTCCTAATAAGACAAACAAATGAAAACAAACGTGATTGTTTGTACTTTCGGCTAACTAACATATCATCCATATTTTTCTTTTCAATTTTCACCTTGACATAGCTAACAATTGTCATCATTGAACGCACACACTTGCGCCGGATGTGCGTGAGAATATTTTATTATATCAAAAAGAAACAAACGTCTTCGAGATGTCTGATTGATTTTTACAAAATAGTTCGATGAAATCCGATCGAATACCGACACAAAAGATATTTCGCTGCTGCTGATAACTTGAGAAATAAAACATCGAAGTGTAGCGTCCTCTACATAATTCATATTGTTAAACTAACTATTGGTTTAAGACCTCTATGTTGTATATAAATATAGATGCGAATGAATGAAAATGAGTTGAGTTTTGACGAATACATTTCATTTATCTTTACGTAAGAACGGTAGTTTCAAAGAATTAACTTTTAATTAGAATGGCAGGTGACGAACCAGGTAAAATAGATTTATGTCGATTGATTTGATTGATTGAATTTTAATTAAATTTAGATCGTAATAATCGTCGGTCCTCTCGATCACGTTCTCGAGATCGTAAATCTCGACGTCATCGGGATCGTTCACGTTCTCGTGATCGTGATAGTAAACGTCGTCGATCACGTTCAAAAGATCGTTCAAAAAAGGACTCGAAAAATGACAAAACATCTATGAAAAAATACAAATATTGGGATGTACCACCCGTTGGTTTTGAACACATTACACCTGCTCAATACAAAGCTATGCAAGGTAAAACAAAAACATAAATACATTCATTGGTATTGTCTTACGATTGATTATTCTAGCATCGGGACAAATATCTCAAATTCTGACAGGAAAAGATTGGAGTGCGAATACAGCTGCAGCGACGCCTGTACTTGGCAGTCATGTTGTCCATCAATCACGACGTTTATATGTTGGAAATATACCATTTGGAGTGTCCGAGGTAAGACGAATTCGCGAGTTCGAACACGAAATATATGCTGTTTTAGAATTCAATGATGGAGTTTTTTAATCAACAAATGCAGTTAACTGGTCTATCCCAAACGGAAGGAAGTCCAGTTATTGCTGTTCAAATAAATTTAGACAAAAATTTTGCTTTTCTCGAAGTAATCTTGTTCATTTTCATTTAAAAATGAAAAAAAAACAAACTTCGAAATGTAATTTAGTTTCGTTCGATCGAAGAAACAACTGCTGCTATGGCATTCGATGGTATTGTTTTTCAAGGTCAATCACTTAAAATTCGTCGACCACGTGATTATCAACCGATGCCCGGAGGAGATCTACCCAATTCCGCTGTTCCAGGACTTGTTTCAACTGTTGTCGCTGATTCACCATTTAAAATCTTCATTGGCGGTCTACCTAATTATCTAAGTGATGACCAGGTAAGTTTGTATCTCTTTCAGTTGCTCATTTATTTACATATGTGTGTCTATGATATTCCTCTCTTTCGACTATTTTCTAAACGGTTCCGAACAACATCTTTCTTATCCGGCATAAACGGACGCGAATAAAACAAGTCAAACGTTGTTATTTTTCTATTCTTGTTCTAGACTAGGTCAGCAAAACTGTGTCGAGCATTTGGTTAATATACTAGAAAAGAAAAGAAAAGGAAAAAAAAAGCAGAAAACACTTATGATTTGAGCTCGTCACTCATCTAGAACAAAAGAACGTATGGACACTTCCATCTATTTCCCGTGAGTTCGATTTTAGGTTCGATGTGTCAACAGACAGAAGACACATAAATGTATAAAAAAAACAGACGAAACAATGGACAATAATAACAAAAATTTGAAAATTTTTTCTCGTTTAGAAAACTTGTTTTTTTAGTCTTTAGGACAAGAATTATTCTATTTGGTTGGGTGGATTGATTCGTTTTTCTTTCTTTAGATTTTATATTTCAGCAGAGAATTTCGTTGACTCTTTTCGTTTTCAGCGCCTAGGATTTTTTTTTTGTTTTTCTATATAATATTTTTAGGTCAAAGAATTATTGATGAGTTTCGGTTCATTAAAAGCATTTAATTTGGTTAAAGATGCAGCTACAGGACTTTCGAAAGGTTATGCTTTTTGTGAATATTCTGACACAAGTGTGACTGACGCCGCTATACAAGGTCTACATGGTATGCAATTAGGTGATAAAAAACTAGTTGTTCAATTGGCCAGTGTTGGTGCTAAGAATATGATGGGTGTAAGTTGACAAAAAAGGTTCAACTGAAATTGTTTTCTATCAATGGATTTAGATGCCTGGTCCGCAAATGCCTGGTTATAATATGATACCAGCAACAGCTTCGACTGAAGTTTTATGCTTATTGAATATGGTTACCGAAGATGAACTACGTGATGATGATGAATATGAAGGTGTGCATTGATTTTATTGGTATTCATAGAAGATTAGATGATTGTTTGTTGTTTAGATATTATGGAAGATGTTCGAGAAGAATGTAGTAAGTACGGTGTGGTTAAGAGTTTAGAAATTCCTCGACCGATTCCTGGTGTTGATGTGCCTGGCGTTGGAAAGGTAAATTAATATTAAATTTGAAACAAAATCGATTGGTGAATTTATTTTTTCTTCTAGATTTTTGTTGAATTCATATCAATAGGTGAATGTCAAAAAGCTCAGCAAGCTTTAACCGGACGAAAATTCGCTAATCGTGTTGTTGTAACATCATATTACGATCCCGATCGATATCATCGACGAGAATTCTAGATAACAGGAAAGAAAACCTCATCAAAATCGATTGTCGTCTTTTTTTCTTTTCTTCCGTCGTTTGTGTTTGTATTATTGTGTGTTTAATAAAACAATACGAGAGAACAAAAATTTACGTATCTAAGAAATTATTATCATGCTAAATCCTTGATCAAGATTGTCTAATAAAAACTATTAATCGACAAACCATTAGATTAAATTTGTATAACTGAGCAAATGATTGTACGTTTATCATAAGTAGACCTTGTCAAAAAAAAAAACGACGATCCTTCATTTATTTTGATCGAAGGTTAGACTCTTGCATGTTGTGAAACAAAATTATACTGTAGCGCGTTCAGGTATACATTTCTAGCTACGCTTGGTAGGATAGGAAAAAAAAGTAAAAGAACAGAATAATAGATGAGAGAAAAAAATTAACCTTCAACGCATCTTCATATGTAGGCAAACTAAATAAAGACACATTTTCGTCAGTTTCGTTTTTCGCGACTTGAAGGTAACGATGCGACCAAAAAGAAAGCAACAAATACATTTCTAATACTACAAATAAATACTATTACGAAGCATTAACCATGGGCAGTCGATTGGGTAGTAATCGAAAACCGACTACTGACCCGTTTTACAATGCTGCATCACCGATTGATGAACCTTTCGAAGCGTACACTTCAACCACAATTATTGCAAATTATGGAAGACCCGTGAGACCACCTGCGCAACCATATGGAGGTCTATATGCGCAAGGTTATAATCAAGTGCCTGGTATTGCTCCGTGGAATTATGGAAATTATTATCTAGGAAATACGACCATGCGAATGATGCCAATGATGTTAAATAAAGTTTATGAATACGGACAAATGCAAGCAAATGCTATGCTTGCTAATGCTGGCTTATTAGGTGGTGGACAAATAATGGCTGCTGCTGCTACTCCACTTCCTATAGCATTCAATCCATTAATTCAAGGCATGTTTCCAATGGCAAATATGGGCTCAGTTAATTGGATGACACCATCATCATTTATGTCCGCTCTAACTGCTGGTCCTATGCCATATCGTCCACCAGCTTTTGATTTTCCAAGTAACGTCAGCATGGTTATGACAGTTCCCTATGGAACACCTAACCCTCTATTTTCATCACCTAACTATACACCTTC